>Ga0335078_10018959_pt1 | contig 10236 bp, 11 predicted proteins | sample Lox_Sample_32_FD_206711 | JGI IMG/M metagenome (GOLD analysis project Ga0335078, IMG submission 206711) | Soil microbial communities from Loxahatchee National Wildlife Refuge, Florida, United States - Lox_Sample_3.2 | ecosystem: Environmental > Terrestrial > Soil > Wetlands | place: USA...
CCAGTGTGATTGGAAAATCTGAGGTTTGGGATTTCGTCAGAAGTCTTAGGAAAAGCTTAGGAAGGCACGACGACTTCCATGGAACTTTCGTTTGAGCAAGCACCAAGCGGAACTCGCAGCACGCAGGGTTCGAACCAGGTAACCCTTCGGTTACGTATCCGCCGCAAATTTATTTCGTAGCTCTCCAATTTTCGTGCGCTCCCAATCCGCATACGACTCTGGGTTCGCTTGGAAAAGCTTCCATGCCTCATTCAGTAGGTCTGCAATGTGGTCTTCCTTGGATGTATACGGTTTCAGCCCTAGTGCCTCGAACGAGTGTTTTGCTTGAATCGCCAGGTCCCGCAACAGCGATTTCGGATACGCGATCTGAAATGATTGTGGTTCAACGGCACCGATCGTGTTTACGAGTTCTCTCCACCGATCTTCGATGAATTCTTGCTCCTTGCCATCGGACACCAGGACGAGCATCTCGAGAATCGCTTGCGTCCGCGCGGCGTCAGCGGGATGACTCTTCACGGTTCCGAACACATCCGTGCTCATTCGCGCGCACAACCTCAGGTTCGACCATGCGAAGCTGAGCCTTGTGGCGAACGTCGCCAGCAGGTCGCAAGCGAACTCCACAATCCAATCCCCAAGCCACAAACCCCGGAAGAGTCTCAGCTCACCTATGGCGTTTTCCGACCAGCCTAATCGCCTGGCTTCGTCAATCGCCTTCGCGAAGTGACTCGATACCAAATCCATCAGAGGCCTGAGAACGGTCACCTCGTTTCTCGCGACGATGAAATGCGCCAGCTCGTGGTAAAGATCCGCCCAGCCCAGCAGATGCGTCGCCTCGCCGTGTGGTACGAGGATCAGATTCATCTCGATCATCGCGCAGTAATACTGCGAGCTCATCGCCGCACAGATGGGTGGTTCCTCGGGATAGCGAAACTCCCGACACGCCTTACCGACGACTCTGGTCAAGAACCTGTCCTCCGCCCGGAAGCGGCTGAGTGCAAAAAGTGGCCCTTCGTCTATGGCTTGTGCCAACTCGGAGAGCCGTTTGTACGTGTGGTAGAAATTCTTCGCGAAATCGGGCCTGGAAACGTCCGGATCGGCCAAGATCGCATCGACACGCGCCTTCGCCCGGGTCGCGATCTGATGAATTCGCTTCCGGGATCCCTCGGCTTCCGGAGGCACACTCATACGTCCCAATTCCTCTTCCAGGAACCGGAACCTTTCGGCCAGATCGTGCAGCAGCGGTTCGAGAACGTGTCCCATTTACCGCCTGCGCAAGCGCCGAAACATCGCGGAAGCGGTCTGATCCGCGACATCGCAGATCTCATCGAGAAGATGGACAACCTTTTCATCGATTGGCGCGGTAGCACCCGACAACAGCGCGGCCGCCGCGGACAAGTCCTCAAGAAAGTACGCCATCTTGGAACCGTGCCTTCCAGCCAGTCTCTCCACCACCTCTTGCGGCACGACTTCGCCTGGGGCTTTCTCGTCGTTGGCCAACCGGCTCCGCACCGCGCCCAGGGTGTCCGCCAGCCGCCGGCGTTGCTCTTGATTCAATCCCGAACGATGGTGCACACGCGCCTTCTTGATCGCGATGATGGCATCGTTCAGTTCTTCCGCCAACTTCGCCGATGATTGATACTCGTGGGACAAAGCAGATACATCGCTCATGTCCTTACTCCATTCCGCCGTCACGCAACTTCCGTCGACTCCTCGACTTCCTGACCATGAATCGCCTCTTCATCCTCGGCTTCTCCAGCGAACGCCCGCAAGGTTTCGTCGCAAAGCTTCAAATCGATCGGAACCGAAATGCAAGCGCCCGGCGAAGACCACGACAACAACGACTTCCGGAACACGTCCTCCATAACCCAGTCAAGATTCAGCGCTCCGTGCACCACTCGCACCGCAACTGGAGACGCCGTACCTGGAAAGCGGAATGGCCGACCCGTCGTGCAAACGATTCCTTCATCGTCACCGGTCCGGAGACTTGTACCGATGGTCGGGTTTTCGAGACGATCATCCACTTCGTGCACCAGTCGCAATCCCGAAACGAATTTCTTCGCGATCTCGATCCCGCCGATGACGATGTCGCCTGGCAGCAGGCCCTCGGAGACCAGTTGCTTCACCGCTTCCTCGAAACCGAGCCATTCGCCCTTGAAGAGCCTCCCGTCCCTCTGAAGGACGAGCGACTTCGGTGCTCGTACAGCTTTCAAATCCAACTTCAGCCCCTCGTAGATTGCTTTCCGGACTTGCGCCTTCAGCAACTTCTCCGGCTGTCCCGAGTCGAAGTTCCGCGTGTAGCAATGCCGTCCGCCTTCATAGAAGAAGGTGAACGCGGCGTGCCCGTTCAGTACATCGAAACTTACGTACGCATCGTAGTGCGTGCCCTCCTGCAACACCCATCCCCATTGCCGGTTCACGATCAACAATCCCAGCGTCACGAAATTGATGTAACTCCCTAATTTCCGAAGACTCGAGGGAATCGGCTCGATGGAACGCCCGCCGTCCCTTAAAACGGTCTGATAAAATGTCCCAAGCTTCCCGGCATCCAAACATTGAAACTGCAATTCGTCGCGCAAGGCTCTCTTGATGTAGTTGTGCAAATCGCCGGGCGCCTTTGCCGGAAGAACCAGGACGCCTCTTCCATGCCGGGCGTTCGGTTGCCGCACACCCGCAAGGATCGCGTCCACGTAGTGTTTTAACGTCCGGCAGCTCCGATCGTCGTAGAGCACCGTGTCCAGCCGGTACGAAGTCTGAAGAAAACTCCTGGTCGCGGCTTCCAGTTTCTTCGTTACGTCCTCCGCGATCGACCGATCGAGCGATCTCGGAATCACGATGTACTGTGGCTCGAGCGGAGAAGTGGCGGCGACGCCCGCCGTCCTGTCCGTCAGCAGATTCATGCGTGAGCGTCCCAACTCCGCGAGCATCACCTCTCCTTGCTTCGGGTGTTCGCTCACGCGCAAGGTCTTTCCCTGGCCAAATTCCAAACACGGCACTGCGAACACGCGCGGGCGTACAACGTGCGCGCTCGGATTGATCGAGAGTTTCGTGCCGAGGAACGACTGATTCTGAAAATATCGTTCGACGATCTGCCGCCCGAAACTGAACCGCTCCTCCGGCTCCTTGATGGATTCCCGGTGAAGCTCTTTCGCTCCCGGATCATCGGTGCGGTGAATCAGCTTTAGCAACGCCAACGGAGCGAACAGGCGCACATCGCGTCCCGGATTCCGGTGCCGTACCGCTTTCGTTTTGGGGTTCAGGTTACGGATCCATGGTGGCGCGTTCTTCCCCGCTCGTGCTACCACGTAGTCAAACAGACTGACCGCCGCGTCGGCACCCGCAGGAACAAACTCTGTTTCCGCAATCGATTTGTCCATCACTTCCATCAGCTGAATCGGGTACCAGTTATACCCAAAGTGATACAGAAACATCCGCATCTTCAGCCGCTCGAAGGAATCCTCCCGGAACCGGTCCACGGCCCACGCCGCGTCCACGTATTTATGGGCCAGTTTGATTCCCAAAAACAGGCTCCGCTCGAAGTAGCGGACATGGAAGTGAAAGCCCTCGTACAGGTCAATTTCCCGACTGAGATTTCCTCCATTCATCGGTTTCCGCGGAAAGAAGGAGTAAATACTGCCCGCCCACAAATCCGTTTCGTTTCGCAGCCGCCCTCGCAGATCGAATTGCAGAAAACTCAGGCAAACGTGACGGTCCGCTGGGTCCTCGGACGCGAGATGGCACTCTTTTACACGATTCTCGGACTTCAATCGAACCACATCCGGCGCGAGGTGGTATTCCGTTTCCGACAGAACGACATCCGCGGGAATCACGAGTCGCGCGCCAGAGGATTCGCGCACAACAGCCACGGGGCACCGCTCGCGAATCGCGACCTTCTTGCTCAGCGTGCTCAGCCCGCGGTCGATCAGATCAGGGTTGCTGGCGCTGCTCCGGTCAAGTCCGACAACCTGAACAAACTGGTAGCTGAATTTGTACCCGGCCGGGTTTTCGATTTCGTAGAGATTGATCCGGTGGCGATCCATGGTTCGGGCTCCCTGCATAGATTCTGGTACGAACAAAACCGACAAGAGTTCGGATTTTCCGTGTATTCGTAATTTTCCAAGTCACTCGCGTTGTAGCTCCCATCCCCGCACAGAGTGCGCAAATTCTCGGTGCTCCGGTACATGAAATTCTCGAGCTCGTCAAAAGTTGCTTGGTCGATCTTGTACTGCTGCGCCGCCGGCAGGCCCAGGTTCACTTCCCACAATTCGACGTTTTCGGGTAGCGAGACCCGCCACGCCGGTGCTTTGCACATGAGCCACGCGTACACCGACATCTGCAGTCGCGCTTCCGTCGTCGAACTCGCCGAGTAGTCCTTCCAGTCCACCACGCCGTAATGGCCATAGGCGCCGCTGAACACCAAATCCATGACTCCTTGAATGCGGACACCGTTGTACTCGGCCGACACCGTCGTTTCCGGACGATAGAAGCTCCGTCCTCCTACGTGCTTCAGAAAATCTTCGAGCCCGGCCAGGTTCCGAAGAGACCGCTCTACCGAATCGAGCGTCGATTCCAATTCCTCACGTGTCGGGGCGCAACCAAATTCGTGACCGAACAACGCGCAATACTCTTCCTTCGCTTTCGACTTCGACATGCCGTTCTCGCGAAACCGTCGCTGCTCCGAAAAGGCGAATTGACGCGCTCCCAAGTTGCGCGCTTCTTGGATCACTCTTTCCCATGCAACGGCCTGACGGGCCTGCAACGAGGGCACCACGAACGCTCGAATCGCTTCATGCACCAAATTCCCTCGCCAGGCATCCATGCTTTTCACCTGGCTGAGCAGAAAGCTTTCGCGCCTCAACGGATCCTTCGCGTTGTGCCAGGCCGCCACGCTCCCAAAGAAAAACTGCCTCTGGCATCGCCGTATCCGCCGGTCCGTCGAGAATGACCATTCTAGTGCCATCTACTTTTCCTTCTTACCGCCACCCTTCTCATCGTCGCGGTTCGCTTGACGTTCCTCCAGCAAGTCCAAAAATGCTTCCCAGTCACCGGGGGAAGCTACCTTTGCGGCGCGGTCAAAGAACCGTCGGGCCTGCTTGTTCCCTCGGAGCGCCTCCAACTCTTTGGGCAACTTGCCCGCTAGAGTGAGCAGCTCAATCGAATCAACGCTGAGCGCATCGGCCAGTTGCCGGATTGTCTCGACCGCTGGTGTATAGGGAATCCGATCATTCTCTATCTTCGACAAATAGGTGAAGTCGATCCCCGCACGCTCCGCGACTTCACGAAGCGTCAGCCCCTTTTCCTTTCGCATTTCCCGAAGACGCTCGCCAAAATTCATAGCTTTTCCCAAGTCGAGAATACCAAGTATGTTGATTTGAAGTCAACAACAAAGTGATGGGAAGGACTTAGTCCTAGGGTGAATTATATTTTCGGCTCAGTAGTTAGCCTGTCAGGCTAACTACTTGACACTTGATATCACCTTACTTATACTTTTGGCAGAATTGTTTGCTTGCTAGGCTAACTAGTGCGCACAAACCATAACTCAAACTTGAAGACAAGTCGTAGCCGTATGGCAAACCTTCTGATGGCTCTGTACGACTCAAGGCGCACCACGTTCACGACGGCAGAAGCCGCACAAATTACCGGTCTCACAATTCCACTCATCAGCAGTCTGCTCCACAAAGCCCGAAAACGAGGACTCGTCTCCCAGATCAAGCGCGGCCTCTTTGTGATTGTTCCACCGGAACTCGGAAGTTCGGCTGAATACGCTGGAAATCCCTACCTGGTCGCGCGTTACTTGGTCGGCGGCGCCCCGTATTTTCTTTCCCACGCGTCCGCCATGGAACTTCATCGCATGGTGACTCAGCCGCAGTTTGTCATTTTCGTATCGAGCACCAAGCGAATTCCCAAGCAAACACTGCACGGAACCCAATTCCGTTTTCATTTCCTGAAGAACAAGGATTTTTTCGGGAACACCAAACACTGGGTCACCAAACAAGAGTCGGTCGAAATCAGCGACCTGGAACGGACCATCCTCGATGGACTGCGCCACCCCGAGTGTTGCGGCGGTATAACCGATGTTGCAAAAGGTCTCTGGATGCGTCATGCCGACATTCGCGTCACAAAACTTCTCGACTACGCAAATCGCCTACATGTCGGATCCATCTACCGTCGCTTGGGGTATTTGCTCGAACTCTTTAGTATCGCCACAGAGGCCGAACTGCAGTCACTTCGCAGCAATTTGACTGCTACCTACGTTCCTCTTGATCCCTCTTTGCCGAGCGACGGCTCGCACGTTGCCAAATGGCGGCTGCAACTCAACATCCCAGCCGAAGAGTTGCTGGCTGTGAGGAGCACCTGAGTGATTCCACAACGGAACGTCTCCCTGCTTTCTAATCGTCTCGCAGCCAACGGAGAGCTTCGCATTCGCGAAGACGTCCTCGAACGGGATTACTGCCTCGCTTGGCTCTTGAATGCACTCGCCGGATCCGATCTGCATCGCATCCTTGCGTTCAAGGGAGGCACGGCACTCAAACGCTGCTACTTTGCCGATTACCGCTTCTCCGAAGATCTTGACTTCACTCTGCGCGAAGCGCTCCCCTTCGAAGACATCCGTGCGCGCCTCGAACGCGTGTACGCAGAGGTTCAGGAAGAATCGGGCATCATCTTCACCTTCGACCGGCAGGACCCGCGCGTGCGCGTCAACACCCACACCTTCTACCTCCGCTATACCGGGCCGCTTCCCGGAAGCAATGACGTGAAAGTGGACGTCACGATCGACGAAATGCTCGCTTTCCCTCTCGAAGAGAGGCCGGTCCTACGCGGCTATCCGGAGTTCGCCGATCTTCCCGAAGACCGACCCATTCTCGTTTATTCCCTCAACGAAATCGCCGCCGAAAAAACGGTCGCACTCGCCGATGCAGCCCGAAACGAGCCTCGCGACCTTTACGACCTTTGGTATCTCACAGAAAATGATGAAGTCCAGCTCGATCACATCATTCCCGCGATTTGTCAAAAATTGGAATTCCGCGAAAGACCTTGCGCGGGTCTGCAAGCCGCGCTCGGGCTCAAGGAAGCCCGGTTACGCTCTCTTTGGAATACTCGGCTCGCCCACCAGATGGCCACTCTTCCGCCCTTTGAACAGGTTTTCCGCGAGGTGCGCCGGAATTTTCGTCAGGCCCAGTTACCCTGAACCATCCTACCTGAACACAACACTAGCAATTCAACCTTGCTGCTCAGCCAGGAATTGCACGGCCACACAACCCGGCGCCGCTGGTTCGGAAGCTATAGCAGCCTTTGTGACCACCTCTGACTGCTGTCTGGCAGGCAGGCGCGAAGGCTGCCTGCCGAAACCAAGTTGTGCTTGATATCTTGGGTTTAAGGATGAATTAGGTCAGTCTGGTCGGCACTCGTTCTTGGTTCCTGAGCCTTTCAAGGAGCCTAACCATCGCCAGCGTGTCTTGCCCACAATAGTCAATCAGAACCTTCCTAATACGTTGCCGCTCGAATTCCCCCAAGCCCCCGTGGACGAGCGACTCCCAAGCAAGCCCGGCAGCCTGCCCGTCCGCCACTTCCATGCCTTCGTAGGTCATCTCAGGCACGAGAGCGGGCAGCACGAACTTCAGACTGTACGATCCGGCGAATTCGGGATGGTAAACGTGGTCGCGGATTAATGGCAGCAAGTCCCAGAGCCGCCGTTGAATCTTTGTGATTCGCCATGAGAACCCCGGCAGCCACGAAGCAAGATCGGCGAGCCGCTGAGACTCGAACTGTTGGCTATACACCACGATGCTGCCCCGATCACCGAGGGCATCGCACAGCGCCGAGATGAACGCCGGGCGAGGATCGCGCTCGTCTGTCGCCAAGAATTTGAAATGCTCGGGCGCTGCGCCCGGCTGCCGCTGCACATGTACGCTCCATTGGAAAGGAATTTGATCGTAGGGACGCATCCCTGCAAAGCGTGGTAGAGCCGGATTCACGGTTTCAAAATCAGCAAAGTAGAGTGGATACTTCAGCTTGCTCAACTCTTCTTTGATTTCCGGGCTGTACCACGGCGCTCCCATCTGCACGGCGGCACACGCACGACGGAGCCGTCCTGTGAGCGGGTAGTGCTCTGGGATTTCGTGAATTGATTGGACGCCGAGAGCGACAAGCTTTGCGACCGTACTGGCATGGATTGTGGGGAGTCGCAAAATGTGGTCGCCGGGAATCGGGGGATTGCAATGATCAAGAAACTCGCAAGTGAATGGATTGCTGCACTGCCGTCCGGCTGGAATATTGGGAGCCTCGGGCATCGCGAGGACTCGAAATTCTGAGCGCAATTGAGCCGTAAGCTCGGGCTGCAGTCTTTCAACCTGCCGGGTCAGGTTCTGAATCCTAAAGAAGCGGCTTGCGTCGATAGGGCCGCCTTCATAAACGTAATCGCGACTCACGTGCGCCAAACACGATGCTGCGACATCGACCCCGGAGCGGGTCAAAACCCGGTGTTGGATCGCAACGTCGTTGAGGTGGTGGTCTTTAACATTCGTGGTTGATTTGACCTCAATGAGGCGCCAGCGTTGGTCTCGACGGCGTTGGAGTATATCGACCCGGACGAAAACGCCCCGGTGCTCGAAGGCACCCTCGAAGATTGCTGGGACTTCTGGGTTTGCAATCAACTCCCGCGTCGCCTGGATCGTCTCTTCTCGATTTCTGGCGTCAACAACGACGCCGCCCGGAAACATCTGCTGTGCCAGCAGGCCAACCTCTCGCCCCTGTTCAATGATCGCTTGATCCGACTCATCTGGCTGCACCGCCAGTTCGGGCTCATGAACAGTGAAATACAGGCGCTTGAGGCACTGTATTCCCGCGAGAAATTTGGTCTTTGTGATGAGCATCGGAGATAGGTCGGCTTACTTAAGCACCCCAGAATTCCACAAGACTCCGATTAGCTCTTGCGGTGTTGCGCGGTTCCAACCTTTGTCCACCGAAGCTTGGCACATCTCGATTGGGAGAAGCGCCCACGCAGTTTCGTCTCGATATTCGAGAACCATGGCCGGATCATCAGGCACGACGAACCAGCCTAGCTCCGTGTCTTTGACGGAAAGAGTCTTCCCGCCGTCCATGACGTTGATCTCCGGCAGTATGGTGCCGTTCAGTCGAAATCTGAATTCGGGTTTCGATGGCATCGGTCCAAGTATACGGAGCCAGAGCGGAAATTAACTATTCTCCGATCCATTCTCCCGTAAGCAGCTTAGTTTCAAATGGCTACGGATAGTTAAATTCCCCACGTGATTTGTATACTTTGGCCGGAGAGCAAATGGAGCACTTGCCAGATGACCTGTCTGTTGGGGAACTGTTCCGGTACCAGCAGAGGTTGGCGCGATCACATGATCTGCTTGAACGGCTTAGGACGCTGTGGATCGGGGCATTACTGGGAGAGCGTTTGGAAAGGTGCTCGGATTATGAAATCGGCGATTTGCTCTCGTTGGTGCAGGACAGATTCGGGATTTTCAGCGCCGAGTTTGCGGTGTGCGAACACGCAAGGCGCAGACTCCAAAAACGGTGGAGTCATAAGGAGAAGAGATGAAAAAGGCCGCAATTTACGCTCGCGTGAGCACGCCCGACCAGCACTTGGAGACTCAACTTTATGACCTGAGAAAACTTGCCGCTCAGCGCGGCTTCGAGGTCGTCCGCGAATACTGCGACCGAGGAATCTCAGGCAGCAAGGCGAAGCGTCCAGGCCTCGACGCCTTGATGCAGGATTCCCGGCGCGGAGAGTTCTCGGTGGTGTTGGTTGCAGCGTTCGACCGCATTGCCCGAAGCACGAAGAACTTCCTTGAGATCGTAGACGAACTCCACGAACTTTCTGTGGAGTTCATCAGCGCCCGAGAGGCCATCGACACCAGCGGTCCGATGGGCCGCATGTTTCTGACCATGGTGGGCAGCATCGCTGAACTCGAACGGTCGCTGATCGTGGAGCGCATCCGGGCAGGCATGCGCCGCGCTAAGCTGGAAGGCCAGCGGCTCGGGCGTGCGCCATTGAACGTTGACCGAGCGGCGATTGTCCGGGACCGACTCAGCGGAATGAGCCTGACACAAGCGGCAAAGCGCCACCGGGTTTCCCGAGCCACCGTGGTGCGATTGGTGAAAGAGGCAAGCCAGCGTGACATCACCGTCGCCGCGTGAGCAAACCGACTACGCAATCCATAGGGACGAGGGCAGGAGAAGAGTTCTGAGGTCGGTGTTAGGAGTAAAAATGCA
>Ga0335078_10018960_pt1 | contig 10235 bp, 11 predicted proteins | sample Lox_Sample_32_FD_206711 | JGI IMG/M metagenome (GOLD analysis project Ga0335078, IMG submission 206711) | Soil microbial communities from Loxahatchee National Wildlife Refuge, Florida, United States - Lox_Sample_3.2 | ecosystem: Environmental > Terrestrial > Soil > Wetlands | place: USA...
CTGGCTGGTAGCCCTCGGAAAGCTGCTGATGGGGCGCTGGGCCTGCCTGGTGACGAAACCCAGGCCCCTGCGGCCCGGCGGTGGGCTCGAGTGGATCCGCGGCTGCGCCCGGTGGCAGAGCCGCGGGCCAGAGTGGTTGTGGCGTTGCACTGGGCGGAGGCGGCCACCCGACTCCGGGAGACGGCGAACCGGCAGCGGGGGACGGCGAACCGGCGCCGGGCGGCGAGGCGCCAGGCCACAACGCATGCCCGCCTGCGCTCGGAGGCGGCGCGTCAGGCCTCAGCGGCTGCCACCCGTCGCAGGGCCCTAGTGCCGTCGGCGAGCCCGTTCCCCCGCCCTGGCGACGATTCCCGCCCTGAGCGAGCCCCCAGCCCGGGCCGGATTCATCCTGCCCGGGCACACCATGCCCCTGCTCCGGACGCTCAAACTCGGCACGCCCTGCCCCGGCATCCGGAACGTCGGCACGCTCAACCTCGGCAAGCTCGGACACCTGGTGCTCGGGATCGGCAGGCTCCGCGCGCCCAGGCCCCGCGCGCCCAGGCCCCGCGCGCCCAGGCTCTGGTGCCGGCGGCCACGCCTCCGGCTCCACACGCCCGGGTTCGTCGCTCGTCATGTCCCTACTCCCTGCACTCCAGCGCCGCGTGAGCACAGCGTGCCCCGCGTTGTCCACCCGCGGCGCCGCCCGCTTGTGCACGCCAGTGGCCTTAAGGGGAGTCTTTTGCGCATACGGTGCCCAGATGGCTGCAACGCCGCGAGGTGCCTGCCTGGGTGCCGTCGTGGACCGTCGTGGACCGTCGTGGACCACACAGCCAAGAAGACTCCCCTTACAGAAAACCAGCGTAAACGCGCCCAAACTACCCGTGGCATAGATGCGCTTCCGGGTGTTGCGTGCCCGCGCAATGACCCTTTCATGCATGTCGGCCCGACATTACCGGGCCAATCATGATCCGCACCCCACAAGTCGGCCGCAGGTGGTGCACTCTCAGCGGAATGGGTTAACCCAGGAAATGACGCGCCCGAATCCATGGCCGATGCGCGACCAGAACCCACGCTGGGCGTCGTATGGCAAGGCCCTGACGGCCGCCCCAATCGTCGCGGCGGGGGCGTCGGCGATGACAGTGAGGACGTGCCCATGACTGGACCAGGTGATCCCTTGCCCGGCCGGGTCCCGCGCGTAGACGGTCCGCCCGGCAACATCGACCTGGCGCCAGCCGACGAGTCTGGATGGCAGATCACCGCGCTGCACGAACAGCGACACGCCAGCAAGCCCATCTGAGTAGCCAAGCTCGAACACCGGGCCCGAAGCCGTGACTGCCTGTCGCGCATCGAACAGCACCAGGCCGCCGGGCAACTCGGCCGGCAGCGGCCAGCCTTTTGCCCGCAGCCGGTCGCGGTCCGCGGCGGTTAGGACGTTCCATGGCCTGGCCGCGGCAGCGACGCCGACCCTGGACATCGCCTGCATCGAAGCTGCCGCGGGCAGCCCAGGTCGAAAGTCCACGAAGATGCTATCGTTGATGATCCGAGAGTTGTCATCGAAGAGCTCGCGCCGCAGCGGAATCTTCGTGGCGTCATCCAGCCAGAACTTGGCGGCAAGGGTGCCATCACGGCGACGCGCCTCCACGACCGTGGCGGCCCGGTCACACGCGGAGCCCGCCCCGCCAGCGACGACGTGGTAGTTCGCGGAAAGCAGGTCAAGGGTCTCCTCGGTAACACCGAGCACATCGCCCGGCTGCGCTCCAGGCCCGCCCGCCATAAGTGCCTGACCAGCGGCAGCGGTACCTGCGCCCACGGTCTGCAGCAACGTCCCCTGCCGCGGCTGGTGGGTGATATCCACAGCCACCGTCATCGTGCCGTCCGGGCTCCACCAGGAGATGATCTGGACGCCCGCGTACGATACCGTCCGGCCTGCCGAGGCCGCCTCGTGCAGCAGCACCAAGCCCGGATCGTCATGACCGGTAGTACGCACGGTATTTTGAGGCACGCTCGTTCGGGGCACCGTATTTTGAAGCACCGAGCTACGCGGTGCCCTAACGTCGTCGGCGGCGCGGCGAGCGGCGCCCGCAGCGGGCTCTGCGGACCGCTGGCCGGCCGCCGGGGTTCTGGCGTGGGCGCCCAGCTGCGCACCCGCCGCTCCGTATGGCAACGCCTCTGCGCCTGTGACGATGACGAGGACAGGCGCCAGGATCAGGAAGAGCACCGCCACCGAAGTCACGGCCAAGCCACCCTGCCTGGTCGCAAAGCGGGCGTCGTCGTGGACGGCGGTTCTCACGGTCCCCCGCGCTGTCCGGCCGGGGTCGGCAAGAACGTCGCAGCCGGACTGGCGAAAGGCACCTCGCCTGTTGTCACGGAATGCTCCACCGTGAACATCTCCACCGGCGGGGTAACGTGCGGACCTGGCACCCCCTGCCCGCCGCCGACGACGAAGGACAATCCAGCCACGCCGACGACAAGGAAGGAGACCACACTGGCGATCAGATACTGGGCCCGTCTGCCGCCCGGCAGCCGGCCGTTACGCGACGCTCCGCCGCCCCCGGCCGACCAATAATCAGGCCGCCGGTTCGCGGGTCTGCGCGAGCTCCGCGGCCGGCCGCCGGACACATGGGCGTCCGGGTACATGAGCAAGGCGGAACGCGGACCCTCGGATCTGCGCAACGCCCGCCGTCGGTCACGAACGGGCTCGCCCGGCTCGGCAAACGCCAACAACCGCCCGAACAGGGTCGTGTCCATGGCCGGATCCTCGAGTGCCCCCACGCGCCGTTTGAGCGCCCGCAACGCGGCGGCCTCAGCGCGGCACTCCTCGCACGCAGCCAAATGCACGTACAGACGGTCCCGTTCGTCGTGGCTGAGCTCACCGTCGACAAGCGCGGATAGGCGATCTCCCAGGTGGCTCATGGTTCTTTGACCTGCTCTGACGGTTCAGGTCGCAGCTCCAGCGTCCGCGGTCTGCGGTGGTCGAGAGCGAGCCGTAGATGTGCGCGCCCGCGGTGGATGCGGCTTCGCACCGTCCCCAGTTTCACCCCGAGTGTCGCCGCGATCTCCTCGTAGGACAGGCCCTCGATGTCACAAAGGATCACTGCTGCGCGGTATTCCGGCGGGAGCGACTCAAGCGCGGCGAAGACATCGGCGTCAAGGTGCCGTTCCTCGAATGCCTCAGCGGGGGTGGGGCCTGGGCCATGGAGCCGTTGCACGGCGTCGTCCCCAAGGCCCTCGAATCGTATCCGCTGGCGGCGCCGTGCCATGTCGAGGAAGAGGTTCGTGGTGATCCGGTGCAGCCAGCCCTCGAAGGTGCCCGGCGTGTAGCTCGACAGGGACCGGAAGACGCGGACGAACACCTCCTGTGTGAGGTCCTCCGCGTCGTGGCTGTTACCGGTCAGCCGGTAGGCAAGGCGGTAGACCCGTACGGAGTGGGTTCGGACGATCTCCTCCCAGCTAGGAGGCGTCCAGTTCGGAGTGGCGGCCGGTGGCGCCCCCGTCCCCTTCACGGCCGTCCCCCTCCTCCCGCCTGCCTCCGTCACTACCATCGTGCCCAGTCTTCTCCCATTCCGCCAACTTGCCCGGAGCCGTAGTCCAAGCCTGCAGGAACAACGCCGGATCTGGCTTGCCGGTTCCCTGCTCGGTACGCGCCGAGCGGTCTTGGCCGCGGGCGGCAGCAGTTGGCCGGTATGCTGCGGCAGCAGGCAGGGCATGTTGAAGGGAGGCAGCGATCAGCAGCTCAGAGGCCATACGGGCGTATGTCGAGGGTTTCCTCGCCGAGGACGACCCGCTACGCGCGGCCCGCATGAACGCGGAGGAGGTGGGCGGAGCATCTCCCGTCGGCCCCGGGGCCGGCGCGGTTCTTCGCTTCCTCGCCGCCGCGATCGGCGCGAGGGCGGTCGTGGAAGTGGGTACGGGCTGCGGCACCTCGGGTATCTGGCTGCTGCGCGGTATGCGTCCCGACGGCGTCCTCACCAGCGTCGATGTCGAACCCGAGCATCAGCGGCTCGCCCGCAAAGTGTTCACGGAGGCAGGCTTCGCCAGCAACCGCTACCGCCTTATCAGCGGCCGCGCACTCGATGTGCTGCCGCGCCTGACCGACGGTGGCTACGACATCGTCTTCTGCGACGCCGCCAAGCATGAATACCTCGACTACCTTGCTGAAGGCCTGCGGCTGCTGCGGCCGGGCGGAATCCTTGTGTTCGACAACGCGCTGTGGGGCGGCAGCGTGGCAGATCCCACCCAGCGCGACCCTGACACAGTGGCACTGCGCGAGCTTGCCGCGCAGGTCCGCGACGACGAAGGGCTGATACCCGTGCTGCTGGCCGTTAGCGACGGCCTGCTCGCCGCTATCAAAAAGCCGCTCGCATAGCCGGCCGGCGGCTGGCGGGCCGGCGGCTGGCGGGCCGGCGGCTGGCGGGCCGGCGGCTGGCGGCCCGGCGGCCGCCGCGCACCCGCAGTGGCACACGATGCGCCATCATGTGCCAGCCAGGCCCGGGCAGGGCCACCAATTTCCACGAAACATGCCCTACAGGCCAGCCAGCCAGTGCAGCAGCACCCGGGTGCCGAAACCGGTGCCTCCCCTTGTCGTCTCGCCGTCGTCTGTGGTCGAGCGGGCCGGTCCGGCGATGTCGAGATGCGCCCAAGGGCGCCCACCGCTGAACTCGCGCAGAAAGAGCGCTGCCGCGATCGCGCCGGGTCGCCCGTAGCGGCGCACGGGGATGTTGGCGAGATCGGCGACTCCAGAGTCAAGGAAATCGCGGTACTCATCGACGAGAGGCAGCCGCCACAGCCGCTCGCCGCCCGCTTCACCTGCGCGGGACAGCGCGGCGGCCAGGTCGTTATTGTCGGTGAACATGGCGCCGACCATCGTGCCAAGTGCGATACGGGCCGCCCCGGTCAGCGTCGCGAGGTCCACGATGACGTCCGGGTCAATGGCCAGGTCCGCGTACGCCAGCGCGTCGGCGAGCACCAGGCGTCCCTCAGCGTCGGTATTGAGAACCTCTACAGTCCGGCCACCGAATTGGGTGATCACGTCGCCGGGCCGCAGGGCCGACCCTGACGGCATGTTCTCCGCAGCGGCCACCAGAGCCGTGACCTTGACCCGCGCGCCGAGGGTACCGAGCACGGACAGGGCCGCCATGACAGCCGCGCCACCAGCCATGTCGGTCTTCATGGTCTTCATGCCTTCGACCGGCTTCAACGACAGCCCGCCGCTGTCGAAGGTGATGCCTTTTCCGACGAGCACGACGTGGGTGTCCCACCCAGCTGGCTCGTAGCTGAGCTCGATCAGCCGCGGCGGGTGCGACGAGCCAGATCCGACCGCGACGATGCCGCCGAAACCCGCCGCAGCGAGCTCGTCACAGTCGCGCACGCGCACGCGAAGGTCGCATCGCCGGGCCAGCTCCGTTGCCTGCTCCGCCAGCCACTGCGGGCTCTTCCGCACGGACGGCGTGTTGACCAGGTCGCGCGCGAACGCGACCGCCCCGGCGACGGCGACCGCGCGTTCCGCGGCATTGGAGCAGGCGGCCGCGTCATCCGGTTCGGTCACAAGCAGCCGAACGGTTCCGCGGGGCGGCTGTGACCGGTCTGGTGCGGTGACTCCTGTCGCCGCACCATGCTCGGACGGCGCGCAAGATCCGGCAGGCACAGCAGATCGGGCAGGCACAGCAGATTCAGGTGCGACGCCCGATCCGTCGTTATCCGCGAGCGCGTACCTGTACGAGCCGAGCAGCACGCCCTCGGCGAAGGCCTGCACGGCATCGGCTGAAGCATCAGGGGGGAGCGCCACCACCGCGGTTCGCCCGTTCGCAGCCCGGCGCCCAACGATCGCACCGGCGCGACGCACCGCCGCGACTGACCCATCACCTATGCCGAGGAACAGCAGCCGCACAAGCCCGTGGCCCAGGTCGGCTGGCGCCTCTGTTATCTCCCCGGCCGCACCGGACGCCTCGTACGCCGCCAGCAGGCCAGCTGAGCCACCGGGAAGAAACTGATCGAATTCCGCGGCGCCGGGTCCGACGGCCGCCCCGAGGGCGGGTTCGTAACCAGCCGGCCCGGTGGTACCTGTAGCACGTCGGTTGTATCGGCCATCACCGCGGTCGCCGCTGACAGCATTGCCACGTTCGCCGCGATCCGTGCCGGTGGCGCGCACCGGTACGACAGCGAAATCGACGAGTTCACCCGACTCGCGTGTTGCGGCGATATGGTCGCGCAACGGCGATGGCCCAGAGACCGCCGCCACGCTGATCGTGACGTGCAGCACCTGGGTTCAGCCAACGCTGACGACGGACTTGAGCGCGTCGCCCAGCATGTTCGCCTCATCCGCGGAAAGCTCCACTACAAGGCGCCCACCACCCTCAAGCGGGACACGCATGACGATGCCGCGGCCCTCCTTGGTGACTTCCAGCGGACCGTCGCCCGTCCGCGGCTTCATCGCCGCCATCCTGCATCCCCTTCCTGTCTGGGGCCGCATGGGACCTTCCGGGCCGATACGGCGCCAGAACCGGCGCCCGCGGCGGGACCGGCCAGCCTCAAACTCGTCGATCAGTGGTACCTATTATCCCGTCTCCGGGCCTGGAATGGTAACGATCAGCTTCCCATCCTGCGCACCGGGCCCACAGCCAGGCTGCAACACAGGTAGTCACACGGCCTCGTCAGGACGCCGGTTGGACGCGGCCGCCGCCGCCGGGACCTCATTGGAGATCCTGGCGCGCCGGGCGCGACACTTGATCTGTGGACGCACGCTCGGGACTTTCCGATCTTTATGCTGATCACCTGCGCTCGCGCGGCAGCCGCGCCCCGATCGCGGCGCTGGTCCGGCTCCTCGCGCCGCTCGGCATCAGCCCGCCTGCGGTCCGGACCGCAGTGTCGCGGATGGCACAGCAGGGCTGGCTTAAGCTGCTGGTGCGGATGCCCGAGGGAGCCAGTTATGCCCCTCACCCGTCGGGCCACCCAGCGGCTCGACGAGGCCGCCGACCAGTCCGCCTGGATCAGCTCGCTGCCGCCGCCCGAAGTCGACGCGCTGCTCGAGCCAGAACGCGCATGCGCACAGCAGTTTTCAATGCCGAGGAGGCCCGGCTCTTGCCTCCAGCGGCCGGGTTCGTGGAGCGTTGGCTGCGAACCGGCACAACCACCTAAGGAGATCATGTGTCCGACAGCACCGCGAATGACTCAGCCCCCTCTGGGGTTCCTGCCGATGTTCTGTTCGATGTCGATGGCGCGGTGGCCACTGTCACGTTGAACCGTCCGGCGGCAATGAACTCGCTGACCGCCGCGATGAAGGTCCAACTGCTCGACGTGCTTGACGCCGCGGCGGCTGACGCAGCCGTCAGGGCCGTCATTCTCACCGGCGCGGGCCGCGGCTTCTGCGGCGGGCAGGATCTACGCGAGCACGGTGCTGTGCTGGAGTCGGGGCAGGGGGCTAGTACCGTGCGACAGCACTACAACCCGATCGTCCGCGCGATCGTGTCGATGCCCAAGCCGATCGTCGCCGCAGTGAACGGGATGGCAGCCGGCGCGGGAGCGGCGCTCGCACTCGCGTGCGATCTGCGGGTGGCGGCGGCGGGCGCGAGCATGCTGATGGCGTTCGCCCGGGTCGGGTTCGGCCCGGACACTGGCGCATCGTGGACGCTGCAGCGGCTTGTCGGCCGTGGCCGCGCGACTGAGCTCCTGATGGTCGCGGAGCCTATTGACGCGCCGCGGATGCTCGAACTCGGGCTAGTCAGCTCCGTGGTGCCTGCCGGGGAACTCGCTGAGACCGCGCGTCAGATGGCCGGCGAGCTGGCCAAGGGCCCGACCGCCGCCTACTGGGCGATCAAGCAGGCACTGGACTTCGCGGCCAGCCACAGCTTGAGCGATTCCCTCGACAAAGAGGCGGACCTACAAGAGCACCTGGCCGGTACAGCCGACCACTTGGCCGCCACCAGGGCTTTCCTGCAGAGAGAACGTCCAGAATTCCACGGTCGTTAGGGTGTGTCCCAGTTTCTCGGTGGATGCGGGCGGTGATCCAGGCGGCAATCGGCCAAGCCTGCTTGTTCTCGAGGACAGAAGCGGCTTGCCCGCCACGGCGGTCACCGCGACCGCGCACCCAGCGTCTACCTGGCCCGACGACGGCGGTGGCGCCTCTTTCATGATCGCGGAACATGATTACGCGCGGGCCTATCTTCCATGATCATGAAACGTGGCGCCATGCAGGTGACCCGTGGGAAGTGGCGAGAGATTCAGGGATCCGCGGTCAATTGCGGTGTGCGCCCGCTGCCCGGCCGCGGTCAGATACTCCGCGGACACGCCGCCGTCGTAGGCGAACGACCTTTCGTTCGGCGCCGGTAGGTGGGGACAAATGCTGAATGGCCGTGCCAGCGGCGTAAATCCCCCCCACCGCCGCTGACACGGCCGCGCCGGGACAACCCTCACCAACCCCCCGGCTGCCGCCGGCCACAGGCGGCCCGGCCGCCCCCGCCCGCGTGGATGGTGGGCGGATCGATCCGGCTGCCTGGCACCCCGTTTCTCGCGATGGCTTCATCCTCGGCTTGCACCTATGAATCTGTGAAACACAGATTATGAGTCATGTACGCGTCTTCGCAACGGTATCTTCTTAATTGCTGTAATCCGGCCAAGATCGCATGAGCGTGAGCATGATCACTATTAGCCGGCCGTTCGTTTCGCGCCACGATGCCGGGACCGGTTCTGCACGTGCAATTTGGTCCTGACGGCGCCGCTTATCCTGCTGGAAGGCATCTAACTGCACATATGCAGCTAGCGAGTGGCGCGTGTACAGTCACAAGCGCGGCGGGAACTATCCGGTCGCCCGCCGGGCCTTCGAGACAGGCGCAGTAATAGAAGAGTCCCCCGGAGGGCAGTTCGGGGGACTCTTCTTAGTACGCTACGCAAGCACTAGATGTCGTAGCGTCCCGCCTTCGCATCCTCGCGGAATGCAGCGAAGACGGCGCGGCCCACCACGTGGGCGCCCTCGTCCGGACGCTTGCTATCCCGGACGGCGATCACATCTGGGAGGTTGGCAGCGACTTCAACACACCCCCCGTTGTGCCCGCTGCTGCGGGCCTTTCGCCAGACAGCTCGAGACAGGTCGGTCATTTTCTCACTCCAGTTTGTCAATGAGTTGGTCGAGGTAGGCCGTGGTCTCCTCGGGTTCGAGCGCGGCGTCGCGAGCCCGGCCGAATGCCTGGCTGTACGTCGTCGCTTCCTCCGTGCTACTCACCTCCTGAATGGTCAGCTCAGCCTCCACGTACACGGCGTTTGGCTCGTCACCGGGAAACTCGAAGATGTTGATCATTGACAGCATGCCCGGGGGCGGCCCGTCCACGAAGCGCTGAACGCGTAGTTCCACGTTCGGGCGGCGGCTCATTTCGACGAGATGGGCGACCTGCTCGCACCGCTCGATCCGTGTGCTCCAGCGGTACATCAGCGACGCCTCGGTGATCACCGCGATGAGCCCGGGCACGGTGCCGTCCTCACGCTCGAGAATCTGCTGGCGCCTGAGCCGCGCTTCAAGCGCACGCTTACGCCACGCCAAGGGCCTCGGTCCAACCCGCAGGAGCGCATCAATGTAGGCGGGCGTCTGCAGCAGCCCGGGCAGGACCAGTGGCATAAACACCCGGATCTCGGCGGCGTCGGCCTCGAAACCGGGGAATTCACTATCGAACACGTCACCGTAGTCACGCCACCAAGGCCTCGCACGCGCCCGCATCGCGAGATCCTCGACCTCCAAGCGTACGTCGCCGACGACGCCATAGATACGTAACAGGTCCCTGATATCGCTCATCTCAGGGCGCTTCCACTGATTTGCCTCGAAGCGCCCCACCTTGCCGCGACCCCAGTTCAAGATGTCGCAGACATGGTTGGCCGTGTAGCCGCTCTCGACGCGGAGATCGGCGAGGATGCGGGAAAGCCGGCGCTTCGCCACGGTCGCGCCGCGAGCGTCGTCACTCATCTGAAGCAGCCTCCTTGACAAAGCACCATGTTTAGCATAGCGCTACCCAAGTTGTGAATCACAAGTATTGCCACGGATATTTGTGCGAACACCGACTCCGATGATGCTCTGGTGCGGCCGACGGTCACGGTCGGTATGCGTTGCTGCCGTCGCTCCAGCCCGCAGCGATCGCGCCGCCGCCGCAGGGTATGAACCAGCCGAGCCGGCCAAACGGCACCGGACTCGCCACGCTGCGGCAGGCAGGCGCCGGACCACGCGAGGGAACGGGCCGACGACCGCGCGCGAGCCATGCGTCCAGGACTGGAGCGCG
>Ga0335078_10018961_pt1 | contig 10235 bp, 9 predicted proteins | sample Lox_Sample_32_FD_206711 | JGI IMG/M metagenome (GOLD analysis project Ga0335078, IMG submission 206711) | Soil microbial communities from Loxahatchee National Wildlife Refuge, Florida, United States - Lox_Sample_3.2 | ecosystem: Environmental > Terrestrial > Soil > Wetlands | place: USA: Florida...
GCGCGCCTGAAGCAGCTGCCGCCCGGCGCAAGGCGCGGCGACAACCGCAAGGCGTTCATCGGGGGCCTGCGCATCTGGCAGCAGCGTGGCGCGCCCATGCGGGTCCAGGCATGAGCGCCGCCCCCGGAGGTCCCGGACTCTCGCCTACCTGGTCGAGCAGCGACAAGGAGATGGTCGGCTGCCCGCTCGGACCGGCGCGACTGTGGTTCACGATCGGCGGCGGCATCGTCAATGAGGTTTACTACCCGCGGGTCGACATTCCGCAGATCCGCGATCTCGGCTTCATCGTCGGCGACGGCGCCGGATTCTGGGTCGAGGTCAAGCGCATGTGGAACCACGACCTGCAGCTCGCCAACGCGGGAGCGCCGGCGGTGAGAATCGTCCACCACCACGCGCGCTTCGAGCTCACGCTGCGCGTCACGCCCTGCGAGGACCGGGACGTGCTGCTCATCGAGGTGGCATTGAGCGGCGATCCGGCGCTCAAGCCGTACGCGCTGCTTGCGCCGCACCTCGGCGGCACCGGCCACGGCAATCACGCCGCCGTGGTGAGCTACCGCGGACGCAGAGTGCTGTGGGCCGAGCAGGGCCCGTTCGCCCTGGCGCTCGCCGCCGCGACGTCCGCTCAGACGGACGCCTTCTCGCGCGGCGGCGCGGGCTACGCGGGCGAGAACGACGGCTGGCAGGATTTCTTCCGTCATGGGGCGATGACGTGGGAATTCGACGAGGCGGGCCCGGGCAATGTGGCGCTGATGGGTGAGCTGCCGCGCCAGGCAGTGCTCGCGCTCGGCTTCGGCAGCAGCGCCGATTCGGCGGCGACGCTTGCGCTCACCGCGCTCGCCGAGCCCTTCGAGGCGAGCTGGACACGCCAGGAGACGGCCTGGACGCGCTGGCACGGCACCGGCACGCCGGTCGACCGACTGCCCGCCGATCTGCCGGCGGAGATTCTCCAGCAACTGCGCACCTCCACCATGGTGTTGCGTACCCACCGCGACAAGACCTATCCCGGCGCCATGGTGGCCTCGCTCAGCGTGCCGTGGGGCAACACGCACGAGGAGCGCGAGGGCTACCACCTGGTGTGGCCGCGCGACCTGGTCGAATGTGCGGGCGCGCTGCTCGCGGTCGGCGCCACCACCGAGGCGCACAACACGCTTCGCTACCTGCTCGCGACGCAGCATGCCGACGGACACTGGAATCAGAACCAGTGGCTCGGCGGCAAAGGCTACTGGTCCGGGATCCAGCTCGATGAGGCCGCGTTTCCCGTACTGCTGGTGGCTGCGCTCGGTGAGCGCGACGCGCTCGGAGGCATCGAGGTTGCGGACATGGTGCGGCGTGCGCTTTCGTTCGTGGTGCGCACCGGACCGGTGAGCGACCAGGATCGTTGGGAAGAGGACGCCGGACTCAACACCTTCACACTCGCCGTGTGCATCGCCGCTCTCGTCGCAGGTGCCCCGCACCTGCCGGCGCAGGCGCGCGAGCTCGCGCTCGCCTTCGCCGACTACTGGAACGCGCGCCTCGAGGAGTGGACCGCGGTGGCCGACACGCCGCTCGCGCAGCGCTTTGGGCTCCCCGGCTATTACGTGCGCGTCGCGCCGCCCGAGGCGCTCACCGACCGCTGCTGCCCGCCGAACCTGGTGCTGGCGATCAAGAACCGGGCCAAGGACCCGGAGCTGCCGGTGTCCGAGCAGGTCGGCGTCGATTTTCTGCAGCTGGTGCGCTTCGGGTTGCGCCGTGCCGACGATCCGCTGATCCTCGCGACCGTGCGCCTGGTGGATGCGCTCCTCAAGGTCGATACGCCCTCCGGCCCCGCCTGGCACCGCTACAGCGGCGACGGCTACGGCGAGCACGAGGACGGCAGCGCCTACGATGGCACCGGTCGCGGCCGCGCCTGGCCGCTGCTCACCGGTGAGCGCGGTCACTACGAGATTGCCGCGGGGCGCGAGCCACTGCCGCTCATCACCGCCATGATCCGCATGGCTTCCTCGGGCGGCATGATGCCCGAGCAGGTGTGGGATGCCGCGCCGATTCCCGCCCGCGGGCTCTTGCCCGGGCGCCCCACGGGCGGGGCGATGCCGCTCGCCTGGACTCACGCCGAGTACATCAAGCTGATCATCTCGCGCACGCTCAAACGCCCGTTCGATCGGCCGGAGCTCGTATGGCAGCGCTACCGCGGTGAGCGGCCGGCGCTCAAGCGCGTGATCTGGTGCGAGCATGCGCCGGCGAGCGAGTTGCCGCAGGGCTGCGCGCTCACGCTCGCGCTGCGTGAGCCGGGCACGTTCCGCATCGGAACCGACGGTTGGCAGGAAGTGCGCGAGCGGCAAACCACCCCGCACACGCTCGGGCTGCATCTCATCGAGATCGACACCGCACGCCTCACCGCGGGGCAGTCGATCGACGTGACTTTCCGTCACTCGGCAAGCGATGCCTGGGTGGGCCGGGACTTTCGCATCCGCGTGACGCCGCGGTCCGCGTCATCCGGGTAGCACCGCCGATGCCCTTCACCCTGGCTCACCCGGCCGCGGTCCTGCCGCTGCGATCGATCAGGTTTCTACGCATGGCGCCGCTCGTCATCGGCGCCGTGACACCGGATGTGCCCTACTACCTGCCGCTCGGTCCGAGCGGGCGTGCGCTCGGGCTGAGGCTCGACACGCACAGCCTCATCGCCTCGTACACCGTCGACCTGGCGCTCGGGCTCGCTCTGGTCCTGGCGGTCGTGCTGCTGCGCGAGCCGCTCACGGTGCTGCTGCCGGCGCGCGCGCGCTGGCTGTGCCTGCAAGCGCTCGAGCCCTTCAGGCGCAGGCCCCTCGAGTGGCTCCTCGCGCCGCTCGCCATCCTGATCGGCGTCTGGTCGCACCTGCTGTGGGATTCGTTCACGCACCCTGAAGGGTGGGCGGTGCGGCACATTCCCGCGCTCAGCGAGCAGATCACGATCGGCTGGTACACGGGCGAGATCTTTCACCTCCTGCAGTACCTGAGCTCCGCCGTCGGGCTGTTGATCATCGCGTGGTGGTACCGGCGATTGCCCGTCCCGCTGGGCGCCCTGGCCGGCGAGGACAGCCGCCGCGCGCGCGCCGGACCCGCTCTGCTCCTGATCGCCGGCGCGGCGCTGCTGATCGGCGGTGTGGAGGCTCTGCGGTACTACTCCCACTCCGAGGGCGCGGTCTACCAGACGCTCGATGTGCTCCTCACCCGCGGCCTCGCCTGGTTTGTGCTGCTGCATCTGTTCGCCGGCGCGGTCGTCACGCTCGAGCACCGCGCGGCCGCTGTGCGGCCACACTAGATGGCGGCGAACCCGGACGAACTGCAGTCAACCACCACCGGCTGGCCGTGGCGCTCCGGAAACGACTTCCGGCTGCTGGACGGCGGCGCGGCGTTTTTCCCGCGGATGCTCGCTGCCATCGACGCGGCGCAGATGCACGTGCTGCTCGAGATGTACCTGGTGAGCTCCGGGCGCGTCGCCGGACAGTTCATCGAGGCGCTCACCCGCGCGCGTGCCCGGGGCGTGCGCTGCTGCGCGGCATTCGATGGCTTCGGCGCGCTCGGGCTCTCGGGCGGCGACCGCTGGTGGCTCGTGGAGGCGGGCGTCGAGCTGCGCTTCTTCAATCCGCTGCGTTGGCGCAACCGGCTGCGCAACTTCCGCCGCGATCACCGCAAGCTCCTCGTGGTCGACGGGCAGGTGGCCTTCGTCGGCGGCGCGGGGCTCGCCGACGAGTTCGACGGGCCGGATGCCTGGCGCGAGCTGATGGTCGAGATCCGCGGGCCGGTGGTGGCCGACTGGCTGCGCGCCTTTGCCCGCACCTGGCGCCGTCTGGGACCTGAGCTCACGCTGCCCGAGCCGCCCGCCGTGCCGCTCGCCGGCGGCGCCCTCGGCCGGCTCGCGCTGAGCGAAGCGCGGGAATACTCGGTGCTCGCCAACGGCACCGTGCGCCGCATCGATGCGGCGCGCACGCGCGCCTGGCTCATGAGCGCCTACTTCGTTCCGTCGCGCCGCTTGCGCAAGGCGCTGCGCCGCGCGGCGCGCCGCGGCGTGGACGTGCGGCTGCTGATGCCGAGCGCGCGCACCGACCACCCCTGGGTGCGTCAGGCGGCGCGGCGCTTCTACGGCAAGATGCTGCGCAACGGCGTACGCATCTTCGAGTACCAGCCGCGCGTGCTGCACGCCAAGATGATCGTATGTGACGACTGGGTGTCGATCGGCTCGAGCAACCTCGACCGCTGGAGCTTCAAGTGGAACCTCGAGGCCAACCAGGAGGTCGCCGACACGCGCGTGGCGGATGCCGCCGCGGCGCTGTTCAGCGCCGATCTCACCGTCTCGAGCGCGCTCAGCCGCCGCCACTGGCCGCACCGTGCCTGGCTCGACCGCCTGCGCGAGCGCATCGCCGGCGCTCTCGATCGCTGGCTCGAGGGCTGGCGGCGGCCTCCGTGAGGTGCGCCGCGCGCGCCTCACGGCGCCGCGGAGAACGATTCGCTGGTGCGCACGAAGGCCAGCAGGAACGGCGCGAGCGTCGTGAGCTGCGTCGGGTAGGCGCGCACCGCGGCGAGCTTCAGGTCTTCCTCGGCGGGCGTGAGCTCAAAGGACGCGAGCGGCACGCCCTCGAGCAGCGGGGCGCGGCTCAGCGGCAGCCCCGGCGACAGCTCCCGCGGGCTCGGCCAGCCTTCGCCCCCATGCACGATCCAGCAGCGCACCGCGGAGAGCTCGCCGCGGCTCGCCATGATGCGCAGCGTAAGCAGCGCCGCTCCACGGTGATCGGGATGCGAGTCGCGCGGGCTGGGTGCCAGCACCAGCGTCGGGCGGATGCGCTCGAGCACGGCGGTGAAGTCGCGCTCGAGGCCCGCGCCGGTGTAGGCGTGGCCGGGAAAGAGCGCATCCGGGTAGGGCACTGCGGCGGATTCGGTGGCGCGCGAGGTGTAGACCGTGTCGTGGTGAGCGCTGAGGAGCTCGAGCACGCCGCGGTCCGGATAGCCGAGGAACAGCTGCCGGTCGGCCGGCACTCCAAGGACCGATGCCGCGGCGCGTGCCTCGCGCATGCGCCGCTCGGCCAGGGCGCGCTGGCGGGGCGCACCCGCGGTCAGGCTCCTCTCGATGAGCAGCAGGTCGAGGAACGAGGCGTCGCCACTCGTGATCCATACGATGCTCGCGCGGCCGCCGGCGCGGACCACGCGCTGGATGACTCCCGCACAACACAAGGTCTCATCGTCCGGATGCGGCGCCACCACGAGGAGCGAGGTCGTGCTGTCGAGCGGCGGCAGATCGGCCGCGCCTGCGACCGCGGCCCATGCCACCGCGAACGCCGCGGGGAACAGCCACGCAATGCTTCTGCCATGAGAACGCAACACGACCGCCGTAGCGTAGCACTCGGGATCCTGGTCGTGTACGGGTGAAAGGGCCCGGAGCGGTGCGAAGGAGCGCCCGCTCCGGGAGCCACGGATGACGCGCCCCTCCGGAATTGCCAAACTAGTGGCCCTCGCGGCAGATGCCGTGTTCCTGGGGGCGCGACACTCATGGCACACAGCCCGAAGCTGGCGTACCACGATCCGAAGTTCATCGACTCGGACGAGGGACGCCCGATACGGATCGTGTCCGAGTACCTGGCGCCACTGCGCACCTTCAGCGAATGCGCCGTCACGGCCACCGTGGTGTTCTTCGGCTCGGCCCGCGCGCGCAGCGGCGGCGTGCTGGGCCGCTACGTCGACGAGGCGACCGAGCTGGCCCGCCTGGTGACCGAGTGGGGTCGCGGACTTCCGGGCGGCGAGCGCCTCATCGTGTGCTCCGGCGGCGGCCCCGGGATCATGGAGGCGGCCAACCGCGGCGCCACGCTCGCCGGCGGTCGCAGCATCGGCCTCAACATCGGCCTGCCGCAGGAGCAGCGTCCCAATCCCTACATCACGCCGGAGCTTTCCTTCGAGTTCCACTACTTCTTCATGCGCAAGCTCTGGTTCGCGCATCTGGCGCACGCGCTGGTGACCTTCCCTGGCGGCTTCGGCACGCTCGATGAGCTGTTCGAGATCCTGACGCTGGCGCAGACCCGCAAGCTCGACCGCTCGATTCCGGTGTTGCTGTACGGCTCGAGCTACTGGAAGGAAGTGATCAACTTCGAGGCGCTGGTGCGCCACGGCACCATCGCGGCGGCGGATGTCGACCTGTTCTGCTTCGTCGACGAGCCGCAGGAGGCGCTCGGGCTGCTGAAGGAACGCATCGTGCTCGCGCCCGAGCCGCCGCGCGCGCCGTGCTTCGCCCGGTCGAGGACCTCATCCTCCTCGTGAGTCAGGCGCGTGAGTCGCGGCTGCTTCCAGCCCGAGAAACCGCCACGTCTCATCGGTCGCATCGATGGCGTGGCTCAGTGAGCCACGCAGCAGGATCACCTGCGGGGATACGCGCGCACCGCCCGGCCAGGCGTGGCCGCCACCTCTGACCTCGTACAGAGCGACATTGATTCCCGCCGGGCAGCCGCCCGCACGGTGCACGCGTATCTCCGGCTGGCCGGGTCCCGCTCCCGGCTGTGGGTCGGTCGCGCTGCATCCGCCCAACCCGCTGAACAGGACGAACGTCGCTTCGGCGCCGACCACGCGGCCCCGGCTGCCGAACAGGCCGACCGAGCCGCCGGCGTACGGGACGAGTGGGTCGGCAGTGCCGTCAATGATCGCCACCGGCCGGGCTGGCTGCGGATGACATTGCCGCGCGAGCTCCTCGCCGAGACTGGCGGCGACGGCGACGAAGCCGCCGAACAGGTCGGTGGCTTCGCAGGCGAGGCGCAGTGTCATCATGCCGCCGTTGGAAAAGCCGCTTGCAAAGATGCGCGCCGGATCGAGCGGGTAACGCACGGCGAGCGCCGCGACCAATGCCCGCAGGAAGCCGACGTCATCGACGTGCGCGCGCGCCGCCGCAGTCGCCTCGCGCCCGTCGTTCCAATGCTGATCGATCCCGTCCGGATAGACGATGAGGGCGCCGGTCGCATCGGCGCGCCGGTCGAAGCCTCCCGCGGTGATCGCTTCCATGGTCGCGCCGTTGAAGAGCGCCGGGTGTAGCACGAGCAGGACGGGTGCGGCCGCGGCCACGTGCGCGGGAACATACAGCCGGTAGGTCCGCTCGCGTCCATCGAAGGAAAGGGATTCGCAGCGTGCCGCGGAGCCGCCACCGCTGTTGCCGCATGGGGATGCGGCAGGCGCCGCGGAGGCTGCGCACGCCAGCGCGAGCCAGGCGACTATCCTGAAGCTCACGCCACCGGCATCGTCGGATCGACCTCGGCCGCCCAGGCGAGCATTCCTCCCTCGAGGTTGACGGGCGCGGCGCCACCGGCCGCGAGCACCAGGGTGCAGGCACGCAGGCTCCGGCCGCCGCTGCGGCAGATGAACACCGTACCGGCGGCGCGCGGGATCTCTCCCATCCGCTGCGGCAGCTCGCTCATCGGAATGTTGACCGTACCCGGCAGGTGCCCGGTGTCGTACTCCCAGCGCTCGCGCACGTCGATGAGCGGCGGCGCCGTGGCGGATGCCGCGGGCGCGAGCAGCGCCTGCAGCGCGCGTGGCGTGATGCGGCGCACGCCGTCCTGCGGCACGCGCGCGCCCTGAGCCGGCGGGTCACGCGGCTCGGTGATCGTGGGCGCATCGCCGCACACCGCGCAGTCGCGCCGCCGCTCGACGCGAAATTCCTGGAAGCGCAGCTCGAGCGCATCGTAGGTGAGGAGCCGCCCGACGAGCGGCGTGCCGACGCCGGTGATGAGCTTGATGGCCTCGGTGGCCTCGAGCGTCCCGAGCACGCCCGGCAGCACGCCGAGCACGCCGGCCTCGGCACAGTTGGCGACCATGCCGTCGGCGGCCTGCGGAAACAGGCACCGGTAGCACGGCCCGCGGCCGGGCACGTACGTCATGAGCTGGCCCTCGAAGCGGTGAATCGCCGCCGATACCAGCGGGCGTTCGAGCAGCACACACGCATCGTTGACCAGATAGCGCGTCGACAGCCGGTCGCTGCCGTCGATGACGAGATCGTAGTCCGCGAGCAGCGCGCGCACGTTGGCCGCCTTGAGCTCGACGGGGTGCGCGATCACGCGGATCTCGGGGTTGAGAGCTGCCAGGCGCGCGCGGCCGGCTTCGGCCTTCGACTGCTCGAGCGCGGCGGTGTCGAACAGCACCTGGCGCTGCAGGTTCGAGACGTCGACCCGGTCGAAATCGACCAGGCCGAGCGTGCCGCAGCCGGCGGCCGCGAGATACAGCGCCGCGGGCGAGCCGAGCCCGCCCGCGCCCACGATCAGGACCCGGGCGGACTTGAGCCTCTCCTGTCCCGCGACGCCGATCTCCTTCAGGGAGAGATGGCGCTGATAGCGGGCGCGTTCCGCCACCGTGAGCGTCATGGCGCTCATCCTCCCGACAGCGCGCAGATCACGTGCACGGTGTCGCCGCCGCGCACCGGCGCCGCGAGATCGCGCGCTTCCTGCGTGTTGATGAAGAGCCGCAGGTGCGGGCGGATGCGGTCCTGCTCGTCGATCATGCGGAAGCGGATGCCGGGAAAGCGCTGCTCGAGATCGCCGAGCACCTCCGCGAGCGTCGCGCCGCGCCCCTCGACCCACGCCGCGCCCGCGGTGTAGGAGTGCAGGGGACTTGCGATCCGCACCGTGCAGCTCATCGGCGCCTCAGGTCGCGTGGCTGACGGAGTAGATCTCCGGCAGGTGGCGGGCGAGGCAGCGCCAGCTGTCGCCCGAGTTGGCGCTCGCCCAGACATCGCCCCCGGTGGTGCCGAAGTACAGCCCGGTGCGCGCCTGGGCGTCGGCGCACATGGCCTGGCGCAGCACCGTGAACCACGCGTGGGAGCGCGGCAGCCCGCGATCGAGCCGCTGCCAGCTGCGCCCGGCGTCGCGGGTGCGATACACGGCCGGCCGGCCGTCGATCGAGGTGCGCGGCCAGACCGTCTGGCCGTCCATGGGTAACACCCAGGCGGTGTCGGGATCGGCGTGATGCAGCACGATCGGAAAGCCGATGTCGCCGATTTTCTTCGGCATGGCGGTGCCGATACGCTCCCAGCGCCGCCCCGGGCGGTCGAGCCGGTAGATGCCGCAGTGATTCTGCTGGTAGAGGCGATCGGGCTTCGCGGGGTGCTGCGCGATGCAATGCGGATCGTGGCCGAAGGGCGCGTTCGGGTCGGGCAGAAAGTCCGCCGCGACGCCTTCGTTGAGCGGGGTCCAGTCCGCCCCGCCGTCGGTGGACTCGAAGGCGCCGCCGACCGAGATCCCGAGGTAGATATGCTTCGGGTCGCGCGGATCCACCAGGATCGAATGCACGAGCTCGCCGTCGGGCGTGCCGTTCAACACCCACTTCGGGCGCATCGGATGATCGTTGAAGCCGGCGACCGGCTCCCAGCGCTCCCCGCCGTCGGTGGAGCGGAACAACCCCGCCGGAGTGCTGCCCGCGTACCAGACTCCGGGCTCACTCGCGTGGCCGGGCGTCAGCCAGAAGACGCGCTCGACGGCGAGCGCCGGCTCGCCGTCGGCGGCCTTGCGGAACGCAGGCGGCTGCGCGGCCTCGCGCCAGGTGCGCCCCCGGTCGCCCGAACGGAACACCGTGGGTCCCAGGTGCCCGGTCCTGGCCGCCATCAGCAGCGTGCGTGGCGCGCGCGGATCCTGGACGACGTGATGAATGATGTGTCCGAGGAACTGCGGGCCGGCGAGCTTCCAGGTCCGCCGCCGCGCATCGGCGCGCAACGCGAACAATCCCTTACGAGTTCCCACCCACAGTGTGCTCATGCGATGAGCATCCTCGCCCGGCGATGAGGCTGTCAACGGCGCGCGCGCATCGGCGCTCCCGGGGTGGTAAAGGTATGCTTGGACCTCCGTGGATCGCATCCGTCTCGTAACCGCGGTGGCAGCGCTGCTCGCCTTGAGCGTTGCGAGCGGCCGTGCGCTCGCACAGGCTCCCGTGCCGCCTCCGGCCCGGGCGGCCGCAGCTCCCGCCGCGCAAACAGCGCCGGCGCCCGCCCCGCCGGTGCCCCGGCCGCGCGCGCCCGTCGCGCAACCGCTGCAGGGGAGCCCCTGGGAAGACGCGCGCTTCGCGCAGGTCGAGCACGACTACCTGGTCTATTTCCTCGGACGCTTCCCGGTCGTCGCGACCTACCTCGGGGCTGGCGCGCTCGACCCGCAGCTCGCCGGCGTCGACGGCCGGCTGCGTGATTACTCGCCCGAGGCGATCCGCGCGGAGGACGCGCAGCTCACGGAGTTCCGGACACGCTTTGCGAAGCTGGCGCCTGCGGG
>Ga0335078_10018962_pt1 | contig 10235 bp, 8 predicted proteins | sample Lox_Sample_32_FD_206711 | JGI IMG/M metagenome (GOLD analysis project Ga0335078, IMG submission 206711) | Soil microbial communities from Loxahatchee National Wildlife Refuge, Florida, United States - Lox_Sample_3.2 | ecosystem: Environmental > Terrestrial > Soil > Wetlands | place: USA: Florida...
ACTGCTTCATCCCTGACCATCCGCGTGAAGATCGCGAACATCGACGCCAGCCGGGGCTCGCGCGCTTGCAGGGCGCTCTCGATCCTGTCGAGTGCCCGCTGCTGGCAGGCTGGCAAACTCACGACGCGGCACTGCCCATGAAAGACGCGGCCAAACACGCCCCGTGGCTGTGTTACGGACGCCGCCGCCTGCTGATCACCGCGGCTGCGGCCAGTGCTGCCGCGCCCGCGGCCGCGGCGAGCGTGAGCAGCTTGACCCCGGCCGGCGGTGGGGCGGGCCGGGGCGCGCAGCTTCGTTCTGCATATCCGGCCGGCAGGTCACCGCCGGCGGCGAGCAGCTCGGACAGGTGCATCGCCTCCCGGCCGCCGCTGTCCAGCTCGTGGATCTGCGTCCGGCAGCTGAACCCGTCGGCCAGTACCACCGCGTCCGCCGGTGCCTCGCGCAGGCGCGGCAGCAGCACCTGCTCGGCGCAGGCCTCGCTGACGCCGGCGTGACCGGGCTGGAAGCCGAAGTTGCCGGCCAGCCCGCAGCATCCAGACTCCAGGTGCTCGGCCTGCGCCCCGGCCGCCTCCAGCAGCTGGCCGTCGGCGTCCCAGCCCATCACCGCGTGCTGGTGGCAGTGCACCTGGGCCAGCACCGTACGGGGCAGCGGCGGCGGCTGCCAGCCGGGGGTGTGCTGGGTCAGCAGCTCGGCCAGCGTCACCACGTGATCGCGCAGCCGCAGCACGTCCTGGTCGTCGGGGAACAGCTCGGCCGCGTCGGCGCGGAACACGGCCGTGCAGCTCGGCTCCAGCCCCACCACCAGGCCGCCCGACCGGACGTGGTCAGCGAGCCTGGTCACGGTCCGGGCCAGCACACGCTTGCCGGTGGCTAGCTGGCCGGTCGAGATCCAGGTCAGCCCGCAGCACAACGGGCCGTCGGGGATCTCCACCCGCCAGCCCGCCGCCTCCAGCACCTCGACGGCGGCCTGCCCGACGTGCGGGTGCAGGTGGTTGCTGAAGGTGTCTGGCCAGAGCAGGACCGTGCCCAGCCGCCCGTCGCCGCGCGGGCCACGAGCGGCGTACCAGCGCTGCAGGGTGGTGCCGGCGAACAGCGGCATCTCCCGCGGCTCGACGCCGGCCGCCATGGCCGCGCCCTGGTGCAGCACCGGCGTGTGGGTAAGCGCGTTGACGATCCCGGCCAGCCGCAGGTGCGACACCAGGGCGGCCGCCACGGGCAGCCAGCCCAGCGACAGGTCGCTGCGGGGGCGCCGCCACTGCCGGCCCTGCCAGTGGTGGGCCAGGAACTCGGCCTTGTAGGTGGCCATGTCCACGTCCGCCGGACAGTCCTTCTTGCATCCCTTGCAGGCCAGGCACAGGTCCAGCGCGTCGCGCACCGCCTCCGACCGCCAGCCGCCGCGGATAGGCGAGTCGCCGTGGCCGTTCAACATCTCGAACAGCAGCCGGGCGCGGCCGCGGGTGGAGTGCTCCTCCTCACCGGTCACCTGGTAGGAGGGACACATCACCGCGCCGCCCTGATGGGTGTGCTGGCGGCATTTGCCGACGCCCACGCAGCGGTTGGCGGCCTGCGCGAACGATCCGCCATCGTGCGGGTAGCGGAAGAACAGGTCCTGCGGCGTGGCTGGCGCCCAGTCACCGCCGAGCCGCAGGTGCTGGTCGAGCCGGGCCGGGTAGACGACCTTGCCCGGGTTCATCTTGTTGCCCGGGTCGAAGATCGCCTTGACTTCCTCGAACGCATGCATCAGGTCCGGGCCGAACATCCTGGCCAGCAGTTCGCCGCGCGACTGCCCATCGCCGTGCTCGCCGGACAGCGAGCCGCCGTGTGAGACCACCAGGTCAGCCGCCCGCTCCATGAACCGGCGGTATGTGGCGACGCCCTCGGTGGTGTAGAGGTCGAACGGGATGCGGGTGTGCACGCAGCCCTGGCCGAAGTGCCCGTACAGGCTGGGCATCAGGTCGCTGCTGTAGCCGAACTCGTCGTACAGCTTGTTCAGGTCCCGCAGGTAGTCGCCGAGCGCCTCCGGCCCGACCGCCGAGTCCTCCCAGCCCTCGAAGGTGTCCCGCTGGCCGGGCACGTGCGCGGTCGCGCCCAGGCCCGCCTCCCTGGCCTGCCAGAGCTCGTCCTCGCGCTCCGGCTCGTCGAGGAACCTCACGGCCGGATCGTGCTCGGTGCCGTGCAGCGCGTCCAGCATCCGCTGCGCCGCATGGTCGACCTCGTCCCGGCTTTCGCCGCCGAACTGCACCATCAGGTACGCACTGCCCCTGGGCAGCTCCTGCAGCGCCTTGGCGTTCATGTGCTTGATCTGCTCGTCGTGGATCAGCCGGTCGTCCAGGCCCTCCAGGGCGATCGGCTTGTGCGGCAGGATGGCCGGCACCGCGTCGCCGGCCTTGTCGATGCTGGGGTAGCCGAGCACGACCAGGCTCCGCTCGGACTGCACCGGGACCAGTTTCAGCTCCGCCCGCAGCACCGTGACCAGGGTCGACTCGCTGCCCACCAGTAGCCCGGCGATGTCGAAGCCGTGCTCGGGCAGCAGCGAGTCCAGGTTGTAGCCGGAGACCCGCCGCGGGATGTCCGGGTAACGCTCGCGGATCTGGTCCGCATAGGTGTCGCGGAGCTGGCGCAGGCGGCGGTAGATCTCGGCCCGCCGGTCGCCGCGCCGCTCGATCTGGGCGTACTCGCCGTCGCCGGCCGGGCCGCACCAGAACCTGGTGCCGTCGTAGAGCAGCACTTCCAGGCCGGTGATGTTGTCGACCACCTTCCCGGTCCGCTGCGCAGTCGCGCCGCAGGAGTTGTTGCCGATCATCCCGCCCAGGGTGCAGTTCATGTGCGTGGACGGCTTCGGGCCGAAGCTCAGGCCGGTGCCTGACAGCCGCTCGTTGAGCACGTCCAGGACGATGCCGGGCTCGACCAGGCAGGTGCGTGCGGCCTTGTCGACCGAGAGCAGCCGGTTGCAGTACTTCGTCCAGTCCAGCACCACGGCGGTGTTGGTGCACTGCCCGGCCAGACTGGTCCCGCCGCCCCGGGAAAGGACCGGCGCCCCGTGCTCACGGCACACCGCGACGGCCGCGGCCGCCGCCTCAACCGTGCACGGCACGACCACCCCGATCGGCACCTGCCGGAAGTTCGACCCGTCGGTGGAGTACGCCGCCCGGCTGCCGGCATCGAACCTGACCTCCCCCTCCACGCGCTCACGCAGGTCATGCTCAAGCCTTCCCGGGTCGATGACGCTGCCAGGGGACCTGCTGTGTGCTGACCGGGTGGCCTTCATCGTGCCGCGAACCGCTCGTTGATGCGGGCGGCGGCGATGTCCCACCCGGCCGGTACCAATCCGCTCATCACGTCGGCCCCCTCGTCGGCTCGGTGTGCTTTGCGTGCTCCCGGGACCCGCTACCCGCCAAGGCGTCCTTCTATCGCGAGACGACGCATTTCGCTCAGGCCGCCCTCATCGGGCCGGGCCTCCCGGGATCACAGGCCGCGGCTGAAGACCTCCGTGAAGGCCTTGCAGAAAGCGGGCAGGTGATCGGGGCGACGGCTGGTCACGAGCACATTCGGGCCCTTCTCACACCGGACGACCTCTTCATCGACCCAGGTGGCGCCCGCATTGGCGAGGTCGGTCCGCAGGCTCGGCCAGGATGTGAGCGTCCGGCCGCGGACCACATCCGCCTCGATCAGGGTCCACGGCGCGTGGCAGATGGCCGCCACGGGCTTGCCGGCCGCGAAGAAGCTGCCAGCGAACGCGACAGCCGCGGGATCGGTCCGCAGCTGGTCGGGGTTGGCCACCCCGCCGGGCAGCACCAGGCCTGCGAAATCGCTCTCCGCCGCGGCGCTGACCGGCACATCGACGTCCTTCGTGCCGCCGCGTCGTCCGCTTCAGCAGCGAAGGGTGTGCGAAAGATGAGCCGTACCAACAGGCGGCGCGGGGGCCGGCGCCGTGACAACGAGCAGCGCGAGCCGGACAAGCGGGCGGGGCAGCCGGAGGCCGACCGGGAGGCGCAGGACTTCGCCCGCCAGACTGGGTACCGGCCAAGCGTCAACCAGCACCAGCACGAGCCGCTGCCCGCCAGTCACCACGCCGATCGCCGCCAGGAGGCGGTCACGCGGAACGAGGAGCACGCAGCTGATCGCGGTCGGGCCGCGCCGTCGCCGCGGGCGCGCCGTCACACTGAGCCGGGCCAGCAGCCGCGCTAGCCCTGGCGCCCAGCTCCGCCGCCGCGTGAGGCTGCGGCAGCCAGCCCGGCGGCGGCGAACGCCGCTTCGGCCACCGTGTCGGTCAGCGCGGCCCTGCGCGCGGCGCCGTCGGCCGTGGCCAGTACCAGCATCGACGCGGCATGCAGGGCATCGGCCTGCGCGCCCGCTGCGAATACTCCCGGCAGCGGGGCGAGGGCGGTCATCGTGGCCTGGGCCAGATGCCGGGCACCGAGCAGCCGCGCCGTCTGGCACGCCCGCCGGCTGGGCGGGCGGCCGGTGGCCAGGCGGATCGTCGGCGCGGGCGCCAGCAGCAGCGCCGCCCCGTAACTGGCGCGGGCCAGCTGGAGCGCCCGGCCTCCGGCCACCGTTCTCACCGACGCTGTCCCCGCCTTCCGGCCAGGTAGGCCGCGAGGGCGGCCGCGCCGGCGAGGCACCCCGCCGAGAGGCGGGCGTGCTGTGACATCCAGAGCTGCGGACTGCGGTTGTGGGACCTGTCGTCAAAATCACCACGTGAGCCGTGATCGTGCCCGGCCGCCCCGTCGACGGGCTGGTGCAGGTTGTCCGGCCGGCCGGGCCAGGCGGCCTGCCCGGTCTGCTGGGAGCCGTAGCCGGTCCGGGCCAGGTATCTGTCCAGCAGTGCGGGGACCAGCCGGTTGGCGGCGATGGTGGCCGCGGTGCTCGCCCCGACCCAGTACTGCCTCCGGCGTGGGTGATCCGCGGCGAACACGACGCCCCGGGCGGCGACCTCAGGCTGGTAGATCGGCGGCACCGGCTGGGGATGGTTGGGCAGCCGGGACCGCACCCAGGAGAACTGCGGGGTATTGACCGCTGGCATCTGCACCACGGTCACCCGCACGCCCGACTTGTCGTGCAGCAGTTCGCAGCGCAACGACGAGGTGAAGCCGTTGATGGCGTGCTTGGCGCCGCAGTAGGCCGACTGCAGCGGGATGCTGCGTTCGCCGAGCGCCGACCCGACCTGCACGATGGTGCCCCGGCCACGGGGACGCATCAGCGCGAGCGCCGCCATGGTGCCGTGCACGAACCCGAGGTAGCTGACCTCGGTCACCCGCCGGAACTCCTCCGCCGTGATGTCGGCGAACGGCGCGAACACCGACGAGAACGCGTCGTTGACCCACACGCCGATGGGCCCGAAGTGCTCCTCGATGTCCCGGGCGGCCGCCACCACCTGTGCGTAGTCCGCGACATCGGCGCTGACCGCGAGCGCCTTGCCGCCGGCCTCCTCCACCTCGCGGGCCGCGCCGTCCAGCCCGGCCTGGCCGCGGGCGATCAGGCCGACGTTGGCGCCGCGCTCCCCGAACAGGCGCGCTGTGGCGCGGCCGATCCCGGCGCTCGCCCCGGTGACGACGACGGTCTGGGTCTCCATGTGCTTCCACCTTCCATTCATGGGGATGGCTCACCCGTACGCAGGGTCGCCATCGGCCGGGCCGCCGGCGCCCCGAGCACGCGGCCGGCGCTGTAGGCCATGGCCGCGATGAGCGGCACCTTCCGGCAGCCTGTCTCCGCCGCGGCCAGCCGGATGGCCGCCAGGGATCCCCCCGGATCCGTCCACGCCTACGACAACGGTCATGGCCTGCTCCTCCTTCGCCTGTCAGCTTGCGGTCTGCGGTTGCGTCCGCGGCTGCCGGGCATCGTCGGCTTCGGCCGCGGTCAGCGGCCGGGCGATGTCCTCCAGGCCCCGGCGCTCGGCCCGCACCCCGAGGATGACCTCGATCAGGCCGGCCAGGATCATCAGGCTCGCGCCGATGACGAAGGCGAGCGCCGTGTCACCGACCTTCCCGGTGCTGACCAGCGTGGAGAACAGCAGCGGCCCGGTGATCCCCCCGGCCGCGGTGCCGATGGCGTAGAAGAACGCGATGGCCAGCGCCCTGGTCTCCATCGGGAAGACCTCGCTCACGGTCAGGTAGGCCGAGCTCGCGCCCGCCGAGGCGAAGAAGAGCACGACGCACCAGCAGGCCGTCATGGTGGTAGCGGTGAGCGACCCCTGGTCGAACAGGTAGGCGGTGCCCAGCAGCAGCAGACCCGACAGGATGTAGGTCCCGGCGATCATGGGCTTGCGGCCGATGGTGTCGAACAGCCGCCCCAGCACCAGTGGGCCGAGGAGGTTACCGACGGCGATGACCGCGAAGTAGTACCCGGGGTTGGTCTTGACGTGGAAGAAGGTCGCCAGGATCTGCGCATACCCGAAGGTGATCGCGTTGTAGAGGAACGCCTGGCCGATGAACAGCGAGAAGCCGAGCACGGTACGCCGGGGATAGAGGGTGAACATCGTCTTGGCGATGGTGACGAACCCGATCGTCTTGCGCTGCCTGATGGTGATGGACCGGCTGGGCTCACGCAGGTGGATGCCTGTCTCCCGCTCGACGCGTGCCTCGATGCCGTCCACCAGGGCCTCGGCGTCCCTGGCGTGGCCGTGGATGAACAGCCACCGTGGGCTCTCCGGGACGTTGCGCCGGACCAGCAGGATGACCAGCCCGAGCACGAAGCCCAGGCCGAAGCAGACCCGCCAGCCGACGTTCACCGGCAGGTCGTTGGTCGCCGGGACGGTCACCAGCGCGCCGAACGCCGCGCCCGCCCAGTACGTCCCGTTGATGACGATGTCGATCCGGCCCCGGTGCCGGCTCGGGATCAGCTCGTCGATGGCGGAGTTGATCGCCGCGTACTCGCCGCCGATGCCGAAGCCGGTGAGCAACCGGAACAGGAAGAACCACCAGGGCGCGAAGGACAGGGCGGTCAGCCCGGTCGCCACCAGGTAGGTGGCCAGGGTGATCATGAACAGCTTCTTGCGGCCGAATCGGTCGGTGAGCCAGCCGAAGAACAGTGCGCCCAGGCACGCGCCCAGGACGTAGACGGCGGCGCCGAACCCGGTCACCTGGGACTGGGTGATGTGGATCCCGCTGCCCGGCTGCGAGAGCTGCCCGGAGATGTTGCCGACGATCGTGACTTCCAGGCCGTCGAGGATCCAGACGGTCCCGAGCCCGATGATGATCATCCAGTGCCATCGTGACCAGGGCAGGCGGTCGAGACGCGCCGGGACCTTCGTGGTGACCGTCCCAGTCTGAACATCGCTCACGCTGCTGCCCTCCTATCTGGGAGCCACTGACAGCGGCCCGCCGGGGGCGTTTGGGCGGCCGGCCCGGGCCGCAGGCCGTTGTGCAACGTTCTCGACTGCCCGGTCGCGGTGGGGCCAAACACCCGGGCCGATGTGGGGGCCGCCGCCGCGGCGGGCCAGCGGCACCCCGGCGGGACGCGATCACCGGGGACCTGGCCTGGCGTTTCGGCCGGGATCTTCCGGACAGAAGGATCCTCATGATCGGATCGTTCCGGCCTCACGTGCTGCGCGAGTACGCCCTGATCGCCGACGGGGAGCGGGGCGCGGTGATCGGTCCTGACGGGGCCATCGCGTGGCTGTGCGCACCACGGTGGGACAGCCCCGCGGTCTTCAGCGGGCTCCTCGGTGGGCGCGGCACCTACGCGGTCACACCGGCGGACCCCTGGCACGTCTGGGGTGGCTACTACGAGCCCGGCAGCCTCATCTGGCGCAGCCGCTGGAGCGGCTCATCGCGGACCGAGTGCCGGGAGGCGCTCGCCATGCCCGCTGACCCGCACCGGGTGGTGATCCTGCGGCGCATCGAGGCAGTCGACGGGCCGGCCCGGGTGAACGTGGTGCTGGACGTCCGGGCCGGGTCCGGGCGCAGCCCGATGACCGGGCTGTCCCGCCAGGGCGGCTGCTGGCTCGGGCGCAGCGGCGCCCTCAGGTTCCGGTGGTCGGGCGCCGCAAAGGCGCGGCGCGGTCGCGGCGGGCTCGCCCTCACCGTGGCGGTCCCCGCCGGGGGCCATCACGACCTCGTGCTGGAATTGTCCGACCGCCCGCTGGACACACCGCCACCCGGCCCTGGTGAGACCTGGGCAGCCACCGGGGAAGCCTGGTCCACCGTGGTGCCCGGCTGCGAGGACCTCCTGGCGTCCCGCGACGCCCGCCACGCCTACGCCGTCCTGCGCGGGCTGACAGCGGGCAGCGGCGCGATGGTCGCCGCCGCGACCACCTCGCTGCCAGAACGGCTGGAGGGAGGCCGCAACTACGACTACCGGTATGCCTGGATCCGTGACCAGTGTTACGCGGGCCTGGCGGTCGCGGCCCACGGCCCGCACCCGCTGCTGGAAGGGACCGTCCGGTTCCTCACCGAGCGGATCCTGGACGACGGCCCTGGCCTCATGCCTGCCTATACGGCCGAAGGCAAGTCCATTCCCGGCGAACGGGATCTGCGGCTGCGCGGGTACCCGGGCGGAACGGCCCGGGCGGGGAACCGGGTGAATGGCCAGTTCCAGCTCGATGGGCTGGGAGAGTCGCTGGAGCTTTTCGCCGCCGCCGCCCGCCTGGACCTGCTGGCGGAAGAGAACTGGCAAGCGGCGGCGGTGGCCGCGGAGGCGATCGAGAAATGCTGGCACGAGCCCGACGCGGGAATCTGGGAACTCGACGGCCGGCACTGGACGCATTCTCGCCTCGCCTGCGTGAGCGGGCTGCGCTCCCTCGCTGCTGTCGCACAGGGGCCGCCGGGCGGGCACGGGCACCGGCGGGCGGCCCGGTGGAGCGCCCTGGCCGATTCGATGCTGGCCAGCCTCCGCGACTCGGTGCACGCGACGGGCCGCTGGCAGCGCTCACCCGAGGACGCACGCGTCGATGCCGCCCTGCTGCTGCCGGTGGCCCGCGGCGCCCTGCCAGTGGACGACCCGCGAAACCGCGCGACCGTCCGCGCGATACAGGACGAGCTCACCGAGGACGGGTATGTGTACCGGTTCCGCCACGACGCCCGGCCGCTGCATGAGGCCGAGGGCGCGTTCCTGCTCTGCGGGTTCTGGATGGCGCAGGTCGCGCAGGTATGCGGGGACGGCGCCGCCGCCGTGCGCTGGTTCGAGCGCAACCGTGCGGCGTGCGGCCCGGCGGGCTTGTACACCGAGGAGTACGACGTTCACCAGCGCCAGCTGCGTGGCAACCTGCCCCAGGCCTTCGTGCACGCCGGGATGCTGGAGTGCGCCGTCCGGCTGTCGGCCCCGTTGCCAGGACCAGGGCCGAGGGGCTAGGGCGGTGAACCCAGGCCCGCGGGCTGGGAGCCGGACGGCGTCTGGGTGGGGTCAAGGAACACGTGCGGGACGAGCGGAAGGCGGTCAGCAAGCCGCCTGTCGATCTCGGCCTTGACCGTGGTGTCGGGGCTGCTCCGCACATGGTCGAGGACCTCCAGGTCGCTGCGGCGGGCCTCGCCCCGGAACTGGGCGAGCACCCGGACCAGGGAAATCCCCTCCGCCACGGCAGCGACCGCCAGGACCACGTAGGCGATCAGCGGATCCTCGCTGCCTCCCCGTCTGAGCGCGAGCAGTCCCGCGAAGACCGAGAACCCGGCCTGGCGTGCCGGACGCGGGAAGTTCGACCGGAGAGGATTAGCCAGGCCCGCTGCGGGCAGCCGGATGGTCTGAGGTCGTTGTGGCCAGCCGCCGGGAGCGGTCAGTGCACGTAAGACATCCGAGGTCATCATGACTGTCAGCGATAATCGCGCGGAGTGGTGGTCAGCTGCCGCTTGCGCGACGGCCGACCCCGAGCTGTTCTTCCCTGTCTCCTCCGACGGCCCGGCCGTTGAGCAAGTGGCACGGGCCAAGGCGATATGTGCTCACTGCGGGATCCAGCAAGCCTGCCTCGGCTATGCACTCGATGCGGACCCGGTTCAGGGGATATGGGGCGGAACGACGGAGACGGAGCGACGCCTGCTCAGGCGGCGCTTGCGCAGCGAACGCGCGGGTCTCGCGCAGGAGCAGGCAGCCGGCCGGATCCTTGTGCACCAAGCCCCGTCGTCATGACCTGTGCCGCCGGAGGCACATGTGGCTAGGGACGCACCCGCGCCGATGAACTCGGCGGATCGCCGGGGCGGGTCCCGGGAGGATCGGCGGAGCGGATCCGGGGAGGACCGGCGGAGCGGATCCGGGGCGGACCGCCCGGGCGAGACCGGGGCGGAGCGGGACGACCGCAACCTGCTGGA
>Ga0335078_10018963_pt1 | contig 10235 bp, 9 predicted proteins | sample Lox_Sample_32_FD_206711 | JGI IMG/M metagenome (GOLD analysis project Ga0335078, IMG submission 206711) | Soil microbial communities from Loxahatchee National Wildlife Refuge, Florida, United States - Lox_Sample_3.2 | ecosystem: Environmental > Terrestrial > Soil > Wetlands | place: USA: Florida...
GGTGCGCTCCGCCAACCAATTCGTCCGCGGTATTCTTTTGCACTCTGCCCCTCCAGCACATCAGGGGCACAGTGTAAGTTCCGCTGACGCAGACTAGACTCGCCCATCCCTCATCCAATTAGCGCCCATGGACAATTTCTCACTCACGACCAAGCGCATTGTCATCGGGCATCTTACCGTCTGCCAAGGGTGCTGCTGTGGCAATACTGAAAATGGCCGCCCGCCCGTCCCGGTGGAGTGGCTTAAGAAAGAATGGCGCGCGCGAGGACTTCTGAAACGCGTCCAACTAAGCATCAGCGGCTGCCTTGGGCCCTGCGATGTTCCCAACGTCGTCACCATCTCCAACGAAACCGGCACCCTCTGGCTCGGCCAAATCTCCGAGTTACAGCAATATCAGGCTCTAGTCGACTGGGCCTCCCGTTGCAAGGACGCCGGCGAACTCGTGCCGCTCCCCAAAGAGTTCCGCCGCCACACCTTGCACCCATTTCGGAATCCCGAGTCGAACTCTATGGAGTCTTTGCTTTTGTGATGAAACGACCTGGCACGGAGAACGTTAGGAATATGGCGGGGACAGCGAAGACACACGCGACCCCTGGAGGTGGCCGTCAATGATCAATCTTCTTTCGGACCTGCGCTATGAACTACGCATGTTGCACAGGTCTCCCGGGTTCACCGCCGTGGCCGTGCTTACCCTCGCTCTGGGCATTGGCGCCACTAGTTCCATTTTCAGCGTGGTGAAGGCAGTTGTAGCTGCTAATAGACATCCCGGACAGGTGGGGTATTCTCACAGCCCACCGCAGGAGGTTCGGGATGAAGAATCCAGTTTACGAGCAGATCCAGGCGAGGAAAGTGAAGGCCAGGCTGCGCATGCTGCAGCATGCGCAGCGCATCAGCGGCAACGTCAGCCAGACTTGTCGGTTTTTTGGAGTCTCGCGGGCGCTCTATTACATCTGGAAAGGGCGCTATGAGAAGCACGGGGTCGCTGGCCTCCGGGATTTGCCTCGAAGACCACACAAGATCCGTTTTCACATTCCACCCGAGATTGTGTCGCTGATTCTTCGCATTCGCGAAGAGCGTCGTTACGGCGCAGTTCGTGCCAGTCTCTATCTGCAACGGCACTACCACGCCTACGTATCACCAACCACTATCTGGAAAATCTTTCATCGTCATCACGTAGGCCCTATTGCGCAAAAGAAGTACCGTCCTGGCCCAAAACCGCCGGACGCGCCCCTGCAGGTTCCGGGCCGCTCCGTGCAACTCGATGTGAAGTTCGTTCCGCGTGTGGGAAGAGCGCGTCAGCGCTTTTATCAATTTACGGCCATAGACGAAGCGACCCGCTTTCGGGTGCTGCGTATCTACGACCACGACAACACCAAGACCGCCATAGACTTCCTCCAGGAAGTTCGGGAGCATTTCCCCTTTGCCATTCAGAAAATTCAGACCGATAACGGCTCTTCGTTCGGCCCACAGTTCACGTGGCACCTCTCCGACCTCCGCATCTCTCACCGGCACATACCTCCAGGTTGCCCTGAGGTGAACGGGAAAGTCGAGCGGAGCCACAAAACCGATTCGCAGGAGTTCTACCAGGGAAGGCATTTAAAACACAAAAGGGATCTTGCTTGAAAGCTGAAGAGATGGGAGACCGAATACAACGAAGATCGGCCTCATCTCGCACTTGGCGGAAAGACGCCAGCCGAACGAGTTCGCGAGCTCACTCAGCCATCCCAACCTGTAAGGGATCTTTCTTGACTAATACACATGTCTCCGAAGCCGTCATACTGAATATCGCTAGCTGGTTAATGGGGCAGACAGGCGCCAGGAAGTGACTTGGTCACTGCCTTTTTTCAGGTTGCTGTTCCACTGAATGGCGAGAGCTCGATTTGGAAGAGTCGATGAGATCGATGGCGTGGTGACAATTACGTTCCTAGAGAGGGCGCGCTCGTTGCTAGAACTGGGGGCCGCAGCGTCTTGTCGCCGTTAACGAGCCTTTCGAGTTCAGCTAAACGCGTATTGAGGTTGCGAAGATCTTCGGCGCAAATCTGCTTTGCGCAGCCATCGACGACGCGCCGACCATGATTGAGGAGGAGCCTCCGGTAGTTCTCATCGTGCGAAGTGCTGGCGATGTCGCCGAGCGCTCGTAGTAGGCGCAAGCTGACTGCAACGTCGCTCTCCGAATACATGCGGATCTGCCCGAACGCCGATTCCAGCAGTTTTTCGAAGTCGATCCACTGAATATGAACGCGAGCAACGGCGCGTAGATCATATAGCCGTGGTTCCGGCACCTCTCTTGATGCAAACCGAATCAGGATTCGACTCAACTGGTCGACACACCCCACAGCGGTGGTGGGATCATTCACGGCTGGCGAGATGGCTTTCAGGGCGATATCCACGATTTGTAAAACGCCGAACTCGATGTCTTGTTGGAGAGTGCGGGTCGGACCGAAGTCGAAAGCGGCCTGAAATGCTGAAGCAAGTTCGGGAGAAAGACGATCGGCTCTGTTGACCCTGAGGAGTGGGGTGCCTGTGGGCACGAACTGGCCCACGCGACGGATAAGCTGGATCTTTACGTGGTGAGATGCAGCGAGACCCAGGAGTTGCTTGAGATCAACATACCGTATATATCCAGCGACATCGTTCGCTACCGACACTTCCCAGACTGCCGGGACTGCGGAGTCACTCGTTTCGAGGTGAACATGCCGCCGTGGCTCTGGCATTACTTCGTCGATGACCGCCTCGGTCTCCGTAGCGATCCTGTCTACAATGTGATTGACACTGATGGCTTGGGAAATATGATGAATGAAGAACAGGAGGAGAGCGACGCACAGGATAGCCAGGAGAATGGCGCCCATAACGGTCATGACAGGAGCAAATGGGGTGGGCCGCGAATGCGCTGCCGGGAGAGCGGCCATGCAATAGAGGAACGTGCCCAAGAAGATGCCGAGGGTCCATTGCGTAACCCTATCGCGCGCGAAACTGACGATGATGCGTGGCGAAAACTGCATCGAAGCGAGAGTCAGGGTCATCAGTAGGATGGCAAATACGATGGAAACGACCGTCATGGTAGAGGTGGCGATGTCGCTAAGGATGACCTGAGCGACAGCTGGATCTCCATGCGAGAAAAAAGGTACGCGAGGAACCCAGTCGCTGAGGGAAGGGTTGGTCTCTTCAATCCAAGAGAGAACAGCACCGGCAACGCCCAGAACCAGCGCAATAGTCACTGGTCGAACCAGGAACCCGCCGCGCAGGTTGTATAGTGCTTTCCGAAAAAGCAGACGAAGGCGTTCGGTCACGATATTCGTTTGTGCAAGGCTTCGCGCGGGACAATCCCGGCTATAGGCACTTCTAAACCAGACGAAGCGCGGCGCTCAGGCCTAGAAAAACTCTCTAATGCAGCGACTGTAGCACACGCGGAAATGTGGTTCTAGAAAAACCGGACATGGGTGGGGAGATAAGCACTAAAATCGCACGGGAGCTGGAGCCTTCAGAATTTGAACTTGGAGGCGTCTAGTCGCGGCGGCGGGACCCTGAACTCCGGGAGCGAGCACACATTCTCAAGCTGATGCACTGCGGCTGCGGTCGGCGACTACCGTCACCTGAAGATCCTGGGCCAAGCGAACGATGTTCTCCGCCACATTCTTGCCTTGGAGACGTTTTCTCAGATCAGTTCGAGGATGGGCTACGAAGATCTGCGTGACATTGTTCGCCTGCGCAAAGTCGACCACGGCTTTGGCAATGTGCTTACCAGAGATGATACGAGTCTCAATCTGCAGGCTACGCGCAAAACGTAGGTGTTTTTCAATCGCGAGGCGCTGATCGTCCGGCAAGTCTTCCAACCGCTCGATCTCATGTACGAATAAAGCGGTGCAGTTGGCATGGAGATAGTCGGCCACTCGACGGCCGCGACGGATGAGCATTGCCGTGGAAGGGGCAGCGGTAATGTGGATGAGAATGTGTTCATTTGACTTTTGTTCCCCTGCTTGACTCGGTCGCGACTCGGAAATGCGCGGGAGTTGGAACGCGCTGCTCTCGTCATAGACGGACTGTCTTAGATCGACTTCATGGGCTGCTTGGCGAAGCGCCAGCTCCCGGAGGGCGCCGAGATTCGATGCTCTGAAGAAGCCGGTAAGCGCCTTCTCTACAACTTCCGGTCTATAGATTGCGCCGCGCTTTAAGCGGTTCAGGAGCGCTTCCGGTGTTACATCTACAGCGATAATTTCGGCCGCCTGCCGAATAACCCAGTCTGGGATTGTCTCGCGTACCTGAATGCCTGTGATTTGCCAGATTTGATCATTAAGGCTCTCAATATGCTGCACATTTACAGTCGTCCACACCTCAATTCCCGCATCGAGTACAACTTGAACGTCTTCCCAGCGCTTAGGGCGGGTAGAGCCGGGGATGTTGGTGTGCGCCAGCTCGTCAACTAAAGCGACCTGAGGTTTGCGGGCTAAAACTGCCTCAGTATCCATTTCCTCGAAAACCTTTCCGCGGTATGTGACCTTCTTGTGCGGCACGGCCTCGAACGAACGAGACTGAGCGATAGTGTCCGGGCGGGCGTGAGGTTCGAAATATGCAAGAACGACATCTACGCCCCGCTGCGCGGCAGCGTGTCCGTCAGCAAGCATCTGAAAGGTTTTGCCAACTCCTGCGGCATAGCCTAAATAGACTTTCAGGCTAGCACGTCGCGTCTCCGCCGGAGTTGCCATGGGGCCTAATGAGGGAAAACTCGGACGTCGATTCCTTGGGCCGCTCGGATAAGCCGCAAAACGGGGTCACCGAAGACCCGATCACGCCAACTGTTGTGGAGGCTATGCCCAATGAAAATCTGAGTGATACGTTTTTGTGTCGCAAATTCAACAATCGCCGAGATAGGATCGTCGTTTTCCAAGATTTCGGTTGTCGCGCCCGCTTCTTCGGCTGCTTGTAAATATCTTCTTATCTTAACCGCATCTTTTCGAGACTGACCGGGCTCACACACGTAGACGGCGTACAATTCGCCTTGGAAGCGTTCCTTGTTGCGCTGGCCACTCTCGATCATTGCCAAGGCATTTGTGTGGGGCGTCATGCACACAAGAAAGCGCTCGTGCGTCCCGAATACCGGTTCTATTCCGTGCGCCTGGACGTAAGACTCCAATTGTGCGTCCACTACTTCGGCAGTGAGGAGCAGAGCCAGTTCACGCAACTCAGAAAGTTCGCGTTCCTGCGTATTGCTTATACCCGTCGCAGTCAACTTCTCTCCCTGTCGCCAGAGGCAGAGGTCGGGAGGAACATCCACAATGACGATGTCATCAGCAGCAAGCAAGAACGACTTCGGAATCGTTTGCGGGGTGTCCTTCCCGGTGATCGCTTGTACTTTCTCCTTGTATTCTTCAACGTGTAGCAGATTAACGCTGGTGAGCACGCTGATGCCGTTACGCAGCAGCTCCTGCACATCTTGCCAGCGATACCTGTTGGAGCTTCCCGGCGGGTTCTTCGCGGCGAGAGGATCAATGACGCATACCTGTGGCGCTCGCTTGAGAATCGCCTCAACGTTCACCGTCTCGCTATCAGGCGTTCCTAAGGAAGGGATCACCTCTAGATTTCTGAGAAGAGCCTGAACCTCCTCAGACTGTTGGCCCTGTACCGCACCAACCACGACATCTTCACCCCGCTCGCGTCGCCGGCGTGCTTCATCGAGCATGCGATAGGACTTACCTACACCGGGAGCGTAGCCGAGAAAGATCTTGAGGCGCGCGCCCCAGCGCTTGTTTTCTTCAGCTTGTACTTGCTTGAGGATTCGCTCAGGGGTAGGTCGTGGAAGTTGGGAAAAGCGCATTTTTCTAACAGTTTAGACTTCAAGTGAAAGCAAGGCAATCTCGTTCGAATTGCTTGTCTGGCGACTCTTATCGAGTACCCGAAGTGCCCTCTACGTAGGGCACTTCGCTAAAAGTCGAGCCGCAGGCTGAGTTGTCCGGTACGATTTCCACTGTTTTCGGCGGCTTGCACGCTCTGCACCACGCCAAACGTGGAAGACGTAACGTTCGTCGGCGGCGAGGCAAAGTTGGGATGGTTCATGAGGTTGGTAAATGTTGATTCAAAGCGGAGTCGAAGCCGCTCGGTGATCCGAAAGTTCTTGGCCAGACCGGCTGCGATCGTTGCGGTGCCAGGGCCAACAAGGATTCCTACACCGCAGTTTCCAACCGGTCCCGAAGGGATAGCCTCGAACGCATTGATGTTGAACAAGCTCCCGTTGGTCGCGACGTTGCCATTGCCGACGCAGTCCGGGCGCTGGAAAGCTCCGCGATAGGCCAGGCTGAGATTTCCCGGATCGTAGTTCGGACTGGTGATCGGGGTGAGATACGGGCCAGTCTCCCACAGCGAAACTGTGCTGAGCGACCAATCTCCGAGTACGGCCTCAGCCACGCGATCCATGTGTGCTAGGAGACTGCGATTGCGGCCAACCGGCAGGTCGTATACAGCCGACAAAAGGAAGCGACGACGTCGCGTGGCTGCCATGTTGCCGCGATTAGCAGCAAGATCAAAGCGGTCTGCGAAAGGAGTACCGTAGATGATTTCTGGGTTGAACGTTGTCGGTGCGTCGCCGCCAACATCGCCGAGGCTCTTAGCCCAGACGTGGCTGGCTTGGAATGTCAGGCCGCTGCGAGCGCGCATGTTGAGCTCCGATTGTAAGCCGTTGTAAGTCACGTGACCTGCGTTTGTGGTGGTCAGGATGCGGCCCCAATTCGAGTACGGCTTGGGATGCGGAGAAACCGCGCTGGGCTCCACTTGATTCATGTCTACGGTTTGGCTCAAGCGATAGGAACTCATGCCAACATAGCTCTCGCGCAGCGTGAGGTTCGGAACCAGTTCCCGCTCGACGAGCCCTCTCATAATTCCGTCACGCGCCCCACAAAACCCATAAACACGATTTATGGCAATCCCGCGCCTATCGATTGGACCGGTTAAGGCGTGAGGACGTAGCCTCTGCACAGTCTCGTGCTCCGCACCAAGTCCACGGGACCAGGCGGGCGTGGTGCGGTCAAACCATTCTCATGAAATTCGGAAATACGGCACGCGGACGATCGAGGCACCCGGCGGCGTCTCAGCCGGACCCGCTGCCAGTTTGCCGCAAGGGTCCGCGAGCACGGCGTCGATATCCTTGACCCTACTGAATGTCTGCGAGACCGCTCAGCTTCTCGGAGTCTCCGAAAGTTGGGTACGGCGGCATATTTCTGAACTGCCTGTGGTGCGGGTCGGACGACTGGTCAAAATAAACCAACCTTCTCTTCTCCGGCAATTTGCGGTTAAATCTAACTCGGGAAACCGCATGGAACAGAAAGGCGAAGCCTCTATGTTTCAAGCGGCGGTAAGGACTCGCTATCAGTCGGGGCGGGTCTACAAGAAAGGAAAAAAAACAGTGAAGTGGTACGGCCAGTTCCGGGAGGATCAAATCGACGCGGAAGGACAACTCTTCCGTGTTCAAAAGAATATCCTTCTCGGGACGCTCGGCGAATTGCCTACCAAGCAAGCAGCGAGGCGCGAACTCGACCGACGCATGGGCACGGGAACACCCATCAGAGGCGCTCTAGCGTTCTCTGATTTGGTTACTCGTTGGCGTGCGGCGGTCGCTCCGACGCTGCGAACCGCTACAGCGATCTACTACCAGAAGATGCTTGCTACTCATGTCCTGCCTGCCTTTGCAGCACGTGAAATTCGGAGCATCTCGCGGTATGACGTTGAACTGTTTCTCGCGGAGAAGGCTAAGGCCTATTGCCGAGCCACCCTTCGCGGGATGCGAGTCTCGCTTGGTCGGGTGCTTTCATGGGCAGTTGCTGGAGGCTGGCTAGAGAAGAATCCTTGTGCAGGTGTTCAGCTTCCACAGGCTCCCACGAAGGTGCGACGGACCATTCTCAAACCCCAGCAGTTAACAGCACTGGCGTCGAAACTGGACGAACCTTACGCGACGCTCGTTTTGTTGCTTGCTGCAACCGGATTGAGAATCAGTGAAGCGGTGGGAATACAAAAGTCGGACTTTGAGGGAAACGTTCTGAAGCTTCGAAGGCGTTTCTATCAATCTGACGGTGGCGGAGACTTTGGTGACCTCAAAACCAAAAAATCCGTCCGCGATCTTCCACTGCCGACCTGGCTTGCCGAGAGGGTGAAGGGGCTTGCCGAGGGCGATGGCTTTTGCTTCCGCTCTAGATCGGGTACGCCGATGAATCAGAAAAATGTCTTACGGCGTTACATCCATCCGGCTTGTGCGGAATGCGGCTTTCGCATCGGAGGCTGGCATGACTTCCGGCACACTCTGACGACCTGGGCGCTAAAGCAGTATCCGGCAAAGGTCGTATCCGAACTCCTGGGCCACGCCAGCATCAAAACCACTCTCGACGTGTACGGCCATGTGTTTCAGGAGGATTTCGCGGAACCCTTGGAGGATATGGCCGGGAAGTTGTTGCACGATGTTGCCCAAAACAAGGGGATTCACGTGGTGCCCTAGCGGAACTTACTCTGCAGAAAGGAGATGGAGCCGAGGGTGGGAGTTGAACCCACGACCTGTCGATTACGAATCGACTGCTCTACCACTGAGCTACCTCGGCGTGCTTAAAAACGATAGCATCCGTTAAGTATTTCTGCAATGAAACCACCGCGATGTGTTTTCATAGCTTATCCAATTGCTAACCGATTTTTTTTCGCGAGTGTATCGGGGATCAAATCCGCAGAAACAATCACCGGGAAAACGGATACATCGCCCAGCCGATACCCACGCCGATCAACAAAAACAATATCAGCGACCATGCAATGTACTTAAACCTTTCGCTGGCCCCACGGCGGCTCAAAAATCCGAATGCGATCGAAATCACCAGCGCAAACAGCGTCATGGCCTGGAAATGGTTCAAGTATATTCCCATGTCTGGATCACGCCTTGCGGCCACGCGCCGCCTCATAGGCGTGCAGCGCCGCCAGCAGATTCAGCACACCAGCGGCAGCGAGAAACCGGGTCCCGTAATCGCCGCCGGCGTGCGCAACATCCGAGCCAAGCGGTTCCAGCGCGCGCGCTGCAAAGTAAAACGAGCCGGTACCAAGATCCGCGATGTACCCAAGCATTCCAAACGCATCGCCGGCGTCCGAACTAAATATGTTTCCGCGCAGTCCAACGCCGATCAGCACCAAGAGCCCCACCGTTAGGAAACAGGCCACGGCGCGACCCCACATTTTCAGAATCGCGTGACCCAAACCAGGCAGCAGCCATCCCGCGGCGCCGATGACAATGGCCACACCTTCGCTTCTGGGTTGGTACGCCAGTGCGGAGGTCGCGTTTTCTGGAGTTGTGTTTGCTTCGCCGGTCATCGCTACTCTTGCGCCCGCTAGGCCAGCAGCGCGAGAATTTCCTTCTGCACCGCCCCGGTGACGCGGGCTTCCTGCTCTCCGATGTAAACATTCACTTCGCTGCGAATTCCAAACTCCGGAAGGTAAATGCCCGGCTCAATGGAGTTGCACGTTTTCGGGATCAGATGGCGCTCGTCGTGGGTCTCCAATCCATCCATGTTGACACCATTCCCGTGAACAGACTGCCCGATGCTGTGACCCAAGCGGTGAAAGAAGTACTTCCCGTAGCCGGCTTTCTCAATCACGGTGCGGGCCGCTTTGTCCACTTGCCAGCCCTGGAGCGGCTTGTGCTTCGCGACGCTCGATTGGATGAGCTCGATGGCTTTGTCGCGTGCGTCGCGAACCACGTTGAACACTTTGGCCATTTTGTCCGGTACTTTGGCTCCTAGATAGCCAACCCAGGTGATGTCGTAATACACGCTGTCCTTGGCTTTGGTTTTGCCCCAAACGTCCAGAAGGAGAAGATCGCCTTCGCGAATCGGCGATGCCGAGGCCGGCGTTGGGCCGTAGTGTGGATCGCTGGCGTGCGGCCCGACGGCGACGTCGGGCCCATCGTTCGCGGTGATGCCGGCCGCTTCAAACTGCTGGACGAACCACTGCTTTAGGTCGTATTCGGTGAAGACCTTCTTTTCGCGTACGTTCTTCGCTGCGAGTTCAAAAGCCTCGCGGACCAAGCGATCGATCACCGCTCCCGCGGTCAGATGGGATTCGAGCTGCTGGGCGCTCCAGCACGCCTCGTATTTTTGAACCAAATCCGCCGAGGTTAATACTTTGGCGCCGGCGCTGCGCACCAGTTCGACCGTGCCTGCATCCACCATCGCGACGTAAGGAATCGCATTCTTCGGTGAGTACTGCATGGCGACTTTCTT
>Ga0335078_10018966_pt1 | contig 10235 bp, 12 predicted proteins | sample Lox_Sample_32_FD_206711 | JGI IMG/M metagenome (GOLD analysis project Ga0335078, IMG submission 206711) | Soil microbial communities from Loxahatchee National Wildlife Refuge, Florida, United States - Lox_Sample_3.2 | ecosystem: Environmental > Terrestrial > Soil > Wetlands | place: USA...
ACCCCCGCCCACAGCGCATGCGGCGTGCTGGAAACCACCGGCACTTTACAGCGCGCTTCCAGCGGAACCAGCAGATCGAGAGTTTTCAAGGCGCCGCAGGAGATCACCAGGCAATCGGCTTTGGGCGCGCTCTGGAAAACGTCGGCGCTGAAATCCGCCAGATGCTCCTGCGCCGATGCCGGGATGCCGCCTCGCTCAATGCCCAGCCCTTTCGCGGCAAGCACTTCAAAGCCGGATTCTTCCAAGAAGACTTTCAGACGCCCGGTGACCTCGACGTTGTATGCCGTGGCGACTGCCACGCGGCGAGCCCCGGCGGCGCGCAGGCCTTCGCGGATGCCGTTGCTCATGGTGGTGGTCGGTAGTCCGGTGGCCTTGTGGACGTCATCCACCAGCTTCTGATGGAAGGCTACACCTTTATAAAAGGTGAGCGACGTGCCCATGATGGAAATCGCGTTGGCGCCGTCTTTGGCCAGTTTCTCGGCCGAGGGTACGATTTTGTCGATCACCGAGTCGTATCCCTCGGGCGTCATGCTGGGCAGGCCGACGCCGATCGCCAGGAAGCGAACGCCTGCGGGATAGAGCAGCCTCGCTTCCGGAGGAACCGGATAGTTCAACGGCGGAAAAATCATGCCGAGCGCGGGCTCCGCGGAAGCGCCCAGCGTTGCACACGCGGCCCCGGCGGTGGCGATTTGCAGAAATTGACGGCGGGAACTGTTCATGGCGGCCCTCCTGGCTAGAAACAGTATAGGCGAACCTCCGCTCCCTTACGGTCGCGGTAGGAGATTGATACGGGTCGCGTGCCGATCATCGCGGCGGCACGGCATGCAAATTGCAATCGAGCAGTACCGTGCATACGCAAAAGCGCTCGCACTTGGCCGGCGCGGGCTTCTCCGGCTTGGGCATCGTGTTGCGGTACTCGGGATACAGCGTCTTGGCGCCGCCGCGCGTGGCTTCATAGGGCAGGCCGTACCAGTTGGCCACCTCGTGCAAGAAAGTATTCGTGCCGGGAAGGTGATTGGGTACGGCGCCGGGCGCCGCCGGAACTTCGGGCTGGTATTCGCACAAGAAGCGCAGCGTCTTCTGTCCCGGATCGAGCGTCCAGTTCTGGCTGCGCACCAGCGGCTCGGTGAGAATTACGGGATCGTCCACGTACGTCACCACCGTCAGGTAATCGCGATGGCGCGTCCAGTATTCGGTCACGGTGCGTTTGTCGCTGCTCGGAATGCCGTTGCGCCGCAGATAATTGGCCTTCAGGTGTGTGGTGGTGATGACCAGTGTGTTGCCATCCCATACGCCGGTGGAAAAACCCTGCCACGTGTGCGCCATATAGGCGGGCGGATGGGGACGGCCATCCATATAAATGGTGCGCTCGCTGCCCCAGGCCGGCATGTACGTATGAAATGCCGTCAGCTCCTGGGTGGCCGGGTTGATCTCGCGCGTGACTCGCAAATCGCCCAGCCCGCGCATGCCGTAATCGGAGGAGTGCGGGCGGCACTCGTATTCGGGGACCACCGAAATTCGGTCGGCATCGTAACTATCGGCGCGCAGCCGCGCGTTGTCGTTGATAGGCATGCCCATGTAGTCGCCCAACTCCGGGCCGGGCAGACGCTCGGGACCATCTTCGTGATAGGCGGGCGACCACTCGCCGGTAAAGTCGACCTGGGCATGCGCGGGAGAGACGAGCACGAGGGCGGTGGCAAAAAGGAAGCAGCCGGCGACCAGATCGCCAGCGCTACGTAACGGTCTCCTCATTGGGCAGAGCATGGTGTTGGATTCCAGCCGCTGGCATCGCGCTGGCGTTTGAAATCGGTGCTGGTGATGAACGGCACGTTCAAGTACCTGGGATCGTGCACAACCGTGGTGACCGTGAACCACGGGTCTCCGTTCGGCGCCGTGCGGTAATCGTAGAATTCCTCGAGCTCGGTCGCCTCGCTATAAGGAACACCGTTCTTGCGCAGGTAGCCGGCGCGCAGGTGCGTGGTCACAACTTCGAGGGCCTTTCCGCGCACGCCCGTGCGTGTGGAAAAAATTGGAATCGCCCCATTGAGCGGATCGCCTTCACCGCGCACCGGACGTTCCCAGTTCGCCGCCGAGTAGCCTTGCCAACTGGCGGGCTCGCTGGCCGGCGCCTTCGCGTTGAAGTGGAAAAGGCGGGTTTGCGTGCCGGCGTCGGTTTCGATCTGAAGCGTGTTGTCGTCCTTCCAGGTGATGTGCAGGCGCCCCGGAATGCGCATCAACGCGGGCGCTCCATACGCTTTGCAGGCGAGACCGGCGGCTTCATCCTTAGCCGGGTCCCACGCCATGCCTACCTTATAGGCTTCGCCGTTGAGCGGCACGCTGGCGAAATCGCCTTTGAGGGGCGTGACCATGCGCCAGCGCCAGTCTTCCATCACGGGAGAAACCCAGTAGCCGGTGAAATCCACGGGCGCGGCTGCCTTGGCAGTTCGGGGCGGCTGCGGCGGTCCCGGCGGGCCTTGGGCGAAGAGGGAGGCGGCGGCGATCAGCGCGAGCAGAGGTCCACGCATTATTTGGCCTCCGGAGGCGGCGGATTCTTGAGGCTTTGGTACACCGCTTCCACGAGCCGGTCCCCCGAACCGTACTGCGTATCGTAGTCGAAGGTGGGCTTGGCGGCTTTCACCTCGTCCAGCGTCTTGCCCTTTTTGATGAGATCCTGCACGCGGTCGCGAATGATGGTGATCATGTCGCGGTACTCGACCACGTCAGCTTCGTCGCAGAGGCGGCCGTGGCCGGGGATCACGCGCGTGCCGCCCTCCTGTAAACGCGCGGGGACGGTCAAATGGAGAATATCGTTCAGCGCGTTGACCAACCCCTGTACGCTGCCGCCGCGCTCGATGTCGATAAAGGGATAGCGTTCGGGAGTGAAGATATCGCCCGTGCTAATGACGTCGGAGCGGCGGAACAGCACGATGCTGTCGCCATCGGTGTGCGCGCGTGCCTCGTGAATCACGAACACCGGTTCGCCGTTGAAGTAGAAATCCTTGGTGGGCGTGAGGTACTCGTCGTTGGGCAATCCCGGTGTGGGCCCGGGTGTTTCGCCGCGTGCGGCGGGCTTGGTCATGCGATTCACTACGTTGCCGTGCGCGATGATGGTGGCCCCGCCGTTTTCAGTCGGCGCGGCGCCGGGCGCGCCCATCTTGGCCAGCGCGGCGTTGCCGCCGATGTGGTCCGGGTGCACGTGGGTGTCGATGATGTAACGGATAGGCAGCGGGGAAATCTTCTTGATCTCGGCGGCGATGCGCTGCGCCAGCGGCTCAAACATCGTGTCCACCAGCAGCACGCCGTCGCTGCCCACCTGCACGGTCATGTTGCCGCCGGCGCCCACCATCATGTAGACGTTGCCCTGCACGGGGAACAGGTGCAATTCGACGTTATCGAAATTTGGCGGCGTGCCGGGTTGCGCCCAGGCGGCGCCGGCCAATGTGACGACGCTCAGCGTCCATAGCGCGCTCTTGGTCTCGGCCACTACGCGATTCAGGTTATCACACCAGTGCCGCTCGACCCCGCGGCCGATTCCTGGGGCCTGTCGCGGCAGCGCATGGCGCTGCCCCACACCAACTCGCCACGCTAACCGAGGTTAACCGGCCGCCACGGTTACAGTGATCCCGTGAGGAGTACCATGGGAGAAGCATGAAACTTCGCACCATCGCACTTGCAGTCGCCTTGGCTTGCGGCGTGACCGGTGTCGCGGAAGCCAAATCCCATCATCACGCCAGAAAGTACAAGGGCAAGAAAGTCAAGAAACACAAGTTTAAGTACAACGCGAAATCGCGGTAGCACCAGGATGCCGGCCCCGGAACTGGAGATCCGGCGCGCCACCGAAGCGGACCTGCCCGATATTCTGGCGATGATCCGCGCTCTGGCGGAATATGAGAAAGCGGCTCCCGGCGCGGTGCCGGTCACTGAAGCATTACTGCGCGAATCGCTTTTCGGCGCGCATCCCGGCGCGGAGGTGCTGATCGCATCGAGCGGCGGCGCGGTAGCGGGCTTCGCATTGTTCTTCCACAACTTCTCGACCTGGCGCGGCCGGCGCGGCATCTTTTTGGAAGATCTGTTTGTGTTTCCGAAATTTCGCCGGAGCGGAATCGGCAAGGCGTTGCTGCGGGAACTGGCGCGCATCGCGGTGTCGCGAGGCTGCGCGCGGCTGGAGTGGCTGGTACTCGATTGGAACCGGCCGGCCATCGATTTCTATCATTCCTTAGGCGCGGAACCGCTCCAGGAATGGACCACCTTCCGCCTCCAGGATGAAGCGCTCCGGGCATTAGCGGGAAGCGAAGAGGGTTAAATCCTCTCGGTAATCCTGCCGTCCCGCATGTGCACGGTGTGGTGCCCGTAGGACGCCGCTTCGGGATTGTGCGTGATCATCAGAACCGTCTGCCCCAAGCGGTCGTTCAGATCGCGCAGAATTTCGAGCACCGCTTTGGAATTCTCCGTATCGAGATTGCCGGTTGGCTCATCCGCCAGCAGAATCGCCGGGTGATTCACGATGGCCCGGGCGATGGCGACACGCTGTTGTTCGCCGCCCGAGAGCGCGCTCGGCTTGTGATCCAGGCGCGACGCGATCCCCAGCAGCCGCAGGATTTCTTCGAATTGCGGATTGGACTTCCGGTCCATGCCGGCAATGTGCCGCGCTACCGCGATATTGTCGCGCGCGGTCAGGTTCGGCAGCAAATTGAATTTTTGAAACACGAAGCCCACCGTTCGCCGGCGCAGGCGGGTACGGTCGCCGTCGCTCATGGCGGCGAGTTCCCGGCCATCCACCAGCACGCGGCCGGAGGTCGGCGGCGTCAATCCACCGATGATGTGGAAGAGCGTCGACTTCCCCGAGCCCGAAGGACCGATGATCGACAGGAATTCGCCCGCCGTGACCGTGAGGTCGACGCCCCGCAGCGCGGGCACCTCCACCTTGCCGACGCGGTAGATCTTCTGGAGGTCGTGGACTTCAATGATGTCGCGGCCGTCACTCATAGGCCAGCGCTTCGATGGGATCGTGGCGCGCGGCGCTGAGGCCCGGATATAGCGCGCCCAGGCTCGCGCCCACCAGCGTAATGGCGGCGGCGATGGGCCACCAATAGTAGACGATTTCCACTTGGAACGACGCCGGCTTCAGCGTCACAATCGCCCAGCGCGCGCCGTAGCTCATGAGGATGCCGAAGGCCGTCCCGCCCAATCCCAGAAGCAGCGCTTCGGCCCAGACGATCTGCAGGATGAAAATCTTGGAACCGCCCAGCGACTTGAGGATCCCGATCTCGCGCGTCCGTTGCAGCACGGCCATGTACATGGAAAGGCACACTACCGCGAAACCAATCACTACGCCGATGCCGATAATCACGCCGATGAATTCGTTCAGACCCTGCTGGTTCACGCTTTCCTCGAGCGCCGTCGCCATTTCTCGTATCGACCAGATAGTGTAAGCGGGAAGCTGTTTCTTCAGCGCGGCGATCACGAGATCCGTGTTCGCCGGGTTGTCCAGTTTGAGATTGATCTGGGTCAACCTGCCGGTTGCGCTGTCGAGGCGCTGCAGAGTCTGGAGCGGCACCAGAATATGCGCCAGTTGTCCGCCTTCGACCACGCCGCTGACGTGCCACGGGCGGTTGATGAGTTCGATGGTATCGCCGGCGTGCTTCTTCTTCTGATCCGCGTAATAGCGGTCGATGATCACGTCATACGGACCGCGAAACGGGCCGCCTTGCAGATACTGTAACCCACCGCTCATCTGGTTGAACTGCTCGAGATCGATTCCGTTGATGGTCAGCGGCAGCTCGATATTGTGTTGCACCACGCCGGTAACGTACTTCACGTGGGGCTGCATCGCGAAGAACTCCAGGAATTTTTCCGGAAGCGTGGCGCTGCCGCCGCTCAGACCAGCTTGAGTGTTCGAACCCCGAACGATGATATCGGCGCCGCTGCCGCGAGCCCGCCGCTCGGCATCCGCCAGCATGCCGTGGCTGAGCCCCACCAAGGTAAGAATCAGGGTTACCGGCACGCCAATCAAAAGGAAACTCAGCAAGCTCCGCATGGGCTTGTGCTTCAGATTTTCCAGAACGAGTTTGGCGATCACCGGGCGGGACTTCCTTCGGCAGGCGCGGGCGCCGGGGATTGCCCCACCATCTGCAACTTGGTGCCTTCCGGCTGGTTGAGCACAAACTTATCATCCGACACGCCCTTGTTGATGTCCATCTTCACGATGTCCAGAACCACGGCGTATTCATCGCGCGGCCGGTTGATCTCGATGTGTTTGGGGAAGGGAACGCCATCGAATTGGCCCCACTTGGAATAGCGTGCGTCCGTGAGGATGTTACCCGCAGGGTCGAGGATGATCTGCCGCGCCAGACGAAGATCCAAGCGGCTGAACCAAACCGTACGTTGCAAGTCCAACTGGCCCCCGACGGCCTCGCGCACCACGTGGAGGATGTAGAACGCGTTCTCTTCATCGGTGAAGTTTTCCAGAATCGCCCGCTCGCCCTGCTCGAGCGGCCGCACCAGGAGCGCTTCCAGGAAATGGACGGGCCGCAGGTTTTCGAGTTTATTGCGCGAGGGCCGCTCCACAGAGTTCTGTCCAACCAGAAAACGGTTCTGCGAAGGCAGATACAACTTGAAGTCGGCTCCGGTGGACACCATGTCGAATGCGGTGTTGCGCACGACGGGGAAGAGGCCGATGATACGAATTTCCGCCGGCTTGCGGAACAGAATAAACCCGCGGACATCTTTGTATTCGGTAATCTGACTTTTCTCGGTGCTGCCGAGCGCCGGGGTCATGTCGCAGGTCGCGGTGAAATCGTGAACCGCCTCGTACTGTTCGACGATTTTCTGCTCCAGCTCCGCGCGGGTAGCCATCAGTAAAGTCTGCGACGCGTTGCCGCCGGCGCGGGTGATGAGGCGCCGCTTCACCAGGCACGAGGAGAGTCCCCAGGAGAGCGCGCACAAAAGGAGAATGTAGGGGATCCGCCGCAAAGTTATGGTTATCGTTTCTCTTATTGTAGCCGTGCCTTGGGAATGTCGCGGAATGGGCGCCTATGTTATAGTGAGAGCACTTACCGTTTGCTCATCCCGCGCGGAAGCTGTGCAGCTTCGGCGACTGATCCGTGGGCCTGTGGCGCAGTTGGGAGCGCGCTTCCATGGCATGGAAGAGGTCGTGAGTTCGAATCTCACCAGGTCCACCAAACTAAACCCCAATAAAACATAGTCTTACGAAAATGCTCGTGCGCTTCCACGTCGTGGAAGAGGTCGCGTGGAGTCCATTTGGAGTCCAAAACGGCGGAAATTTGGACTCCAGCTTTACCTCTAGCTCATTTTACGCCGACAAGAATGGTCTCCGCACTGGCAGCCGAGGTTCCGCCGGCCGGTCGCGGAACGGCGGCCAGACGAAGAAATCCAAATCGAGATCCAGAATTGTGTGCAGAACTCGCCAACCTAACGCGGCCGGGGCCCGACCCGGAGCCTTCTGCTCGCGCCTTTAGCTTAAACCCGTCGCGAGCGTTTGGGCTTTAACGCAGGCTATGCCGAACGCCGGATCGGTACAAAACGGATCTCGACCCGCTGATTCAACGCGCCCGCGATCCTGCGCAACATCGCCAGGGAGTGGCCTTCATAATCGGCGTCCTCAAGGCGGCAGATGACCGATGCGGTGGTGCCTACGAGCTTGGCAAGCTGAGTTTGGGTGAGGGCCGCCTCTGCCCTTAGTTCTTGGATTCTGCGGGCGATCTCCTCATTCGCGCGCGCCTCTTCCAGGTTCTTCAGCCGGGCTGGCTTGCCTTCGTAGAACCGGCGGTGAAGGATCTCCACCGCGTCGCTGGTCGGTTTCAGCGTCTTTGCTTTGTTATCTGGCATAGTCAAGACTCCTCATAAGTGTGCTTCGCCGGATTCGCCTCAAACCGCTTCTTGCGTTCGACGGCGCGATCGGTCTCTTTCGGCGGGACCACCCGCTCCTTCGCAAGACCGTGAGAGACCACGGCCGCCACCGCGCCATGGAAGAAATACAGTATTCGGTAATGAACGCCTCCCAGGCTGACGCGCAGTTCGTAGATGCCGTCTCGCAGGAAGTCCGCTTCGGGCCGTCGCAGTTCGTGGCCCATCTCGCGCAGGCGCTCCAGGCGAAGGTAGCACTTGTCCTGCACTTTCGCTGGTAACTTGTCGAACCACTCGATGAACGGGCATGATCCGTCTTCCTCCCGGTAGAGGACCACTCTGCTCTTTGGCACTCGATCCCAGTGTATTCGCAATATTGCGAAATAGCAAATAGCGCGCGAAGCCGGCGGCAACCCCGTTGAGACACAGGCGCGCGGCGGCACTCGGTATCGTCTCCTGGAGAACATCCAAACGGGCCTTTGCTGGAGCCTTCGGCGATTTTACCGGCGCGACGAGGATGGCGTGCCCGCGATCACGCGAGGCGTCTTCCTGCAGGTAAATGGATCGATATTCGGCGATGAATCACTAGAGCGGACATTGAGAAGGCCTGGGCCCAGACAAAGCCTCCAATGATGGTCGTTCTGAGATCACATAAAGAACTGGCGCAGTGCTCCCACTACTGGCTCCGGCTTGCCGCCTCTATCGGAATTCCACGAGGCTGCATGATCAAGGCCGCGAAATTCAATGCGTTTGAACAGCGAGATGACCCTTTCCAAACCGTCGAGAGCGGCTTTCAGATATGCTGGACTCTTGCTCCCGCCGAGAAGGAGCACTTCCGCCTGAATGGCGCGGAAGCGCTCCACGTCACCGCTCATTTCCACCACCAGCTGAGAGTCATAGTGCAGTGTCGCAGCCAGGGATCTCATTGGGACATAAGCGCCCTGCGTCTGCCTATCCTCGATCTTCATTGCCAATTTCACTAGTATTTTCAGGAGCCCGCGAGGCACCATCCTGAGCGCCGCAGGTCCCATCCTGGCTCCCTTCATTGCTGTGATGAGCGCCGCGGCTATGTTTCCCTGCTCCATCTCATTATCAAGGCGAGCTAGCACCGCAGCCGGTACGGAGGCGTCGCTGAAGATTGGAGGCTCGAAGACAGCGGCTTTTCTGATGCAGGAGTGCGAAAGCAGTGCTTCAAGCAGGATCAGGGCCCCGGAGCTCACGCCGAACGTGTAGTGTGCGCCCGTTCTTGTGAGCAGTGCTTCCACATCTTCGACTTCCTTTCGCATGCAATAATCAACGCCGAACGGGCCGCTATCGCAACGGCCGCGGCGGTCGGGCACATAGATCGTAAATGCATCCGAAAGCGCCTCGGCCATCTCCATATGGTTGTGGGCAGACGACATTCCGCCGTGAAGCAGCACAAGTCCAGGACCGTGGCCGATCTGGCGGTAGCTGATGGTTGTGCCGTCCCTGGAGATTAGAGATTCGGTCCGGTACCGCTTCGGTGCGGCTTGCGCCGATCCGTCCTCGCGCGATGCTTTCGTTTTCACAAACCCGGCCTCTGTTGATCACGGCCTAACATTGTTAGTATATGGCTAACCATGTTAGTCTGTCAATGGGATGCCTCGCTCAACGAAAACAATGGACGGCGCTCTCAGCCGGAATCCAGCCTGGCAAGATTCGCGGCCAGCCCGGTCTCGGATCTCTCAGGAGGACTTGATCCAGAGTGCTATTCAGGTGCTGGACGACGAGGGATTTGATGGGCTCACGATGCGTCGTGTTGCCGGGCATTTAGGTATAAAGGCAGCTTCTCTCTACAACCACGTCAGGAACAAAGGTGAGTTGCTCGCTCTGGTGGCGGACACACTATGCGGGCAGATTGCAGAACTCGAAAAGCGCGGGCCGTGGCGTCAACAGCTTGAGACTGTGGCCATTCAGTTTCGTCAGGTGCTACTCGCGCATCGAGATGGCGCCCGGGTGCTTGCTGCGACTCCACCGCTTGGGCCAATGCGCCTTCGCATCATGGAGCAGATTCTGAATGCGCTCGTGACCGCAGGATTTTCTGCGGTGGAAGCCACCGATGCAGCCTCCGTCCACAACTCCTACGTGGTGGGGTTTGTGCTCGATGAAACGCTGGGCCGCCCCCGCGACGCGAGGTCGGTCCGGCGAATGAACGCAGAGACAAAACGTTGGTTCCAATCGCTCTCAATTGCGGAGTATCCAACCATTGTTTCTCTTGCCGACCAACTCGCCGATGCGACGCCAGACGAGCGCTTTCAATTTGGCGTCCGAGCCCTGCTGGACGGTTACGAGATCCGGTTACTTCGGAAGGCAAGATGATGCAGAGAATCTTGTCGAGCCCACCAACT
>Ga0335078_10018968_pt1 | contig 10234 bp, 10 predicted proteins | sample Lox_Sample_32_FD_206711 | JGI IMG/M metagenome (GOLD analysis project Ga0335078, IMG submission 206711) | Soil microbial communities from Loxahatchee National Wildlife Refuge, Florida, United States - Lox_Sample_3.2 | ecosystem: Environmental > Terrestrial > Soil > Wetlands | place: USA...
GTAATGCTTGTCGATGGCGTCCAGAACATCCTGTTCCGCTGCCAGCGCGGTTTCGATTTTCAGGCCGGTGAAGGCGCGCACCGCGGCGATCGTCTCGAAATCCAGCGGATCGGCCATGGCCAGTGTGAGCGTGGAATCCTGCACGGCCATGGGGACGAAGCGGCTCTGGCGCATGAAGCGCGCCGAAAGTCCTTCGAGTTCAGGAGCAACGGGAGGCGGCGCATCCAGCGTCACGAGCGGCAGGGCGAGTTGCTCGGAGAGCGCCGCCAGCACGTCGCGCAGCGCGATGAAGCCCATGTCCACCAGGATCTTGCCCAGCTTGTCGCCGCGCTCTCTCTGCAATTCGAGCGCGCGTTCGAGATCTTCCGCCTGGATCAGCCGGCGCGCGATCAGCATCTCGCCAAGACGGAGGGTCCTGGGTTCTGGGTGCTGGGTGCTGGGTTCGGTGAAGGTGGTCAATTCAGTACTCCACCGTGCGGATGGCCGTGTCGCGTGTCGCGTTCGACAACAGCTTCTGCCGCTCCGCCTGCATCACGATCTGGGACGGAAGGCCGCTGTAGTCCTCCCACGAGTAATGGAACAGCGTAACCGCCAGCACCACCTGCTCACTGGGCGGCAAGTTCTCCAGCGAGGCTGCGGAAGCCGCCAGCAGCTCGCGCATCTCTTGCCTCAGCAACGGCAGGCGCTGCGCTTTGCGTTCGTGTATGCGGGCGATTTCGATCTTGGTGAACGACTGATGAAAGGGGCTGATGTTGGGGCTGACAATCAGGTTCAACTCGGTAGTGAAGACCGCGCCGTAGCCTTCCAGATAGACGCCGCGGGTGGCTCCCAGAATATCGAAGGCATCGGGAGTGTAAGCCCGGGCGAAGCGGCCGTCGAAGTTCTTCTCCACGGTGGCGAGCGCGGCGCGGGTGACGCGGGCGTGAGGAGCCGGCGGCACTTCCTGTCCGGCGAAAAAGAATGCCAGCAGGATCGCCAGTCCGTTCATCTCACGTCCCCGCCGGCGCTGCCGGCATTGTTGCTGGCCAGAATCAGGGTGTTCAGATGCTTCTTCTCCACCTCGAGGTATTCCTGAACGCGCACCATCATGGCCTGGGTCTCCAGGGCGTGCCGCCTATCGGAAGCGGCCAGCAGATCCTGTGTCTGGCGGGCCTGGCGCGCTTCGCTCGCGGCCACGGCTTTTGCCACGGCATCGTTCATACGGTTGGAGAAATCCGCTTGCATCTCCGCTTGCATCGCTGCGCGGGTTATAGCGGGAGCCGGCGCGGCGCCTTGCGGAACGGGTCGGGTAAGCGAAAAGACTACCAGCGCAACCGACAGCATAGCGGCTGAAGCAAAGCCCAATCGCGCGGCGGAGCCCCACAGCGCGTCCCAACCGCGCCGGAACGCCGAGGGCTGGAAGACGGGATCCGACACAAAACCGATGCGCTGCGGAATCTCTTCTTCGCGCAGCGCCAGCAGAGCGGCTTCGGTGCCGCGCAGCCGGTCGAGCTCTTCGCGGCAATGTGCGCACGTCTTAACATGCACTTCCGTCAGCCGGCGCTCGTTCTCGGCCAGGTCCTTGAAATAGTAGTCCCGCAGATCGAATGGCGAACAACTCATGACACACCTCGTGCCTTTATGGGAGCCAGTTCCGTTTTCAGCAAGTCGAGCGCCGTGTACAGCCGCGATTTCACGGTCGAAACCGGGGCGGCCACGATCTCGGCGATCTCCTCAAACTTGAAGCCCTGGTAGATTTTCAGGATCACAGTCTCGCGCTGGTCGGCGGTGAGTTTGCGCAGCGCGCCCGAAACGGCCAGGGTCAATTCCACGGGGAACACGGCATTGCCACCCACGGTGGCGGCACCTTCCATAGTTTCCGGCTGGAGTTCCTCGGTCTCGCCTTCGGGCCGCCGCTTGCGGAATAGCGAATAGGCCTCGTTATGCGCGATGCGGTACAGCCAGGGGGCGAACCGCGCCGGGTCATCCAGTTTGCGGAGATTTTGGTATGCCTTCAAGAAAACGTCCTGACTCAAGTCCAGAGCGTCTTCCCGGTTGGCGACGATGCGCAACAGGTAATTGTAGACGCGCCTCTCCCATCGGGAAATGAGCAGGTTATAGGCCTCCACATCCCCCCGGCGCGCCTTACGAATCAGGTCGGCATCCTCGACCGCCCGAAAGATCAAAGCTCCGGCTCCATGTGAAATGACGCCCGCGTGGCGGAAAAAGTCTGAAAATACCAGTTTAGCGGGCGCTGGACGGGCTGTGTGATCTGCGTGACTACACGCTTTCACGCGCCACGCCGATGGGAGTTCCACGTCGTCAGCCTGCGAGTCGCGCGATTCGGCTCAACAGAAGGCATCCCAGAGATTCTCGCGGAAACGAGACCGATGCGTATGTGGCCAACCCTGGCCAGAACCCAGCCGGTTAGAAGCTTGATCATGGTCGTTCTTGCAGCCTGGTTCAATACCAGCCTGCCGAGCGCACAGGCCAGGAGGGCCATCCTACTTTGTCGTGGTCAGGTTGTGCTCGATGGCGAATTTGACCAGCCCCACCAGATCGTGAATGTTGAGCTTGCGCATCAAGCTGGCGCGGTAGGTGTCCACCGTCTTGGGGCTGATATCCAGCAGATTGGCAATCTCCTTGGCGCGCAGGCCGTTCACCAGGTGGAAGAACACATCGTGCTCGCGCCGGCTGAGATGCGCCAACGGGTCGTCTTCGTGCCCGTCGCGGGTGGATGGCAGCATGCCCGCGACTCTTAGCAGCGGCGACACGTAGACGCCGCCATCGCGAATATAGTTGATGGCGTCGGTCAGGTGGCGGGGAGGTCCGTCCTTCAACAGGTAGCCGTCCACGCCGACCTTCAAGGCCTCGCGGACGGCGCTCTCCTCACGGCTGATGGTGAGGATGATGCAACGCGTCGGAATACCGGCTTCGCGGACGCGGCGCACCACCTCCACGCCCGAAAGCTTCGGCATATGCAGGTCGAGCAAGGCAAAATCGGGCTTGAGCGAGCGAATCGTCTCCAGCGCCGTCAGGCCGTCGGCGCATTGTGCGGCCACCTGCAAGTCGCGGCTCTGGCAGACCAGCGCCAGGCCCTCGCGAATGATGGCTTGATCCTCCGCGATCACGACCGTCGTTTGTTTGGGATTATTCATGGATCACCGGGAAAGAAATAGTCAACTTAGCGCCTTCGGGAGTGCTCTCGGTCTGGAGGCCGCCGCCAAGCTGGCGCGCCAGATCGCGCAGGGAACGCAACCCGATGCCGGCGCCTGCCACCCGCATCGCAGGGTCCGCCGGCGCGCGAAAACCGGACCCGTCATCCGCCACTTCGAGGGCGATGCGGCCGCTCTCTTCGCGGAGCGACAGGCGCACGCGGCGGGCATCGGCATGCTGGATGGCGTTCGAGATACCCTCCTGCGCGGCCAGGTAAATGGCCCGGCGCACCTCCGGCGGCGGCTCGGCGGAGAGCTCGCGCAAATCCAGCGTGCCCGCGAACCTGGCGGATATGCCCGAAGCTTCCCAGAGACTGCGCAGAGCCTCCACCAACGATTGCGCTTGCCAGGCCGGCACGTACAGCCGCCGTGAAACGCCGCGCACCTGTTCCAAGGCAGTACTCGCGAGCGCCGCAATCCGGCTCAGACTTTTGCGGACCGCCTCGGGGGGATCGGGCAACGCGGCCTCCAGCAGGCCGACGTGGACATGGATTCCAGCCAGCGCCTGTCCCACTCCGGTGTGCAACTCGCGGCCTAGCCGCTGGCGTTCCTGCTCCAGCGTATCCGCCAGGATTCCGCCCATGGTTTTGGGTCTGCCGCTGGCGCGCGCGCGCAACTCGCGGTCCGCTTCAAGCAGCCGGAAGAAGTTGCGCGAAGCGCGGAGCTGCATGGCCGCCAGCGCGGCGTTCGCAGGGTCCGCGAGCCGGACCATTTGCTGTAGGCGGCATACACCATCGCCCTGGTGGTTCTGCAAGAAACCCGCGGCCAATTTCAATCAGTCCTTTCTTATTGTCCGGGCGAACAATTAAAGAATAGTCTTACCCCAGGATGGCAAGTAAGTCGCCTCGCTGCAATCCCATATGTACTTAGTACCCCAGTGAGATTCTTAGTACTTGCGATAGCAAATTCGCAGCGATTAACGTAAGAGTGTCCGGCTTCCCTATGTTCTTTCAGCGATTGGCGGTGGTGATCGGAGGTTTCGCCGCAGGTGCGCTCGTCCGGCGTTGGCAAGCGAACGACACGGCAGCTTCACAGCGCTCGCTCGACAGGCTTTCCAGGGAGTGGAAGGCGCAGGTGCGCGCGCACGATCACCGGCTCAGGCGGCTGGAGGCGCGGTCCGCGGCGCACGAAGCCAAGCTGCAAGAGGTGCCATCCACCGCGCAGATTGTCTCTGCGATGGACGACCTGCTGGCACAAGCGATGGCTGGATTGGAGGGCCGGCTGACCGCACAGGCGCGGTCTATCGAGACGTTGCAGATGACCGTTTCTCAGACCGACGACCTGCTGGAGCGCGTGTTGGAATCGTTGGATATCTTGCGGGATACGCCGCCGGCTGCCTAAACGGGCGCCCGGCCGCGGACAGGCCCGGAGGCGCCCGGAGGCCTGTCCTACTGTTGGAACGGCTTTTGGAACTGGCTCTGCGCGTTCATCACAACCCAGCCCGTCAGATTCGCCAGCAGGTTGATTTCGGTGGGCGATAACTGCGTGCCGAAGATCGTGCTGTAATGCGGGAAGCCGCTCATCATGGCGTCAAAAGGCCCCAGGATGTTCTGCACGTCTGTGGAGAGCTGGTCGTACCACGCTTTGACCCGCTCCAGGTAAACCCACAGCACGGTCACGTTCCGATTGGCGGCCACGCCGAACCACTTGTTCTCGACCGTTGTGAGCGGCTGCGAATACATCGGGGCATTCTGGTACGACCCGCTGCCGCTGGCGGACCACAGGTTATCGAGCAAGGGCTGAAACGCATTCGACGGAAAGACCTGGCTGTTTTGGAACAGCGGATTGCTGGGATTGGAAGCGCCCTGGTAAAGCACGTATCCACAGCCTGCCACGTATGGCTGGTACCCGAACAGTGGCGGGAGGCTGTCATCCACCACGATGATGCCCGCATTGTCCACCGTAATGGGCGTTGAAGTGTTGGTAAACGCGATGATATTGTCGATGTCGCCGTAGGCCAGCATGGCGGCGATGCCGCTATTCTCGAGACTCCCGCCATCGGCAAACCTGGTCGGTTTGATGGTTGAACCGGCGGGCGGATTCGCGGCCGGCCAGTACTGGTAAGCGGGGATCAAATCCGCAAGGTCGGAGAGCGCCGACTTGATGCGGCTCAAGTCTCCAGTGGCGTGTTCCAGCAAAGCCGACGACAACTTCGACGCTCCCGACAGCAGCCGCACGCCGCTTCGCGCCAGGAAACTGGAGGCCGCCGGCCCACGTTCGAGCAATGCCTGCGCCAACAGTTCGGGCTGGCTGGCGTACGATGCGACCATCTGCTCCAGCGTGGCGGCGAAGGCTGCGCTGCTGGAGCCAACGATATCGACCAGCGCCCATTGGCGCCGCTGCGCGACGGTGACTTGCGAAGTGGATGGGTTGAACGCGGTGGGCGTCGAGTTGAAAGCGAAGGATGTGACACCGCCCCCTCCCACCTGGAAACCGTTGGCGTCGGTGGCGCCCGGCGTGCTGACAATTCCCGTCATGAAGCTGGTCGCCTGCACAGGGGCCAGCAGGGACTGGCCGTCCGCCGTCACGAACATCGCCGTATTGCAGGCCAGATAGGGCCGGGGTTGTCCGCTCACCAGGTTGGCCGGTTCCTGCTGAAGAGAAGAGTTCGCGTTCAGTATCCCGTTCAACGTGTTTTGGTCGTAGCTGAAAAACGAGTCCGGCGTTTCCTGCCCGCCCGTGTACGCGAACAATCCATACGGGGAGAGCAACTGCAGAGCGATAATAGTCTGCCACAGCATATTGGGGGGCACGCCTTCCCAGTACAGCAAGATCGCCTGCACCACCATATCCAGCAGCGTGAAATCGCTGGTGATGTTAGCGCCCGCGCAGCCGGCGGGTAGCGAGCCCAGGCTGGCCGGCGTCAAATTGCCGGGCGGCACGTAAGGCCCGCCCAGATAGCTGACATCGCTAACCTGAGGCAGATAGACAAATGGAACTCCCAGCCAGGAGCCGCCCGATACCGTGGATAGGGCTTTGGCTTGGCTGAGCAAGCTCTGATTCACTGCGTATTGCAAGGTTTGGAGGGCGTTCAGTTGCCCCATGCCTGCGGTAAGGGCGCGCGACCCGCCGCCGCTGAGACATACCGCCACGTTACCGGGCTTCTGACCCGGAATGAAATTAGTCACGTTAAGCGGCTGCGAAGCGTTTACAGGCACTACCGCGGCCGAGAACGATCCGGAAACTGCTGGCGCTGCCGACATGGTTCATCTCCTCGCCTCTTCCGGCTGTTGCGGGAAGAAGTACGCAAATATTGTCGCACAAATGGGGCGATATCGATGTTGTTATTGCACCTTTACCCGAAAATCAGAACCCATTTGGCGGCGCATTTGAACCAATCGAGGACGATTCAGTCCGACGAGCGAAATGCTGTCGGGAATCTCAGGCCGGGAAGTTGACGGAGCGCGCATTGGAATCTTCGTGCCACCGCAGTCCGCCCGACAAGGTGCACGATGCAAACTCGATGTGAATCACCCTTCGATGTTGCGGACACGCCACTGCAGACGATGCGTGCAGCAGTAACGGCCGCATGACGAGCGCCCCGCAACGCTCGACCGGGCAGCTTATAGGAGCTGTAGCTCCCAGCCTTTCGCGAATCTGGCTCGTGTTTCAGCAGCCCCAAGGCATGAGTTCAGGGCAGAACGCGGAGAGTGCAGCGACCGGCGGTTGGACGTGAACTACGCCCGCCTTTACCGACCAGTGTCCGTATCCCGAAACATTCATCCTCGATTGCAGGCAAATGGCGCACGTCGGGTGAATCAGCCAAGGCCCGTATGGCTGGAGCGGCGTCCAACAGATTCCTTATGGCATAGACTCCGCCGCGGCTTCGTGCCGCGCCGGTCGCATCGATCCCGGAGATCCCGTCCAGAATCTCGCCGACTCGCGGGGCATCGAGAAGGCCGGAAACGATCGCAAACCCGTCGCGCTCCACCCTATTGAGAAGCGAAACTGGCGTCCGAGAATGCAAGGAGAGAGTTGTCAATGTGCCAACAGCCGCTCCAAATTGCCGCCCAGAATCAGACCGGCGTGATCCGCGGGAATCTCGATGTCCCGGAGCGCCTGCACCTGCGTCTCGAAAACCTGCGCGTGCCAGCCGCGCGGGAAAAACGACGAGTCCGAGCCGAACAACAACCGCCGGGGGCTAACTACCTCCAGCGCCTTGCGAAAGACACTCTTGAGATTGAGGTCCGCGGGCTGGTAGCGTATCCAACTGTTGCTGCTGGACGTGTCCAGATATACGTTGGGACAAAGATCGCAGAGCATGAGTGCCTCGCGAAAGTAGCCCGCGCCGAAATGCGGGATCACGAAATTCACACGTGGGAACTCCATGGCGACGGCATGGAGATCGATGGGATTGGAATAGCGCATGTCGAATAGCGACGGAAGGCCCAGCTTCCGCCGCACGCCCACCGTGAGGACGCCGCAATGCACGAAGACGATCGTGCCGGGATGGGTGGCGGCGGCTTCGAAGACAGGGCGCACGCGGGGGTCCGCCACCGGGTAACGATGCATGGCCGGAAACAGGCAAATGCCTTGCATCCGGCCGCTGGCCAGGGCAGCCTGCACGCGGGCTGCGCCATCGGGCGCTATGGGATTCGCCATAAAGAAGCCCCAGAAACGATCCGGATGGAGGCCCACGGCCGCAGCCACGGAGTCTTCGTCTCCTGGAATGCTGGCGATGAGCGCGGCCTTTGCCACGCTGTATTCGTCCAGCTCTTGTTTCCAGGCTGCCGCGAGATCTGCGCAAGATGCGGGGATGCGCCAGTCCAGCCTGCGGCCTATCTCTTGCACATCTGGCGGCGCCTGGCCGGCTTCCGCCGCGAGCGACGCGAAAAACGCGGGAGAGAAAAAGTGGACGTGCGCGTCGCAGACGCGGATCTCACCCCACGGAGTTTCCATTGGGTTTGTTCCAGTGCATGAGCCCCGCCGCCAAGGCCACTTGGGTGACGCCGGCCACGTTGTTGACGCGCAGCTTTTTCATGAGCATCTTGCGGTAGCCGCGCACCGTTTGCAGACCCAGGTCGAGCAGCACGGCGATGTCTTTGCTGGTCTTGCCTTCGGCCACCAGGCGCAGCACCTGCAATTCACGCGGCGAGAGAGTGTCCAGGGGAGCTTGACTTGTGGCGGTGCGCAGGTCGCCGGTCTGGATGCGGGTCAACAGGCTGTCGGACACCTGCGAACTGAGGTACGATCCGCCGCGGGCCACGGTGCGGAGCGCGTCGATCAGATCCGCCGAAGAGGCCCGCTTGAGCACAAAGGCGCGTGCGCCCGAGCGGATGGCGCTCACCACGGAATTCTCATCGTCGTATATGGAGAGGATGACCACGCGGGTCTGCGGCGAGTGGCGCAGGATTTCGATGGTGGCTTCTATGCCGTTCAAACCCGGCAGGCCGATATCCATGACCACCAGATCGGGACGCGACTTCTTGCAGAATTGCACGGCCTCAGTGCCCGTGTCGGCCTCGCCGACGATGCGGAATTCGACGGTGCGCTCCAGAATCGCGCGCAGGCCGTCGCGCATCATCTTGTGATCGTCCACCAGCAGAATATCGTATGCCATAGGTGACTTCAGGCGCCCGCTCGCTTACAGGGCGCGCCCTTTGGGCCCGGCTCAGTAGCATCGTTGTGCGGTTCGGCGCCGGCGGATCGGCACAGCGCCCGAACCACGGTTCCCTTGCCCGGTGCGCTCTCGATCTGCAACTCAATGCCCGCCCGATCCGCGAAATGCCGCATCACCAGAAACTCCAGCGCTCCTCCCCGAACAGCCTGTTGCGGATCGAACCCGGCACCGTTATCCCGAATCTCCAGCGCAGGTCCGCTTCGCAACGACTTTAACAGTATCTCGATAGCGGAGCAACCCACGCGCCGCGCGGCATAGCCAGCGGCCTCCTGCGCGATGCGGTATAGGGCGGCCGCGGCCGCGGGCGCAGGCCGCGCCGTAGCATCCGCGAAAACCCGCACGTTCCCTTTGAAATCCGCACGCAGACTCCCTGCCAGCCGATCCAAAGCCGCCCGCAGTCCAATCCGTTCGGCAACCGCGGGATTCAACTCGCGGTTGACCTCCCGGACCAGTCCTATGAGGGTTTCCAACATGCCCTGGATTTCGGCGATGCGCTGGGGAATGGGCAGGACGCTGTCGGCCAGGTCCATGCGCAGGAGGTCGAGTTGCAGGCCGGCGGCGCTCAGACTCTGTCCGACGTAATCGTGCAAGAGTTGGGAGAGCCGCGCGCGATCGGTTTCCAGCGCTTCTAGCGCGCGCAGCACGACGGCCGCCTCTGGCATTTCGTGGGCCATGCATCCGGCAAGAGCGATTTCGCCTTCCGGCGGCTGGACCGGGAACATGGTGATGGAAAAGGCGGGAGCGCCCTCGCCGAACCGGCCGGGGGCAACCAGCGTCTCGCCTTCGAAGACGCGCTCCAGACGGCCGATCCACAACGAGCGCGCCGGCGGCACAGACAGATCGGCGAAGTTCAGCCTCTCCAAGTCCGCGGCAGGGCGGCCAAATACGCGCGGTGTGTCGCCATAGACGTCATGGAAAGTCCCGTCGCGCTGTAGCAACCAGGCGCAGCCGGGGCTCTGGCGTAGCAGCATCTCGCAAAGCGAGGCGCTCGGCAGCGGGGTGGCCGTCACTGGTGTCATTGGCGTACGCGCCAACTTTCTGGTGTTGGTGTGTAAGCGCACAATTCTAGCAGGGTGTGCAGGGCGGCGTCATCCAATTCCGGTCTAAACACGGCAAAACTGGTGTGTGTTACGCGACAAGGCGCTCCGCTTCTCACGCGATGGTTGCGACCCCAACGGGCGGCGGTCCTGAACGCGGTGTTGCTGCCGGTCAACGCGAGCTGCGTGGCTGACACCGCTCGCCCCCGGTGGCAGCAGGGAGGAGGAGTGCACCCGACTTGTGGCGATCCAGCCGGTTCGGCTATGCTGGGTTCTCACTATGCCCTACGGATTTGACATGTACCGCGTGTTCGTCTCGGCTCCTGGAGATTTGGCGCAGGAGCGCCAAGCCTGCCACGAGGCGATCGCGGCGGCCAACGAGA
>Ga0335078_10018969_pt1 | contig 10233 bp, 8 predicted proteins | sample Lox_Sample_32_FD_206711 | JGI IMG/M metagenome (GOLD analysis project Ga0335078, IMG submission 206711) | Soil microbial communities from Loxahatchee National Wildlife Refuge, Florida, United States - Lox_Sample_3.2 | ecosystem: Environmental > Terrestrial > Soil > Wetlands | place: USA: Florida...
CCTCGTGTGTGATGCGGTGGGTGGGCGCGAAATCGGTCATGGCGGTTACCAGCGCGCGCGGGCATGATCGGCGAAATACTGGCGCCAATCGGCCTCGGCCGGCAGCACGGCGTCGTACGGCCGCACGTCGCGGAACGTCGCCGTGTCGCTGCCGCGCGGCGCCTCGCCGCGCGCGACCGCGTGCGTCGCGTCGAGGAGCAGCTTCCGCATCACGACGATGGCGCGGTCGGACGTGCCGAGATACTCCTTGCTACGGTCGACGATCGCGCCCATCCCTTCCTGGAGCGCGATGTCTTGCGTGTTGATGCCGCTGATGCCGGTGAAGCTCTTGGTCTTCTGCGCCGCGCGGTCGATGAAATAGTCGTTCGCCAGATTGGCCTTCAGGCTGAACGTGCCGGGGATGTAGTCGTCGCGCCCGCGGCCATAGCCAGCCTCGATCGTCTCGACATAGTCGGGATCGAGCGCGCAATCCTCGTCGGCGCCGCACATGAAATTGTAGACGTGCGTGTGCTCGTCATCGACCGGGACCCAGATATGCCCGTCATAGCGCGGCACGCGGCTGTTGTTGGCGACGTTGCTGAAGACGATGTTGGGGCGCATCTGCTGAAACGGCATGACGTACTGATAGAGCCGCACGAAATTCTTCTCGCCGTCGAACTTGCGGTGCGAGACATAGCAATAGCCGTAATCGGTCTCGAACACCTCGATCTTGGGCGCGCCGTCGCGCACGAAATAGTTGCTGCGGTCGCCGAGCCGGTTGTTGTGCAGGAACGAGACGTGCGCCGTATCGAGCCCGCCCTCGAGCGACTGGAGATAATTGCTGACCTGGAGCGATTTCGAGATGGTGCGATGCGTCGCGGGCGCGCGCGTCCATTCGAAATCGGGCGCCCCCGGGCGGCTCGCTGGCGGCCCGAGATAGGCCCACACGAGCCCGCCGCGCTCGACCGTCGGATAGGCCTTGATCGCCGCGCCCTCCTTCAGCGGCGAATCCGCCGGCTCGCTCGGCATATCGACGCAGCGTCCATCGACGTCGAACTTCCAGCCGTGATAGACGCAGCGCAGCCCGCATTCCTCGTTCCGGCCGAAGAACAAGGGCGCGCGGCGGTGGCGGCAATAGGCGTCGAGCAAGCCGACACGCGCGCCGCTGTCGCGGAAGGCAACCAGATCCTCGCCCAGAAGCCGCACCCTGACCGGCGCGCCGTCCGCTTCGGGCAGCTCGCTCGAAAGACAGGCCGGCTGCCAGTAGCGGCGGAACAGCTCGCCGGCCGGCGTACCGGGCCCAACCCGCACCAGGCGCTCGTTCTCGTCGGGACGCAGCATGGCGGTGCCTCCTTCGCGGTCGAGGCTAGCAGAGCCGCCGTCCGCCGCCTAGAATCAGGGCATGCGCAACCGGCGGGTCACGGTCCTGGGCGCCTCGGGCTTCTTGGGGCGCTACATGGTGAGGCACTTGGCAGAGGCGGGCGCGGTCATTGCCGCGGTCTGCCGCCATGCGACGAGCGCCAGCTATCTGCGGCCGATGGGCGACGTGGGCCAGGTGGAGCCGATCGACGCCGACCTGCTCGACGACCGCGCGCTCGATGCTGTCCTCGCCGGCTCCGACATCGTCGTGAACGCGGTCGGCATCCTTTTCGAGAGCTGGGAGCAGACGTTCGAGGCGCTGCACGCGCGCCTGCCGGTGCGGATCGCGGCGGCGGCGCAGCGCGCGGGCGCAAAACAGATCCTGCATGTCTCGGCACTCGCCGCCGACGCGCAGTCGCGCTGCCAGTACGCCCGCTCCAAGGCCGAAGGCGAGGCCGAGCTGCGCGCGGCGTTCCCTTCGGCGATCATCTTCCGCCCGTCCCTGGTGTTCGGACCGGAGGACGATTTCTTCAACCGCTTCGCATCCTACGCGGTCTTGGCCCCGGCGCTGCCCCTGATCGGCGGCGGTGCGACGCGGTTTCAGCCGGTCTTCGTTGGCGACATCGGCGCGGCCGCCGTCGCGGCGCTTTCGCGCGAGGACGCGCAGGGCAAGATTTTCGAGCTCGCCGGGCCGAAACCCTACAGCTTCAAGGAGCTGATGGCGCTGCTGCTGCGCGAGATCGGGCGCAAGCGCGCGCTGGTCAGCATCCCGTTCGGCCTCGCCTCGTTCGAGGCGATGTTCCTCGAATTCCTGCCGAAGCCGCCCTTGACGCGCGACCAGGTACGGCTTTTGCACTATGACAGCGTGCCGTCGGGCACGTTGCTGGGGCTCGCCGATCTGGGCGTGGCGCCGACCGCGCTCGAACTCATCCTGCCGACATATCTCGACCGCTTCCGCCGCGGCGGACGGTTCCTGCGCGCGCGTCCGGCCTGATCAGAAGGGCGCGGCGGGGCTCGCCAGGAATTCTTCCTCTTCCGGAGTCGAGACCCGCCCCAGCGCGCGATTGCGGTGCGGGAACCGGCCGAAGCGCGCGATCACCACGCGGTGGCGCTCGGCGTGGCCGAGCGCGCGCTCGCGAAACTCGCCCTCCGGCAGGCCGGCGAACAGCCGCAAGCCCTGCTCCTGGTCGGCGAGGTCTTCGCTGTGCTCGAACGGCAGATAGAAAAACTGGCGGCGGTGGGACCGCAAGGTGCGGTCGAAGCCTTGGGCGATGGCGTGGCGCGCCGCGGCGCGCGCCTTCTCGTCGCTGGCAAAGGCAAGGGCGGTGCCGCGGTGGATGTTGCGCGGCATCTGGTCGAGGAGGAGCACGAGCGCCAAGGCGCTGTCGGCCGTCTCGGCCCAGTGGTCAAGGGCGCCGTCCCTGGCGCGCGCCGCGGCGGCCGCGAATCGCTCCTGGCAGGCCGCGTCGAATTCCTTGCTCGACCGGAACCAGATCAGGCGCGGGCCCTCGCACTCCGCCGTGCCGGGCGTGCCGAACCAGAAATCGAGGATGTCCCGCGGCTCCATCGCGCCCAGTATGCCGCGCCCGCGGGCGCCGTTCACGCGCGGCCGCGGCATGGGGCGCCGGCGTTTCCGACAAGGCTTTGGGGCGGCACGCGCGCTTTGTTATGATCGGGCCGCAGATGCGCATTCTCTATCACTTCTGGCTGTCGCCGCTGTCGCGCAAGCTGCGCGTCGTGCTGAACGAAAAGGCGCTCGACTGCACCTTGAAGGTCGAGAAATGGTGGGAGCGCCGCGCGGAGTTCCTGGCGCTCAATCCGGCCGGCGAGGTGCCGGTGCTGATCGAGCCGGACGGCACGGTGCTCGCCGACGCCGCCGCCATCATCGAGTTCCTTGACGAGACCTATCGCGAGAAACTGCTGCTCGGGCTTAATCCGCTCGACCGCGCCGAGACGCGGCGACTGGTCGGCTGGTTCGACGGCAAGATGAGCCGCGAGGTGACGGAGCCCATTCTCGGCGAGCGCCTGATGAAGCGGCTCCTCGGCGCGGGCGAGCCCGATTCGACCGCACTGCGCGCCGCCAAGAGCAATCTCGCGACGCACCTCGACTACATCACCTATCTCGCCGAGCGGCGGCGCTGGCTCGCCGGCGACCATTTCTCGGTCGCCGACATCAGCGCCGCGGCGCATCTCTCGACGCTCGACTATCTCGGCGACGTGCCGTGGGACGAGCACGAGCCCGCGAAGGACTGGTACGCGCGCATCAAGTCGCGCCCCTCGTTCCGCCCGCTGCTGGCCGACCACCTGCCCGGCACGCCGCCGCCCAAGCACTACGCCGATCTCGATTTCTAGGCGAGCCGCCTATTTCTCCGAGTCGAGCCGGGCGAGGTTCTGCTGGGCGGCGGCCGCGGCGGGCGTGCCGGGCGCGAGGTTTTCGACGTGCTGCCAATCCGCGCGCGCGCCCGCGGGATCGTCCTGGAGCCGACGGATGTTGCCGCGCTCGAGGAAGCCCGCGACATCGTCCGGCACCGCCTTCAGCGCCGCTTCGACATCGGCCCGCGCGTGCGCGAGATCGCCAAGCTGGCGGTAGGCCGAGGCGCGGTAGATGAGCGCCTCGGCGTATCCCGGCGCGAGCGTCAGCGCCTCGTCGAGGTCGGCGACGGCCGCGCGCAGATCTTTGGCGTCGGCGTCGGCGCGCGCGCGATCGACGTAAAGGTCGGCGTCCCCGGGCGTGAAATGCAGCGCCGCGTCGAACGCGGCCAACGCTTTGCGGGCGTCGCCCGCGAGCAGCCAGCACTGTCCCGCCTGCGCCATCGCGCCGGCGCGGAGTTCGCGCTTCTCGTCCATCATCGCGCCGCCCAGCGCCTCGAACGCTTGCGCCGCCTCGGGATAGCGCTGCATCGCGAACAGCGCCACGGCGGCGCAATGGTCGGCCGGAAAGCCGCCGCCCGCGTTCTTCCAGTTGCGCGCCTCGTCGAGCCCCTTTTGCGGCGCGCCGCGCGCCTCCTCGAGGCAGCGCTGATAATGCACGGCTTCGTCGGCGCTCCGCGGCGGCGGCAGATCGGCGGCGCGCAGAGCGCCAAGCGGGAGGAACGAGAGCGCCGCGGCGAGCGCGAGGCGCAAGGCCTATTCGCCGGCTTCGTTCGCGACGCGCGCGGCCGCGGCTTCGACCGCTTCCTCGCGCGGGCTGCGCAGCAGCCGGCCGGCGAGCGTGCGGGCGTGCTCCATGTAGAGATAGATGACCGGCGTGATGAAAAGGGTGAGCGACTGCGAGACGACCAGCCCGCCCACCACGACGAGGCCCAGAGGCTGGCGGAGTTCCGAACCCGCGCCCCACGCCACCGCGATCGGCAGCCCGCCCATGATCGCCGCCATCGTCGTCATCATGATCGGCCGGAAGCGCAAGAGGCACGCCTCGAAGATCGCCGCCTCGGCCGGCATGCCGCCGCGCTGCCGCTCGAGCGCGAAGTCGATCATCATGATCGCGTTCTTCTTGACGATGCCGATCAGCATGACGATGCCGATGATGGCGATGACGCTCAGATCCTTGCCGAAGAGGAGAAGCGTCGCGAGCGCGCCCAACGCCGCCGCCGGCAGGCCCGACAGGATCGTGATCGGATGGATGAAGCTTTCGTACAGGATGCCCAGAACCATGTAGATGACCAGGATCGCGGCCGTCAGCAGCAGGCCTTGGCCCTGCAGCGCCTGCTGGAAGATCTGCGCGTTGCCCTGGTAGCCGGTGGTGACCGTGATCGGCAGGTTGACCTCGCGCTCGGCGCGCGCGATCGCGCTTACCGCCGTGCCGAGCGAGGTGCCGGGCGCCAAGTTGAAGGCGATCGTGACCGAGGGAAGCTGGCCCTGGTGATTGACGCTGACCGGACCCACGCCCGAGGCGATACGCGCGACCGCGCCCAGCGGCACCGACTGGCCCGAGGCGCTCTTGAGGTAGATCGTCGAAAGGTCGCTCGGCGAGGTCTGGTACTTCTTCTCGATTTCGAGGATCACGTAGAAGCTGTCGGACGGCTCATAGATGGTCGAGATCTCGCGCGAACCGAACGCGTCGTAGAAGGTTGACTTGATCTGCTCCATAGTGATGCCGAGCTGCGCCGCCTTTTCGCGATCGACGTCGACGATGGCGAGCCGGTTGTGGAGCTGAAGGTCGGAATTGACGTCGAGCACGCCCGGGATCTGCGCGATCTTCGCCTGCATGATCGGCGCGTAGTGGTAGAGCTCTTCGGTGTCGCTGTCCTGGAGCGTGTATTGATAGGCGCTCTTGGCGAGCCGTCCGCCCAGGTTGATATTCTGCAGGCTTTGCAGATAGGTGGTGATGCCGGGGATGCGGGCGAGCTTGGGACGCAGCTCCTGGATTATCTGGTCGGCCGAAAGCGGGCGCTGGTCGCGCGGCTTAAGCTGGATGAAGAGGCGGCCGATATTAAGCGAGGGGCTCGAATTGACGGCGCCGATCGCGGCGTTGACGTCGGCGATGTTGGGATCGGCCTTGAGCGCCGCCACCACGGCGAGCTGATGCTGGGCCATCGATGCGACGGAAATGTCCTCGGAGGCCTCGGTGAAGCCCACGATCGCCCCGGTATCCTCGCTCGGAAAGAACCCTTTGGGCACGATGGCGAACAGATAGCCCGCCAGCATGATCGACAGGACCGTGACGAACAGCGTCACCCGCCGCCAGCGCATGACGAAGGTGAGGCCGGCGCGGTAGGCGGCGAAGAGCGCGTTGAAGCCGCCCTCGGCCGCCCGGTAGAACACGTTGTGGCGTTCGCCCTCGTGCTGCGGCTTCAAGAGCCGCGAGCACAGCATCGGCGTCAGGGTCAGCGAGACGAAGCCCGAAATCAGGATCGTCATGCTGATCGTGACGGCGAACTCGCGAAACACCCGGCCGACGACGCCGCCCATGAACAGCACCGGAATGAACACGGCGACGAGCGAGAGGGTGATCGACAGGATGGTGAAGGCGATCTCGCGCGAGCCGCGGAAGGCGGCGTCCATCACGCGCTCGCCGCTCTCGATGTGCCGCACGATGTTCTCGAGCATGACGATCGCGTCATCGACCACGAAGCCGACCGACAGCGTCAAGGCCATGAGCGACAGATTGTCGATCGTGTAGCCCATGATCTCCATGCCGGCGAAGGTGCCGATCACCGAGACGGGCAGCGCCAGTGCCGGGATGATCGTCGCCGTTACGTTGCGCAAGAAGACGAAGATGACGAGCACGACGAGGCACGCGGTGAGGCCGAGCGTGAACTGCACGTCGTCGATCGAATTCCGGATCGACACCGAGCGGTCGAGCATGACGTGCATCTGCACCGAGGCGGGGAGCTGCGCCTCGAAGATCGGCACGAGCGCCTTCACCGCATCGACCACCTGCACCGTGTTGGCGTCCGGCTGGCGCTGGATCGCCAGCAGGATCGAGGGCTTGCCGTTGAGCCAGCTCGCGACCTGGTCGTTCTCGACGCTATCGACGGTGGTGGCGACGTCCTTCAACCGCACCGGCGCGCCGTTCCGGTAGGCGATGATGAGCGGGTCGTAGTCGGCGGCGTGCTCGAGTTGCCCGTTCGCCTGCATCGTGAACGATTTTTCAGGGCCTTGCAGCACGCCGACGGGAGTTGCCGAGTTGGCGGCGATCACTGCGGCCTGCACGTCGTCGAGCGTCAGGCCTTTGGCGGCGAGCGCCTCGGGATTGGCTTGTACGCGCACCGCGAAATGCTGCTGCCCGAACACCAGGACCTGGGCCACGCCGCTAATGGTCGAAATGCGTTGCGCCATGATCGTTTCGGCGAACTCATCGACGGTCGAGAGCGGAACCGTGTCGGACTGCAGATTGATGAACAGGACCGGGAAGTCGGCGGGATTGACCTTGAAGAAGGACGGCGGGGTCGTCATCTGGATCGGCAGATGCCGCGCCGCTGCCGTCATCGCCGCCTGCACGTCGAGCGCGGCGCCGTCGATGTTGCGGTCGAGGTCGAACTGCATGGTGACGGCGGTGATGCCCTCGCCGCTCGACGAGATCATCGAGCTGAGCCCGGCGATCAGCGAGAACTGTTTTTCGAGCGGGGTCGCGACCGAGGACGCCATCGTCTCGGGGCTGGCGCCCGGAAGCTGCGCCGAGACGACGATGGTCGGGAAATCAACGCGCGGGATGGCGGCCACCGGCAGAAGCCGATAGCTGAACATTCCGAATACGACGAACGCCAGCATCAAGAGCGTCGTCATCACCGGACGACGGATGCAAAGCTCCGGAAGGGTCATGAGGGCTCGGCCGCCTTCGGCGTCCCGGCGGGGGAGCGTATATCGACGCGCGTGCCGTTCGAAAGCCGCATCTGTCCGTCCACCACCACGCGCTCGCCCGGCTCGAGCCCCTTGTCGATGACGCTCTTGCCGTCGACCGTGCGGCTAACCGTCACGGCGCGGATCTCGGCGGTGTTGTCGGCCTTGATGACGAAGACATAGTCGCCGTTCTGCCCGGTCTGCACCGCCGCGGGCGGCACGATGATGGCGTTGGGATCGACGCGCGTCGTCACCGAGACGTTGACGAACTGCCCGGGCCAGAGCCGCTGGTCCTCGTTGACGAAAGTCGCGCGCACCGCGATCGTGCCCGAGGTGACATCGACCGCGTTGTCGAAGAACTGGACCGTGCCGGTCGCGGGCGGGCCGTTGTCGCCCGGGGGCTTCGCGCTCACCGCGACCTTGCCGTCGGCCATCGCCGCGCGCAGCGCCGGCAGCTCGCGCTGCGGCAGGTTGAATCCGACATAGATCGGCTGCACTTGGTTGATGCTGGCGAGCGGCACGTCGTTCGCCTTGATGCTGTTGCCGGCCTTGATGGCGATGGCGCCGACGCGCCCGTCGATCGGCGCCGTGATCGTATCGTAGGTAAGCAGCACCTTGTTGTTCTGGACCATCGCCTGGTCGGCCGCGACCGACGCTTCAAGCGCCTGTTCGGTGGTCTGATCGGTGTCGTACTGCTGCTTCGACATGAAGTCTTTGCCGACGAGCGGCGCGTCGCGGCCGACGTTGCGCTTGGCGTTCGCGAGCTGCGCCGTGTCGCGCGCGAGCTGCGCCTCGGCCTGCATCACCTGCGCCTCGGCCGCGCGGCCGTCGAGCTTGAACATCACGTCGCCGGTCTTGACGTATTGGCCGTCATGGATGAGCACGCTGTCGATGTAGCCGTCGATGCGCGACTTGATCGAAACACTGGCGATCGGCTGCACCGTGCCGATCGTGTCGATCCGGACCGGCATCGCGCGCAGCTCGGCGGTCGCCACCACGACCGGCACCGCCCCGCGCTGGCCCGGCGCCGCCGCCGTCTGCGAGCGCGCTGGCGCAATCCACGACTGATAGATGGCAGCACCGGCCCCGGCCAGGACCACAAATCCCGCTGCCAACCAAACCCGCTTCATGAAGAGTCCGTCTCCGCCCTGCGCCGGTCCGGGCTGGCGCCATAGGACACCATCCCCCCACGCTTTTCAATACGCGCCCAGCCCGGCGCCTCATCCCCGCGGGCGAAGCCGCGCCGGTTATAGCGTCCGTCTCGTGCCTTGTACATCGAGGCCGCGGCGGCTTTGATAGGATGGGGTCAAAGGAGAAACAGTGGCCGATCCGGGATCGCATGACGGCTTTCATAACGTCGTGCGGGCGTTTCGCATACGCAACTACCGCCTTTTTGCGACCGGTAACTTCATTTCCCAGAACGGCTACTGGATCCAGCGCGTGGCGCAGGGGTGGCTGGCCTGGCAGCTCACGCATTCGGGCACCTGGCTCGGGCTCGTCGCCGCCGCCGACCTCGTTCCCAACGTCGTGATCAGCCCCTTCGCGGGCGCGGTCGCCGACCGCTTCGACCGCATCCGCGTCATCCGCCTGACCCAGATCGTGGCGATCCTGCAGGCGACGATGCTGGCGATCTTAAGCTTTTCCGGCGTCATCACCGTCGAAGAGCTGTTCCTGCTGATTTTCGGACTGGGCTGCTTCAACGCCTTCAATCAACCGGCGCGGCTCGCGCTTATTCCGAACCTGGTCGATGCCGCGACGCTGCCGTCGGCGGTCGCGATCAATTCCCTCATGTTCAACATCGCGCGCTTCATCGGCCCGGCGATCGCCGGCGTCGTCATCGCCGAGGGCAGCGTCGCGCTCGCCTTCGTGCTGAACGCGCTGACTTACGTCGCCTTCAGCGTGGCGCTCGCACGCGTCCATGTGCCGCCCGAGCGCCTTGCGCCGCAGCGCCATTTCCTGCGCCAGTCGCTTGAAGGGTACGTCTATGCCGTGCGGCATCCCGGCATCGGCCAGATGATGGTACTGTTCGCCGTCACGACGGTCGGCATCCGCGGCTACAGCGAGCTCTTCCCCGGCTTTGCCGACGTCGTGTTCCATCAAGGCGCGCAAGGGCTCGCATGGCTCACCGCGACGATGGGTTTGGGCGCGATCGTCGGCGGCCTCAACATGATCCGGCGCGGCCGTGTCGCGGGACTGACCGCGCTTGCGATCAACCACACGCTCGTCATGTCGCTGTGCGTGCTGGCGTTCGCCGTGGTGGGCTCCTATGCCTTGGCGCTCGCTGCCGTGTTCTTTTCCGGCTTCGCCATGACGACGAGCGGCATCAGCGCGCAGACCCTGGTGCAGACCGCCGTCGATCCGGTGTTGCGCGGCCGCGTCATGGCGTTCTACGGCATGGTGTTCCGGGCCGGGCCGGCGCTCGGCGCGCTGCTCGCCGGGTGGTTCACGACGCGCTACGGCTTTCATTTGCCTGTCGTCGCCGGCGCCCTCGCCTGCATTGGCTCGTGGGCCTGGGCGCGGCTCCGCCTCGGCAAGATGGAGCGCGCGCTCGAGCCCGAAACGACGGGCGTGCTCGCCGAATGAGCCGCCTCTTCTGTTTCGGCCTCGGCTATA
>Ga0335078_10018970_pt1 | contig 10232 bp, 11 predicted proteins | sample Lox_Sample_32_FD_206711 | JGI IMG/M metagenome (GOLD analysis project Ga0335078, IMG submission 206711) | Soil microbial communities from Loxahatchee National Wildlife Refuge, Florida, United States - Lox_Sample_3.2 | ecosystem: Environmental > Terrestrial > Soil > Wetlands | place: USA...
GTCCAGGTCCGGTACTCCATGTTCTTCTCGATGCCGGTGTGCAGGTAGCCGATCGACGCGCGCGCGTCGGTGACCGTCTCGCCTTCCAGCGTGAGTATCAGCCGGAGCACGCCGTGGGTGGACGGGTGCTGCGGGCCCATGTTGACGACGATCTGCTCGTTCGGGCTGCGCTCGTCGTCGTTGGCGACGAGCTCGTCCCAGTCACCGCCGGCCACGTTGTAGACGCGGCCCTCGGTTGCCTCCGCGTCCGCGTCGCTCGCGCCGGGGGTCGCGTGCGTGTCGGTGCTCACGAGTACGACCTTCCGCCTGCTGGCCCAGGGGGGCGACCCCCTGGAACCCCCGGTGCGGGGCTCCGCCCCGCGAACTCACTCGCGGTCTCGGGCATCACGAGTACGACCTTCTCTCGTCGGGGGGCGGCACCTTGGCGCCGCGGTACTCGACGGGGACACCGCCGAGCGGGTAGTCCTTGCGCTGCGGGTGGCCCAGCCAGTCGTCGGGCATCTCGATCCTGGTAAGCGCCGGGTGGCCGTCGAAGACGATACCGAAGAAGTCCCAGGTCTCCCGCTCGTGCCAGTTGGCCGCCGGGTACACCGGCGTCACCGACGGGACGTGCGGGTCCGCGTCGGGCGCGGACACCTCCAGCCGGATCCGCCGGTTGTGCGTGATCGACAGCAGGTGGTAGACCGCGCGCAGCTCCCGCCCGGTCTCGCCCGGGTAGTGCACGCCTGACACGCCGGTGAAGATCTCGAAGCGCAGCGCCGGGTCGTGCAGCAGCTTGTCCGCCACCGCGAGCAGGTGCTCGCGGCGCACGTGGAAGGTCAGCTCGCCGCGGAACACCACGACCCGTTCGATCGCGTCGCCGAAGCCGCTCCCGTCCGCCGACAGCGCCTGGCCGAGAGCCTCGGTCAGCGCGTCGAAGTAGCCGCCGTACGGCGGCTCGGAGACGAGGGGCGGCAGCTGGTGCACCTGGAGCCTGCCGTAGCCGGACGTGTCCTGGGTGCCGTGCACGCCGAACATGCCGGTACGGATCACCGGCGTATCCGCTTGCTCCGCATCATGCCGGGCGGGCAGCCCGGGCTCATCCCCGCCGGGGGTAGTCACAACTCACTCCGCAGGTCGTTGATCCCGGCGCTGACGTGCAGCGGGAGCATGCTAAGCCGGGCTTCCTCAAGCTCGGTGATCTCCTGGTCACGGTCCGGGCCGAGCTTCATGTTCAGGATCTTGTCGTGCAACTTGAAGATCGCGTCCATCAGCATCTCCGGGCGCGGCGGGCAGCCGGGCAGGTAGATGTCCACCGGCACGATGTGGTCAACGCCCTGCACGATCGCGTAGTTGTTGAACATGCCGCCGCTCGACGCGCACACGCCCATCGAGATGACCCACTTAGGGTCGGGCATCTGGTCGTAGATCTGGCGGAGCACCGGGGCCATCTTCTGGCTCACCCGGCCCGCGACGATCATCAGGTCGGCCTCGCGAGGAGTCGACCCCGTCTTCTCCATGCCGAACCGGGCCAGGTCATGCCGGGGCCCGCCGGTCATCATCAACTCGATGGCACAGCACGCCAGGCCGAACGTGGCGGGCCAGACGGAGCGCGCCCGCGCCCACCCGGCAATCTTCTCCACCGAGGTCAGCAGGACGCCGCTCGGCAGCTTCTCTTCGATGCCCATTGCTTAGTCCCAGTCCAGGCCGCCACGGCGCCAGACGTAGGCGTACGCGACGAGCACGGTGATCACGAAGGTGACCATCTCGACAAGGCCGAACGTGCCGAGCCTGCCGAAGGTCACCGCCCAGGGGTAGAGGAAGACGATCTCGATGTCGAAGACGATGAACAGCATCGCGGTCAGGTAGTACTTGACCGGGACCTTGCCACCGCCGAGCGGGATCGGAGTCGGCTCGATGCCGCACTCGTACGCGTCGAGCTTGGCCTTGTTCCAGCGTTTGGGGCCCGCGATGGCGCCCATCACGACTGAGAATGCGGCGAAGCCGGTGGCGAGCACGAAGAGCACGAGGATCGGTATGTACAGCTTCACCGTTAATTCGCCCCCTTCCTGTGGTCATTCATCGTAGGCACCGGGTCACCTGGAGGCCGGCGCGAGTCGGGTCATGGCACTGATGATGCGGTCACTCGCATCGCCGTCCCTCGGGTCGGTCAGGTTCGCGAGCAGCTTGAGCGCGAACCGCATCAGCTGCGGGTGGCGCATGCCCCGGTTCGTCGCGTAGCGCATGAGCCTTGGCCTGCCAATGAGCTCGACGAAAATCCGGCCGAGCGTGTAGTACCTGCCGTAGGCGGCCTGCAGTTCCTCCGGGTAGGACCGCAGCACGCGCTCGGTCTGCGCCCAGGTCGGCCGGGCGAGTGCCTGAGCGACCACCCGTGCCAGAATCTCACCAGACTCCATCGCGTAGGCGATGCCCTCACCGTTGAACGGGTTCACCATCCCGGCCGCGTCGCCGGCCAGCAGCAGGCCCCGGTGGTAATGCGGTGTGCGGTTGAAGCCCATCGGCAGCGCCGCGCCGCGTACCGGCTCGGTGCGGTTCTCCTCGGTGTAGCCCCACTCCTGCGGCATCGACCTGAGCCAGCGCTTGAGCAGCTCGCGGTAGTCCGTCTTGCCGAACGCGTCGGATGTGTTCAGCAGGCCAAGGCCGACGTTCGACGTGCCGTCGCCCATGCCGAAGATCCAGCCGTAACCGGGCAGCAGCCGGTCGTCGTCCCACAGGTCGAGCCACGACTCCAGGTAGTCGTCGTCGTGCCGCGGCGAGGTGTAGTAGGTGCGGACCGCGACGCCCATCGGCCGGTCGTCCCGCTTGCGCAGGCCCATCGCGACCGACAGGCGGGACGAGTTACCGTCCGCGGCGATTACCGCGCGAGCGCGGTAGGTGACGGTGGCACCATCCGCCCGTTCCGCGTTATCAGATTTTGACCTTGGCTTTGGCTTTGGCTTTTCCTCGGCCTCGGCCTGCGCCTGCACGCCCACGATCCGGCCGTCGGAGTTGAGCAGCGGGCCGGTGACCGTGGTCCCCTCGAGGAGCTTCGCGCCCGCGGCCTGCGCGCGGCGGGCCAGTTGCTCATCCAGGGAGGCCCGGGTGCGCACCAGGCCGTAGCCCGGATAACTGCTCAGCTCCGGCCAGTCAAGCTCGAGGCGCATGCCGCCGGCGATCACCCGCAGGCCCTTGTTGCGCAGCCAGCCGGCTTCCTCGCTGACGTCAACGCCAAGCGCGACAAGGGCCTTGACCGCACGCGGGGTGAGGCCGTCGCCGCACACCTTGTCCCGCGGGAACCGGGACTTCTCGATCAGCAGCACGTCAAGGCCGGCCTGCGCCAGGTAGTAGGCGGCCGTGGAGCCGGAGGGACCAGCACCGACGATTATCACGTCGGCGTCGTCATCCCTGACGGTTACGTGCTCGGTCACTTGATCAGATCCTGGGTTTCTTGTGAACGGCTTCACAAAATCTTTGCCGTTAGTTTAATCCTCGCCCCGTACAGGACGATTCGCCGCCCCTACCCTAGCGGCTGCTCTGTTTGCCCGGGGAGCGACCCCCGGACCCCCGATGAGAGCGAGTGCCTCTAGAGGCGTCTATTAGAGGTTGCGGGCGACGTGGACGGCCACGATGCCGAGGGTGAGGTCGCGCCACCGGACCGACGACCAGCCGGCCGCACGGATCACGTCGGCAAGGTCCCGCTGCGCGGGCCAGTCGCCGATCGACTCGGCAAGGTACTCGTACGCCGCGGGGTTGCGCGCCGCGCGCCGGGCGATCGCGGGGAGGGCATCGGTCAGGTAACGCCGGTAAAGCATATCGAGAGGCGCGATAGTGATCTCACTGAACTCGCACACCACCAGTCGCCCGCCTGGTCTGGTCACCCGGCGCATCTCGGCGAGCGCGTCCCTGGTCCCGTGCACGTTCCGCAGCCCGAACGAGATCGTCACGGCGTCGAAGGCGCCACGCTTAAACGGCAGGCGGAGCGCGTCGCCGGCCGTGAACGCGACCCGGCCGCGGGTCTTGCTGCCGTAGGGATCGTCCTTCGCCTGCCGTGCCTGGCCGACCTTGAGCATGCCGAGAGAGAAGTCACAGGCCACCACGTCCGCGCCGGCCGCGGCGAAGCTGACGGATGAGGTGCCGGTGCCGGCCGCCAGGTCGAGCACCCGGTCGCCAGGGCCCGCTTGCAGGATGCGCTGCACGCGCTTGCGCCACAGGCGGACCTGGCCCATCGACAGGATGTCGTTCATCAGGTCGTAGCGGCCGGCCAGTGCGTCGAACATCGCCGCCACCTCGGCCGGCTGCTTATCAAGATCTGCGCGCGTCATGGTTAATACCCTACGGCGCGCCGAGCCTCCGCTTACTACCGCGCGTCGGTGATCATCACGGTGCCGACGGTGGTGTTGGTCGCCTCGTCGATGAGGATCAGGCCGCCGGTCAGCCGGTTGCGCGAGTACGCGTCGACGAACAGCGGCTGGGTCACCCGCATCCTGATCCGGCCGATCTCGTTCAGCCCGAGTTGCGCGGCGGACTCGTCCCTGTGCAGCGTGTTCACGTCAATCCTGTAGAGCAGCTCGCCGATGATGCCCTTGACGGTCCGCGTGGTGTGCTTGACGATCAGCCGCGACCGCGGGGCGAGCGGCCGTTCCGCGCTCATCCAGCAGACCAGGCCCTCGATGTCCTGCACCGCCTTGGGCCGGTTGTTCGGCCGGCAGATCATGTCGCCACGGGAGATGTCCACGTCGTCGTCGAGCAGCAGCGTGACCGACATGGGCGGGAACGCCTCCCGCACCTCGGCGCCCGCCAGCTCGATGCGGCTGATCCGCGTGCTGAACCCGGACGGCAGGTGCAGCACCTCGTCGCCCGGCTTGAGCACGCCGCCGGCCACCTGGCCCGCATAGCCGCGGTAGTCGTGCAGCTCGGGGTCGCTGCTCGCGTGCGGCCTTATCACGTACTGGACGGGGAACCTGACGTCGATGAGGTTCCGGTCAGAGGCGATGTGCACGTGCTCCAGGTGGTGCAGCAGCGACGGGCCGTCGTACCAGGGCATGTTGCCTGACCGCTCGACGACGTTGTCGCCGTTCAGCGCGGAGATCGGGATGAACGTGAGGTCCTGGATCTCCAGCTTGGTCGCGAATCGCGAGAACTCCTGGCAGATTTCCTCGAAGACCTCCTGGTCGTAGCCGACCAGGTCCATCTTGTTCACCGCGAGCACCAGGTGTGGCACCCGCAGCAGCGTGGTGAGGAAAGCGTGCCGCCGTGACTGCTCGTTCAGGCCGTTGCGCGCGTCCACCAGGATGATGGCGAGGTCGGCGGTGGAGGCGCCGGTCACCATGTTCCTCGTGTACTGGATGTGGCCCGGGGTGTCGGCGATGATGAACTTCCTGCGCGGCGTCGCGAAGTAGCGGTACGCGACGTCGATCGTGATGCCCTGCTCCCGCTCGGCGCGCAGGCCGTCGGTGAGCAGCGCAAGGTTGGTGGTCTCCTCGCCCCGGTCCCGTGAGGTGCGCTCCACGGCCGCTAGCTGGTCCTCGAAGATGGCCTTGGAGTCGAAGAGCAGCCGGCCGATCAGCGTTGACTTGCCGTCGTCAACCGAGCCGGCGGTGGCGAACCGCAAGATGTCCATCGTTAGAAGTAGCCCTCCCGCTTGCGGTCTTCCATCGCTGCCTCGCTTGTCCGGTCGTCGGCTCGCGTCGCCCCGCGTTCCGTGATCCGGGTGGCGGCGACCTCGGCGATCACCTCGCCGACCGTATTGGCCATGGAGAGGACCGCTCCGGTGATGGTCATGTCGCCGACCGTGCGGTAACGGACCGTGGCGGTGAACGCCTCCTCGTCGCCCGACCGCGTCAGGTACGGGTTATCGGCGAGCAGGATGCCGTCCCGCTCGAACACCACGCGCTCGTGCGCGTAGTAGATGCTCGGGATCTCCAGGTTCTCCCGCTCGATGTACGACCAGACGTCAAGCTCCGTCCAGTTCGACAACGGAAACACCCTGATGTGCTCGCCGCGCCTGATCCGCGTGTTGTAGAGGTTCCACAGCTCCGGGCGCTGGTTCTTGGGGTCCCACTGGCCGAACTCGTCACGGAATGAGAAGATCCGCTCCTTGGCGCGCGCCTTCTCCTCGTCCCGCCGCGCGCCGCCGAAGAGCGCGTCGAAGCGATGCTCCTCGATCGCGTCGAGCAGGGTCACCGTCTGCAGCCGGTTCCTGCTGATCCAGCGGCCGGTCTCCTCGATCGCGCGGCCTTGGTCGATCGACTCCTGCACGCTGGCGACCACCAGCCGGACGTTCAGCTCCGCGGCCCGCTTGTCGCGGAACTCGAGCACCTCGGGGAAGTTGTGCCCGGTGTCCACGTGCATGACGGGGAACGGGATGTGCGCGGGCGCGAACGCCTTCGCGGCAAGCGCGAGCATGACGATCGAGTCCTTGCCGCCGGAGAACAGCAGCGCGGGGCGCTCGAACTCGGCGGCGACCTCACGCATGACGTGGATTGACTCGGCCTCAAGCACGTCGAGCTGGGACAACAGGTAGTCAGATCGCATGCTTCGTTTCCCTGATGGCGTTGAGCAGCAGGTCGGCAATTGCCGGCCGGCAAACCAGGATATCCGGCAGCAAGGGGTCCTCCTGGTTGTAGCGGACCGGGCTGCCGTCGATTCTCGATACGTAAAGGCCCCTGGCCCTGGCCACCGCCACCGGCGCGGCGGTATCCCACTCGTAGAAGCCGCCCGAGTGCAGGTAGACGTCGTTCTCGCCGCTTATCACCGTGGCGACCTTGGCGCCCGCTGAGCCGCACGGCACCATTTCTGCGTTGATGCGTGCCGCGACGTCCTTGACCAGCCGGCTCGCTCTGCTGCGGCTGACGACCAGGCGGAGGGGGCGCGGCGCGACCTGGTCCGCTTGATCGGTGGCCGTGGTTGTCGAAAGCACCAGGTCTTGCGCCGGCAGCGCCACCGCGCCGGCGATCAGGTCGCCCGCGCCCGCTGCCGCATCGCGCGCCCAAAGGGCTACGTGGACGGCCCAGTCATCTCTGCCTGGCTCGCCGAACTCGCGGGTGCCGTCCAGGGGGTCGACGATCCAGACTCTCTCGGCGGTCAGCCTTGCCTTGTCGTCGATGCCTTCCTCGGACAGGACGGCGTCGGCTGGCCGTTCCCTGGCTAGCTCGGCCATCAGGAACTCGTGGGACTGGCGGTCGCCGGCGCTTCGCAGGGCACCGGGTTCTCCGCCTCTCGCTCGCAAGGCCAGGAGGAGCTGACCGGCGCGTTCCGCCAGATCGGCTGCCAGGGCGTGGTCGTCAGGTGCGGCCAAGTACTCTCCTCCAGATCCGAGGCTCTCGCAAGCTAACCACGTTATCGGCCGCAATCTTCCGCGACCCGAGACACGTACGCGATTTCGCCAGCGTAGTGCCGCTTCCTCCACACCCGCTGAATGAACCTCCACGCCGCCAGGCCACCGCAGCGCGCACGACGAAGGGTGTGGCACGTTCCACTTCACCTGGCGCGAGATCTTCCACGAGCCGACGCCGGCCATCGACCGGCTGCGCCGCACGTTCGCTCGCAACGCGCCTCGTCACCGAGCCGGCCCGCATGCGAAACCCCGGGTGCCTGCGCGACCCGCGTCCGCGGGTGCCGCGCCCGCCCAGGCGGGGTCACAGGGATCCCGCACCGTCCGCGGGCCACGGGAGTTACACGGGGTCGACGTGGTACTCGTTCTGTGCTTCTACCAGGCCCTTGGTGATCAGGGCTGCCACCGCATCGGCGGCCCGGTCGAGGGCGAAGGGGAGTTCCTTGCGCTCGGGGGCGGAGAAGTCCTTGAGCACGAAGGCGGCCGGGTCCATGCGGCCCGGGGGACGGCCGATGCCGACGCGGACGCGGTAGTAGTCGCGCGTGCCGAGCGACGCGGTGACGGAGCGCAGGCCGTTGTGCCCGTTGTCGCCGCCGCCGAGCTTGAGGCGCACCCCGCCGAAGGGGACATCGAGCTCGTCGTGGATGACCACCACTCGTTCGGGAGAAAGCTTGTAAAAACCGGCGAGCGCGGCGACAGGACCGCCGGACAGGTTCATGTAGGAGTGCGGCCGTGCCAGGGTGACAGGCTGACCGGACAGGCGTCCCTCTGCGATGTCGTTGCGGGTGCGGTGCGACTTGAAGCGCGCGCCGATCCGCTCGGCGAGCAACGCGAGGACCATGGCCCCTGCGTTGTGGCGGGTGCCCGCGTACTCCGGGCCCGGATTACCGAGGCCCGCGATGATCCAGCGTTCTTCAGCCATGCGCGGGGACTCCAAGCGTGCCGGCCGGGCGTGGTTGCGCCACGCCCGGCCAGTCGTCGCGTGGTCTTACTCGGCCTCGGCGGCCTCGGCGGGCGCCTCGGCAGCCTCGCCCTCGGCAGCCTCGCCCTCGCCCTCAGCCTCGGCCTCACCGAGGTCGACGGTCGGCGCGGCGATCACGTGCAGCACCAGCGCATCGGGGTCGGTCGCCAGCGTGGCGCCGGACGGGAGCGTGATGTCCTTGGCGTGGACGGCCGTCCCGATCCCCATGCCCTCAACGTCCACGTCCACGCCGTCGGGGAGGTGCGTCGCCTCGGCCTCGACGGCGATCTGGATGAGCTGCTGGTTGAGCAGGCCGCCGGAGAACACCTCGCCGCTCACCCGGACGGGGATCTCAACGGTGACCTTCTCGCCGCGGCGGACCTCGATCAGGTCCACGTGCTCGATCTCACCCTTGATGGGGTGGCGCTGCACGGCCTTGGGCAGCGCGAGCGCTGACTTGCCGACGCCCTCGATCCTGATCAGCACGTTGGGCGTCTTGAGCGCGATCATGAGCTCGTGCTCCGGCAGCGTGAAGTGCCGGTTCTCTGCACCGTGGCCGTACATCACGGCGGGCACACGACCCGCCCGGCGGGTACGACGGGACGCCCCCTTGCCGAACTCGGTGCGCGGCTCGGCGTCAATACGGACCTCAGGCACGGTCTGTCACTCCTCATTGGGTATTCGATGCGCCAGCGAAGTCTAGCCGGCGAACAGCACGCGCGCGGATGGGAGCGTTCCGCATCCGCTTGTGTGGCACGGCTTTCCCTGCCGGTGCCGGCCCAGACTCCGCTGGCTAACTCGACGGTCAGCGACGCAAGCAGCGCAGCCGTTTCCGCCGCCGCTACGTGGTCACCAACCTGCCCGAATATCCTAGCCGCCGCGGCCAGGGACACCCGCGCTTCTGTCATGTCGCCGGTCTTTGCCCGGGCCTCCGCTAGATCCTTGAGCGTCCCAGCCTCGCCGGCGAGCAATCCGGCTGCCCGATGCTTGCTGAGCGCTTCGGTAAAGCTTGCGATTGCGTCATCAAGACGGTTCACCACCGCGATCCGCACCGCGCCGGAACTGCCTGGCGCCTCTCCCCCGACCAGCAGCGCGCACAGGTGCGCGACATGCGTCTCGCGCCAGGTGAAGTCCCCGATGTCAGCAGGAAGCTGCGCCGGGCACGAAATCCCCTGCGCAGGCTGACCAGCCGCATCGGCCGTAGGGATCAGGTCTATCTGAACAATCGGCCCACCAGCTGAACATCTACGTGAACAACAGGCGTTCTATGTGAGCAGCGGGAGCGTCTCTGTCACGCTCGGTGGTGTCCTGGGGTGCTGCCTGGCCCGCGGGGTGACAGCCCGTCCTGTTCGGGTGTGGCTGAGTTAGCTTGCCTGACGGTTTGCCTGGGCAAGGGTGACGATGCCGATGAAGGCGCGTGCCGCAGGGGACGGGGTGGCTTCGCCGGAGGCCAAGACGATGCGGACGCCGAGGCGGGGCCGGGTGATCGGGATCTTGGCCTCGCGGGCGAGGGGATGATCCAGGCTGGCGGCGACGACGAGCGGTTCGCTGGCCAGTTCGGTGACCGTGACGCCGGACGGGGGCCTGGCGGTGTCGGGCAGGCCGGTGATGGCGGCATCGAGTTCCCCGCGCCGGACGGCGGACAGCAGCTCGGCCGCGTAGTCCTCCTTCGCCCGGACTTCCACCGCCGGGTGGGCCTGGCGGAACTGACTGAGGGCGGCGGCCAGCAGCCGCTCCGATGCGCCCTCGAAGGCGCCGACGGTGAGCTGCCCGCTGAGCAGCCCGGACAGCGACCGCACCGCGGCTTTCGCGCGGTCGGCTGCCGCGAGGGCGGCCCTGGCCACGCTGCGCGCCACGTTCGGCCGCCGCTTCCACCTCGCCGTCGGCATCTACGTCGGGCTCTCGTCGCTGGCCATCGCGTCCGGGCCGATCGTGGGAGGCGCGCTTGTCCAGGCCGCG
>Ga0335078_10018971_pt1 | contig 10232 bp, 10 predicted proteins | sample Lox_Sample_32_FD_206711 | JGI IMG/M metagenome (GOLD analysis project Ga0335078, IMG submission 206711) | Soil microbial communities from Loxahatchee National Wildlife Refuge, Florida, United States - Lox_Sample_3.2 | ecosystem: Environmental > Terrestrial > Soil > Wetlands | place: USA...
GCTGCTTGTGCGCGCGTGGCCTTACTTCTTCCACAAATGAATGCGAAGGGCGAGCTTCCTCTCGTCGCGATTGTAGGACCCACGGCGTCGGGAAAGTCAGCGCTGGGAGTGTGGCTGGCGGAGCGATTGAACGGGGAAGTGGTTGCTTGTGATTCAACGCAGTTGTATCGCGGGTTCGATATCGGGACGGCCAAGCCGTCGCTCGAGGAGCGGCGCGGCGTGCCGCACCATTTGCTGGATGTGCTGGACCCGGGAGAAGAGGCTACCGCGGGCGGCTACCGGGAGCGGGCCATTGCGGTGCTCGCTGATTTGCGAGCGTGGAAGAAGTTGCCGATTTTCACAGTAGGGACCGGTTTATACCTGCGGGCGTTACTCGAAGGGCTTGCGGATATGCCAGTGCGCTCGGAAGAGTTGCGCGCACGATTGCGAGCCAGCGCTGCGGAGCATCCACCGGGGCACCTGCATCGAGTGCTGGAAAAGACGGATCCCGTGTCCGCGGAAAAGATTGCCGCGGCGGACGAGCAGAAGTTGATCCGTGCGATTGAAGTGTGTTTGCTGACGAAGAAACCGCTCTCGGAAGTGCATCGCAGCGGCCGGAAGGCACTGGAAGGCTGGCGCGTGGTGAAGGTTGGACTGGCGCCGGAACGAGAAAAACTCTACGAGCGCGTCCACGGGCGGACTGATGCGATGTTAGGGTGCGGCTGGCTAGACGAGGTGAAAGGATTAGTTGAACGCGGCACGCCGGAGAATGCCAAGGGATTCGATTTTATTGGCTACCGCGAACTGCGCGCGGTGCTGCGAGGTGAGATGCGCATGGAAGAGGCGCGCGCGGCGATTCAGCAGGCCACGCGCCGGTATGCCAAGCGACAGATGACGTGGTTCCGCCGTGAGGCGGGCGTGCAGTGGCTTAACGGATTTGGCGACGAAGAAAGGATTCAAAAAGCGGCACTTAATCAGCTACGCGCAGCGTTGATCGGCGCGTAACGAGCGGTAGAAAATTCGGAGACCACTGGCAACATTTACAGGTGGAGCAGGCATCTCTGAGAGGGAAAGCAAGGCCGCACTCGCGGCAGTGAATGGGGCACCGCCAACCGCCTGCTTTCGGGGTTCAAACTCTACAAGGAGAAATTTTTATGAAGCGATTTTTGCTGCTGGGATTGGTGTGTCTGGCGGTGATGCCCTGCCTCAAAGCGCAAGAGGAAGAGAGATTTGAGGTGGGCGGCTTTGCCGACTACTTCCGTTCCGGAGCCACGGGAACGAACATGTTCGGGCTGGGAGGACGAGCGGGGGTGGGGATCACCAACCATTTGGCGATTGAAGGCGATTTGGCCTACGACTTCAACCGCGCGTTTACGGATTCATTCACGAATACCCCTGGAGGGAGCGTTTCGTTCATCACTTCTGGAACGAAGACCTTACAGGGGTTTTTCGGGCCGCGTTGGAGCGTGCAAACTGGGCCGATCCGGCCATTTGTGGAAGCCAAGCTTGGGTTCGTCAACTATATGTTCAATAACGAGCCGGTGGGCTTTAATTCGGTGGTGAATCAGATCCAGAACCTGCGTACGCAAAACGTGAACGCCGCGATCCTTCTGGGCGGTGGGCTGGAAACAAAATTCATCGGGCCGGTGGGACTACGCCTGGATGTGGGCGAACAGATGTATTTCAACAACGGGGCACAGCACGGACTTAGAGTGACCTTTGGGCCGATGGTGCGGTTCTAGAGAAGGATGGTGTTTTCACGTCTTCGGCCCGGAATGCTCTATATGTCAAACGCGGCATGTGGGGCACCGGGCCTGTCCGAGGAGAGAATAGAAAATAGGACGTAGGACGTAGGAATGGAAGAGGAGTTACCCACCGTAGAGGCGTCGGAAGTATAATAAGGGCGATGAAGTATGTTCCCTCCAGGTGGCGCGAGGTTTGCGCCCTTCGCTTGAGCAGGCCTCTTCGATGAAAGCAACGCATGACATTTCGGTTGCGGAACGTGTGCTGCTGGTAGGCGTTGGCTGGAAGCGCGCGCCGCGGTTTCCGGGGATGCCTGTGGGCGGGCAGGGACGGGAATCGCTGGCAGAGCTTGTGGAATTGGCGCGCAGCGCCGGCGCTGAGATCGGCGGTACGCTGTTTCAGTTGCGGGATAAGGCGGACCCGGCAACCCTGGTTGGTAAGGGCAAGCTGGACGAGATTCGTGCCGAGGCGAACGCGCTGCGCGCGCCGCTGATTATTTTTGACAGCGAGCTTACGCCGGTGCAGCAACGGAATATCGAGGAAATCACCGAACGGCGCGTGATCGACAGGACGCAACTGATCCTGGATATTTTTGCGCGGCATGCGCGCAGCCGCGAAGGGCAGTTGCAGGTGGAACTGGCGCAATTGAATTACATGCTGCCGCGGTTGACCGGCAAGGGCACACAGCTTTCGCGGTTGGGCGGCAAGAGCGGCGGAGGCGGGGCGGGCGGAACCGGCGGAGGAGCAGGTCGTATCGGCGTGCGCGGGCCAGGCGAAAAGAAATTGGAAACGGACCGGCGGCGAATTCGCGACCGCGTGCGCAGGATTCAGGAAGACATCGACGAAGTGCGCCAGCAGCGCGCTTTACGAAGAGAAGCGCGGAACGCGGTGCCATTGGGGACGGTAGCGCTGGTTGGTTATACGAACGCGGGAAAGTCGACGTTGTTTAATGCGCTGAGCCGAGCCGAGGTGCTGGTATCGTCGCGGATGTTCGCGACGCTGGACCCGACGGTGCGCGCGTTAAGGCTGCCGTCGAATCGGCGAATACTTGTTTCGGATACGGTTGGATTCATTCGCGCGCTGCCCAAAGGTTTGATGACCGCGTTCCGCGCGACATTGGAAGAGGTACAGGAAGCGTCCCTCATTTTGCAGGTCAGTGACATTGCGAACCCGTATCACGAAGAGTTGGAGAAGGAAGTCGAAAAGATTCTCGGCGAACTGGGAGTGATGCAGCGGCCGAGGCTGCGGGTATTCAACAAAGTGGATCGCTTGAACGGGGAGCAGCGCGCGCAGTTTGCGGCGGCGTGGGCGCGGACGAACAATGGGGACGAGCCACCGGCGTTTGTGTCGGCGATGACGGGAGAAGGGCTAGAGGAGCTGTTGCACAGGATCGATGCGGTGCTGCCTGTGGATCCGGTGGTGAAGCTGGAGTTGCGCATTCCGCTGAGCGAAGGGCGCTCGCTGGCGCTCATTCACGCGTTGGGCAAGGTGATCAGCTCACGTGTGGGCGATTCGCACATGGAGTTGGAGGCCGAGGTGCCGGAGGCGGTGGCGCGGCGGTTGCGGCTGTACCAGTTCGCGAGGAAAGAACGGAACATTATTGCCGCTGGGCTCGTAGCAATAGACAGAGGGTAGAACGATGGCTGCGTTTCTCCTGTGGTGCATCCTGTTTGTGGTGTGCTGGCCGATTGCGCTGCTGGCGCTGGTCTTATACCCGCTGGTGTGGCTGTTGCTGTTACCGTTTCGGATTGTAGGGGTTGCGGTCGGCGGCGTGCTCGAACTGTTGCGCGCGATTTTGTTTCTACCCGCGCGGGTGTTGCGCGGGCCGCGGGCGATTTGAGCGTAGAACGAAACGGAACTCGATGAAGCAGTGGCGGCGCAGTTGGTTTGATAGTAACTCCAAAGTTATCATAAAGCAGGTAGTACCGCGGGTCCAAAACTCGACAAAAATGGGCTAATTGTGGCGCTTCCCGGGACTCTACTGGCTGTGGAAAACCTTGTGGAAAGCGCCAATCCCCGTTTTTTGCCCACTCCCGAGGGATGTTAACCGGACGTTGTTATCGCGTTCCACTGGCCTCCTAACTTATTTATAATTAAGCAGTTAGGAGTGTTAATGGGGGAAGACTGTCGGGCCTTTGCCAAAAAAGTGAGCGCAGAACCGTTCTGGGATTTGCACAGGTTTGCAGCAGCGGTGTTACGAAACAGTATCTCCCGCCTCACTCTATGACGGCATTTCCCAGGCTAATTGCGCGGTTGAATTCCACGGTAGCCGAGTGTGTTGCCGAATTTCAGGATTGTTGGAGGGAGTGTTTTTCTGGGTAGGGACAAAGCGACGCGGTTGGCGTGCTGCCGGTTGGTTCCGTTGACGGGTGCGGGGGCGGAGTCTATAGTGAGGCGTGTGGCAGGCGAGAGACAGAATGGGCTTGCCGGCTGACCCTTTATGAACCTGCCAAATGCATTGACGCTGCTACGGATTTTCATCGTTCCCCTGTTGATCGTGGTGCTGTTGACACGCAGTCCCAACGTAGATCTTTGGGGCGTGCCGATGAACTTCGAAGTGTGGGGAGTGCTGATTCTGCTGGTAGCGGCGGCCACGGACTGGGCAGACGGGTATTTTGCGCGGCGCCGGGCGCAGATCACCACGCTGGGAATCCTGATGGACCCGATTGCCGACAAATTGCTGATTTGCGCCGCGTTCATTTCGCTGGTGGACATGCACCTAGCGAAGGCCTGGATGGTGGTGGTGATCATCGGGCGGGAATTGACGATTCTGGGCTTGCGGAACATCGCGTCGGCGGAGGGATTCACCATCGCCGCATCGACGCTGGGAAAAACCAAGATGGTTTTGCAGGTATGTGCCGCAGCGGTGTTGATTGGCGGGGCGCGGCATGAATGGATGAAGCAAATCGGGCTGGTGCTGTTGTGGCTGGTGGTGATCAGCGCGCTGGTGTCCGCGGCCCAGTATTTTTATCGCTTTTGGAACCAGCTGGACGACCGCATCAAGCAGCGCCGCAAACTGAGTATGACGGAGACGCAGAGCAGCAAAACGCAGAATGCAGTGCCTCTCTGAAGCCGAGCGGACCGCAATTCTGGAGCTGGCGCGGAAGGCCGTAGAAGAAGCTGTTTGCCGCCACCGGGTGCTCCAGGAAATTCCCAAGACAGGAGTATTTGAACGCCAGTGCGGAGTTTTTGTGACCCTGCACGTGGCGGAACACTTGCGCGGATGCATCGGAGTGATTGAGGCGAAGGAGCATCTGGGAGAAAGCATAGCGAGATGCGCGGCGAGCGCGGCGCGCGAGGACCCTCGTTTCAGCCCGATGCGGCCGGAGGAGTTGTCACGACTGGAGATCGAAGTATCGCTTCTTTCACCGTTGGAGCGAAAACAGCCGGAGCAGATCGAAATAGGAAAGCATGGGCTGCTGGTAGAACAAGGTTTTCACCGGGGGCTGCTGTTGCCGCAAGTAGCTGTGGAACACCACCTGGGTCGAGAGCAGTTTTTGCGGGAAACGTGCCACAAAGCGGGCTTGCGGGACGACGCTTGGAAGGATTCCGCGACGCGCATCTACGCGTTTACCTGCGAAATCGTGACCGCCGAAGAATCTTCACCGCACAAATGAAAAACCCGCACCGATCACTCGGCGCGGGTTTTTGCGACGGAGGAAACGGGAACTTATTCGACTTCCACGTAATCGCCTGCGTAGACATCCGTGCGGGCCACGGTCACAAAAATCGTGGATGAATTAGGTCCGACGTTCAGGACGATGCCTTCGCCGAGAACGTCACGCGGGAGGTCATTCCATTGGTACTTAGTGGGCGTGGTGCCAAACCCGTACATGGAGTATTGGAAGTCGTCGAAGTTTCGAACGTTATCCGCGTGCGAGCCTTGGTAGCGGAAGATACGCAGGTAATCACCGACATGAACGCCTTGATTCGTTCCCAGGTTCACGTACGCGGTACTGAACTTGCCAAAGACCTGCGTGAACGTTTTGCCGTAGACCAACATGCCGACCGACTTGCCGCTTACCGGCGCAAAGATATCAAACGTGGAGGCGGGCTTGTACGGCGGAAACGGACGGTCTTGCCAGGGCCCGATCAGATCCCCGCGCTGCACATATTCGCACGCAAAAACGATTTCGGCGGTAGAAACATTGGGCTGCACGTTGACGACCTTGAGCTGCCCGAGGTCGCGGTAATAAGTGCCCATGGCCCGGCTCAGTTTGTCTTGCCACTTGAACCATTGCACGCGCAGCGGGTCCTCTTCCGGGCGGAAGACGGCGAAGCGGTCACCGACACGAACACCCTGACTGGAGCCTTTGTTGATGAAGACGAGATCGCGGAGAGAGAAGACCAGCTTGTTCAGAGATTCTTCGCCGGAGATAACGTAGGCGTTATCCTTGGCGCGATCGGAAGTAACGAAATTCGAGCAATACACGGCAGAATAGTCTGGAGCCGCCGTGGAGACCGCCGGTTGCGTAGTGGAAACCGTTTGAGGCTGCTGGTTGCCCTGCGTCCAGGCGCTGGCGCCTGCGAGAAAAATACCGAGAACAGTGCCTACTGCAATAGCGCGCATTGAGAACACTCCTTGGCTTTACCCCGAAAAAGGGCCGTGCGGGGACCTATCACCACTGAAACTAACAAGCGCCATGAGGCGCGTCAATCGTCGTGGAGGGGTGGCTTTACACTTTAGGTAAGACGTGCTACAAGCCGTATTTTCAATGCATTGGAGGCAATCCGTGGAGCGAAGCGTGTTTGGCGCGGGGAGGGCGCGAATTTGTGCTGTAGTTGCCACCCCCCGTGCGAAAGAATTTCGCAATCTGCTGCGGCGGGCGTTGCAGGAAACGACAACCGTTGAACTGCGCTTGGATTGGCTGGCGAACGACCGCGAACGGCACGAGGCTCTGGAATGGCTGCGAAAGTTCGCGCCGCGGAAGGCGACGTTTATCGCCACGTGCCGGAGAAGAAGGGGAGGTGGGGAGTTTGCGGGTGGTGCGGCGGAAGAGCTTTTCTGGCTGATCCGGGCGAAGGAGGCAGGCTGCGCGTGGTGCGACCTGGAAGTGGAGACCATGGAGGAATTACGCACGGATTCGTTACGGGGTTTTGGTCTGCCACCGAAAGTGATGCTTTCGATTCACGATTTTCGGCGCACGCCGAGCCTTCCCGCGAAATTGAAAATGACTGGACGCGGAGAATTTGCGGCCGTGAAGATCGCCGCGATGTCGCGGAAGTTGTCAGACAGCACGCGACTGTTGCGTCTGGCGCGGGACACCGATCGAGTGGTGGCGGTGCCGATGGGCGAGGTCGGCTTGCCCGGACGGATTCTGGCACTGCGCGAAGGAGGCGCTTTGGTATATGCGCCGGTGGCGGCGGCAACCGCGCCCGGACAAGTGGGCTTGCAGGATTTGTTGAAGTTGTATCGCGCGCACGAACTGACGAGGCAGACAGGAGTTTATGGTGTAATCGGCGATCCCATCGAGCATTCCCTTTCGCCGCTGCTGCAAAATATCGGTTATGTGTCGGCGAAGAAGGATGCCGTGTTCCTGCCTTTTCTTGTGGAGGAGCTTGGGGAATTTTTGAAGATGTTGCCGGAATTCGGGGTGAAGGGATTCAGTGTAACGCTGCCGCACAAACAGAAGATTTTTCGTTATCTGGATGAGTGCGAACCGTTGGCGGAAGAAATTGGCGCGGTGAACACGGTGACGGTAAAGAAGGGCGGCAAACTGGCGGGCAGTAATACCGATTACGTTGGCGTGTTTCGAGCGTTGCAAGGGAAGATAGAACTGACGGGCAGCCGCGTGGTAATTTTCGGCGCGGGAGGGGCCGCGCGGGCGGCGGCTTTTGCGGTGACAAAGGCGGGGGCGGAAGTGCTGGTGTGCGCGCGCCGGGAAAAGGCTGCAAAGGAACTGGCACGTGCGGTGGGTGGAGGAGTCTTGCGGCGTAGCGCACTGCGTAAGGAGAAGTTTGAAGCCTTGTTGAATGCTACCCCAGTGGGGATGTATCCGCATCCAGCGAGTTCGCCGCTGGAGGCCGGGGAGCTGCGCTGCTCGCTGGTGATGGACTTGATTTACCGGCCGCTGGAAACGAAGTTATTGCGCATAGCCAGAGCACGTGGGATTAAGACGGTGTCGGGAGTAGAGATGTTCCTGGCGCAGGGAATCGCGCAGTGGGAATTGTGGATGAAGAGCAAAGCGCCGGAGCGGGCGATGCGCACCGCAGTGCTGGGTAAGCTCAGGAACGAAGAAACAAAGTTTAGGCCCACCTAAAATTGCGCAGCTCCACGCTGCATAAACCAAATTGGACTTTTGAGAGGCGAGCGAACACGAAAGCAAAAGTCCCACTCGCGGTATACTCTTTTCTCTCTAATATGCGCGATGAAGTGAACCGATGATCCAGCCTTCGTTCAAGGAATTTCAGCGGCTTGCCAAACAGGGGAACCTGATTCCCGTGTACGACGTCTTTCCGGCGGACCTGCTCACGCCAGTAAGCGCGTATCTGCGCGTGGCGCGGGGGGCGCGTTATTCGTTTCTATTGGAGAGCGTCGAGGGCGGCGAGAAGATTGCGCGGTACACGTTTGCGGGGGCTAATCCGGAAGAGGTATTTCGTTATGCGGGCGGGGCGTGCGTTTTGGAGAGCGCCAACCGCATGGTCTGGGAAGAGCGGGACCCGATTTCCTTCTTGCGTGCGCACATGCAGCGCTTCCGGCCGGTGCGAGTGCCGGGATTGCCTCCGCTTGTCGCGGGGGCGATTGGCTATTTCAGCTATGACATGGTGCGGCTGATCGAGCGTTTGCCGAAACGCTTGAAGGATGAAATTGGGTTGTACGACGCGATGCTGATGTTCTATCGCGGGTTGATCGCCTTCGATCACGTGCAGCATCAATTGTGGATTGTGCGGAACGTGTATACCGAGGGCGGCGCGAGCCTGCGCGCGAAGTATAACGCGGCGGTGAAGGAGATTCGGCGCACGCGGGAACTCCTGGACGAGCCGGTGGAAGGAGAAGCGCGAGGTGTCGCAAGCAAGAACGGGCTGCGGCCGCTGAAAGTCGAATCGAACTTTCAGCGCCGGGAATACCTGGAAGCCGTGCGCCAGTCCAAGAAGTACATCCGCGCGGGGGATATTTTCCAGGTGGTGATCAGCCAGCGATTTTCCGCGAAGACCAAATCGCCGCCCTTCGATATTTACCGCGAATTGCGCGCTTTAAATCCTTCGCCCTACCTCTTCTACCTGCAACTGAATGATGTTTATGTCGTCGGAAGCTCGCCGGAAATGCTGGTGAAAGTGCAGGGCCGGAACGCATTCTACCGGCCGATTGCCGGCACGCGGTGGCGCGGCAAGGACGAGGCCGAGGACGCGCGGCTGGAGCAGGAGATGCTCGCGAGCGAAAAAGAACGGGCCGAGCACATCATGCTGGTGGATTTAGGGCGGAATGATTTGGGGCGAGTGTGCGAATACGGCAGCGTAAAGGTGGAGAAGTTGATGACCGTAGAGCGGTACTCGCACGTGATGCACCTGGTTTCCAGCTTGCGCGGGCATTTGCGGGAAGACGTGGATTGCTTTGATGCGTTGATGTCGTGCTTTCCGGCGGGCACCGTTTCGGGTGCGCCGAAAGTGCGCTCCATGGAAATTATCGAGGAGCTGGAGAAGACTCGCCGCGGAATCTATGCCGGAGGAATCTTGTATCTGGATTTTGCGGGGAATCTGGACTCCTGCATCGCCTTGCGCACCATGGTTATCAAGAATGGCGTGGCGTACGTGCAGGCCGGCGGGGGTATCGTGGCGGACTCGACGCCGGAAGGCGAGTACGACGAATCGGTCAATAAATCGAAGGCCTTGCTGCGAGCGCTGGAAAGCGCGAATCGCTCCAGCCGCAAGAAGGGAATTGGGGCCAAGCCGTGATCCTTCTGCTCGACAACTACGATTCGTTCACCTACAACCTGGCGCAATATCTGGGTGAGCTGGGGTGTACCCTGGAAGTGCACCGCAACGACCGGATCACTGTAGAGGAGATTGCGCGGCGCAAGCCAGAGCGCATCGTGATCTCGCCGGGACCATGCACTCCACAGGAAGCGGGTATCTCGATCGAGCTGATTCAGAAGCTGGCAGGAAAATTCCCCATTTTTGGCGTTTGTCTGGGGCATCAGGCGATTGGAGCAGCGTTCGGCGGGAAAGTGATTCGCGCGCCGAAGATCTTTCACGGGAAGACCAGCGAAATCAAGCACGACGGCAAGGGCATTTTCAAGTCGGTGGCGAATCCGTTGACGGCGACGCGCTACCATTCGTTAATCGTGGAGCGCAAGTCCTTGCCGCGAGAATTGCTGGTCACTGCGGAGACGAGCGACGGAATCATCATGGGACTGCACCACCGGAAATATGCGATCGATGGCGTGCAGTTTCATCCGGAGTCGGTGCTTACGGAATGGGGGAAGAAGATCCTGAAGAATTTCATCGAGCAGTAGGACGCTATCTCCTCGTTGCTATTGGGAGTAAGCGAATAGCAAATCCAGACTCGCGTA
>Ga0335078_10018972_pt1 | contig 10232 bp, 9 predicted proteins | sample Lox_Sample_32_FD_206711 | JGI IMG/M metagenome (GOLD analysis project Ga0335078, IMG submission 206711) | Soil microbial communities from Loxahatchee National Wildlife Refuge, Florida, United States - Lox_Sample_3.2 | ecosystem: Environmental > Terrestrial > Soil > Wetlands | place: USA: Florida...
CCGACGACGGCAAGAAGGTCTTCATCAACGGCAAGCTGGTGCCGGAAGCGTCCAAGCCGCTGAAGACTGCTGATTTTGCCCCGGCGGATTACGCGCATGCCGGAAGCAACACCCTGGAGATTTCCTACGAGCTGTTCGGCGCGCCGAACTTCGGAGAAGACATCGGCGAGATGAAGGGCATCGCAAGCGTGCGCTATGGAGAGAGCGGATCGTCCGGCACGTCCATCGATAGATGGCAGCTTCAGCGCTTTCCGGCTTCGATGCAAGGCCGGCGCCTGGACCCCAGCTTTGCTCCTTCTGGGACTGCTACCGCGAGCGCTCCCGGGCAGAGCGGCATCGTGCCGGCGTTCTGCTGGTGTCGGGCTGAATTCGGGATGACGGCTGCGCCTGAAGGATGGTGGATTCCGTGGAAGCTCAGTTTCGAGGCAGAGCGCGACGCCTTGCTCTACCTGAACGGACGCTTCGTGGGACGCTACGTGATCGCGGGACCGCAAACGGATTTCTACCTGCCGGAGACTTACCTTGTGTTCGGGGAAAGGTCCCACAACACCCTGACCGTGTGTCTGGCCTACACCGATAATCCTGGCGCGATCCGCACGCTCAGGGTGGCTCCGTACGAGGAATTCGCCACGCACCGGACACGAGTCGAGTTTCAGTGGTGAGGGGCCACGCCTCACCAAAGGGCCGGCCTCCTCTTGCAAACGCCAGATGAACCGAGAACCTCGGATTTAATACTGCTTCACCCGCACCACGGTATCGCCATCAAAGGTGACGTAGAGCACGTGCGGGGGAAGGCCGTAGATCCAGTCTTCCTCTTCGCTGCCGTCCGGCTTGTCCTCGCGGACCTTGCGATCGGGCGGTCCCTTGGCGGAAAGCACGGCGTCGTGGTCCATCCCCACCATCACCTTATGACTCTTGATAGCCTCTTTGAACTTGGGCGGCTCCGAGGGCGAGTAGAGCACGGTGGGTGAGTGCCGCTCGAAATCGAGCACGGGCGCCAACAGTTGCTTGGTCTGCGTCACCGTGAGGCTTGGCACGCGTCCCGGAAACTTCAAAGTAATGTAGGAGCCATAAACCATCGCTTGATTTGGATCCTGGGGCGCGATCGGTGCGGTGGCGGTGCCCATGCCTATCTCGATGTGCTGATACCAATGCCTGCCGTTCTTGCCTCCGCCGTTGATCTCGAACGTCAGCCGGTCCGGCTTGAAATCAATCCTGGTAATCTCGATGGGCGTGCCCGCGTTAACCGCGGGTCCGTTTTCTTTCAATTCCTCTTGTGCCTTGGCCCGATCGAGCTTTCCGTGCGAATCCAGATAGATTCCGTGCTTGCCGCGGGGAAGCGCCAGCTTCGCCACAGCGACCTCGCTTGACAGCCCGCGAATGAGGAGGATCTGACCGTTCTTGTCGAGCACAGCCGCTTTAGTCTTGGCGCCCGTCTTTTCCGGCGGGTTCGTCGATGTGGATGAGGCTGACACGGCTGGAGCACTCAACTGCGCCAGGCTGGCCACTGGAATCCCGGGCACAAGGGTCAGGGCCGTAATCAGCAGAAGAGCGTGCCGTCGCCAACTACCGGGAGCACAGACCGGAGCGAAGGGCGAATCATCAGCTTTCAGGAGCACGGTCGCCACTCCATATATCCTTACTTTCAGTTTAGCAGGCAGCCCCACTGCGTCAAAGCGCCGCCTGGTTGGTAGCTGCGGGGCCCCCGCGATTGGCACACGTAGGGGTGGCCCTTGTGTCCGCCCAGTAGGGGCAATTCACGAATTGCCCCTACGATTGTGTCGTTTGGGCGGCCACCAGGGCCGCCTTACGATCGCGGCCATCCGGTTCCCGACTTAAAGCCGACCATAGATCCTGCCGATGAGTTTATCGGTACTGGTACCTCGGTACCAGGGACAGACCGCGCCGGTTCGCGCGACCCGACTCCCAATCTCGATGCTCTGAGGTGATGAAGATGAGACTTCGCAGCGCGGTGTGTGTAATCGCATTCGCTTTGACGCAAGCGGCTTTGGGCTGGGCGCAGGCCGATGTCAATGAGTCACTTGAGAGTGTTCAGCTGTACGTAAACGCGAAGACGGGATCTGACACCAATCCCGGGACGTCGGCGAAGCCACTGAAGACCATCGCGGCTGCTGCGAATCTCGCCGAGACTAACAACCGAAAGAATACAGGTACCCACGTGATTATTCAGGCCGGTACGTACCGGGAGACTGTCAGCCTGCAGGCTAACAGCAAGGACACGTTGGCGCCCGAGACCTTCGAGGCCCAGACCAAGGGCACGGTGATCGTTTCCGGTGCTGACGTCTGGACCGGATGGCAAGCCAGTTCCGGTAATCCTAAGGTATTCGTGCATTCTTGGCCATATCAGTGGGGGCTGTGTCCGGCAGCGCCTTCGGGGCCTGCCGAGCAGGACATCGTGCGCAGACGCGAGATGATCTTTATCAACGGTAAGCCTCTTACCCAGGTGCTGGCGTCAAGCCAGTTGCAGGCCGGGACCTTCTTTGTGGACGAGACAAACGGTCAGGTCTCCATCGAGCCGCCGGCCGGGAAGAACCCCAACAGTTCTACCGTCGAGGTCGCGGTGAGGCAGAACCTTCTGACACTCGAAAACAAAAGCGACGTTGTGTTGCGCGGTCTGACCTTCGAGTACTCCGATTCCTGCCGCTGGCACGCCGCCGCTGTCTCGATTGCAGCAAATCAAGAGAAAGGCAGCAACATTCTGGTGGATTCAGACAACTTCCTCTGGAACAACGGCCAGGGACTCAACATCAGCGGCGTGAACGATGTGACGGTAACCAGCTCGATTGCCCGTCACAACGGGGAATCAGGCTTCGGCGGGTACAAGATGAAGTACACCCTCTGGCAGTCCGACGACGCCTCTTACAACAACTGGCGGGGCGCGCAGGGGGCATACTACAACTGGAACTCGTCCGGCGCCCATTTCATGTTGATGCACAACCAGACGGTCAGCGGATTGACTGTGGCCTACAACACCACACACGGAATCCATTGGGACACCGATAACGCCGACATCAGCGCCAGCGGCGTCGTGGCTTCCAGGAATCTCCTGGTTGGTGCGTTTATCGAAGCTGACGAAGGACCCACGCTGATCTCGAACAGCGACATCTGCGGTGCACAGCTCAGTTCGTCCTCCAACATCGGCGTGGGCCTGAAGGACTCCACTTCGTTGACCCTTTCCGGCGACACCTTGACGAACAGCGGCGCCGGCCAAATCGTGATAACCGGCCCAGGAGGAGGAGAGCCGGTAACGAACTGGGAGACTGGCCAGACGACCCAGATGTTCACCCAGAACCTTTCCATCACCAACAGCGTTATCGAGGGCGGATCGAGCGGCGCCTTTCAGGATAGCTATCTTTCCGGCGCCGACTGGACGCACCTGGCGTCCACGCTGGTTTCGGACTACAACACCTGGAACCCTGGCAGCGCGGCCTTTGTAGTCCCCACGCCGCTCCATGGGACCAAATTGAACTTGGCCGGCTGGCAATCCTTGACGGCTCAGGACGTGCACTCCGCAGCTCCAGCGACGGTGCCACCGGCGCCTTCGGCGTGCCAGATCGCACCCGACTCGGCTGATTTCTGGCTGATCGTCAACGAAGCTTCCGTTGCGGTGAGCGCAAGCAAACGGGCCTCATTTGGTGCGGAAGTGGTGGCGGCCGGCTTCAGCGGAACGGTGAGCCTGGGCGCGGCGGGCGTTAGCAGCATTCCGGGCGCAACGGGCGAGTGGTCTGCAGGTTCGGTTGCGGCCGGGCGCGCCTCGACGTTCAGCATCCAAACCAGCGCCTCGACTCCGGCCGGTACGTATCCCATTACCTTGACGGCCTCCAACGGAAGCGTGAGTCACACGGTGACCGTCTCGCTGGTAGTGAAATAAGTCAAGCGCGATCTCTTTCAGGCACTACCCCCTGTCCGGGCGATGCGTCCCTGCGACGCTGCTCTCGTCAAGTAGCAACAGCGGGACCGGCGCACCGGTCCCGCTGGATTACGCTGACTCTAACTGGTGGCGGTCAGGGTCGTCGAGGCTGATCCAAACACGGTGCTCACGGCGCTGGCAAGCGTCTGCATCGAGGCGATCGCGCCCAGCGCGACCAAAACCAACAAGAGACCATACTCCGTGAGATCCTGGCCTTGATCTTCCTTCCAAAGGCGCGCGAGTAAGCTTTTCATAGGACACTCCTTTCGCGAACAACTCGACGTTGAGGTCCAGACTGGATCTAACTATCTGTCTCGGATTATCGTCAGAATGCACCTCCGACTTGAGCCACCGGACTCGTGGCAACACGCCTGTGCGCAGCACGCCGCTCGGCACAAAGCTAGGCACACAACGGGCGAGGCATGCATCAGCCTGCGGTCATTCAGCTGTGTTTTCGCGTGCGGCTCAGAGCAGATGCGGTCGACCTGAACTTAAGGAGTCAGACGTTCGGTGCGCCTGTCCGACATCAAACCTGCCAACAGGCCTCAGAGGCCACGCGTGAGACGCAGGAACGTCGCCAATTGTGTCCGCGCCAAGGTTGGGCTCACCGTGCAGGCGCGATCGTTTCGCAGACAGGTCAGGATGGTCATTCCGCATCCGCAGGCGCAGGGGCTAGCCGCCAATAGTTGGACAAAAGTTTCTTTCTCGGCCATAGTCAGCTCCGAGAGGTCCACCTTCGGCACGTTGTAGGTAATTTCAGAGATGTCGCCGGTGCGCGTCATGGCGACGTTCCAGCTCATCTGGTTAAAGTCAACGCAACCGCCATTGAAGGCCGCCGGACTCTCGGCAGTATTCTTCAGCCGGCAGGAGAACTTGACGCCATTATTCATGAAATTGGTGGCGTTCGACAATTCGATGGCTTCTTCTGCGGCGTTGTACTGCCACCTGCCGACCGCGCCGCCAACGTTGTTGAGTGTGGCCCGGAAGCTGTGATCTGGGTAAAGATCAACTCCTTCCAAGAGTTCCTGGCCTTCGCCGGTGACGACAGCTCTCCAGCTCCCAGCGAGTTTAGAGGGTGTGGGGGCTGTGCGCGCCGCTGCAGCCTCCGAGGGAATAGCGGATGACGGAGCCGCGGAGTTCGGGGCCGCGTCGTCATCCTGCGAGGCTGGCTGACCTTTCTGCGCCGGCGAGGCGTGCGACGACGGTTCCGAAGCAGCAGGCGAATCCGAACTGCTCTCAGGCGAGCGATCGCCGCCAGCGCCGCTGCCGGCGGGGTTCTGGTGGTTTACGTTCATGGCCGGCGGCCGGTTAGGCCGGGCGAGGAAAAGTCCAATAACGATGATAGCCGCTCCTATTGCGGCAGCCGCCGCTACCATCGGCAGGTTGCGGCGACCTTTCGCGACTGCTGGCGACCCGATGATACGGTCCAGAACGTCGGTCAGCTTCTCGAAGCCAGCGTCCCAGTCCTGTTCGGTGATTTCCAGCGCGTTGCGCCGCGCCAGCGGCTGAAGTTCGACCGGCAGTTGATCCTCGGCCGGCATTTGGGCGCCGCCGACGAGGACAGGGAACACGCGCATGCCCAGGCGGAGCCCCGTCACGACCTCCTGGCGTACAGTGTCCTTTGGATCGTCCAGGCGCCGGCCTCCGCCGGGCCCGGTGATGCTCAGCCAGTTCTTGCCGATCACCACGAGGCAGGCGTGGCTGGACCCCAACACTCTCTCAATAGCCTCGTGCCATTCCACTCCCGGCTCGAGAGAACCGACATCGCGAAACACGCGATTCGGGTAGCGAGCGCTGAGGCGGTCGTACAGACGGCCCGAGTCCGCGCGGCTATCATCACGCCGGTAGTTAATGAAGATCTTTCCGCCACCCATGACAATTCTCCTCCTCTCAGGCGGCGCAGACACCATATGATGGTTTTGGCGGCTCGACCCCCTGGCAATAACCGGAGTGTATACGAGGACGGAGGTATTAGCAAGGGATCGCTCTTATGGATGTCGAAAGTTACTGTCCCAATCGCGCCTCGTAAGCCGTAGTCGAATTCATGATGCACCGTACGCCGCGGCCTCGCCTTCAATCCGGGCGGGTCCAGAAGCCTCGGACTGTCCGGGCGCATTTCTCAAGATCAGCCTGCGCCCCGGAATCGAACGCGTTCGAACGTTCGCTCTCAACATCAATGGTGCCCACCACCTGGTCATTCGTATCATCCAGAACAGGAATAATAATCTCCGCCTGTGTGCTGCCGAGCGCCGTCAGGTAATCGGGGTCCTGGGTCACGTCGCCAACGTTGATTGTTCTTCGCTCAGCAATCGCCCGTGTGGTCAGGCCCTTCGTCATAGGGAAGATAGGATACGCCGGCGCACCCGGTCCACTCCAGGCGATGTTCGATACCAAGCCACTCCGCATATCCACGTCATAAATGCCCACCCAACGATAAGCGCCTTCGCGGCGAATCGCCTCTGCGATGCGTGTTGCCTTGGACTCGCGGCTTGAGCCTTGCTCGAGAATATGCTTCAGGAGGTCCAGAAGCTCCATACGCGGCACCGATCACCACTCCTCCGTTTGGCTAACCAGAACGTTGTAAGTTGGACTGCAGCCCGCAGATTCGCGCGACGACTGGACGCCATGTTTAGAGCCGCCAGGCCACCGAACCGCGCGCCTCAGTCAAAATCGGACGGAGCATCCGGGGCGGCGTGCAGTTCGAACATTCTCTGGATCTGCTGCGGGACCACACGGTTCAGAGATAGCGGAGGCAACGCGTTGAGCGCGAAGAAACCGGTGGCGTCTGTCTCAAAGCCGTCGCCGGTGGCACTGTGGCTGCCCACGATCCTGGCCTCGAAAAACAGTTTGTAGATGTAGTAGGGCTGGGGCGGATGCGGATGCATGCGCTTATCGTACAGGGCCAGCAAACGCGTGATCTCCACTTCAAAACCCGACTCCTCCCGGACTTCGCGCTGAGCCGCTTCGCTGGGAGTCTCGCCTACGTCGGCCCATCCACCCGGGAGCGTCCAGCGGCCATCGCGGCGCTCGCGGACCAACAGAATTTCGGGCCCACCGCTGTCGTGACGAAAAGCGGCCACCCGCACGTCAACCTTAGGTGTGGCATGGCCGGTCTCGTGAGTGAACAGTTCGCGTACAGTCTCGAGTTTGGTATCGGATCCCATGGCCAGCATCTCGTGGGAAATCTCGGTAATGGCCTTATAGCGCTCGATGTCGTAATGATCCTGGGCGTAGTAGAGACCGTTCTGCGCCATGCTTTGCAGTCGCTTGGCCCACTCCACCCACTTCGGTCCTACGTTGGCAGTCACTGTCGCCGTACCCTCCTGATTCTGGATCACAAGTTCCTCGGTCTTCTCCAGCCATGAAGATTCTCGTCTTTGCGGTCGGACCCAACCGGTTGCTTCTCCTGTTCTCTGTACTAAAAGCCTGCAACACAGAGGCCACAGAGTCTCCGTGAACTCCGTGTTGAGAGGCTTCTAGCACAGAGTTCGCAGGGAACGAATCCGGCTGGTTGTGTTCGGTCGCCGTGAATTACAACCGGGCGCAAGTGAGCCCGTCACCTCAGGAAGTGATAAGTCTTTAGAAAGAAATACACAGTCATTCCCCACGCGACCGCCATCACCAATTGCTTTACTTTCCTGGGATCGACTCGCCGGGCGATCGCCGCCCCGCTGTACCCCATCAGCGTCGCGCCGAGCGCCATCACCACTGCCGGATGCCAGACGACCGCCCGCGCCACGATGAACCAGATGATGGCCACGCCATTGATCAACAGGCCTAAGGCGCTGCGCAGCCCATTCATGGCATGTATGTTCCCGACTCCACCAACGGCGAAGGCTGCGAGCATCAGAATCCCCATGCCGGCGCCGAAGTATCCGCCATAGATGGAAATGAGAAACTGAGCGGCAGCTACCCCTAGAACCGCCCTGTTGCTGCCGTGGACGCCAGGCACGCTGTTCCCAAGCATGGCGTTGATTATTCCACTGAGGGAAAAAAGCGTGCTCGCGAACAGCAGCAGCCAGGGAATAAGCTGGACGAAAGCTGCGCTGGGCGTGTGGAGCAGCAGCCAGGCTCCAACGCCTCCTCCAGCCAAACTGGCTAGACCTAGCACTAACAGCAGGCGGCGCGGAAGCGTGATGTCCTGACGATACGCAGTCACGCTGGCCAGGGCCGCAGGCCACACAACGACCGACGAGGTGGCGTTGGCGCTGACGGCCGGGACCCCCGCGAATAGTAGCGCAGGAAAGACGATGAAGGTGGCGCCGCCCACCACCGAATTCAGCGCCCCACCCAAAGCACCGGCGAGAAACAGAATCACCGCTACCGTAATAGACAAGGCTCACCTTTTGACCAGCGATCACTGACCACATTGATGTCAGGAGTCAGTCCCATGCCGTGAGGTCACCTGGCTTGCGGCTAGAGATGAAGTCAGCGGCGCAATCCGAGTGCAGAACAGGCTGATCGTCCAGATCCCGCGCGGGAAGATGGTCTGCTCGCTCATTCCGGGATTATACGTTAGATGACTCGCGCGATGGACCTCGAGTTCCTGCGGATTTTCGCCGACGCCCCTGACTCCTGCGACTAAGCCACGCCATCAGAGCATCAGACTGATTGGAGTCTGCATCGGTTCGCGCTTGCGACTGGTAGTGGCTTCCCCCGTCCACGAACGCATAAGGTCGCCGCGTCGGTCCACGCGTTCCGGACCTTCGTTGCAGAAGGTTGGTGTGTGATTAGGAAGAGTGAGCCCAGGCTTCTCGCCGAAGCTGCCGTTCTCGGAGTCGTGGGAGCACTCGCGGCTCAGTTATTCATGTGGGCGCTCCATCTCTGCGAGCACATCTTCCTCACCTGGCTCACGAGCTATCGTTTCCGGGTCTTCCGGCCGAGGGCGGTGTCCTGCGGCGATCTGTCGGCCCACACGGCTTGTGGTTGATCCCGCTCGCGACCACGCTCGGGGGCTTGCTCTCCGGGCTACTCGTCTATAGCTTTGCGCCCGAGGCCGAAGGCCACGGCACCGATACGGTTGCTAAGGCTTTCATCGTACCGGGGGTTTCATCCGGGCACGCCTTGCGCCCCTGAAGTTGGTGGCTTCGGCGATCACCATCGGCTCCGGCGGTTCAGCGGGCCGCGAGGGTCCTACCGCCCTGATCGGCGCAGGCGTCGGCTCCATCTACGCAACCCTTGGCCGTCGCAGCGATGAGGCGCGGCGCTTGTCGTTCTCATGGGCATGGCGGCGGGTCTGTCGGCCATTTTCGCTCGCCGATCGGCTCCGCGTTCTTCGCCATCGAGGTGCTTTACGGCAACATGGAGTTTGAGGCGGGAGCGTTGTTTGACACCATGCCGGCCGCGGTCGTGGCGTACGCACTCAATGGACGGTTCGTGGGCTGGAAGCCGTTGTAATATTTTCCGCTGGACCAGAGACGATTGAACGCGCTGGATTACGGCTGGTTCGGCGTGCTCGGCGTAACCGCCGGGCTGATCGCCACCTTGTTGCCAGTCGCATTCTATCGGGCTCGCGACGCATTCCGGAACCTCCCGTTGCCGCCGGCTCTCAATACCGCGCTGGGTGGACTCGGCCTCGGTCTCATCGCGCTCAAGTTACGCCAAGTTTTGGGGGCGGCTACGGCTGGATTCAGGAAGCGATAAACGGGCACCTCGCACTCACGCTGCTGGCGGTTCTCGTTTTTGCGAAGATTCTGGCCTTCGCTCTGACCGTTTCGTCGGGGAGATCGGGCGGCGTCTTCACCGCGCCACTTTTGTCGCTGGCCGACCCTCAAGCGCAACCGCGCGGTTTCAAGTCGGCGAAAATGAAACCCTCGCGTTCGACGACTTCGCCAGTGTCCACAAGGACCGGGTGACGAAACATTGGACCCTCAAAGGCGAAGGTATGGAATTCACCGCTCTCGCCGCAGGGATCGACCCCTGGAGGAAGATTATCGAGGAGTGCGGCGTCAAAGGACCGTCCCGCGAGGCGCGGGCTTAACTTCCTCGGATCCACGCAAGTGAGGTAAGCGCGCAGTCCACATGCGATCATCGTTCGAGCGAGTTGTGTCGTGTCGAATTGCCAAAGCGGAAACAGGGGCTCAATACCCGTGCCGGCGAGTTGCGCCTCGCGATAGCGCCGGACGTCTTCAAGGAAGAGGTCACCGAAGGCGATGTGCCGAATCCCCTCCCGGCGGGCTTGTGCCAATGCCGCCGCCATCATTTGCTCGTAATCGGCATTCGAGCAGGGCCAGGGCAGGGGAACTTTGATCAAGGGAAGGCCAACCGCATCGGCTTGCTGTTCGAGCAGTTCTTCGCGGAC
>Ga0335078_10018973_pt1 | contig 10232 bp, 7 predicted proteins | sample Lox_Sample_32_FD_206711 | JGI IMG/M metagenome (GOLD analysis project Ga0335078, IMG submission 206711) | Soil microbial communities from Loxahatchee National Wildlife Refuge, Florida, United States - Lox_Sample_3.2 | ecosystem: Environmental > Terrestrial > Soil > Wetlands | place: USA: Florida...
GTCGCCAGAATGCGGTCCGCGTCCAGCCGTATCGTAATGTTGCCGTCGTTGGCGGCCACCCAACCCTTCTGATACACCAGCCGGCCAATCTCGACGATGTCCTGGCGGTATTCGCGCTCCGTCTTCGCCATGGCGGGATAGACGATTGTATCAGACTGTGCCGGCGGGGCAGGCTCGACTCTTATCTCATGCAAGATGAGCCTGAAATGGCGACTGGATTCTCACGCAAGATGAGCCTGAAGGAAAAAGACGGGATGCTGGGGATTGATCATCAGCATGGACGACACAGAGGCCATGAGCCTGGAGCAGATTCGGGCGTTCCTGGCCGGCAGCGGAGAGCTGCGGTTTGCCGGACAGCGGCGCGAGGAGGTGTACGGATGGGTGGAGAAGACGCTCGTGCGGCTCCAGTATGCGAGCTTGAACAAGCCGGGCAAAGGATTGGTCCGGCGCTACATCTCGCGGATGACGGGGTTGCGCCGAGCGCAGGTCACGCGTTTGATTGCACTTCAACGCCGCACCGGGCGGGTGAAGGCGGCCGTCTACCAGCGAACCAAATTCGCCACGCGCTATACGGCCGCCGACGTGGATCTGCTGGCCTATGTCGACAAGGCGCACGGGAACTTAAGCGGACCGGCCACGCGACGCATCCTCGAACGGGAATACAGCGACTACGGGCAGGCCGCGTATGTGCGGTTGGCGTGGATCTCGGTGGCGCACCTTTACCGGCTGCGCAACAGCGCGGCCTATCGGAAGCGGAACACCAGTTATCAACCCACGCGACCCACGCCGATTCCGATCGGCGAGCGACGCTCACCGCAGCCGCGCGGCGAACCGGGATTTCTGCGCATCGATACCGTGCATCAGGGAGATCAGCAGGGACGCAAAGGTCTGTATCACATCAATGCCGTCGACGAGGTGACCCAGTGGGAGATTGTGGCTGCCACTCCGCAGATCTCCGAGTTGTGGCTGCTGCCTGTGTTGGAAGCGATGCTGGAGCAGTTTCCCTTCCTCATCCGCGGATTTCATTCCGACAACGGCAGCGAGTTCATCAACTACAACGTCGTCCGGTTGCTGGAGAAACTGCGCATCCAGCAGACCAAGTCACGCGCGCATCACTGCGGCGACAACGGTCTGGTGGAGACCAAGAACGGCGCGGTAATCCGCAAGCACATCGGATTCGGATATATCGATGCGAAACACGCGGAGGCGGTCGATCGATTTCACCGGGAGTACCTGAACCCTTACGTGAACTTTCACCGGCCGTGCGCCATACCCAAAATCCTCACCGCGGCCAACGGCAAACGGCGGCGCATCTATCTGCGGTGGGCCACTCCGTTCGAAATGTTCCGCGAATTATCGGGCTGCGCGAAATACCTGCGACCCGACGTCCAGCTGGCGGAACTGGACCGATTGGCCCAGAGCCAGTCCGATACCGAAGCCGCTCTGGAAATGCAGCGCGCCAAGCGCAAGCTCTTTCAAAGCCTTCTGCACCGGAACACCGCCTGATCCGTTGCCCCCCGCGTTTCCCGTTGGTCGGCCAGCAGAAGCCTGCCCTGATGGAAGGTTTAAAAGCAAAAGCAAAAGCAAAAGCAAAAACAAAAGCCTTTCTAAGAAGGCAAAACCAAAACCACTTTGGGGGTTCCGTGCGCCTCCCGTTGGTCGGCCCCGAGCGATCGAAAACTCACCAGAAAGGAAGCCCTACTCCCGCCCACCTACTCGCCGGTTTTCAGGCTCATCCTTCAATGAGAATATGCTCTCGTTTCCAACTGCCCTGTCGCCACCAGAGCCCGTCTCCGCTTCAACGGCACGCCCAGATTACCATGCCCCTCCCGCGGGGCCGTTCAAAACCGGAACGTTCTACTTTGCTGGGAAGCGGAAGTTTCTACTTTGCCTTGACACTCGTTTCCGACTGCCGTTGAAGATGCCGTCGCGGGCGGGTAGGGTCCTAAAGTTGGATTTGGAAACCGGCGGATTTACTCTCAACGCAACGTTAGGACCTTACCCGCGGGCGGGCCGCGAAACATCGGGTTGTACAATGGGGATGCATGGATCAGCGCCGCATGTGCCCGCACTGCCGGGCTTTCATCACCAATCGCGACAAGGTGTGCCCCTACTGCAACGAGAAAGTCGGCCCGCGGGCCGCGGAGCGCCGCGATCCGGGCGCCATCATGGGGGGCTTCATTCCCCACGCGCGGTTCGTAACCATGATCATTTTGACGATCAACGCCGGCCTCTTTCTAGCGACAGTATTGGCGAGCCAGCGGGCCGGGCACGAGGGCGCCTTCATGAACGTGGACGGCCAGACTCTGATCGAGTTCGGCGCTAAGTACCGGGTGGCGATTCTGCGCTACGGGCAATGGTGGCGCCTGGTGACGGCCGGCTTTCTGCACGGAGGGCTGCTGCACATCGGCATGAACTCGTGGGTGCTCTTCGACCTGGGCGCGCAGGTGGAGGAGGTTTATGGCGGAAGCCGCCTGATCGTGTTCTATTTCCTGGCTACCGCGCTTGGATTCCTGACGAGCACGCTGTTGTCCAATTCGATTTCCGTGGGAGCATCGGCGGGCATCATGGGCCTGATTGGCGCCATGATCGCCCTGGGCGTGCGGCGCCAAAATACCTCATCCGGCGCGGCCTTGCGCGGCATGTACATACGGTGGGCGGTCTACGGGCTGATCTTCGGCCTGCTCCCCGGAATTGACAACGCGGCGCACATCGGCGGACTGGCCGCGGGATTCGGCGCGGCCTACATCGCCGGCACCCCACGCATCGAAACCGCCTGGAGCGAGCGCCTCTGGCGCGGGGCCGCCGGCGCTTGCGTGGTCCTGACGGCCGCTAGTTTCCTAATGATGTACTTGTGGTTTTCCAGCTCCCCGCAATAGAATGGAATTGATGCGGATCAGATTCATACTGCCGGCCTTGATGGTGGGCGCGGGCCTGTTGTTGCCCACGCAGCCGCCGGCCCAGGCGAAGACCACCACCTACAAAGTCAAGAAATACAAGAAATTCAAGGGATCCAAGAAGTTCAAAGCCAGGAAGTTCAAGGGTTCCAAGGTATCCAAAGTCCACGTCGTAAAGCACAAGACCACCAAAGTCCGTCATTGAGTTCCCCCAAAGGGTTGCGCGCCCATCGGCTCGATCGCCGCTTCCGGAACAGAATCGCGTGAATCTGTCATAATGCGGTTCAGGGAGAAAGCCGTGCGCGGAGGCGACACCTACGAACTGTACAGCGAGGCCTGCACGCGCGCATGGATCCGGATGCCGCGGCGGCGGGAATCCACGGCCGGCTTGGCCGCATGGCGCGGGCCCGAGCGCGGCGCTCCGGCGATGAAGGAGGTTCGGGCCAAGCCGCGGGTTCGCCGCTAAGAGCGACGCTGACCCTCCCGTGCCGGCCTCGAACTCCGGGCAAGATGTCCAAGAAACACGCTAAGCGGGCCAAGCTCGAGGCGCGCCTCGAGACCAAGACTCCAGCCAGATCCAGCGAGCCGGCGCCGGTGGCGTGGCTTCGCAGACATTCGGTGCTCGCTTTCGTTCTGCTCGTCGCAGCCGGAACGCTGCGCATCGTGGCGACGTATCCGGTGTTCAACCATACCATCGACGAGCCGGCGCACATCGCCTGTGGGATGGAATGGCTTGCCAAGGGCGCGTACCGATACGAGCCGCAGCACCCGCCGCTGGCGCGGGTGGCCTCCGCGCTGGGTCCGTATCTGGCAGGCATCCGCTCGTTTGGCCGGCCGGACATCTATCAGGAAGGAGCGGCGATCCTTTATCGCAATGGGCACTACGACCGCAACCTGGTCCTCGCCCGCCTGGGCATCCTGCCGTTTTTCTGGATCGCGTCGCTGGCCGTCTATCTGTGGGCCCGTAGGTGCGGCGGCGAGCCTTTCGCCGGCACAGCCGTCCTGATGTTTACGTTTCTGCCGCCGATTCTGGCGCACGCGGGGCTCGCCACCACCGACCTGGCGGTCACGGCGTTCACCGGCGCGGCGTTTGTGGCCGCCCTGTATTGGATCGAGCAGCCCTCGCTGCCGCGCAGCGCGCTCTTCGGCGCGTGTACGGGCATGGCCGTTCTTTGTAAGTTCACCGCTCTGGCTTTCCTGCCCGCGGCGATAGGGGCCGCGCTGGCCTGGTATCTCGCGACCGAACGGCCGGGGTTCGCCGGCATATTGGCTGCCGCCCGCAAGCGCGCTCTGCCATTCGGCGCGGCGGTGCTGGTTGGGTTTCTGGTGATTTGGGCCGGATACCGGTTCTCCTTCGGGAGCGTGTCTTTCGCGGCGATGCGGCTGCCTGCCCCGGAATTGTTCGCGGGCGTGCGCGAGGTCCTCAACCACAACAGCAAGGGCCATCCGGCATACCTGCTCGGAGACCGTTCGGATTTCGGGTGGTGGTATTACTACCCGGTGGTGCTCGCGGTGAAGACGCCCTTGCCGTTTCTGGGGCTGCTGGCGTTCGGCGCTGTGCTTTGCTTCCGCAAGCAGGCGAACCGCTGGGTGCGCCTGGCCCTGGCGTTCTCACTGGGGATTCTGATCTTCTCGCTTTTCAGCCGGATCAATATCGGGGTCCGCCACATTCTGCCGGTCTACATGGGATTCGCGATTGTCGCCGCCGCCGGCGCGCTGCGCCTGTTCGAGCTTTCGCGAACGGCGAAATGGGCGGGCTGGACGCTCGGCCTGCTGCTGCTGTGGCTGGCCGCGACTTCGGCATTCAGCCATCCGGATTATCTGCCGTACTTCAATGCGCTGGCCGGCGATGAGCCGGAGAATATCGTGGTCGATTCGGATCTCGACTGGGGCCAGGATATGAAGCGGCTCGCCAAGCGCTTGCAGGAGGCCGGCGCCGCGCAGGTGACGTTCAATCCGTTCATCGTCGCCTACCTGGAAGCGGTGCACGGTTTCCCCCCGATCCGGCCCATGGACCCGGAGACTCCCGCGACGGGATGGAACGCCGTCAGCCTGACCGTGTTGAAGACGGCGCGGCTGGGACTCAACAAGGAACACCCGGAGGCGCGGCTGTGGCCGGAGCACGTCAGACCCACGGAGAGGGTCGGCAAAGGCGTCCTGCTGTGGTACTTCCCGCCGAATCGAGCGCGCTAGATGGCGAAGAAACGCAAGTCCGCGGCAGCCCCGAAAGCCGGCGCCACAAAGCCGGCGCCAGCGGCGCCGCCGCGCTTCGACTGGCAGCGATATTTGCCGGCGATCCTGATTCTCGCCCTGGCAATCTGTTATTGGACGCCGCTCACTTCTCCCAACGCTTCCATCCAGTGGGACGCCGCTGACGAGTTTCAACCCGGGCAGCAGTATCTCTCCGAAGAGCTGCACGCGGGGCATTTGCCATTCTGGACGCCTTATCTTTGGGCGGGCTTTCCGTTTCTGGCGGACCCGCAACTGGGCGCCTGGTATCCGCTGAACTGGCCGTTCCTGCTGATCGGTCCGAGCCCGCGCGTGTTCGAAACCGAAAACCTGCTGCATGCTTTGCTGGCTTGTTTTGGCGCTTATCTGCTGGCGAAGAAGCTGTTCGGAAACAGCTCCGCGGCCGTGTTCGCGGGCCTTTCCTACGGTTTGTCCGGATTCTTTGCCGGCCACAGTTCCCACACGCCGATGTTCCAGGCGGCTGCGTGGCTGCCCTGGCTGTTGCTGCTGTTCGCACGCGCGCTCGATAGCGGCGCATGGCGGAACGGAGCGCTGGCCGCACTGGCGGCGGGGATGATCGTTCTCGCCGGGCACTTCCAGACCGCCCTGTATTGTTTCGCGGCGTTGGCGTTGTTCGCGGTCGCGCTGGGGTGGGGCGGGCGCGGCCGCGTGCCGGCTATCCGTATCCTGCCGCTGGCCGTGCTGATCCCGCTCGGGGGCGCGTGCTTATCCGCGGTCGCCACGCTTCCCGGCCTGGAGTTGGCGCTGCATTCGACTCGCACCACGGTCTCCGCGCTGAGCCACAGCGAGGGCTTTCTGCCGGCCGGTTCGCTGGCGACGCTTTTCTATCCGGACTACTATGGCGTGATTTCGGGAAATTATCACGGTCCGGCGGATATCACGCAGTATTATTTCTACGCCGGTGTGCTGTTGCTGCCGCTCGCCGTTCTGGGGCTGCGCGACCGCCTGGCGCAACGGACGGGCGCGTGCCTGATCGTCCCCTGCCTCTGGTACAGCGCGGGTTCGGCGCCGGGCCTCTATTACCTGGTGGCGCGGCTGCCGGGTTTCCGGAGCATACGCGCGCCCGTCCATATATGGTTCGTGGCGAGCCTGGGACTGTCGCTGCTCGCCGCCGCCGGATTCACCTGGCTGACCGCGCGTTGGCGCCACGCCTGGCTGCCTCTGGCGCTGCTCGCGGTCACTTGTGTGGACTTGTGGTACTGGAATTCCAGCCGGAATCCGCTGGCTTATTCGCGGAACAGCTACGAAGAAACTTACGGCGCGGGCGAGAAGCTATTCGAGCGCGCGGTGGCCGGGCCCATGCCACCCCTGAGCCGTTTCGACGCTCCGGAGCGCATTCCGACTTTTGGTCCGCTCGATCATCCGCTGCAGGCCCGCGTCGAGACCACCTACGGGTACAATCCGCTGACGCTGTCGCGATATGAAAGCTACAGCCGGGCGATGCGCGCGAATCCCAAGCTCAAGAACGGCTTAAACGTGCTCCGCATGCTCGATGTCGAGCGCGCCGCGGTGGTTCCGAATCCGGATGGCTTGCCGCGGGTGACCGTGCCGCCGAAGCTGATCGCGGTCTCCTCCGATGCCGATAGCCTGAAGCGATTGTCCACGCTCGATCCCGCGCGGGAGGCGCTCGTGCCGGCCGCCCTGGCGGCTCTGCAGCAGGACCCGCAAGCCACGGCGCACGTGGCCGATTTCCAGGCATCGCGCTACCGGATCCACTACCGGACCAGCACGGAAACGCTTCTGCGGATCTCGGCCGCGTTCTTCCCGGGCTGGACCGCGCGCGCAGGCGGCCGGGCGCGCGAAGTGTATCCGGTCGACCATGCGTTGATGGGAGTGGCCGTCCCGCCGGGTGAGAGCGATCTTATTCTGGAATATCATTCGAACTACTTCGCCGCCGGGGCGCTGGCCAGCTTGATCGCGCTGCTGGCTTGCGGGGTGGCGATCGCCAAGCCGCCGCGCCCGGGGAGCGTGTAGCCCGGGTGATCTTACGCTTCGTCGTCGTGCTGGGCCGCGAGGCGCGTGACCACCGAGAGATCTTCGAGCGTAGTCACGTCGCCGGTCACCGAATGCGTGGTCACGATTTCGCGCAGCAGACGGCGCATGATCTTGCCGCTGCGCGTCTTGGGCAGGGCATCGGTGAAGCGGATCTGCTCGGGCCGCGCGAAGGCGCCGATCTCGTGCGCCACCCACTGGCGCAACTCCTCGGAGAGTTTATCGTGATCCCATTTGCCGGATTTCAGCGTCACAAAGCAGGCCACGGCCTGGCCGGTGATCTCGTGCGGTTTGCCCACCACCGCCGCTTCGGCTACGGCGGGATGCCGGACCAGGGCCGACTCCAGCTCCATCGTGCTGAGGCGGTGTCCGCTCACGTTCATCACGTCGTCGACGCGGCCGAGCACCCAGAAGTAGCCATCCGGGTCGCGGCGCGCGGCATCGCCGGTCATGTAGACGCCTTCGATGCGCCGCCAGTAATTGTCTTCGTAACGCTGGGGGTCCTTCCACAGGGTGCGGAACATGCTGGGCCAGGGACGGCGCACGATCAGGAAGCCTTCGCGATTGGCTTCGACCGGCCTGCCCTGCAAATCCACCACGTCGGCTTGCACGCCGGGAAGCGGCAGGGTCGCAGATCCGGGCTTGGTGGGCGTGGCGCCGGGCAGGGGTGAGATCAGGATGGAGCCGGTCTCGGTCTGCCACCAGGTGTCCACGATGGGGCAGCGCTCCTTGCCGATGGTGCGGTAATACCAGTCCCAGGCGGCGGGATTGATGGGCTCGCCGACCGAGCCCAGCAGGCGCAGGCTGGAGAGGTCGTGCGCGTTGGGCCATTGATCGCCTTGCTTGACGAACGAGCGGATGGCCGTCGGAGAGGTGTAGAAGATGTTGACGCGGTACTTCTCGATCAGGCGCCAGAAGCGGTCGGGCTGCGGAAAATCGGGAGCGCCTTCGTACATCACCGACGTGGCGCCGGCCGAGAGCGGGCCGTAGACGATATAGCTGTGGCCGGTAACCCAGCCGATGTCGGCGGTGCACCAGTAGGTATCTTCCTCGTGCAGATCGAAGACCCATCGCATGCTCATGTGGCATTGCAACAGGTAGCCGCCGGTGGTGTGTACGATGCCCTTGGGCTTGCCGGTGGTGCCGGAGGTGTAGAGCACGTAGAGGGGATGCTCGGAGTCCAGTTCTTCGCCCGCGCAGAATTCGGATGCGGATGCGTCGAGCTCGTGCCACCAGAGGTCGCGGCCGGGTTTCATCTCGACGGCGCCGCCGGTGCGTTTGTAAACGATGACGTGGCGCACGGAGGGGCAATCGGCGAGGGCTTCATCGACGGCCTGTTTCAGCCGGACTTCCTTGCCGCGCCGCCACGCGCCATCGGCGGTGATCACGGCCTGGGCTTCCAGATCCTGGATGCGGGTCTTGAGCGCCTCCGCCGAGAAGCCGCCGAACACCACGCTGTGGATGATGCCGAGGCGTGCACAGGCCAGCATGGCGACGGGCAGCTCCGGGACCATTCCCATGTAGACGATGGCGCGGTCGCCGGCCTGCAGCCCGCGCTCCTTCAGCACGCTGGCGAAGCGGCAGACCAGGCGGTGCAGCTCCTGATAGGTGATGATGCGCTGCTCGCCGGACTCGCCTTCCCAGAGCAGCGCCGCCTTGTTCTTGCGCGGCGTGGCCAGGTGCCGGTCGAGACAGTTGTAGGAGACGTTGGTTTTCGCGCCTACGAACCACTTGGCGAAAGGCGGCTTCCATTCGAAGACGTGCGACCACTTGCGGAACCAGAACAGCTCACGCTCGGCCAGCGCTCCCCAGAAAGCTTCCGGGTGTTCCGCGGCCTGCTGAAAGAGATCGTGATAGGCGGCCAGGCCCTGCACGTTGGCATGCTCGACGAATTCGGGATGGGGTGGATAAACGGCTTGATCCGGCATAGATGAAGCTTCCACATCTTATCAAAATGCGACGACGGCCCGGCCCAGGATTTCGCCGCGGCGCATCTTTTCGAACAGCGCGGGAGCCTCATCGAGAGCGTGCTTTTCAATGTGCGCGCGCCCGATGCCCGCCTGGGCGAGCCGGAAAACTTCCGCGAGATCGGCGCGGGCGCCCAGATAGCTTCCACGGATGGAAATCCCCTTCAGCACGGTGTCGACGATGGGCAATTCATATGCATTGGTGGAGAGGCCGGCCGTGATGAGAGTGCCCCTGCGCTTGAGCGCGCGGAAGGCTTGCTGGATGGCCGCGGGCGAGCCGGTCAGCACGATGGCGGCATCGGCGCCGCCCCACTGTTTGTGCAGCGTGCGTGCGGCGGTATCGGCCGGCAGCGCGAGACCGGCGCCCAGTTCGCGCGCCATTTCGAGCTTGGCTTCGGAGACGTCCACGGCGGCCACGCGCAGGCCGAGATGCCGCGCGTACTGGATGGCGAGATGGCCCAATCCTCCCATGCCGAACAGCGCCACGGATTGGCCGGGATGGAGGCCGGCTTCGCGCAACGCGCCGTAGGCGGTCCAACCGGCGCAGCACAGAGGGGCCGCTTCCTCGGCCGGGATCGCCTCCGGCACGCGCACGAGGTACGGCACCGGCACGACGGCGTGACCTGCCAGCACACCCTGCACGGTATACCCGAAGTTGAGCTGCCGCTGGCAGAAGCGCTCGTTGCCCGCCAGACAGAGTTCGCATGCGCCGCATGTCGAAGCCAGAAAGGTGACGCCGACGCGGTCGCCAATCTCGAAGCCGCCGGCGCCCGCGCCCAGCGCCTCGATGCGGCCGATGCCTTCGTGGCCCAGGGTGAGCGGCAGGAGCGGCAGTTTCTCCAGCGAGGAAACGAACAGGTCGGAATGACACAGCCCGCAAGCTTCCATCCGGACCAGAACCTCGCCGGTGCCCGGCTCCCCGACCGGGATGGAAGCGACCGTCACCGGCCCGCGCGCCGCGGCGAGGCCGGCGGCCCGGGTGTGTTGGAGTTTCGCGGCTTGGGTGGCTGAGAACATACGCTCCGTCCTCTTCAAAAAGTATCGCACTGTCTCCGCGCGCCGCGGGCCGGCGGCGGCACGGGGACACGCCGCTTCGTGCTATAAGAAGAACTTGAAAATCGTAGTG
>Ga0335078_10018974_pt1 | contig 10231 bp, 7 predicted proteins | sample Lox_Sample_32_FD_206711 | JGI IMG/M metagenome (GOLD analysis project Ga0335078, IMG submission 206711) | Soil microbial communities from Loxahatchee National Wildlife Refuge, Florida, United States - Lox_Sample_3.2 | ecosystem: Environmental > Terrestrial > Soil > Wetlands | place: USA: Florida...
AGCCGAAGGCGGCAGCTCCGCCCCGGCATCCCGTCCCGAAGGTGGAGATCGCGGCCCGCGTGGCCCGCGCCCCGGAGGACGTCCCGGCGGAGGCCCGGGAGGTGGGGGGCGCGAAGGCGGACGGAAGTTCTTCCGCCGCAAGAAGGTTTGCAAGTTCTGCGTCGAGAAAATCGACAGCGTGAACTATAAGGATGTGCGGCTGCTCGGCCAGTTCGTAGCCGAGTCGGGCAAGATCGTGCCGCGACGGCTGACCGGCGTGTGCACACCGCACCAGCGCCGCCTGGCCGACGCGATCAAGCAGGCGCGCAACATCGCCCTGCTGCCCTTCTCCAACCGATAGTGGCCAGTGGTCAGTGGCCGGGAAAGAGTTCGCAGTACGAGTCCTACATTGTGGGACGACCTTTAATTGATAGCTGACGGCTGATAGCTGATAGCGGCGGCAGAGCCGCCGACGGAGTTCTCAACATGGAAGTCATTCTGAAAGAAGACATCAACAAGCTGGGCCACCGGGGCGACGTGGTGAAGGTGGCGGAGGGCTACGGCCGCAACTACCTCATCCCCAAGAAGCTGGCCATCGAAGCCACTCCGGGCAACAAAGCCGTCATCGAGCAGATGAAGGCCGCGGCGGTGCGTAAGTCGGCGAAGGAGAAGGGCAGCGCCGAAGATTTGGGCAAGCAGCTCGACGGCGTTACAGTGGAGTTCACGCGCAAGTCAGGCGAGCACGACCAGTTGTTCGGCTCGGTCACTTCGGCCGACATCGCGCATGCGCTCGAAGCCAAAGGATTCACTATCGATCGCCGCAAGATTCTGCTCGACGTGCCGCTGAAGACCGTGGGCGAGTTCAAGGTTCCGGTGAAGCTGCACCGCGAAGTCACGGTTACGGTGAACGCTGTCGTGAAGAAGGATGCTGTGGAAGAAGCAGCAGCACCTCCGGCAGCCGAAGAAGCTCCGGCCGAAGCGTAGTTCTCGTACGTAAATTTTTGACTATGATCGCAAAGGCTGGTTCCGCACGGCGGAGCCGGCCTTTTCTATTTGAAGATCACGGCCTTTATGGGATGACGCCGCAGATCTCGGGCCGTTTCGCGTCGGCCGGGAGCAATGTGCACACGCTCTTTTGCATATCCACCGCGCGTTGCTGGCGGACCGGGTCGGGAACGGTGCGGTCGCTTAATGCACCCTGTCCGACGTTGAAGGCCGGTGGCGTGGTTGCCGTAAAGGGGACAGATTGAATTGGTTGCGAGGGCTTAGTCGGCTTTCGACGGCGCGATGGCCACTGCTTTTCCAGGTCGTCGAGCTGCGCGGTGGTGAGCAAGTCAACGCCCGAGAAAACGTCTGCATCTTCATCTGGAGCTGTTGCCGGCGGAGGAATCGGCGCGGTTGGCGCTGAAGGGGGAGGCGGGCAGAAGTCGTTACCACACATCCATTGAATACTCAGCGAACCGTCTATGTAGGTCTGCTGATCCGGCGGCCCGATAGAAAAGGTTTTTTCAACGAACGTACCGTCCGCATCGTGCTGGATCGGCGAGAAGTTTGAAATCTTGAAAATTGACCAATCGCCATTCATCGTGCCGGCGTCGAAGTTGGTCGCTCTGTACTCCTTAACCGAGGTTGCTGCCTCCGCGCCCGGAGGGGCCGAGAAGCGCAAGGTGAACTCCTGTTCGTCAAGGTAGTGCTGGCTGCCGCCACATTCCCCTTCGTTTCCCCAATTGCGGACGAAGATTCCCCAGGTATCGAGGAGCGATCCTCCATCGCCCAGGACCTGACCGCTGCCGGATCGCACCATGAAGATGTAGACAGGATGAAGTTCGGCATGGGGGCCATGCTCGGTGTCGATGCCGAACAGCCCGATCAAGCGGGCGTCCTTGCCCGCAAGGTGTTGGACATGCTCGTCATCGTCAAAACCGTTCCACCAGTTCGACTGAAACTGATCGGTAGTTTCATCCGAGTCGAACTCTGTGGTTATCGATGAGCGCGCAAAGTTGGCCGCGTGGTTGCGTGGGTTCAGATCGACATGGAAGTCGTCGTCCCCGCGCGGCTGAGGAGGATTCTTACCACCACCGCTGGCAATGGTTCCCTCGACAGTCGCAGGAAACCAGTTGGCGTGCCAGCCGCAGACGGCGCTTCGGTCATAGGTAGGTGCCTGCGAACTACACCGCCCATAGTCGTTGGGAGTGCCTCCCGTGCATTTCTTTGTGAACGGAACGCACTGACTGGTGGACTGCAACGGAGAGGGATGGTAGGGGCAGACCTGGTCCGCGCAAGCGTTGTTCTCACAAGCGCCTTGCTGTTGGAATTCCCGCCAGAACGGGTTGAGTGGCAGCCCGTTCTCATCGGTGTCTTTCCAGATCAGATCCAGAGGCGGAGGCCCAAGCGACCACTTGATGAACATTCCGGCTGTTCCGGAGAGGTCTTCATTCGTTAGCCAGATGTTGTCGCGACGGAATTCATAGTGAGCGCCGTCTTCACGATCACCATCGACCAGGAAGTTCAGCTTCCAGCTGTCATCGCCACTTGGCTGGGTAAGTACGGTAAGGCTGCTCATCGGAATGATCGCCAAAGGCTTCGAGCTCGGGGACATTGCAATGCGTCGCGTGCTCCAGTCGTCGTATTTAGTCTGGCCGTCTCCCGGCCAGGAGAATAGCCCCATGAGTGACACGTGCGTGTTGTCATCTTTGTCTTCGTTGGTGGTTTGTAACGTAACCGCCAGGTCGTTAACGTTGGAGCCCGCGACGCAGGCACCTTTCTTGCAGCTCAGCGTGCCCTCGCAAGGCATCCCACTGTCGCAACAGGCCTGTCCTGTCACGCCGCAGGCAGGCATTGTCCACTGTTGCGAAAGACTGCCATCGCAACTCACATACTGAAGGAACGCTTGTGTCTGCCCCACTCCAACTTGGGCCGACGGCGCACCGGTGGAAACGATGATTTCACCTTGACCATTTGGATCAAGGCACTTGGCCAAATTTCCGCTGACTTGGGCAGCGGCGCCGCCCGACCATTTCCACTGTTGACCGGGCGAGTTATTGCATGTCTGAAGCTCGGGCAACTTGCCGTTTGCCGGAAGTCCTAAACACTGCGCAAGATGGCGAATCTGACCGATACGCGCCCCATCAGGCGCAGGCGTACTGACCTGCGGAATCAGGCTCCATTCCTGCCCCGCTCCGCCGACGCAATCGTTCAGCACTGCTGTCGATCCCACCGTCCCACCCTTCGTGACCGTTAAGCACTTTCCGTTGGCCTTCATCTCCCCTTTCGGAGCGGGAACAGGCGTGGCATCCCACGAAAGGCAGGGCACATCTCTGGAGAGAAACACATTTTCTTTGCGGACCTCATATGGAACGCCATCATCCCGTGTGCCCTGTAAAAGGAAATTGAACTTCCAGGTATCGTCGCCGTCGGGCATCATGCAGATGGAGACGTAGCGTCCTGCCAGATCGTCGAGGCGCACGATGCCGGGATTCAGCGACCAGGTGTGCGTGCTCCAATTGTCGTAGTGAGTATCTTCGGTCTGTGCCCACGTTGCCAGACCGTCAATCGCAATCTTAAGACCGGTGTTGTCATCCTTATCTTCGTCGTTGGTGCGAAGAGTGACCGATAGGTTGCTCACTTGAGTCCCGCCTGCGCAGACGTTGTCGATGCACTTCAAAAGATAGTTGCTGCAGACGGGATTCGTATTCGTGCAGCACGGATCGCCCAGGCCTCCGCATGATCCTCCTTTTGGAATACACGTCCCGTTCTTACAGGTCAGGCTTGTCCCGAGACACTTGTTACCTGTACAGCAGTCGTTGTTGATCGTGCCGCAGTCCGGCGGCCCGCATGCTGGCTGGTTCTGCCCTCCGCAGTTGGCACGCAGAGGAGCTTGAGTGGACGCTTCAGCAACAGTCGGTGCTTGCGTCACGGTCGGCGCCTGTGCCTGTGTTGGCGGCGGTGCCGGGTGATTCGCGCAGCCAAGAGTTCCAATCGCGAGAGAGAAGAGAACGGCAGTGTAGGCAGTAAAAGTAAGTTTCTTCGACCGCCGCGGTCGCGGAGAACAGGTTTGCATGATGGTCGCCCCAAAACCTCGAGCAGGTTCGGCCAGATGCTTTTATCCTTGCGAAATTGTGGCCAGAATGGGCCCGGAGATGGTTAGTACTTTCTGGTAGCCAACCCTGATTGCGAAGGAGTGTACCCTGAGTTAACAGGAAGTCAAGGGCGACTTTTGAAATTAGTGAGCGGTTCGTCCGCTAGTCTAGGAACTTATGTAATAAGTGCGTTGTTTGATTCCCATTTTGGGAATGTTCCACGTGGAACAATTTCAGTTAACACCTCGTCGAAGTTTTTCCTTGTGAGTTGGTTCGCGATGTGCTCGCCAGCGGGTCATGGCCAGTCTTCGCCGCCGGGGACGAACTTCCTTATCTGGCTGGCAACCTCCTGCATGACGCGCAAACGGCCATCCTGATGCGAGAGCATGGCGTACGCCGAATTTGCACGCGAGATACCGACTTCCATCGGTTCCCGTTTGTGGAAGTAGTTGATCCAGCAGCACAAGTATGACTAAAAGACATACTTGTTCAAAAGCCTGGAACACAGCCCATCCGCGAAAAGTACGTCGCCTCCTCCTATGTGATGGACCGCATTGGGGCGTTGCGGGTTCTAATTAATTAGTTGCCAGTGCCAGAACATATCGGCGGGCAATAACGTAAATTGAGCTGTGGGAGGAGTTTGCCCAGCCGTCGGCAAGGGTGGCGGCGAGGCGGATGTAACTCGTCCCGGTATCTTCAGACCGTTTAGAATGGCCGCTCACGCTTGCTCCGCGGGACCGTCTATCTAATTGCAGGCTCGAAGATTGGGCTGCAATTTCGAGACGGGCGGGAACCAGCATGCCGGCTGAGGCAGTAGCGATTGCTCTCACGGTAGGCCCGGGTCTTAGCCTTGTCGGCACACCGGCGGGGGCGAGCGCGAGGCCGTCCACAACCCCCTCGGAACGACGAGGCGCAGCGGAGCAGACCCAGAGCCGAATGAACGACGCGGAGCTGATCCGGGAAGCCCAGCGCGGGAACCACGCCGCGTTTGAGGAACTGGTACGCCAATACGACGGCGCGGTGTTGCGCCTGGCGTATCACATGACCCGGTCCGAGCAGGACGCGCAGGACATTTACCAGGAAGCGTTCCTCAAGGCATACCGCAATATCGGTAACTTCCGTTTCGAATGCTCGTTTTACACCTGGATTTACCGCATCGTGACCAATCTGTGTCTCGATCATCTGCGCAAGAGGCAAGTGCGCAAGGAAGACTCCGGTGTGGTGACGGACTCGGAAGGCGAGAGCTTCGACATGCTCGACCAGGTGGCGGATGTGAGGTCGGGCGCGAGTCCCGAGAAGGACCTGATGCGGCGTGAGCTGGGTAATCGCATTGCGCGGGCGCTGGAGAAGCTGACGCCGCGCGAGCGGATGGTCTTCGAGATGAAGCATTACCAGGGCCTGAAGCTGAGAACGATTGGCGAGATTTTGAATACAACGGAAGAAACGGCAAAGAACACGCTGTTTCGCGGAACGCAGAAGTTGAGGGCGGCGCTGAAGGATACGAGGTAACTCGTAGCTCGTCACTCGTAACTCGTGAAAACCCGAGTAAGAGCGACGATATCGAGTTACGAATGACGAGTAACGAGTAACTATTATGAATTGCGATTGGGTACAACAGAACATTACGCTCTACCTGTACGGTGAGCTGGCCGACGACGCGCGGCATGAACTGGAGCAGCATGTAGTCCGCTGCCAGGCTTGCGCGGCGGAGGTTACCGAGCAGCGAGAGTTTCAGGCGCAGATGAGCGTGCTGCCGGTGGAAGAGCCGTCCGCGAGCTTTCTGGCGGCGTCGCGCATGCGCTTGCAGGAAGCGCTGGAGCAGACCTCGCCGCATCGTGCCTGGTATCAGAAGTTCGCTTTCGATCCGGCGGCGTGGCTGCGGCAAGTACGCTTCTCTCCGGCGCTGGCCATGGCGATTTTCATGCTTGGATTTGGCGGCGGACTGGGAGCGATGTACCAGTCGATGCGCGGGAAGGCGGTGCTTCCGGCGCCGCAAGAAAACGTGTCGGAAGCGGCGATCAGCGGCATTACGTCGATCGAGAAAGATCCAACAACGAATACAGTAAAGGTGCAAGTCGATCGGGTGACACCGGGCTCGGTGCAGGGCTCGGTGAGCGATCCCAGGGTGCAGGACCTGCTGTTGTATGCGGCCAAGAGCAACGATAATGCGGGTGTGCGGTTGAATTCCGTTGATGCCCTTTCGTCCAAGACCGACGATCCGAAGGTACGGGAGACGCTGACGTACGCGCTCCGCTACGACAGTAACCCGGGGGTACGGTTGCATTCGCTCGAGGGGTTGTCTCCGTTCGTCAAAGAGGACATCCGGGTACGTAATGCGGTGCTGGAAGCGCTGCTCAACGATAGCAATCTGGGCGTGCGCAGCGGGGCGCTACACTCGCTGGAGCCGGTGAAGACCGACAGCAGTGTGCGCATGGCGCTGCAGCAACTGGCGAAGGAAGATCCCAGCGAGTACATTCGCACCGAGTCGAAGCGCTTGCTGGCATCGATGCCGACGGTGTACTGACGAACCAATGAAAAGGGGACCCTATCAAGGCGCGGCCGCTTGGCGCCGCTGGATGATTGCGGCTGCGACACTGGCTCTGACGGCTCCACTGTGGGCGCAGTCGCCGAAAGTATTTCGCGATGGTGATTCGTGGGTCGAGGAGACGACCGGGACGCTGTCGGCCGGGCACGAGTTCCGTTCGTTCCTCGATATGGGCTCGGTGCAGGTGCAGGGGAATTCATCACAGGTCAGCTACGTGGTGCGCAAGCGCTCGCGCGCCGGGTCAGAGGAAGAGGCGCGGCGGCAGTTTGAACAGTTGCGAATTTCCGCAACGAAGGTCGGCGACGCTGTGATTCTGGAAGGTCGCTTGCTGAGCCACAATGTGAGCCGTTTGACTGCAGACATCATGGTGCAGATTCCGCGCATGACGCAGTTGGTGAAGGTGGAGACGAAAGGCGGTAACCTGGCGCTAAGCTCGGTCTCGGGCAGCGTTATCGGCGCCACGGCCGGCGGCAACGTTAAGGTCGACATGGTGTCGGGCCCGGTGAAGATCATGAGCGGCGGTGGGAACATGGAGGCGTCGAACATTACGTCGGACCTCTATTTTCAGAGCGGCGGCGGCAACGTGTCGATTGACCGCGCCAACGGCCAGGTGGTTGTGAAAACGGGCGGCGGCAAAGTCTGGATTGGGAACGCAGGACCCACGACGGTTGAAACCGGCGCAGGCAATGTCGATGTGAACCGGTGCAATGGTGACTTGCACGCCTCAACCGGTGGCGGAAACTTGAATTTTGGCGATGTGTATGGCTCTGTGACCGCGGACACCGGTGGGGGAACCGTCAAGCTGGCCAGTGCAAAAGGCGACGTACGTGTTGTTACGGGTGGCGGAGCGGTTGAGCTGATGAAGTTGGGTCAGAGTGCGCACGTCGAGACCGGCGGCGGCACGATCACGGCGCAGTTTGTCGCCTCGCGCTCGCAGTTCAGAGACTCCATGCTGCGTACCGCGGTGGGGAACGTGGTGGTGTATCTACCGCGCGATCTGGGTGTCAATGTTCATGCGTCCACCGAGATGGCGAATGGGGCGGGCATAACGTCTACCTTCCCGGGCTTGACGATCAGCTCCGAAGGCGGAAAATATGGTCCGAAGTCCATGTCCGCCGAAGGAAGCTTGAATGGGGGCGGGCCAATCCTGCGAGTTCGTACTACCATCGGGCAGATTGATATTCGGCAGTCGCAATAGATCGAGGTAGAAGTATGGCAATACATAATGTCTCCAAAGTGGTGATTTGTGCGGCGCTCGCACTAGGCCTGGCGGGAGCAGTGCCCACTCGGCTGGCTGCGAAGGGGACTTCAGGAGGCGCGTATCTGGGTGTGATGGTCGATACGGTCTCGCCTGAGACAGCAGCCTCGCTGCACTTGAAGAATGGCGGCGCCGCCATCGCCAACGTCGACCAGGATGGACCGGCCTGTCATGCCGGGCTACAGACCGGCGATATCGTCGTGGCGTTCAATGGCAAGCCGGTGTCGAATTCCGAGCAATTCGCCAGCTTGATTCACGCCAGCGCGCCCGGCAGCACGGTCACGATGACAGTGATTCGTAACGGACAAAGCAAGGACATGAAAGTCACGCTGGGGAACTGGAGCCAAATGGCAGCCATGCCGCCAAGGCCGCCAATGAGTCCGGCAGGTACGATGCCGTTCATGCCGCCGACGCCGCCATTGCCGCCGCGCATGTATCCGGACATCGATATTCCAGCGGGAGCGACGATTTCGTCGCGACAGGGAATTGTGGTGGAGCCGCTGAGTCCGCAGCTATGCGAATTCTTTGGCGTGCCGCAGAACCGCGGGGTGCTGGTGCGCTCGGTGGATAAGGGGAGTCCGGGGGCAGCAGCCGGGCTGAAGGCCGGCGATGTGATCGTTAAGGTCAACAACGAAAACATTCACGATGTGGCAGACTGGCGCCGCGCGCTGAGAAGCCCAAGCGGGAAAGTTACGCTGGGTATCGTGCGCGACAAAAAAGAACAGAGCATCCAAGTCGGCGTGCAGCCGAATACCTCGGAGTGGAAGAGCGAGGACTGGGATGGCTTTGGGATCGGCTCCGCAACGCTGGCAATGCTGAAAGCGGATGAAATTCGGCGTCAGGCGGAGGAAGCTGCCAGAGCCGTGACTCCAGAGATCCAAAAGCAGGCGGAAGAGTGGAGCAGGCAAGCAGCAGAGTGGAGCAAGTCGGCAGAGTGGAGCAAGCAGTCGGCTGAGATGCGCCAGCAGATGGAGCAGATGAGCAAGGACCTCGCGAAAATGTCTCCGGAGATGGCCAGAGCTGCCAGCGAGTGGGCCAGGACCATAAAGCCGAGCCAAAAAGAGATCGACGACATGACGCGCGAGATCCAGAAGCAAATGAAAGAGATGCAGCCGGAGTTCCAGAAGCAGATGGAACAGTTGCAAAAGCAGATCGACGAAGAGATGCGCGAGTGGCAAAAAACTCTTAAGGAGCAGGACTACAAACTGGAGTTTTAGTCCTTCTGGAAGCAAACGGTGAGCAACGGGGAGCCTGCGGGCTCCCCGGATTTTTTAGCAATTAGCAACTGGCAATGGGTAATCAAAGCCGAGCTCTTAGGGTTTAAGGTGGGAGTCTAGAAAAGCCCGAACGTCATCCTGCCACACTGAGATGTCGCTATACACAAAATTGTGGCCATCATCCGCCGTCACGCCTACGGGCGGGTAAATCTTCAACAGACTGGGCTTGTTCAATTTCTTCAGATGTGCTGCCAGTTCCCGACCTGCGGAAGTGTCATAGTCGTTGGCAGTATGAATCAGCATGACCGGTGCCTTGATGTTGCCAACGGTGCTTAGCAACAGGGCACGGAGATCCGGCGAAGTCCGCCACGAGTTGGCGGCTGCTCCGAATGTGACTACTGCAAGCAAGCTGTTCTCACGCGCGGCCGCAAGAAGGGCGAGCTGGCCGCCGAATGAGTGGCCGATGATGGCGATGCGTCCGGGATCGATTCCGGGAGCGGACTTGAGGAATGCTAAAGCCGCCATGACGTCATCGAGTTGCTCCGTCTTCAGCAGATCGAGTTGCAAATGCCGGCGGGCTTCGAGTCCGTGGCTGGCTTCTTCGCGATTCAAGACATCCTGCATGAATGGTGCCTGGTCAGCAGACAGTCCCTGACCACGACGGAATAGAAACAGGAAGGCGTAGCCATGTTTGACGAAGCTTGGAGCAAGCCGTTTGGCGGCATCGGTAATTGGCATACCGGCAGTCTCGTCCGCGGTGGCGCCCCCGGATCCGTGGTTGAACAGCACGACGGGGCACGGTCCTGGGCCGTCTGGCATCCAGAGAAATGCTTTCAGACGAAGATTGCCGCTGGGGACTTCGACTGTGCGTGGCGGAGACGATACGGGAGTGTCTGCTGCCGAACAACAACACGCTGGCACTAAGAGCAATGCGAGTGCTAACGAGAGAACAAAACGCCCGGCCATGAATCGTGTAAACCCCGTATCCGCTAACTATAGGTAGGGCGGAAACCCTTCGCAATCGATGGTGCTGGAATTACCGCGGCCAAGCGCGTGTCACGAGTTCGATCAAGCCATACAAGACGAGACACACCCAAGCGATAACTAGCAGGCCCCAATCGAGGCGAAAGGGCTGATGTTGGGCCGCGAGGGG
>Ga0335078_10018975_pt1 | contig 10231 bp, 12 predicted proteins | sample Lox_Sample_32_FD_206711 | JGI IMG/M metagenome (GOLD analysis project Ga0335078, IMG submission 206711) | Soil microbial communities from Loxahatchee National Wildlife Refuge, Florida, United States - Lox_Sample_3.2 | ecosystem: Environmental > Terrestrial > Soil > Wetlands | place: USA...
AGGCTTGAGACTCCCACAAAGTTCAGCCCGAACACAAGGGCCGCCGTCCCGACGAGGTACGCAGCGGGTCTGGAGACCCGGGCCGTGACCTTTACGCTGGTCGCCTCCGCCCTCCTCCTCCCCCTGAAAGCGAGCAGCAGGGCGGCCGCGATGATCCCCGACAGCAGCACCGGGAACCACGTGCCTTCAACGAAGAGCGCCGCGGAAATGCCCGATGCCTGCCAGAGGAGGATGTTCTGGGGGTTGCCCAGCGGCGTCAGACAGCTCGCGATGTTGGTGAAGGTCACCTCGGCGACCAGGAGCGGGGCGATGTCGGTCCCGGTCTCCTTGGAGTACGAGACCAGCACGGGCGTGAGTATGAGTACGAGGACGTCGTTGAGGATGAACGGCGAGAAGACCGCGGTCACGGCGACCACCGCGTAGAGCAGCCCCAGCCTGCCCTCGAGCACGCCGATGAGGCCGCGAAGGAACGTGTTTCCGTCCATCGCCCTGAACTGGGCAGCTATCCCAAACAGGAACGCCAGAGAGAGGAAGATCGAGGGGTCGAATCCCAAGTGAGCGCCTGCCGGCAGGCCACGCGCGACCTATGGATAGCGTTTCTCGACGGCCTGGGCTTCCCACGCGGGATAGATCTCGCGGAGCCTGCGCGGAGCCTTGTCCTCGAAGACCTGCCCCGCGTGCCACTTTATCCCAAAGGCAGCCAGCCTCATGAGTATCGGTATCGTGTCGCTCCCCTTCTCGGTCAGGCCCCAACGGACATAGTTAGGCCCCTTCCTCTCCTCGAGCCTCTTGATCAGCCCCTCCCTTTCGAGCTCCTTGAGCCTGTGGGAGAGGACCCTCGGAGTCAACCCAGGCGTGGACTTTAGTATCTCGTTGAACCTCTCCTTGCCCATCATCCCCATGTCCCTCAGGATGAGGATGGTCCACTTCTTCCCGAGGACTCCCAGGCTCGTGGCGATGGGACACGAGACGAGGGGGACGCTCGGCTTTAGGAGGTCTGCTTCGAGCGGAGGGACGGTCTGCTGCGGCTGTTCCATTCTTCAGATATCTCGAGCATATCCGAGGTATTAAACAGGCGCTATCACTTTTGTCCGTTTCGGTATTAGTATCGAAGCCCCGGTCGTAGGGGAGTTCGTTGCCAAGGGCGTCCCCGAGGCTGCGCTGAAGGGCGCGGTCCTCGCGTTCCTGGGCACGGTCTTCGACGAGGACCAGAAGAACCTCTCCAGGATGTGGGCCAAAGCCCATTAAGCCCGCCCGTTCAAAACGAAAGAGTGCCGCCCTCCGACCAGATCGCCAGCGCGAGATACATCTCGCTCGAGACCTACCGCAAGTCGGGCGAGCCCGTGAGGACGCCGGTCCTCGTCGTCGAGGACAAAGGACTCTATTTCGTGCGTACCGACCCGCGGAGCGGTAAGGTCAAGCGCATCAGGGGCAATCCCCGCGTGAGAATGGCCCCCTCCAACTTCGGCGGGAAGGTCGAGGGAACTTGGGTCGACGGCCAGGCGAGCATGGTCACCGGGGACGAGGCCGAGCGAGTCCAGGCCCTATTCCGCGCAAAGTACGGGCTGAGGATCCCGCTGCTGAAAATCTGGCACTCGATAACGAGGATGCCTCGCCACGCGATAATAGCCATCAGGCCCACCTAGGCCCCCGGGGCGGAGCCGTCCCCGAACTGAGGGACGCAGAGTCCTAAATCATGGCGGCGCGCCGACGAAGTGCCCGATCAGGAACCCCGCAACCCCGGCCGCGAGTCCGATCATCGCCATCTGGAGGCCGCTCTTCCAGAGCGAGCCCACTGTCGTCCGCGCCTCGTAGTATCCGACTACGAAGAGCACAGCCCCGCTGAGGATGACCGAGCCCAGCGCGCCGTCGATCACGTTGCCCCCCGAGAAGAAGTAGGGTACCAGCGGGATGAACGAACCAAAGATCGTGGAGCTGAGCACGATGAAAAAGTTGGTCCGGGGCTCCTTCTCCTCGACCTCCTCCAGCCCGAGCTCGTGCGACATCATGAACTCGATCCAAGCCTTGTGGTTCTTGACTATCATATCGGTCGCCTTCTCGAGGTCCTCCCCCTGGTACCCCCATTCCTTGAAGACGACTCTGACCTCCTCTCTCTCCGTCCCGGGGACTTCTTTGACCTCCCTCTCCTCCCTTTCGAGCTCCTTGAGGTACGTCTTCCTCTTCGCAAGGGTCGAGGTGTAGGCCACGGCGCCCATCGAGATCGACTCAGCCCCGAGAGCGGCGAATGCCGCCACGTAGATGAGCCTGAGGTCGCTCGTTGCCGCGGTGAGCCCCAGAAGTATGCCGAGCACGTTCACGAGCCCGTCCTGGCTCCCGAGGATGAAGTTCGCGAGGAGGCCCGACCGGGAGTGCCTCTCCTGAGCCGTCTCCGCCTTCATCCGGCCCAAATCCACGGCGAGGCATACATAGGCGTTGCGAGTCTGCAAACCCGGCCCGAGACTTGCAAACCCTTATGTAGCGAACTTTGAAAATCCGCGCAAACCCATGGGCAAGATACTGGTCACCGGCGCCGCGGGCCAGATAGGTAGCGAGCTGGTGGTCGCGCTCAGGGAGAAGCACGGCGAGGACAACGTGATCGCCACTGACATCTTCCTGAGGGCCGTCGAGAAGGTCCTTCCCTCCGGCCCCAACGAGGAGGTCGACGTCACAGAGCCCAGGAAGCTCAGAGAGGCCATCAACACCTGGGACGTCACAACCATCTACCACCTCGCTGCGATACTCTCCGCGGCTGGCGAGAAGAACCCACAGACCGCCTGGGACGTGAACATGGAGGGACTCATGAACATCCTCGAACTCTCGAGGGAGATGGGGATAAAGCGCGTCTACTGGCCGAGCTCCATCGCGGTATTCGGGCCCGGGATCCCCCGCGTCAAGACGCCCCAGGACGTCCCGCTTGTGCCTACGACGATGTACGGGATCACAAAGGCCTCGGGCGAGCTCCTCTGCAACTACTACTTTGCGCGCTACGGGGTCGACGTCAGGTCGATCCGATACCCCGGGATAATCAGCAACAAGGTCCAGCCGCACGGCGGGACCACGGACTACGCGGTTGACATGTTCTACCAGGCCATCCTGAAGAAGCGCTACACGTGCTTCGTGAGGAAGGACACGGTCCTGCCCATGATGTACATGCCCGACGCGATACGGGCCACGCTCATGCTGATGGACGCGAGTCCCAAGAGCGTCTCCTACCACATGGGGCACAACCTCTCGGGGATCAGCTTCTCCGCGGGGGAGCTCGCCGACGAGATCAAGAAGCACATCCCCGGGTTCACCTGCGAGTTCGTCCCTGACTTCCGCCAGAAGATCGCAGACTCTTGGCCGCAGTCGGTCGACGACAGCCTGGCGAGGAAGGACTGGGGCTGGAAGCCAAAGTACAACCTCTCGGCCATGGTCAAGGACATGATCAAGGAGCTGACGGCCAAGCACAGGGCCGGGAAGCTTGCGGGCTGAAAAGGAAATAACCCCAGACGCCGCCGACTCCCCGAATGAAGCGGGACCCATCCTCGTTCCTCGGCGAAGAATATCGGGCGCTCGTCCAGAGCGACCTCGACTGGAAGATCCGGACGCTCCAGGGCCCTAGCACCCCCTGGTGCCAGATAGACGGGAAGAAGGTCCTGATGCTCTGCTCGAACAACTACCTCGGGCTCACGAACCACCCGACCCTGAAGAAGGCGGCGAGGGAAGCGGTGGCCAGCCACGGAGCGGGCTCGGGCTCGGTGAGGGCCATCGCTGGGAACATGGACCTCCACATCGAGCTTGAGGAGAGGCTCGCCCACTTCAAGAGGGCCGAGGCCTCGCTCGTCTACCAGACCGGGTACGCGGTCAACGCCGGCCTCATCCCCCAGCTCGTGGGAGAGGGCGACATCGTGATCAGCGACGAGCTCAACCACGGGAGCATAATCGACGGGGTCCGACTCTCAAAGGCAGAGCGGGGCGTCTACAAGCACGCCGACATGCCCGACCTCGCGCGCGTCCTCGACGAGGCGGAGAAGCACACGCCGCAGTTCAGGAGGATCTTGATAATCACCGACGGAGTCTTCTCGATGGACGGCGACATCGCCCCTCTCGACAAGATCGCAAAGCTTGCGGGGGAGCACGGTGCGATGGTCTACGTGGACGACGCCCACGGGGAAGGGGTCCTAGGCGAGGGCGGAAGGGGGATCGTCTCCCACTTCAAGCTCACAAGGAAGCAGGTCCAGGTGGAGATGGGGACCTTCTCGAAGGCCTTTGGGGTAGTGGGGGGCCACGTCTCGGGCTCGCGCGACCTAACCAACTTCGCCTACAACAAGTCAAGGACCTGGCTCCTCAGCGGCTCCCACCCACCCGCGGTCGCGGCCGCATGCATCGCGGCCATCGACGTCCTCGAGAACGAGCCGGAGCTCGTCCAGACCCTATGGAAGCGCACGAAGCACTTCAAGAGGCGGATGGGCGAGATGGGCTTTGACATCGGGAAGAGCGAGAGCCCGATCACCCCCATAATGGTCGGAGAGGCCGAGACGGCCAAGAAGCTGAGCGCCGGCCTCTACAAGCAGGGCGTCTTCGCGCTACCGATCGTGTTCCCCATGGTTGCGAAGGGCAAGGCGAGGATACGCACGATAATGAACGCCGCGCTCACCGAGGAGGACCTCGAGTTCGCGATCGGGGCCTTTGAGAAGGTCGGAAAGCAGCTAGAGATAGTCGCCCGCTAGGTCCGCGCCTGGGCCTCGATGAGTTCCCCGAGCTTCTCAAAGTAGAGCCGCGTCGCCAGAGGCATCGAGCCGAGGTTTGCCGCTATCGCCTCGATCACCTTGTCGACCGCCCGCCTCGACGTCCTGAACTCGAACTTCATCGTCAGGACCGGGTCCCTGATGACCTGGATGCTGTCCTTCAGGTGGTCCGGGGCCCTCGCCTTGGCGTCGACCTCTATCTTCCGGTACCAGGCCGCGAGGACCTCTGGGTCTAGCCCGAGCTTGAGCCTCTCGATCTCCGCCACGAGTCGCTGGAGGAGCCTCATCTCGCTGGTGTCTGACACTCCCATCGCCTCAGCTGCAGCGCGACTGCAGGAGCTCGGTCTTCTCGTACTCGGCTTCCCAGACGTGCATGCTGTTCCTGGCCCTTCTCACCGTGATGAGAGAATAGCCGTCGGGCGCCTCGTCGATCGACCTCCGAAGGATCTCCGGCACGCTCTCGTCGTACTCGTCGTATGTCTTCACGATGTGCTGCTTGTACTTCTCGACCTCCTTCATGTGGTCCTTCAGGCAGAGGCTCTTCCCCTGGAACCGCGAGGAGGTCAGCAGCTTGACCTCGGACCCGCACACGTCGCACCTTACCGTGGTCATCCCGCACGACATGCATATCCTCCCCACGCCGATGACCATGGGGAAAGTGCCGGGGGTGGTCTCCTCCTTGCCGCATACAGCGCACTTCATGAGCCTCCCGGTTGAGTGCTGCATTACCAGAAGGAAGGGAACGGCGTTTGCTTAAGGAGATTTCGTTTATGGGAACGGGATGTAGAACCCTGTCGTCACGAAAATCAGCTCCACGGCCAACCCTCCCACCAAGAACGCGAGCCCAACGTACATGAGGTAGTTCACCCACCAGGGCTTGCTCTCCGGATCCGGGAGCAGGACTCCCCTGTCGGGCCTCTCCCATGGCGGGGTCGCCGAGGGCACGTAGAGCTCTGGAGGATACTCTTCGGTCGAGGAGCTGCAGTCCCTGAGGTGGGCTTGGAACTCCTTGGTGGGGATTGACTGGTGGCACTTCGGGCAGACCGCCAACGACGGTTTTGCGGGCCTGGAGGCGTATACGTCTTGTGGCCTTAGAACATCTTGGCGACGTCGTCGACCGTCTCGACCACCGCGTCTGCCTGCGTCCTGGTCTCCCCCCTGGAGAACACGCCGGTCTTGACGATTATGCTGGTTATGCCCATCTTCTTCGCGCCCAGTATGTCGGTCTCCTCCTGGTCGCCGACCATCACCGCGTCCTCAGGTTTGCGCCCCGCCCGTTCCAGGGCCAGCTCGAACATCAGCCGCGAGGGCTTCCCTATCGCGACGGCCTTCTTGCTGGACGCGTACTCTATCGCCTTGACTATCGGGCCGACCGCCATCGCCACCCTGTTTTGGTACATGTAGAGCCTCGCGGCGTGGCACGCGACTATCGAAGCCCCGTTCCTCGCGATCTCCTGGGCTTTGTCCAGCTTGTCGTAGGTGAGCCACCTGTCGAGCCCCACCACGACGTAGTCGGCCTTCATCCCCTTGGCCGCCTTCAGTCCAGCTGTCCGGAGCTCCTCCTCGAGGCCTCTCTCCCCGACCATGAAGTAGGTCGCCCCGGGGTGCTTCTCCGCGACGTACTGGGCCGTGAGCCTCGCGCTCGTGAGGATCTCCTCCTCCTTGACTGGTATGTCGAACCTGTTCAGGCGCTCTCGGACTGTGTCCACGGTGTCCGTCGAGTCGTTGGTGACCACGAAGAAGCTCTTACCCTTGCTCTTCCTGATCTTGTCGATGACCTTCGTCCCGCCGAGTTTGACAGGGTTCTCCTTACCCACGGTCAGGACTCCGTCGAGGTCGAAAAGGAAGAGCTTCTTCTTCGACAGGTCGATCAAGGGTTCTTGCCGGCCCGCGACGTGGGTGACGATATATCGTTTCCGGAGAATAGTGTCGAGGTTTCGTAACCACCTGTCATCTTTATCTAATCGAAATGCGAGCGAGCCCCAGGTCTCTGGCATGTCCGAAGCCAAGGGCGCAGACCTCCTGTTCACGGAACTTGCAGACGCGGTCAGGTACTCCCAGAACTGGGAGCGGAGCATCAAGGAACAGGACGCAGCGCGAGCAAAAGCGAAGAAGCAGATAGAGGAGCTTGACATACTTTCCGCGAGGATAACAAAGTCGTTCGACGGCCTCGCCCTCGACCAGGACTCCGCCGCGGGCCTCGACAGGAAGGTCAACGAGTTCGTCGCGCTCGCCACCCAGCAGGTCAAGGACAAGGTCAAGGCCAACCTCAAGGCGTCGATTGAGGAGGCAGAGTCCGAGGCCAAGTCTGAGGAGCTGAAGGCCAAGAGGAGCCTGGGCTCCTACCTTGCCGCGAGCCCACTCCCCCTCATCGAGGAGGAGGTCATCCTCGAGCTCTCTGACAGCTCTTACGAGGGCAAGGCCGAATACAGGTGCAGCGGCGAGATCGAGTACGAGTTCGTGCTCAACACAGCGAGCACCCCTCACTTCCGAAGCGAGTTTGCGTTCGCGGGCGTCCGAAAGGGGGTGAGGGTCCCGGTCAGGCTCGGCAAGACCTGGCTCCACAGGGAGCCTGTCCCAGACTTTGAGAAGCTCGACGACTACGTCCTCTCAAAGGCCAAGGCCACAAAGACCCACCTTGAAGCGACATTCCTCAACCACGAGACGTCGAGCACCGTGGACTTTGTCTTCTCAAAGTCCTCCAACGACGGCTTCACCACGATAGAGTACACCGACGGGAGGGGAACCGTCGACGTCACTGGGGAGCCCGGCCTGAGCAAGCACATCGATCTGGCGATGGTGAAGACGGCGATGGGCAAGCTCCTCGATGCGATCAACGAGCTGAGCAAGCACAAGATGCAGTTGAGCAGGCTCGAGTGCGGGGGCGAGGACATCCTGGCCACCCTCGACTGCCTCGGCTTCATGGAGAAGGCCGTCGCGGTCATCGTCCAGTCGAAGGAGTACATGGACGCGATGCGAAAGGTCAACCCCAAGATGGCCGTCGAGCGGCTCAAGCTCCTCGGCCCCGAGGGCAACAAGATAATGGAGTCGCTGGGCTTGACCGCCCGCGGCGTGAAGTAGCGCGGAGTCTACGTTCGCTCTTTTCGGCGGATCAGCCACACGTCCACCCCCGCGTTCAGCAGGAGGATCAGCGGGGCGAGGACGAGCATCGCCAGGAGCAGGTTGTCAGCCCCCGAGGGAGTGAGAGGGAGCAAAGACAGGAACTGGCCCGCCGCGTGCAAGGAGTGCGGGAACATCCCCATGAGCGGAATGGTCGCCAGGCTCAACGTAGCGAGGAATACCTCGACTCCGATGTTCCCCAGCTCCAGTATGTCGAACGCGAGGTAGGCGAAGAGGATCGCAAGAGTCCCAAACACAACGACGGACGAGGTGAGCAGGTAGACGGCGCCCCCGGCGACGAAGCAGCTGGCCCCCACGACGACTGGTACGACGTCCCTTCCCCCGAAGCGCACCCCCCTCGACCTCCTAAGCCACACCCCCGAGAGGCAGATGATCCCTAGGCTCGCCAGGACCATGAAGTCTGTGATCTCGACGAGAAACGTCTGGTTGCTTACGGCGAGCAAGAAGATTGAGACCAGGGTGAAGACCCACGACAGGCTGGCGAGGGAGGTAGGCATGTACCCGTCCTCCCCCAGGGCCCGAAGGTGGCGGGTCGCCGCCAGAAAGGCGGGGACGAAAGTGGTGACCGTCGCGATCAAGAACGCGACCGCGACGAGGAGCTCCTGAGTCTTGCCCAGGTACGTCTGCGCGAGATAGAGCGCCGGGATCTGGGATTGCAATATGGCGGCGGCATCCGGGTGGACCGAGAAGACGGCTAGTCCATAGAAGATGTTGATCGCCGCTGTTATGACCACGGTCAAGATCATGGCGACCCCGAGATACGTCGCCTTGCCGAGCGTGTAGCCTCGCCTTATCCAGGAGACGACCGCGACGCTCGAACTATCCCTGGAGTCGCGCTCGAGGGCCTGGATCTCCTGGAACCCGAAGAACAGGAGGTAGAGGTACCCGGTGTTGATAACGAGGGCGACCACCCAGTTCCCGCCGCCCGTGTAGTGCATCAGGCCCGAGAGGTTCCACGCCCCCTTGAAACCCAGGAGCGCGCTCTGATAGACGAGAATCACGACGAATATCGAGGTGAGCAGTACCTGGATCACCCCGGTCGCGCGCAAAAGCTTCGTCTCGAAGATGGAATCCAGGACGGTCCACGCGATGAGCGAGATCGCTAACGCGTAGAGGATCTCGGTCTGGGCCGTCCCCGTGACCCCGTACTCCTTGAGGATAGGCGGCAGATACTCAAAGTCGAAGACCAGGAAGACTATCTTGGAATAGGCCGCGAGGGCCGTGTTCGCGACCCACATCGACAACCTGCTCACGAAGTAACGGACGCTCCTGACGCCCACGGCAAGCCTTGTGAAGGAAGGCCCGCCGACGGCCTCCGCCCTGCGCCGCCTCGCCTCGGCGTACATGTCCGCGTACACCCTGGCCATGAGGACGGAGAGGGTCGCGGCCAACAGGAGCGAGCCGACCGAGACGTACTCGTACTGGACGATGTTCTGGGGGATCAGGATGAACAGCGGAGAGCCGAGGGTCGCCCCAATCCCCACCGCCATCACCGTCCCAAAGCCGTAGACCGGCGCGGGCCTCTGGAGCCTCGCAGGCCTCCGGAACCTGACCCTGATCGACTCTGGGAGCGAAGCCACGAGGGCGATCCCTGTGAGGGCGAGGCTCATCGCGGCGACCGCGACCATGACCTCGCCCAGGCTCGACACCCCCGCCGTCGCGATGTAGGAGACCTCGTCGTAGAGGTACCCAGTCGCATAGGCCGTCACCCCGAGCCCCACGAAGAGGGCGATGACCTTGACCACGACCGCGACGTGGTGCCCCTTCACTAGGGACACTCTAGTTTCGACCCTGGTCTGTGACCAGTCCTGCTTCCTTCAGGACCTTCGCCGCCCTCCGCAGGCTGTAGAACGCGCCAAGGAGGAGGAGGGCAGAGAAGACGAAGTCGATCAGCGGGGCCCCGGCGTAGACTGGACCGGTCGCTGGCCCCACGGCGTTCGACAGGTACCCGAGCCACTGTTGGGGAGTACTGAGGCCCGCCATGGAGGGCACGAACGCCGCCAGGCCTAGGATGGTGAGGAACGAGGCCAGGACGATCTCGCCCACGGCCAACGGGACGTTCCCGCCGCGGTCCTCCTCTTTCTTCCTCCGCTGAAGCAGCTCAACGAACCTCATCACGTACCGGTCTTGCGACTCCGTGAATGCCTTCTCGACCACCGGACGCAGGTCCGAGTCGGACTCATAGAGAAGGGTAAGAGCCCTCACGTCGAGCTTCAGCCTTCCGACTATTTCCTCACCGGCTTTTCCATCTGCTTCCATGGCGTTTCTCCCAGGTTGCAGGCCCCGCTCGTTATATCTCAGTTACGCAACTGGGGGAAGGCCGGCCGACCCGAGTGAGAAAACGCGCTCACCGAGTCCAA
>Ga0335078_10018976_pt1 | contig 10231 bp, 5 predicted proteins | sample Lox_Sample_32_FD_206711 | JGI IMG/M metagenome (GOLD analysis project Ga0335078, IMG submission 206711) | Soil microbial communities from Loxahatchee National Wildlife Refuge, Florida, United States - Lox_Sample_3.2 | ecosystem: Environmental > Terrestrial > Soil > Wetlands | place: USA: Florida...
CTGGGTGTCGATCGACTTCCGACGGGCGTCTTGCCTTTGACATCGATGATCACGACGGTTTCTTATGCAGATGAGGAACGCGTGCTGGTTCGCCAGAAGGGCTCCTCCTTGCCACATGAGATTCCACTTGCAGAGCTTAGCCAATACGTCACACAAGAGCGTAATCCTGGCAACCGAAAAAAGGTCGAACTGGCCGAAATTCAGCTTCCCGCCGAGCTTCTCCGTCTTGGATTCCATTTCATCGACACTCCGGGTATCGGTTCCGCGATAACAGAAAACACCCGGACCACTACAGAGTTTCTCCCGGAAGCAGATGCGGTGATCTTTGTGACAAGCTGCGAATCGCCGCTCACAGAGGCCGAAATGCACTTCCTTGACCAAGTGCGGACCCATGTCCGAAAGATTTTTCTGGTCGTCAACAAAAGCGACTTGATTTCGCCGGACCAACGAGACGCCGTGGCGGCTTTCGCGCGGGACAAAATCGGTGACGCTCTAGGCGGCTGCTCCCCACTCATATTCCTCGTCTCTGCGAGAGACGGTCTCGAAGGAAAGCAGAACGATGAAAGCGACAAGCTGGCTGGTTCTGGCTTGCCGAGACTTGAACAGTCCCTCATTGAGTTCCTGAACACTGAAAAAAGTGGCGAGTTTCTGCTACGTGTCATAGACCGGACCAGTGACATTATGCACCGCCAAAAGGCTGAGGCCGAAGTTGCCAGAATGCTGCGGTCTGACCGTAACCGTCTTCCAGCGCTGGAGCATCAGTTGACAGTGACGACAGAACATCTGCGTCAGGAACTAAGCCAGACGGCCGAGGTTCTCAAAGCGCGGCTGCGAACTGAGATTTCTCGACGCCTGCGGCCTGAAATCGATCAATTGAGTACCAGGTTGCGACCCATGCTGACCCTAAAGGCGCGGCAAGAGCTGATTGCCCAAGCAGGGATATCGAACTGGTTCGACACAGAGCGAAGCAGTGCGACTTGCTCTCTCTATCTGGACCAGGCGCAAGCTTGGCTTTCCGAGCACAGGCCCGCTGTAGAGCGCATCCTGCACGAGCTCACCGCGGACGACGTACAACGGTTGTTGGATCGCGCATCTGTCCTCACGAAGACCAAGATCGAAGTTGGCGACAGGCCGGAACCGACCGGCGCGGAGGCACAATCTGAAGCACTCTTCCGAGAAATCCGTCTGGCTTTTCGCAGTTTTGCGCTCCCGCTGTCCAATCTTGAGCTTCCCTGGTGGGCAGCCATAATTCCCCTTTCTGGAATCCGTGCCGTTGGGATCCGAAGAGCGTTACGGAGTTTGGAATCGTTTTTGAAGGCTTCAGAAGAGCAGATCGTGGCGATCATCGAAAGGGCGGCCGAAGACTGGATCGATCGACTGAGGATTAAGCTCTCAGAGCAACTGGAATCGGTCGCGACTCGGCAAGCCGAAATCCTGCGCGGCTCCGATCGGCATGATCTATCGGAACATCTGAATGATCTGATGCGGCGCCTGGACGCGATGCACGCTGCCCTGGGAATATCCGAAGCCCAGGAATTGAATTACGATGCCAAGAGCACGCTACCGCTTCACGATCCTCTCAAAACGGATGTCGGAGCCCGTTGTTCGATCTGCGTACAGCTTGAAAAAGCTCGATTCGAGTTTTTGCGGCATGTGCAATATGACCTGACCGTCAGCGACACACAGCAAATGATGCACGCGCAACGAGGTGGGTTTTGCAGCCTTCATACCTGGCAATATGAGGCGATTGCGTCACCGCAGGGTGTCTCGATTGCATATCCCGCAGTACTGTTCTTGCTCGCCCAGCGTCTGCACAGATTCTCTCAAACGAGTTCACGGCTGGAGGCCCTGAACGATAATGTGCGGCAACTCCTGGCGGATTCCGACGCGTGTCCTACCTGCCGCCTGCTAACGAATGTCGAGCGAAGCGCCGCAAAAGAGATCGTAGACTCAATGGCGGGACTAGCCAGAAAATCTTACCCTGTTCTCTGCCTTCGTCACCTGTATTCGGTGCTCTCGGCCAAGCCCGATCTGGAATTTGGACGCCTCCTCGTTCAGGAACAGGCCCGTGTTTTGCAAAGGATTGGAGAAAACATGCAGCGCTATGCTCTGAAGCATGATGCGTTGCGCCGTCACCTTGCGAGCGGGCAGGAGCACGAGGCCTGGGAGATCGGTCTAGCCCGTTTGGCGGGATCGCGAAATGTCGTCGCCCCGTGGAAGGTGGAGTAGATGCGAACCGAATTTCGTGTTAATTCGAACCAGTGTTCGCAAAACTTCGTCCGCCGCCCGCACAAGGGTTGGAAGCGAGGAACGGCGCGTGATCTCGTCCTGAACGGCAGCCATCGACTCCGGAGCAAGAGCGACGAGAGCATTCTCGGCTCCTTCCCGGGCATACCACGGCAATTCAGGAAAGGAAGCAACAAGATTGGTTGCAGCCGTGCTGCGATCATCCGAATTCGCTGTGACGGCGGCCAATTGCGCGAGTCGAGCGCGCATTTCAGCATCAGATCCGAGCAGGAGGCACCGCAACTCGGGCCAATCCTCCGACTCAATGCCCATTTCTGTGAGCAAGGCTAACGCACTGCGGCGTCGCCGGATACTGGATGGTCTTTCCTCCTCGGGATACGGAAGTGGCGTTGTTGCGGATAAAACCAGCGCACGCCGCGCGCGTATTCCAAGTCTTCGAAACCCTTCTTCCGCGGCCTGCCGGCAAAAATCATTCTCCAGCGCTCGATCGAAACAGGGGATGGCCTCGGCGCGCTGGTGTTCGGCAAGTGTCTCGACGGCCCCAGGCAGGAGACGCCGGCGGCAGACGGCAAGTAGAACCTGAAATGCCTCCTGGTCGCGCCAGGCCGACAACCGGCGCGCAGTCGTGTTTTCGACCGACTCTTCCGCTGCCCTGACCTGTGGGTCGGCAACTGATTTCGTCGCGAGCAAGTACTCGATGAGCACCGATTTCGCGCCGAGTCCCGCTAGCGCCTCGACGGCCCGCATCCTCGGCTGGAAAACACTTCGGCGGCGTCCATGCAATAGAAACTCACGTAGGGGCTGAATCGCCTTCGGGCCGCAAGCGATCAGTTGGGTAACCGCAAGTTCTCCATCCACGAGAGATTCGAGTGCCGATACGAGGCGCCGAAGGTCCTCGTCCGTTTCGGCCTGCGGGGAATCCGAGTCCATCGTTCAAACTCCGATATACGCCATGCGTACAAACTCCCCCACGCTCTCGAGGTTTTCCGCCCTCAGCGGAACGATCCATGACGGTCCGGCTCCGAATGCAACTTCCAGACTGGGGGGCTCCGTGACGGAGATCAATCGAATGCTTCGGACTGCAGTGATCGGAGCCGATTTCGCAATCGTCCCGTACCGCGCGTAACCGCTGCTGTCCCGATCCGTGATCCACAAAACACGTCTTGGTGTCAACGCGATGAGATCGCCTGCATCCCACCCGAGCCGCGCGAAGCAGAATTTCTTTACGCGTACTTCCCGCGGTGCCTGAAAAAACCGGGCGACCGGACACTCAGCCGCGTCCAGTTCTTCTGCAAGCGCATATTTGAACTTACAATCGAGAGTGTCGCCAAACTCGATCGGTTGTTCCGTACGAAGACTCCGATCGGGAAGCCACGCCACTCGGAAACGGCGCATGAACCGGCACACCGGTCGGTACCCGCACCGGTTGTAGGGTGTGGTGCAATCGAATTTTGATGCCCGGAAGCTCATCCAGCCTCGGAGGAGCATTTGACCCGATTCCACGAAGGAAATCTCTTTGAGCCCGCACACCGCCGGCGCTTCTCGCGAGCTCGGATGAGGCAGAGCGAATAGCTTATCTCGCGAAAGCAGGAGGATACGAGCGGGGTAAGCAGATCGTCCGAGCCAGTCGGGGCGGTCGCGCGGCAGGAAAAGCCCAGCATCGAAATGGCTCCACTCGGCGGGCAGATAAAAGTCGGCTGGAACGTCGCGTATGTTGAGAATCTCCAACGGAAGAATGTAGTCGCGGGAATCAACCTCTGACCATCCGTCCATAAGCAGGCACTCCATCCGTCTCGATTCGCCGCGACAGCCCCTCTGTGATTTGCCCAGCTATTCCTTCCAGGTCAGCCAAGTCCTGTTTCAGAATTTCTTCCGTCTCCCCTGCCGGCGACGACGTTTTGGTGAGGCGATCTAGTTGCGCACGATAGGCGTCGGCATAACTATCAAAACGTTCCTGTAATTCCGTGAATGTTTTCCGAACCCAGGACTGGACAATTCGGGCATGCGTCAAGATCGCATCACCAATTTCGCGTCCCGCCTGTGAGCGTGCTTGCTTTTCGAAGGAGCGTGCGGCCCAGCCGCTGCCCAGCGCGGCCAGGGGGCTGCGAGTGATCTTGAGTTTAAGGTTCTCCAGGTCGACACGAGGCATATCCTGAAGGACTGCTGTCAACTCGTTTTGATCCGGCCCGTTCTCCATGCCTAATGAATCAGCGGCTTTGACCAAGACCGTTTCGGCATAATCGGCCGCCGATTTGATCTTTTCGGCGATCACTCGGGACTCGTCCGCCACAAGGCTTTCGAGCTTGGTCTTCAACAATGACCCCAAGGGGGTCTGTGACACAGCGGACTCCGGACTCTGCGCCACCGCTTGCGCGGCTCGCGAAATCAAGGCCGCGGCGCGACTGTGCAACAAATCCGTGACTTCAATGCACTCAGTCCGGGCCTGTGCGATTTCCCCCGAGGCTCTTCTCAGCTCGGTTTCCATCTGCCGATACGCGTTCGAGTCTTTTTCTGCGTGTTCAGCGCGGCGAAGGTGTGCCCGCATCGCGGCTTGCACGCCGACGCGCAACGCTCCTATTTTGCGGCTCAGAGATTGCCGGGTGAGTTCGCCGTGGCGATCATATAGCGGGAGGATCTGTTCCTCTACCCACTTGTCCAGGAGATCTGTGTATCCTGTCTTGACGCTGACGAGATGAACCGGAAGTTGAAGACCCAAGTCCGACGAAATATGTTCCGCAATATAGCGGGCAACGCGCTCCCGATCAGCCGGTTCCAACAGGTCAGCCTTGCTCAACAGAACGGATGCCGGAATGCCTGCATCGTAGAGTGTTTGAATCGTCCCCAGATCATCCTGCGTGAGAGTGGAACCGGCGTCAATCAAGACAACGCCCAGATCGCAGCGCGGAAGGTACGCCTTCGTTTCGGCGGCGCCCGACGTGGCCAGTGAACCCAGGCCGGGTGTGTCTACGTAAACGATTCCTTGTCGCAGGTTCGATGAGGGCAGCGCCACAACGATCCGCGTGACGTGCTGCATGTTGCCGGGATTGCGTTGCTCTGTGACGAATTCGGCTAAGCGTTCGACAGCGAATTGCTGGGGCTTTCGATCCGCGAACCAGACGGTGCCGGAGGGCGAGTCTCCATAGACGAGGCGGGTCGGAACCGCGGTGATCGGGTTGACGCCCACAGGAAGCACATCCTGTCCAGCAATGTGATTCAGGAGGGATGATTTTCCGGAGCTCACGCGGCCGAAGACAGCAATCTCGAAATTGTCGATCTCCAGGCGATCGATGATGGTGGCAAGTGCTGGACGGAACTCAACCAGTCCATATCGCGCCACGATTCGTTCGATGGTTTTGAGAACGCGGATATCGCTACCGCCGGCCTCCAGGCGTTTCAAGCGTTCACCAATGTCCGCTGATTCGCCTTGCGCCAGGTATGCGTCCAGCCGGGCGACGAGCCCGTTCATCTCGTCCACCAGGCCGTTTAGCTCCGGTACGGTCTCGGGAGGCACCGTCCCGTACCCTTCCATATTCTTCGCGCGGCACTCGTCGAACGCGATGTCCACGAATCCGAGCGTCACGCGGATGGAATGCGCCGACCCAATTTTCGCTTCAGGGATTCGGACGCCCTGGCCGTCCAGGATGCGGGTCAACTGTGCCCGCATTCGGGCGACGTAGTCTTCGACCATCTTGACCTGGGCTGGGGAAAGATCAGGCCGGAACTTAGGGAATGGAGATTTTGACTTTGACGCCACAAGCACCGCCTCGATCTCAGAAAGAAGCTTATCGGCGTACTGGCAGGTTGTCAGCAGGTGCCGGCGCTGGGCGGAGTTGAGGCCCTCGCCTTCGGGTTCATCGAAGATGCTCCCCATCGCCAGGAATCTCCTTTGGTAGGAGTCATCTTCCCTCGCAAGGGCGATTAAGGCGAACTCCAACGCCTGCCTTCATTATCCAGGAGCTTGTCGCTCTGGTCAAACCCTACTGGGAACGGCCCTCCTGCGAACTGCGATTCGGCGCTCCGGACATTTCGAGAGCTGGCCAATTTGGAGCAGAGGCCCTGTACAGAATTGTCCAACCTTGGTGCCGTCCATCACGACGTGCCGCTCGTTGAAGAGCTCGGCTGCTGATTATATGGCTCTTAGCTAAGCCGATACGCCCAAGGGATTTTGGAGTTCCGCATGCCGATAGTTGAGTGGTAGCAGGCACTCGCTGAAAAAGAGAGGCTGAGAATGCGCCCCATTGTCCATAAGCATCGACAGGGCCAGCCAGGGAATTTTCTCGTGATCACTTTCTTCGCTGCTGTACTCCTGTTCGCTCTGATGTTCCTGAGAAACTGTTCAAGAGAGCTGGCGAACTGGCAGACCGGACATTGGTAGCCTGATCTCGCGAAGAGAAATTGATCGGGATTTGTCTTGATCGCTATGGTCGGTCCTGATAACGGCACGGCCAGCCGAGAACGACCATTGATGTCGGCGTCTTCCTTCCTTCAGCAGTATAATTAAGGCGCTCGAATCCGTATCGGTTCAGCGGACAATCTTGCGCGGTGGAGTTCGCGATTCCGTCGCCTAGCGACCAATAACTCCTGCGGCGAACGCTGTGGGGGTATTCCAAACCGCACTCGTTCCCACTAAAACTTGAGCACCAGAAAGGTACTCGTGACCAAAACGACGGCTCTGCGCTTTGTGTTGATGATCGGCGTGGTCAGCTTCTTCGCCGATTTCACCTACGAAGGATCGAGATCGATTACAGGCCCTTATTTGGCGTTGCTCGGTGCGAATGCCACCATGGTTGGAATCGCAGCGGGACTCGGCGAATTGCTTGGGTATGGATTGCGTTTGGTTTCCGGCCGCTTGAGCGAGAAAACCGGCAAGTTCTGGCCGATCACGCTATTCGGGTATTTCATCCAGATGTTGTCCGTCCCGCTCCTGGCCTTTGCGGGCTCGTGGCAAGTAGCAGCCCTGCTGATCATCACCGAGCGCATCGGTAAAGCTACTCGGAATCCACCGCGAGATGTGATGCTCTCGCACGCCGCAAAGGAAATGGGATATGGCTGGGGATTTGGTGTCCACGAAGCGCTAGATCAATTCGGTGCGCTCTTCGGACCACTGCTGGTGGCTGTGACCCTGTCTGCACGGAAGGAATACCGGCTTGCCTTCTTGGCACTGTTTGTCCCGGCGATCCTCACATTGACCCTTATTTTGGTTGCTCGTCGAATGTACCCAAATCCGGAGGGTACCGAGGCGACTCACGAACGTCTCAGAGGCTCGGGGATACCGCGAGCTTTCTGGGTTTACCTCACCGGCGCCGTTCTCATTGCCGCCGGCTTCGCCGACTTCTCGATCATGGCATTCCACTTCCAGAAGGCGTCCGTAGTGCCGCAGTCCTGGATTCCGGTTTTCTATTCCCTTGCGATGGGGGTCAGCGGTGCGGGCTCGCTCTTGTTCGGCAAACTTTTTGACAAGCTTGGAATGATCATTTTGGTGCCGCTCACGCTGATCGCCACTCTCGCGACGCCACTCGTCTTCTTGGGCGGATTTGGCTGGGCTTTGCTCGGTTCAGCACTCTGGGGGCTGGGGATGGGCGTGCATGAATCGATCATTCCGGCCGCGGTGGCTCTGATGGTGCCGCCGGAACGACGGCCTTCGGCTTATGGTCTGTTCACGGCCGCCTACGGAGTGTTTTGGTTTGCCGGAAGCGCTCTGATCGGTTTTCTGTACGACCGCGCTTTGCCAGCTGTGATCGCATTTTCCGTGGTCGCCCAGTTGGCGGCAATTCCGTTCCTGGTGCGAGCAGGCCGGGACGTTCCACGACAGGCGTAGGGGAATTTTGTGGTATATAATTTGACCTAGCAAAAATCGACCGGTGATGGGGCCCACCTTCAACCGTCCCAGATAACATTGGGACCGATAGCTCCTACAGGGAAGGAGCTATGGTTTCGAGCACGGTACGCCAGCGAACCGCAGGGCGACGCCAGTCACCCCACCTTCCCCATCCAACTCACAAATTCAACAGAAGGAGAGAGGACAAAATCCATGTGTGACTATTCGCTAATGGGAATTCCAAATCGCTTGGCAGTAGAAGGCGAGTCCTTGGTGACGTATCGATTTTCAACCGGTTCCGTTGGGCTCGCTCCGCCCGATGCCATTCGAACCGCTCGATTCTCCCGTTCGAGGCCTCCAGAGGGATTCTGGAATCGGCTGTGCGCCTTTTTCTCAGCGGAGCAGCAGCGGTTTATCCCCGCGGTTTGTATACCGCCCGGCGCCCGCCTGAGGTTTGGCAGCGTCTCCGTGAAAGTGCGGCGCCACTATCGGATAGAACCGAACGCACAGGCGACGTTCACGCAACTTACGGCCACGCCGAACCAATATCGAGATGCGCTTCGATTTGACGATGGCAAGGAAATCCTCCTTCAGGAACTCGATGAAGGCATCTCGGTCGACGTTCTGAGCTTGGAAGCTGCAGGACCGCGGAAGCGTGTGCACGAGTACATACAGTATTCGCTGGTCCACTAGACGCCCTGGCTTACGGTCAATAGAGCCATCGTTTATAATGTTGATAGTAAAGACCGACGGTGATGGAGCCCACCGCCAACCGTCTCGAGGCTGCCTCGGGAACGATAGCTCCTACTTTTTGAGAGCTATGCTACTGAGGACAAAAGACTTCCAATTTCAAGGCGAAGTTGCCCAGCAGCCACGCGTGGGCAACAACGGCGGGCCATCAAAAGCACTGGATTTCCCCCTCCGGGGCGCGCTCGATGTCGGTTCGGACATCATCGCCCGATACGAGATCTCCGATCTTTCCAATCTACTGGCAACGGCGCGGACCGCGGCCTCCCAAAATGAGATCAGTGTCGCCGTTTTGGGGCGGTTCAAGGCTGGAAAGAGCAGCTTCTTGAACGACTTTATCGGCCGCTCAATTCTCCCCGTCGGTGTCACGCCGGTAACTGCAGTGATCACCGAGATTCGCTACGGAGCAGTCGAGCGAGCCCGGGTTCATCGACTCGACGGTACCGTCGAAGCCGTCTCCCTCGACGAGATGGGAGCGTACATCTCGGAACGCGAGAACCCGGAGAACCACAAACAGGTGGCCGTCCTCTCGGTCGAAATGCCGGAACTTGCGGGTTTCCGAGGGCTCAAGTTCGTCGATACCCCCGGCCTGGAGAGTGCACTGGCGCACAACACCGAAGCCTCGGTCGGCTGGTTGCCGAACGTCGGTCTGGCGTTGGTCGCCGTGAGTGTAGATCCGCCCTTGTCCCAGCGCGACATCGACTTGCTACGGAACTTATATCAGTACACTCCCAAGGTGGCGATCCTATTGACGAAAGTCGATCTGTTGAGCCAGAAGGACCTGAATGAGGTCACGGAGTATGTTCGCAACCAACTGGTGAAGAATCTCTCCGGGCGGCCAGAGATATTTCCGTATTCCACACGGCCCGGGTTCGACCATTTGAAGCGCACACTGGAATCCGCGCTGGTGCGGGGCACGCTCGCCCACTTCAATGAGGAACGGAACTCGATAGTTTCTCGCAAGCTGGATACCGTTCTGCGTGAATGCAGCGAGTACCTGATGCTGACGTTGAAGGCTGCCAAGGTAGTCGACGCAGAGCGGCAAGCGCTCAAGAAACAAGTGATCGGCGAAAAGGAAGTCGAGGATGAAGTCAAGTCCGCGATCCATCTCGTCGTCCAACACGCCGCGGGAGGAACGAGATCAGCCACAGCAGCTCTGTTGGAATCCCACCAGAGCCGGATCGAGAATGCGCTGGCTGCTCAATTCGACGTTGAATTTCCGAAGTGGAAGAAGAGCCTGGCCGTGATGCTTTCGTCATTTGAAGATTGGCTAGGGCGCTCTCTTTCGGAGGTGCTGTCGGCTGTCTCCCTGCGGGAACGTAATTCGATCGTGTCGCCTCTGCATAAGGTGCAAAAGCAGGTCTTCCGGATTCTCCAGCAGTTCCGCGATCGGCTGTCGGACCGCACCCTGCGCGCGTT
>Ga0335078_10018978_pt1 | contig 10230 bp, 9 predicted proteins | sample Lox_Sample_32_FD_206711 | JGI IMG/M metagenome (GOLD analysis project Ga0335078, IMG submission 206711) | Soil microbial communities from Loxahatchee National Wildlife Refuge, Florida, United States - Lox_Sample_3.2 | ecosystem: Environmental > Terrestrial > Soil > Wetlands | place: USA: Florida...
CCGATCGCCGCGTGCCTGTTCGGGCTGACGGACCTGTCGAGCGCGGTCACGTACCTCGAGGAGCACGGCGTTCCGACGTACACGTTCCCGGAAGAGGCGGTCGAGGGGCTGGGCGCGCTCGCCCGGTACCACGCCTGGCGCACCCGCCCCCGCACGACGGTGCGGGAGTTCTCGGTCGACCACGCCGCCGTCCGCGCCACGATCGAGCGGGCCCGCGCCTCGGGCACGACCGTCCTGCCGGAATACGCGGCCCGGTCGCTGCTCGCCGCCTACGGGATCCCGTTCCCGGGGGTCGAGATCGCGCGGTCGGTGGAGGACGGGCTCGCCGCCGCGGCCCGGATCGGTTACCCGGTCGTGCTGAAGGTCGCCTCCCCGGACATCTCGCACAAGACGGACGTCGGAGGGGTCGCGCTCGGCCTCGCCGACGCGGGCCAACTGCGCGCCGCGTGGGAGCGGATGGAGCGTTCGGTCCGGGCGGGCGCGCCGAACGCGCGGATCGAGGGGTTCGAGGTCGAGGCGCAGGTCCCGGCCGGCAAGGAAGTGATCATCGGGGTCCAGCGCGACCCGAGCTTCGGGCCGATCGTCGTCTTTGGCCTCGGCGGGATCTACGTCGAAGTCCTCCGCGACGTGACGTTCCGGCTGGCGCCGGTCCGTCCGCTCTCCGCCCGACACATGATCGAGTCGGTCAAGGCGTTCCCGCTTCTCCAGGGGGTGCGCGGCGAGCCCCCGAGCGACCTCGACGCCCTCGCCGAGGTGATCGAACGGGTCTCGCAGCTCGCCGTGGAGCAGCCCGAGGTCGCCGAGCTCGACCTCAACCCGCTGATCGTGCGTCGCGCCGGCCAGGGCGCCGTCGCGGTCGACGCGCGGGTCGTGCTCGCTCCCGCTTCCAGATCGGCACCGACCGCTTGAGCTCCTCGATCAGGAACCGCGCCGCCGCGAACGCCGCCGCCCGGTGACCGCATGCCGCGCCGGCGATCACCGACGTTTCGTCCACCGGCACTCGCCCGAGCCGGTGCCAGAGGACGGTCCGGCTCGCGCCGTACCGTCGGCGCGCGATCGCCTCGATCTCGGCGAGCCGCCGGCGCGCGAGGGGCGGGTCCGCCTCGTAGTCGAGCGCCACGACCCGGCCACCGGCCGTGGCGTCCGGCCGTACCCGGCCCACGAAGACGGTCACGCCGCCCAGGCCGGGGCGCTCGAGTTCGACCCACGCCCTCGCCACGGAGAGCCGTCGTGAGGTGAGGCGGACCGACACGCTCAGCCGCCCCCATACGGCGGGTGCACCGCCAGCTCATCGCCCGGTCCGAGCCGGGCGCGCAGGTCGGTCAGGTACTCGTCGTTCCGGAGGAATCGGCTCGCCCGGAGCACCGGCGCGAGGGCCGGCCACTTCCGCGCGAGCGTAGCGACGAGCGAGCGGGCCGTGGCGCCGGTCGCGGGCACGGGAAGATCGACCGTCGACCGACCCGCGGCCTCCCGCGCGGACGCGTAGAATCGGACCCGCACCGGGCGTTCCGCCACGCCCCGGAACCCCACCGGCCGAGGTAAGGATTTCCGACGGGGCGGCACCGATTAATACGCAAGTTCGCTCAATCGTCGTGTGCAGGAGATCGCGGTCCGCGTCGGGGGCCAGGCCGGCGACGGGATCGCGTCGCTCGGCGAGTCGCTGGCCCGCTGCTTCTCCCGGATGGGACTGCACACCTTCGGGTTCAACGCCTACCAATCGGTGATCCGGGGCGGCCATGTCTGGTTCCAGGCGCGCGGCGGCACCGCCCGTCCGCAGTCGCAGGGCGACGGGGCGGACGTGCTGTACGCGCTCGACCACGCCTCGGTCGAGATCCACGCACCGAGCCTGCGGGCCGGTGGCACGGTGATCTACGACGCCGAGAAGTTCGCCGTCGCCGACGCGGATCTGCCGGTCGGGGTACGGGCGCTCGCGGTCCCGACCCTCGAGATCGCGCGCAAGCACACGAGCCAGTCGATCCTGCAGAACGCGGCCGGCCTCGGCGCCGCCGCGTTCCTCGCCGGGATCCCGCTCGACCTCGTCCAGCAGGTCCTCGCCGACTCGTTCGGGAAGAAGGCCGGCCCCGTCGTCGACTGGAACCTCGGGGCCAGTGCGGACGGCTACCGGTTCGCGGAGCAGCACGCGTCCGCCCACGAGCACGCGGTCGGCCCTCGGGGCCCCCCGAAGCTCCTGATGACGGGGAACCAGGCGATCGCCCTCGGAGCGGCGGCGGGAGGATGCAAGTTCCTCGCCCAGTACCCGATGACGCCCGCGTCGTCGATCATGCACTGGCTGGCCGCCCACTCGTCGACGCTCGGGGTCGTCGTGAAGCAGGCCGAGGACGAGATCGCCGCGATCAACATGGCGATCGGGGCCTCGTACGGGGGCGTCCGGTCGATGACCGCAACGAGCGGTGGCGGATTCTCCCTGATGGTCGAGGCGCTCGGGATGGCGGGGATGACGGAGACGCCGCTCGTCGTCGTAGAGTCCCAGCGGGCCGGCCCGTCGACCGGCCTGCCCACGAAGACCGAGCAGGGCGACCTCAACCTGATGCTCGGAGCGGGCCAGGGGGAGTTCCCGCGCGCGATCGTCGCTCCGTCCAACCCCGCGGAGGCGTACCGGGCCACGATCGATGCGTTCCGGCTCGCCGAGGAGTGGCAGACCCCGATCCTGCTCGCGAGCGACCTGCACCTATCGGAGAACTTCGCCACGGTCGATCGCGAGGAGGTCTCGTTCTCGGTCGACCTGCCGAGCCTGTTCGCGGTCGCTCCGAACGGGCATGAGTACCGGCGCTACCAGTACACCGAGACCGGGGTCTCCCCGCGGGCGATCCCGGGGCAGCCCGGCCTCCAGTTCGTCGCCGGATCGGACGAGCACGACGAGAAGGGCCACCTCATCTCGGACGTCAAGGCCGGGGTCCCGCACTGGGTCACCGAGCGGGCGCGCATGATGGAGAAGCGGATGCGGAAGCTCCACGGGCTCGCGCGCGCCGTCCCGCCCCCGGTGTTCGAAGGCCCGGCGGAGGCCCCGTTGACGTTCGTCGCCTGGGGCTCGACCGTCGGGGCCGTGCGCGACGCGATGGAGCTCCTGCGCGAGCGCCGCGTCATCACGAACCTCCTGCGGTTCCCCGCCGTCTATCCGCTCGACGCGACCGCGGTCCGCGCGGCGTTCGCCCGGACGCATCGGACGCTCCTCGTCGAAGCGAACTTCTCCGGCCAGTTCGGCCGCCTCCTGCGGGCGGAGCTCGGGATCGAGCTCTCTGAGCGGTTCGTGAAGTACGACGGCGAGCCGTTCTTCCCTCACGAGATCGTGGCCCGAGCGATCGAGGTGATCCCCCATGGCGGAAAGTAGCCCGCGTCCGATCCCGACGCCGACCGGTCCGGCCCTGCCCGTCGTCGGCAAATCCGATACGAAGCCGACGTGGTGCCCGGGCTGCGGCGACTTCGGCGTCGTCGCCGCGGTCGAGATGGCGCTGAAGCGCCTCGCGATCCCGAACCACAACGTCGTGCTGGTGTCGGGGATCGGCTGCTCGTCGAACCTTCCCCACTTCCTCTCGTCGTACGGGTTCCACGCGATCCACGGCCGGGCGATCCCGGTCGCCGAGGGGATCCGGTGGGCGAACCACGGCCTCACGGTGATCGGCACGGGCGGGGACGGCGACGGGTTCGGGATCGGGGCCGGCCACTTCGTCCACGCGATGCGCCGCAACGTCGATCTGACGTACGTCACGATGGACAACCAGATCTACGGCCTCACGACGGGGCAGGCGAGCCCGACGTCGCGCATGGGCCAGAAGACGAAATCGACGCCCGGGGGAGTGATCGAGCAGCCGATCGACCCGATCGCGCTCGCCCTGGCGAGCGGGGCGACGTACATCGCGCGGGGGTTCTCGGGGGACGTGAAGCACCTGGCCGACCTCGTCGCGGGCGGGATCCAGCACAAGGGGTTCGCGTTCGTCGACGTCTTCAGCCCGTGCGTCACCTACAACAAGATCAACACGTTCGATTTCTTCCGCCAGCGGGTCTACAAGCTCGAGAGCGCCGGCCACGACCCCACCGACATCGTCCGGGCGTGGGAGCGGTCGCTCGAGTGGGGCGACAAGATCCCGATCGGGCTGTTCTACAAGACCGAACGCCCGACGTACGAGGATCTCGAAGAGGTCCTGCAGGCCGGTCCGCTCGCGCTCCAGCCGGTCGGCATCCGCGGCGGCGAGAAGCTCCTCGACGAGTTCGTCTGACGGCGGCCGCTCAGCCGCACGGGAACGGCGGGGCCGCCGCATCGGTCGAGAACAGGTACGCGTCGCCCGCGTGGAACACTTCCGCGAACGCTCCCGGGTCTCGCAGGAACGGGTTCGGCCAGAACGCGGGCCACAGGACGGTGTTGTTCCCGGTGACCGCGACGAAGTTCACGTGCAGGGAGTCGAACCACGCCGGGTCGAGCGTCCCGTTCGACAGCTCGCGGACGACGATCCGGTAGGAGAGGTTCGCCCACGGCCATCCGGGTTCGAGCGGGTACAGGAGCGTGATGTGCGGGGCGTACCCCGGCAGGAACTCCGCGGCGCTGCCCGGGGCGACCAGCACCCGGCTGCCCGCGGGGAGGTGGGCGCCCCCGCAGGCGAGCAGCGCGAAGTCCCCGGGGCTCACCGCGCCGAAATCGTGGTACAGCGACCCGAGGACGGGCGCGAGGCCGGTCGGGGTCAGGACGAGCCCGGGTCCGACGATCGCGAGCGCCACGACCAGAGGGGCGGCAGTGCCGCCGAGCCGTACCCGCGGACGCGAGCCGTTCCCCCGGGACCGAGTCGGCGGGGCCGGGGCGACCGAGCTCGCCGCGGCCAGGCGGTCGAGCACGGCGACCAGCGGCACCGCGGCGACCAGCCCGTAGAGGGCGAACAGCCAGATCGAGAGCTCCGCACCGCTGGTGACGTTCGCGACGCCGCCGAACACCGACCCGTCGACGTTCGCAACGGTCAGGAGCGACAGCCCGCCGACGATCGTGACGCCGGCCGAGAACGCCCAGGCTCCGAACGCCGAGCGGGCGACCGCGAGCCGGGGCATCCACGGCCCCAGCAGCAGGAGCACGAGCCCGACCCCGAGGAGCACCATCAGCTCGGCCCGGACGATCGGGACCGGGGATAGGCCGAGGTCGGTCCGACCCCACAGCCACGGGTCGATGCTCCCGACCCACTGGGCGACCGACAGCCCGACGGGCGACGCGCCGGGCGCTCCCGCCGCACCGGGCACGAAGCCGGGGCTCGACCGACCGAGGACGAGGACGTAGAGCGACGGAAGCACCGGGACCAGCGCCGCGCCGAGCGCGGTGAGCCACCGGGCGAACCACGCGGCGCTCCGTCCGAGCGCGCGGGGACCGAGCACCGCGCCGAACAGGACGAGGGCGGGAAACATCCACTCGGCCCCGACCGGATTGATCGCGGCCGAGTAGCCGAGGAGGATCCCGAACCCGGCGGCGTCCCCCCAGGACGGCACGGCGACCGCTCGCCAGTCGGCCGCGCGTCCGAACAGCCAGAGCACGAGCGGGAACGCCACCACGAAGTCGTTGCTTCCGGCGGCCATCGCGCGGGTCGCCGGACCGAGAAGCCCCGTGGCGATCGCGAGACCGACCGCGGCCGTCTCGGATCCGATAAGCCGTCGACCCGCGACGTACGCCGACAGGGGGGCGAGGCCGAGGAACAGCGGCGTCACCAGGAGCGCCGTCCGGGCCGGCGGCGTGCCGGTCAGCAGCTGCGCGCCGCCGAGCCAGACGGTCGTCCCCTGGGGATAGAGGATCATCGGCGTCCCGTACGGCGCGAACGAGAGGGGGATCCGACCGTGCTGGATCAGCAGCGAGGTGTACGTCGTGAGCAGGCTCGAATCGAACGTGTTGCCCGTCGGGGCGCCCGCCGCGGCCACGAGCTCGACCGCGAACAGGCCCGCCGCGACCGCGATCGCCACGATCGGACCGGGCGATGCGAGACGTCGCACGAACGAGCGCAGGTCGGGACGCCCCGCGCGTCGACGCATGACGAGCGCCGCGACGAGCCCCCCTGCGGCGATGAGCGGCACGCCGACGACCAGCGGCCGGCCGAACAGTCCGACGGGCAGCGCCGCGACGAGGTAGAACAGTCCTCCGCCGACGTAGAGGTCGAGGAGCAGTCGCTCGATCGGTTCGTCGGTCCGCCAGGCCGGGACCCACCGCGCCACGACGTACCGAACGCCCTCGCCGACGACGACGACGGTCAGGGCCCAGAGGATCAGTTCGGGTCCCCACGCGGCGGCCGAAGGACCGGGGACGGCCACGTTCGGTCGAGCGGGCACCGGGTTAAAGAGCCGAGGGCGGCGCCGACCGGCGGGGCGCTACGGTTTTACCGTTCCGAGGGCCCGCGCCGACCGGGACGCCGCGTTGGCCGAACAGGGCGGAACGGAGCTCCGCGAGGGCCTCTCCACGGTGACTCGCGGCACGCTGTTCGTCATCGTCACGACCCTCCTCTTGGTCCTGTTCAACTTCGTCTCTCGCGTCCTGCTCACGCGGACCATCGGCACGGACGCGTGGGGGGCGTTCTCGACCGTCCTCGCGCTGGCGGCGATCCTGACGTCGGTCGGGACGCTCGGGCTGCCGAACGCGGTTGCCCGCAGCCTTCCGTACGCGACGACCGACGACGAACGGCGCGGCATCGTTCGCGTCTCCCTCTGGGTCTCCGTCGCCGCCGCGGCCGCGGTCGCGGCCGTCCTGTTCGGGCTGTCGAACGAGATCGCCCCGCTGCTCGGGGGGCCGCGCATCGCCCTGGGACTCCAGTTCTTCTCGATCGCGATCGCGGCCGCCATCGGCAGTACCATCATCGCCTCGCTCTTCCAGGGCTACGCGGATGTCACGCCGAACGCGCTGTTCGTCCAGGTGATCAACCCCGGACTGTTCCTCGCGTTCCTCGGCGCGGCCTTCGTCCTGCCCCCCCATGGGCTGACGTACGTCGGAGCGCTCGCCGCGTACGCCGTGGCGAACGCGGTCACGCTCGCGGCGCTCTTCGGCTACGCGGTGCGCCGGCTTCCCCGCCAGCTCGGACCCGGCCCGATCGCCCCGGGGGCAGGCGGCCGCCTGATGCGGTTCGCCTTCCCCCTCCTCGTCGCGGGGGCGATGGCGAGCCTGGCCGGGTTCGGCGACACGCTCGTGCTCGGCGCCTACCACCACCTTCAGGTGGCGACGTACACCGCGTCGCTGACGCTCGCGCGCCTGCTGCAGGTCGGCATCAACGCGGCGGCGTACATCTACCTCCCCGTCGCGGCCCGGTTCCGCCGGCGCGACAACTCGCAGGCGATCCGCCTCACCTACGCCACGGTGACGAAGTGGATGGTCCTCCTCTCGCTGCCGCTGTTCCTCCTGTTCGTCGTCCTGCCCCAGCGGTCCCTCGACTTCGTCTACGGACCGACCTACGCGGCGGTGCTCGTGCCGCTCCAGATCGCCGTCTCGGGGGCGTTCCTCGCCACCCTCTTCGGCCCCGGGGCGACGACCCAGGTCGTCTACGGGCGGGTCCGGCTGCTCGCGTACAACTCCGCGGCGGCGGGGTTCGCGGACGTCGGGATCGCCTTCGCCCTCGTACCCCGATTCGGCGCGGTCGGCGCGGCGATCGCCTGGGGGTCGGCGAACGTCCTGTACGCCGGCCTCTGCCTCATCGAGGTCGCCCGGCACGACGCCGTCCACCCGTTCCATCGGCACTTTGCGGTCCCGCTGTTCGCCACGCTGATCCCGATCGGCCTGCTCCTGGCGGTCTTCCGTACCTCCATCCCGGCGTGGGCGCTCCCTCCGATCGGCCTCGCCGCTGCCGGGGCGTTCGTGCTGGCCGTGGTCGTCTCGGGGAGCCTCGACGACGGCGACCGGCTACTGCTGGGGGCGGTCGAGGGGCTGATCGGGCGCCCCGTCCCGTTCGTGCGGCGCCTCGCCCGTTGGTCCCGGCGACGGCGTCCGAGTCCCTGACGGTGCCTCGTCCGCCCCGGGCCGCGTCGTACGGGCGTGATCGATCAGGAGGAGGAGCACCCCGCCGCCCAGCAGGAAGAACACGTACTCCGCGACGGAGTTCGCCACCGCGACGTCCCCCGCGGCGTCCGCGATCGCCGCGACGACGAGGAGGAGGAGCGCCCCCCCGATCGGGTACCTCGGATCGAGCCGCGTCGCCACGGAGTAGATCAGGTACGCGACGAGCAGGGCCAGGAACAGGAGGGGGTATGGAGGGGACATCGGTCCGGCCCCCCCGACCCAGCGGGGAGCCCAAATCGTTTCGCCGAGGGGGCACGGAGAACCGAGCCGCCACCCCCGACGTATAGCCCGGCTCGACTCTCGTCAGCTTTACATAGACCCGCTCGCATCAGAAGCGTGTCGGGCCGTTCGTGCCCGACGCACATGACGGAGTCCGGTCGTCGTCGCATCGTCCCGCTGGGCCTGGGCCTGGCGATGCTCGCGGTCGTGATCGCGGCAGCGCTGGTGCCGAACGCGGGAACGGTCGCCGCCGCGCCCACGACCGACTACGGCCAGTCCCCTTCCAGCTCCCCGTCGATCCCCGCGTGGGAGTACGCTTCCATCGGCGCGATCGTGGTCCTCGGCCTGCTGGTCGGCCTGTTCGTGGTGATGCGCCGGCGCCGCCGCCCGCCCCCCGAGAGCTGGCAGGGACCGTCCGGTCCGTCGTCCGGGGCGCCGCCGAGCGGAGCGATGACGTCCGCGCCGTCCCCGCCGCCGCCCGAAGAGCCGGCCGCCGCCAGCTACGTGGAGATGCCCGAGGACGTCGGCTCGCCACCCCCCGCGCTTGGCACGCCGCCCGCCTCCGCCGCCGCCGGCGCTCCGAGCGAGGCCGAGCCGGACATCGATTCCCTCATGGCCGAGCTCGACAAGATCTCCGGGGAGATCCTGAAGCGGACGCCGAAGAAGGGAGCGCCCCCGAGCTCGCCCGACGATGCGGACGACGGCCCGACCGGCTGAGTCCACCCCCGCCGCGAACGCTAAGGCCCCGCTGCCGGTGAACCGGTCGATGTCCGATCCTTCGCTCTCCTCCTCGGACGAGGCCCTGCTACGCTCGCTGCGCGACGCCGTCGCCCGCGCTCCGGCCCGCCCCCGGGAGATCGAGGTCGGGATCGCGCTCTCGATCGTCCTCGGCCGCCTCCGTCCGGCGGTCTCGTGCGGCGGCTGCTCGACCCCGCTCGAGTTCGACGGGATCCCCGCGCGCACGAACGTCGGCCTCGCCACCCCGTTCCGGCTGATCGTCGACCCGACGGTCCGATCGTAGGCGGGTCGACGCCTGGTGACGCTGAGCCTGGTCGGGACCGTCGTCGACTGGACGATCAACGTCCTCGCGATCGTCGGCCTCCCGGGGCTGTTCGCCCTGATGACGATCGAGAGCTTCGGTCTCCCGCCGCTCCCGAGCGAAGTGATCCTGTCGTTCGCGGGTTTCCTCGTCGCCGAGGGGAAGATGCCGCTGGACGGGGCGATCGCGGCGGCCCTCGCGGGCGGGGTCGTCGGGTCGTATCTCGCGTACTACGTCGGCCGCTGGGGCCGGACCCAGGTGCTCGGGCGGGGGATCGGATTCCTTCGGCTCGAGGAGCGCCACCTCGCCCGGATGGACGCGTTCTTCGCTCGGCGCGGGGAGCTCACGGTCCTCGTCGCGCGCCTGCTCCCGATCGTGCGCAGCTACGTGAGCTACCCCGCCGGCGCGTCGCGGATGAATCCCGTGAAGTTCGGCCTCTACACCCTCGTCGGCGCGACGCCGTTCACCCTCGCCCTCCTCTACGTCGGTTTCGTCCTCCGGTCGCACTGGGAGGTGGTCACGTCGTACTTCCGGGACCTCGACCTCATCGCCGGGGCCGCGCTCGCCGCGGCGGCCGTCTACGGGATCCTCCTCGTCGCCGGGGTGCTCGTCCCGGGGTGGCCGCCCCGCCGGCGTCCCAGGACCCCGCCGACGCCGGCGGCGGGGCCGCCGCCGGGGAGCTAGGCCCGAACCGACCGCTCCGCGCGCGAGCGCGGGGAGAACTCCGGGACGACGACACGGCCGTCGGTCGCTCCGACGTACTCTCCGCCCCGCACGATCGCGACCCCGTCCCGCCAGTGCTCGACGGGGAAGATCGCCTCGTGACCCTCGAACGCCGTCCAGCCGCACGGGGCGTGCAGCCCGCGGGCGTGGAGCCGACGCCGTTCCCGGAAATCCACCACCAGGAGGTTGGCGCGGTGGCCGGGGGCGATCCGTCCGATCGGTTGCCCGA
>Ga0335078_10018979_pt1 | contig 10230 bp, 8 predicted proteins | sample Lox_Sample_32_FD_206711 | JGI IMG/M metagenome (GOLD analysis project Ga0335078, IMG submission 206711) | Soil microbial communities from Loxahatchee National Wildlife Refuge, Florida, United States - Lox_Sample_3.2 | ecosystem: Environmental > Terrestrial > Soil > Wetlands | place: USA: Florida...
CCAAAGTGATCTTTGATCACAATCCAAAGAATGAGTTCTACGTGGAAGAGAGTTTCCCCCTGGACTGGATGTATCCGCACCTCGAGCCGTTTGGCATCATCATGAAGATCAACCGCAAGCCGCTGCCGTCGCTGACGCAGGATATCCTCGACCGCGACCACCAGTTCTGGAAGCAGTATTCCAATCGGTTGACAGGGGACATCATTGACTATGATACACCCCTTAAGAAGACCACGGACTGGATCGAGAAGACCTACCTGCGCCGCGATTTCAACGGCTTCACGGGCGACCGCAAGTTCGTCCACGATGACGATGCCCAGAAGTCCTTTTCCAAGCTGCGCAGCTCCATCGGCGGTATTTACGCCTGGCGCCTGAGCCCGGACCCGAATGTTTGCCCGCCGGAGTATCGGCCCAAATCGGACGCCGAGTATCAACGGGTGCTCAAGGAAGCCGATTTCGCCTTCCGGCAGGCTTTCGCGTTTTGCCCCTACAGCCCGGAAGCGGTCTTCCGCTATTCCCAGTTGCTGCTGATGCTGCGTCGTTACGACGACGCGCTCCTCGTGGCGGAAACCTGCCTGAAACTGGACCCCTACAACGGCCAGGTGCGGGGTCTTGTGGACACGATCAATAAAATCAAGAAGGAGAGCGGCGGGATCGCCGGGATCGAGCAGGCCAGGGCGGCTCTTACGCAGTTGGAAGATGAAGTGCGGAAGAACCCGACGGATTTCCAGGCGGCGTTCAATCTGGCGGGGGACTATCTCCAGATGCAGCAAACCGACCGGGCTGTGCAGGTGTTGGACGGGGTGTTGAATTCCCCATTGGCCGACGTGAAAGCCCTCCGGGGGCTGGTGACGGCCTACTCGAGCTTCGGCAATGCTTCCGGCTTGCAGCGGGCGGCCGATAAGCTCGAGGCCCTGGTGCGTGCCAACCCCGAAGACTTCCAGGCGGCTATTGGCCTCGCGGAGGCCTACCGGCATTTGCAGAAGCCGGAGTTGGCGATTCAGACACTGGATAAGGCATTTAACGATCCAAAAGCTGACGCCAACGCTGTGCTCGGCATCGCCCAGGCTTATGCGACGCTGGGAAACGCACCTAAACTCGAGACGGCCTTGGAGCGACTGACCAAAATCATGCCCGAAAGCCCCGAAGCCTGGTACGACTTGGCCGTCCTGAAATGTGAACTGGGCAAAGTACCCGAGTCCCTCGCTGCGCTCCGGATAGCCTTGGATTTGAGCGCCAAGCGGCTCAAGGCTCACCCCAACGACCCCAGTTCGCACGATTTGCTTGCCAGCGCGAAGCAAGAGGCGCGGTTCGCGCCGATCCGGCAATTGCCCGAGTTCAAGAAGCTGGTGCCGCCGTAATTGTCGCGGCACCCCTACTTCCGTTGGTAGGTGCCCATCAATTGGGCTTGCGCGAGAATGTGCTTTTCCATCGCGCGCTCCAGGGCCTGCTTCGTCGCTCCGGGCTTCAAATCGAGCAAGGCGTCCAGGGCATAGAGTTTGAAGAAATAACGATGCGGCTTCCCGCGCGGCGGACAGGGACCGCCGTAGCCGAGGTGCCGGAAGTCGTTGAGGCCCTGTTTTGCGCCGCCCGCAACGTATTGGCTCTTGGGGAGGTCCTCGGGCAGCTCACTCGCACCCACGGGCAGATCGTAGAGAACCCAATGAACCCAGGTTCCGGACGGCGCGTCGGGGTCGTCCATGATCAGGGCCAGGCATTTGGCGCCTGCGGGCACGCCGCTCCACTTCAGGGGCGGGGAGACATTCGTGGCGTCACAAGTGTAGTTGGCGGGGATTGCCGCGCCTTCGGTGAATGCGGTGCTGGTCAATTGCATTTTATCCTTTCCGGCCTGTTCGGCCGCGAGAGAATGTACTACAAGGAGGCCGACTGCGAAACAGAAGACGGCGCCGGCCAGGAAGGGCGAGGATCTAGCGTAACGACGGAGGGACCTCCTTGGGCTGGCTCCAGCCAAATCACTTAGAAGCAGGGATTTCATAGATTCCCGTAACATTCTGGGCTCGGCCCATGCACCGGTCTATTCGTGGACCCGAACCAGGGTCTTTACGGCCCGGTTGCCTGAGGCCATGGACCGGAACAGCATCGGCAGTTCGCTCAGGGAACATTCGCCGTCCACAAAATCGTTAGAGCGCACAACCCCCGTCTCGATGAACTCCAGGGCGCGCCGGACCGTCCGCGGCGTGTGATGGAAGCTGGCAAGCAAGGTGAGGTTTGAGTAATGGATGAGTGAGGTATCGAGCGAAACCGTCGTGGCGGAGGGACAACCGCCGAAGAAATTCACCGTGCCGCCCTTTCGAACGAGCCGCACCGCCGCTTCCCACGTCTCCGGCTTGCCGACGGCCTCAATGACCACATCGAAGACCGAGCCGGGGGGGATGGCAGCCGCCAACCCTCCCTGTTCCCCCACGTTCAAGACCCGTTCTGCCCCGAGCCGCTGGGCCGTGTCGAGCCGCTTCTTGCCCCGGCCCGCTACCGTCACGTGGCAGCCCAGGTGCCGGGCCAGCGCGACGAACATGAGGCCAATGGGGCCCGCGCCAATCACCAGCGCGCGCTGCCCCGCACGCAGCCGCGTGTCTTCGATTCCCTGCACCACGCAAGCGAGGGGCTCGACCAGCGCGGCGTCGCAGAAAGCAGTCTCTGGTTTCAGCCGCAGCAGGTTTTTCTGCACGAGCCTGGCGGGAATGACAATGGACTTTGCGTAGGCGCCGTTAAGGAACAGCAAATCGTCGCACAGGTTCTCCTGGTGATTGCGGCAATAGAAGCATTGCCCGCACGGCGCTGAGTTCGCGACGGCGACACGTTCGCCGACGCGCCATCCCGTTACATTCGGCGCCAACTCGGAAAGGACGCCCGCGAACTCGTGACCAAAGACGGTGGGTGGAATGAGCATCCGGGCGTGGTACCCGCGCTTGAAGACTTTCAGGTCGGTGCCGCAGGTCAACGCGGCCTCGATTTGCACCCGCGCCTCCCCCGCTTGCAGCGGACGCGGCGGGACGTTTTCAACTCGGATGTTTTCCTTGCCGTGAAGAACAGCGGCTCTCATAGCGCGATTATTGCACAACCTCCCGCGCCCGCGAAAGGAAGAAAGCTTCCTCCGATGGGGTCGGAGTATCAGCGGGGGGGCGCGCCAATTTGGCCTCGCGTGACGCCGAGCTGGTTCAGCAATTTCAATTCACGCCAGAGTTGCGGGCCGGTGATCTCTCCGCGCAACAACTGGCGGTATCTCGCAATCGTCTGCGCGGCCTGGTCAGGCGTCTCGTTGAGGAATTCAACTCGGAAATGCCGCACGCCCAATTCGAGCATGCGGAAGACATATTCTGCGCCGGTTTGGGCCAGCGCATTGAAGACGGTATTGCGGCAGCCGGCGTCCGCTTTGACCGGGTGCTCCGCGCCGACACGGTCGCGCAGTTTCAAGTCGTGTTTGTCGCACGGGCGGCCACAGTTCGTGTAGTCGGTGCCGGTGGAAAGAAAAGCGCAGAACACGCAATGCTCCATGTGAAACATGGGGATATGCTGGTGAATGGTGACCTCGAACCACTCCGGCGGCGCGGCCTGCAGGAGCGCTTCGAGCTGCGCGAAGTTCAGATCGTAGGAGGCAGTGACGCGCTCCAGGCCGAACTTGTTCTTGAAGTAGTCGGCGGTGAGACGGTTGGCGACGTTGAGCGAATAATCGCCAATGCACCGCTCCTTCGCGAAGAAGGCCAGGTGGTCGTAGTTGCGGACTAAGTAGCCGTCCGCCTCGCTGGAGCGGACTTGCTTGAGCGTCCAGTCCTCGCCCATCTTGAATATCCGCGGCGGGGCGACGAAGCATTTGGACTGCGGCGCGCGGAAGCCGGAATTGCGGAAGCGTGCGACTGCCTCGCGATACTTCTTTGGGTCCTCGAACTCGCAGTAGAGCGTCTCCACGCCGCATTGGAGCGCGGCTTCGAGCTGCGCAAGGTCTCGCACCAGGACAATCAAGTGCGGAGTGCGGAGTGCGGGGTGCGGAGTGACAGGCGAACGCGCGAGGGCTGATACTCCGCACTCCGCACTCCGCACTCCGCAATCGACACTCCATCGCAGCGGTTGGGCGCGCTGGGCTTCCAGTTCACGCACGGCTTCACGACGCAGGCGGTTCAGTTCGCTGACGGGCAACAGGACATCGCGGGTTAGAGAGTTCTTCAGTTCGCCCAGTTTGAACGGCGTGCCGCCCAGGCGCCCCAGTTGCTCTTTCAGGCGGTCGGTCGTCAGCGGCTGTCTTTCCGCCCGCGCAAGCGGCATCTTCGAGTCGAGTTGGACCACGTGACCCAGTTCGTCTCGCGCGATGAGGGTGAGCGGCTTGCCGACAAGGCCATGCACTTCCATCAGGATCTGGCGCTGGAACCGCGACGCGTCCCCCTCGTAGCTTTGCCGCAGGCGCCGGTCCAGTTCGGGGTCGCTGGTCTTCCAGAGCTTGTCCCCGACATGAATGTACCTGAAGTCAATGTCCCCCCGTCCGAAGCCGAGTTCAGCGAGTTGCCCATTCCGCATTCCGCATTCCGCATTCCGCACTTCATACACCCTTCCGCCTTGTTCTTCCTGTTCGGGATGGCCGGTGTCGAAGACGACGCCGTCGCCGGGTTTCAGCGGGGCTTGCAGGTCAATGGAGACGCGGTCTCCCTCGATCCGCGATACTTCGCCCAGGAACACCCCGCGCTTCTTGCCGAAGCGGCCATGGACGAGTTGCTGGTTATTGGTGCCGTGAAACCACCCGGTGTAGAGGCCGCGCGAAAAGGCCATCTCCATGTCGTAGCGGTCGTCGTTGGAGAAGGGCCTCCTCTCCCCGGCCCTCTCCTCCAAAGGAGGAGAGGGAGAACCGCACGCCCGTTGGTCGCGTCCGCCGGGTGCGGTTAAGATGCGGTGTGCGTCGGCGCCCGCCGCTGGCTGTACGTCACTCAACCGGTCGAGGGCCTTGCGGTAGATGCGGGTGATGTTGGCGACATACTCGGGCGATTTGAGCCGCCCTTCGATCTTCAAGGAGGCTACGCCAATACGGGCCAGGTCCGGCAGGACTTCCAGCCCGGCTAAGTCTTGCGGGCTGAGCAGGTACTTCCGGTCGCCGAGCGGAACGAGCTGGCCGTCAGCCACCAACTCGTAAGGCATGCGGCAGGCCTGCGCGCACTCGCCCCGGTTGGCCGAACGCCCGCCCAGTGCCTCGCTGGTCAGGCATTGGCCGGAGTACGCGACACAGAGGGCGCCGTGAATGAAAACCTCCAGAGGGAGTGGATGGGGGGTAGTTGAAAGCTGATGGTGGTTGAGTTGATAGGACTGGATCTGCTCGATTTCCTTCAGTGAGCATTCCCGGGCGAGGACGACGAGGTTGCAGCCGAGGGCGCGGGCAAACTCGACTCCAGACGCGCTGGTGATGGTCATTTGTGTTGAGACGTGAATCGGGAAGTCGGGGGAGTGCCGACGTATCAAGCGGCACATGCCGACATCCTGCACAATCGCGGCGTCCACCCCGGCGGCAATCATCGTTCGCACGTATTGTTCGGCGTCGGCCATCTCGTTCTGGAAGACGAGGATGTTGAAGGTGACATAGCCCTTCACGCCGCGCCGATGCAGGAACTCTATCAGCTTGGGCAGATCGGCCTCAGTGAAGTTGTTGGCCCGCATGCGGGCATTGAACTTCTCCAGCCCGAAGTAGATCGCGTCCGCGCCATTCTCGACGGCGGCCCGGGCGCATTCCCAATCGCCCGCCGGCGCGAGCAGCTCGGGCAAGCGAACCGGCGTGCGCGAAGCGCGGCGAGGCCCCCCCGCCGAATCACCCCGCTCCGGGTCTGCGATTGAAATGGCTTGATCGCTCTGCATCAGCAAAGCAGAACTTACGCTCCAAACTGCCCGGAAACAAAGGCTTAATCTGGAGCGCTTCAATCAAGCAATTTAAACAAGTGTTGCTGGACTCTGTAACCCGGAGCATATTTGCCCCGGCTTAATGACGGAACGAGTATGGTCGCCAAAATAACAAAAGACGGACTGCTTATCCCCAAGCGCTTGCTGCGTGGGATCAAAGCAGTTGAAATTCGGTGGCAGAGAAACCGAATAACTTTGCTGCCGTCCCCCGGTCCCGATCCCATCCGCAACTTGGGCCGCAAGCCGGTAACCGTGGGGTGCGTGGACGCTTCGGCCAACCATGACGCTTATGTATATGGCCGCACGGCATGAAGCCCGTCTTTCTGGACACCGCTGTTTCCTTTGTCCTCATGAAACAGCGTCGCTTGGAGCAGGCGCTCACTTTTGACCGGCACTTCATACAAGCAGGCTTCCAGAAGCTTCCCTGAGCTCCGTGATGCGGCTCGTGAGCCTGTGTTCGGCTATTATCTGCCTCGACTGGCAGCTCAATCTCTAGCCGTTCTCACCGCTTGGGCTCCTGCACCACGGCCGCGCAGGCTCGCCGGAGATATTCTTCAAATTGCCAATCGCCGCTGCTGCCGGTCTGCCGGGTCACCACTAAGTCGAGGCTCGGCACGAAGGCGATGAGCTGTCCGCCGGAGCCGGGCTTCTCGCGAGCGTCGGCGGGAAGGCCTTCACCGCTGTGACCGCCCGCGGGCCAGTGGCGCGCGGGCAATTCCCAGCCGTGGGAGAACACTTGCGGATTCAGCTTCCAGCGCAGCTCGGGCGTCTTGACTTCTTGGGTTGGCGCGGCGGTCTGTTCGACGAACCACTCGGGGATGACTTGCTGATCTTGCCATTGGCCGTCATGCAACATGCAGTAGGCAATGCGGGCAAGGTCGCGCGCGGACAGACCCAGGCCATGCGACGGATGCCGGCCAATGTTCGGCCCGCCGTCGTAATACTGAAACCACCAGTGCTCGATCCCGAGGGGTTTGAACAGCGCTTCGATGGCGAATTGATCGTAAGGCTTGCCCGTGACGTTCTCGCAGACGAGCGCGGCATGATCTAGAGCGATGGTCGAGTAACCGCACCCTTTCCCCGGATCGAAAGCGAGCTTCGCGGTTCGCTCGTCGCCGCTGAGGCCGAGGATATATTCCCACGTGCCGTCGTTGGGCGCGCCGGTCGCTTCGGGGCAGATGCCGGAGGTGTGATTGAGCAACTGCTTGACTGTGATCTTTGCTTTGCGTGGATCGCTGAGCGGTTGCGCCCAGGGAATGAACTGGAAGGCCAGATCGTCGAAGCTCATCCTTTTCGGCGTCTGGCCGTGCTGGCTGCGCTCGGAGGCGATGGCCAGGACGGTCGCGCAGACGGCTTTGGAAACCGAAGCCACGCGGCGAGTGTCGGTGCTGGCGCTATTGCCTCGCTCGACTTCCAGCGCGATGTAGCCGTGGCGAATCACGTCGGCAGCGAAGGTGCGGTCATCCGAATCGAGCAACCACTGTTTGAGTGCAGCCAGCTTGTCCGGGTCCATGCCGGCCAGGCGGCGAATGTCTTCCGCTCGGTCGAGCTTTCGCCAGCCGCCGTGGGATTCGGGAGGCGGGAAATACACGCCGGCGTGCTCGTCAGAAGCGGCGGGGAGATGCGCCAGTTGTTTCAATTGAGCGTAAACCAGCGGGTCATCCGCCGCGCCGCGGAAGGCGAACGGAAAGTGTTGGTTCACTTGCTCCTCCATCAATCCCCACGACGCGCCATTGGCAACGCAAAGGGCAGCGGCTTTGGCGCCGGCTTCGCCTGTCTTTTGGTCCTCGTTGCAGACGATCGGTTTGCCGTAGGGCTTTAAGGACGCAATACGACGCGGAATATCCTCCAGGCGAGTCGAGTTGAAGTGGATGAGCACGAAATCGCTGGCCTGAGCGATGGCTTCGTGCTGCGCGCCGTCGCCCAGGCCGCTGGTGGACACGAGCAAACCGGGCGCGGTTTGCCTGGCCAGCCGCATGAGCGCCACCAGACCATCGGCGGTCTTCAGGATGGGGTGATCGAAACCGCTGTGCCCGAATTCGTTGGCGATTTCCAGCAGCACGTTCCTGAATCCGCACGCTTGAATCCACTTCGCCACATTGACCACGCCGACGCGCACGGCCTCATCGTCTTTGAGCACCTGGTCCTGCCGTTGATAGTAGCAACCGAGGATCACGACCGCGCCGTGCCGGTCGCACGCTTCAATGACCCGTTGGACGCGTTTCAGATAGGAGCGGCGCAAGGACCCGTCGGGATGGAACGCCGAGTTTACCGCGCCTTCATAACCGGGCATGCCGCCCTGCAAATTGAGCGTGAAGGCAAGCACACCCTGCGCAACGTAATCGGGAATGCGCGCTATAAAGGCGTCCGTGTTCGTCTCAGCGCCAAAGGCAGGGCAGTTGGTGTCCTCGAACGTGGCATTGACCATGCGGACATTGAGCAGCAATCCTTCCGCCGGGGCGCCGCGGCAGGTCAGCTCTCCGTTGATGCGCCAGCGGTCATCCACGATGGCAATTCGCGTGGAAGCGGTGAAGTTTGAATTCGACTCGGGATTGTCGCCGTTTCCCCTGGCGGCAGCGTGCGAAGTAAACGGAACGTGGACCGTGAACAACAGACATCCGACGGCAGCGAGCATTCTCATTACGTTCCGCATCGTTACGCCGAAATGGGCGTAAGAGCCAGCCTTGTTTGCGCTCGGCCGCTGTGAACCTGATTAACGCGGCCTGGGTACGCGCTTTTGGGGAAAGCGAACTTTTACTAGACCCCAAACGACCCGTCGTCTGGTGAACAGGTTCAAGACTTCTCCGATCTCTCGAGCACCCGGCCGCATTGAGAGGCTGAGGCAAGCCGAGGCCGGTCCTCTTGGCCCTTATGCCAAAGGGTCCACGGTTTGCACCCCTGCCGGTTCGAAATGACGACTATTGTGGGTTGCGACGGTGTGACGGTGAAACAATGCCGTGGCTGCAATCAAAGAGTCTTCGCAGGTCATGGTGCGATTCTTGGCCTTCAGGTCCGCGAGGAGGCCCTTCCATCGAATCAACACGCGTTCGGTCAGTTCTTCGGTGGCCGGGGCGAGCCTCTGTCTGATCTCGGCCAGCCAAGCGGCAAGACTTGCCTTATGCGTGGCCGGCGCCCGATCCAGTCTGAACTGCAACTCGGCGAATGAGACAACGCTCAGGAAGATATCGGCTTCGTTGTTCTTGATCCAAGTGGCCAGTTTTGGCGGCACTTGCTTCCGCTCAAGGAGCGACAACAAGTCCGTATCAACCAGGAAGCTCAATTGAATGGGAGGGGATGCCGCGCTGGCGGGGGGATGGGGGCCGGACACTTCGAGAAGAGCTTAAGCAATCCAATGGCTCCGCGGCGTTTGGCTGGTTTGGGGGTTAGAACGATACTGTTCTTGCCGTCGCGCATTGGCCGGACCTCAACCAATCCACCCTTGGACAAACCAGAAGCCTCTCGCCACCATCTTGGGAGCGTGCTCTGACCGACCTTTGAGACGGTCATGGTGTCCAAGTCTTTCATGTGTTAAGGATTCCTTAAACCGCAGCGAGTGTCAACTCAAGCGACCAGGACTGAACTCCGTCTCGCACCTTCTCGGTTACAGCGGATTTTCCCTGTGCGACGACTTGGTTGCCTCGATTACCCAAGTGCCGGAATCGAGTTCGGTTGCGGCGAGAAGCTTGTTCCTGGGCTATTCGATCCCGTATTCCATTCGCAGCCAGTCGAGCAACGTACGCTGGGTTTGGTACCAGCTATTATTCCAGCCGCTGTTTCCAGTAGCCGGGCCTCTTCTTGCAGTTCATTACGGCGACAATCCAGACCCTCTCTGGCTGATCGAGATAGATCACAGCGTAGGGGAAGACGGTTGAAAAATGGCGGCGGGCAGGAGGATCAAAAACCCGGAACAGGTCGGGCTGCCTGCACACAGTCTCAATTAGCCTCTCGACCTCGTCGTAAAACCGCCCGCCCAGTCCCGGCTGGATCTTGAAGTAATAGTCTGCCGCGGCGGCGTATTCCTCGGCAGCTTCCGGATGGAAATAGTGAGCCTTCAACGCCCGACGACCTTGCGGATTCGAGCGGACACTTCCGATCCTGGAATCCCTCGCACCTTACCGGATTCAATGTCGGCCACGCGTCGGCGCGTTTCGGCCTTCCAGCTTTCCGCGATTCCCGGACTAAGATGAAGCCCTTGGGACAGCCGGTCCACGAGCTCCACGACCTGCTCCGTTGGCAAGTGGCAAGCCTCTTCAACGATCTGATCCAGCGTCATCGGCATGGGTTTAAACTACCCACGAGGGAGCCGAAACTCAAGCGGGAAGCCGAAATCCTGCGGTTGTA
>Ga0335078_10018980_pt1 | contig 10230 bp, 7 predicted proteins | sample Lox_Sample_32_FD_206711 | JGI IMG/M metagenome (GOLD analysis project Ga0335078, IMG submission 206711) | Soil microbial communities from Loxahatchee National Wildlife Refuge, Florida, United States - Lox_Sample_3.2 | ecosystem: Environmental > Terrestrial > Soil > Wetlands | place: USA: Florida...
TTCGATCGGGAACCACTCCCGTTCCCACTGCGTGCCCCCGGGCTTCCAGCCCATGGGCACGCGAGGGCACCCGTCCATTCCTATGGGTCGAGGTCCTCGTCACCTGCCCGTCGCGAACCGGTCCGTCGCCGTCACCAGCTCGTGCAGGTTCCCCGGCTCCGTCGCCGAGTGCCCCGCCTCCTGCACGAGCTTCAGCTCCGCCTCGGGCCACGCGCGGTGAAGCGCCCACGCGCTCTCCATCGGGCACACGACGTCGTACCGCCCCTGCACGATGACGGCCGGGATGTGCCGGATCTTGCCGACGTTCGCGAGCAGGTCCCGCTCGCCGTCCACCCACGCGCCGTGCACGAAGTAGTGGCACTCGATGCGCGCGAAGGCGATCGCGAACTCGTCGCCCGCGGTCTTGTCGATGAGCGACGTGTTGGGCAAGAGGCAGCTGGTCGATCCCTCCCAGGTGCTCCACGCCTTGGCGGCGCGCATGCGCACGCTCGGGTCGTCGTGCGTCAGGCGCCGGTGGAACGCCGAGAGCAGATCGCCTCGCTCGTCCTCGGGGATGGGCTCGAGGTACTTCTCCCAGGCGTCCGCGTACAGGGCGCTCGCGCCGCGCTGGTAGAACCAGTCGATCTCGCTCTTGCGGATGAGGAAGATCCCGCGCAGCACCAGCTCGGTGACGCGCTGCGGGTGGGTCTCGGCGTACGCGAGCGCGAGCGTGCTGCCCCACGAGCCGCCGAAGACCTGCCAGCGCTCGATGCCCAGGTGGCGGCGGAGCCGCTCGATGTCCTCCACCAGGTGCCAGGTCGTGTTGTCGACGAGCGAGGCGTGCGGCGTCGACTTGCCGCACCCGCGCTGGTCGAAGAGCACGATGCGGTAGCGCTCCGGATCGAAGAAGCGCCGGTGGTTCGGCTCTGTGCCGAAGCCCGGCCCGCCGTGCAGGAAGACGACGGGCTTGCCCTCGGGGTTGCCGCACTCCTCGAAGTAGAGCTCGTGCAGCTCGGAGACCCGCAGGCGGCCGATACGGTAGGGCTCGATGGGCGGGTAGTAGCCTCGGCGGACGGGGGGCGCGGACATCCGGGGTGAGAGATTATCGCAGAAGCTCGGCAAGACCATGGCGTCCGTGTCCGGGGCGCGGCACACGGCAGCGAGGGATCGGGCGCGAAATTCCACGCTTTGCGGGTGGTATCGCCCTTGCTGTACCGGGGGTGGGAGGTCGGGACATGGGTACGAAGCTCTGGACGGTCGCCGCCGCGGCTGCGTTGTGGGCGTGCGGGGGAGCCACCTTCACCGGGACGACCGACGGAGGCACGGGCTCCGACGGCGGCTCGAGCTCGGGGGGATCCGGGGGAAGCTCCGGATCGAGCGGCTCGAGCGGCAGCTCCGGCTCGAGCGGCGGCTCGAGCGGCAGCTCGGGAGGCTCGGGTGGCAGCAGCGGAGCGGGAAGCGGCAGCAGCTCCGGTGGGTGCTGCGTCGAGGAGTGTCCGCAGACGCCGCCCAGCGGCGGCACGCCCTGTCCGAAGGTCGGTCTGCAGTGCGAGTACGGGGACAACCCCAACCCGAGCTGCAACGAGATCGAGACCTGCGAATCGAACGGCTGGTCCTACCCGACGCCCGGCGTCGCCTGCCCGATGGGGACCTGCCCGGCGTCGTACGCCGACGTGCCCCAGGGAAAGGACTGCACGCCGCAGGGGCTGGACTGCTCGTATTCCGAGGGGCAGTGCAACTGCGCCCCGACGCTGCCGGCCTCGGGACCCAATCCCGTCTGGCAGTGCACGACGCCCACCTCCGGCTGTCCCGAGCCGCGTCCGGACATCGGCACCGGGTGCACGCAGCCGGGCCTGTCGTGCGACTACGGCGCGTGCACGGGCGGCGTGCAGCTGCAGTGCAAGGACGGCATCTGGCAGGAGGAGCCGACGGCGTGTCCGGTGTGAGGTGAAACAGAAAGATCAGAAGATCGGAAGGAGAGGCATGACAGACCCCTCTTCTGACCTTCCCGATCTTCCTGTTTCTCTCTCTTCTACGTCGTCAGCTTCTTCGGCTGCGGCTCGCGTCGCGGCCGCCGCCCGCCCGCCGCGTCGAGCTTCGGCTTGGACAGGGCGCTCAGGTGGAAGCGGCCGCTCGTCGCGGCGGCCTCGGCGGACTTCACGCGGTCGCGCGTCATCTCGATGAGCTTGGCCTGGCTGCGCACGAGCGGGGCGCCGGGCTTGGGCTGGACCCGCTCGTACTTGCCGTCGGCGCGCAGCGACCAGGCCTTCACGTTGTCCGAGAGCTGCAGCTGCAGGAAGTCCACGAGGCGCTGGCGAAGCGCGGGATCCTCGACGGGGATCATGGCCTCGACGCGCCGGTGGAAGTTGCGCGGCATCCAGTCGGCGCTGCTCAGGTAGACCTCGTCCTTGCCGCCGTTGGCGAAGTGGAAGACGCGCCCGTGCTCGAGGAAGCGGTCGATGATCGCGCGGACCTCGATGGTCTCGCTCACGCGGGGCACGCCGGGGCGCAGGCAGCAGATGCCGCGAACGAGCAGCGAGATCGGCACGCCCGCCTGCGACGCGCGGTAGAGGGCCTCGATGACGTCGGCGTCCACGACGGCGTTCATCTTCGCGACGATGCGCGCGGGCCGGCCGTTGCGCGCGTGCTCGGCCTCGCGCGCGATGAGCCCGAGGATGGCCTCGTGCAGCCCGAGCGGCGCGACGATCAGCTTGTTCCACCGGGGCGGGGCCGAGTACCCCGTGAGCAGGTTGAAGAGGCTCGAGACGTCCTCGCAGATGTCGGGCCGGGCGGTGAAGAGCGAGATGTCCGTGTACAGGCGCGCCGTCGACGGGTTGTAGTTGCCCGTGGACACGTGCACGTAGCGGCGCAGCTTGCCCTTCTCGCGGCGCACGATGAGCAGGCACTTGGCGTGCGTCTTGAGGCCCAGCAGGCCGTAGACGACGTGCGCGCCGGAGTGCTCCAGCATGCGCGCCCAGACGATGTTCGACTCCTCGTCGAAGCGCGCCTTCAGCTCCACGATGGCGGTGACCTGCTTGCCGCTCTCGGCCGCGCGGACCAGGGCCTTGACGATCGGCGAGTCGCCGCCGGCGCGGTAGAGGGTCTGCTTGATGGCGAGGACGTCCGGGTCGTCGGCCGCGCGGGCGATGAGCTCGAGCACGGCGTCGAACGACTCGTAGGGGTGCTGCAGCAGCACGTCCTGCTCGCGGATGACGGCGAAGATGTCCTCCGCCTCGCGCAGCGGCGGCACGGCGTGCGGCTGGAACGGCTCGTCGCGCAAGGCGCGCTCGTCGGCGCGGGTGATCGAGAACAGGTCGCCTGCGTTGAGCAGGCCGCTGACCATGTAGACGTCCTTGTCGGGATCGAGCTTGAACGCCTTCACGAGCTTCGCCAGGCTCCCCGCGGGCGCATCGCCGGAGACCTCGATGCGCACGGCGTTTCCGCGCTCGCGACGCCGGAGCTCCTGCTGGATCGACTGCAGCAGGTCCTCGGCCTCCTCCTCGTCGACCTCGATGTCGAAGTTGCGGGTGACGCGGAAGACGTAGAGGCCGTCGACGCTCACGCCCGGGAAGATCGTGCCGACGTGGCGGGCGAGCAGGTCCTCGAGCAGGACGAACGCGCGCGTGGCCGGCACTCCGCCGGGCGACTTCACGCCCGAGACGGGCAGCAGGCGCGGGAGCATCGAGGGCACCTGCACGACGCCGAACGCGGGCTCCGTGCTCCCGTCCCGCCGGAACATGACGCCGAGGTTGAGGCTCTTGTTGCGGACCTGGGGGAAGGGATGGCCCGGGTCGATCGCGATCGGCGTGAGGATCGGGAAGACCTCGTTGTGGAAGCGCGCGTCGAGCTCGGACAGGGCCTGCGCGGACAGCGTGCTCGGCTTGACGAGGACGGTGCCCGCCTCGGCCAGCTTCGGCAGGAGCACGGCGAGGCCGGCCGACTGCACCGCCACCAGCTCGTGCACGCGCGTCGAGATGGCCGCGAGCTGCTCGCCGACGGTCATCCCGTCGGGGCCCATCTCGTCGACCTCGCCGGTCAGCTGCTGCTTGAGGCCCGCGAGGCGGACCATGAAGAACTCGTCGAGGTTGCTCGAGACGATCGCGTGGAACTTGAGCCGCTCGAGCAGCGGAACCGTCTCGCTGTCGGCCTCGGCGAGCACGCGGGCGTTGAACTCGAGCCAGGACAGCTCGCGGTTGAGGTAGTACTCCCTCGACCGCAGGTCCGGGGTCTCCGGCGATCCGTTGGGAGCCACCGACGCGGGCGCGGGCGTGACGGACAACGAAGGATGCGACGTCGGAGCCGGCGGGATGCCGGAGGCTTGAACGGTCGCGCCGTTGGTGTCGTCCATGGCTCCCTCGGGCCGGGGACTCTAGCTCACTCGGGGATCCCTGTCGGGACGGGGACGTCCTCCGTCGGCTCTGCCGATGCCAGATCCTTGCGTAACCACACGTGATCATGCCCGAAGCGCCGGGTCTCCCGGTAGCGGGTCTTCACCCACGCGGCGGCCGTCGAGCAGTGCTCCTCGAAGTCGTCCCACGCGTCGCCCTCGGTCATCAGCGGCGAGGAGTCGAGGAACACGAAGGCCGCGGGCGGCCTCGCGTCGAGGCGAGCGAGCAGGTCGGCCTCGTGGGCGTCGCGCATCTCGCGGATGCGGTCCGCCTGCGCCTCGTCGGGCCGTCCGCCGGTGCCGCCGGCGAGCGCGGCGTCGACGTTCAGGTCGTAGGCGTAGATGTACGGCGTGGCCGAGAGGCGGCGGGCGATGAAGAGCAGGTACGGGTCCATGCCGTACACCTGCACGCGGTCCGAGGGGGCGGTGTGCTCGCGCAGGTACGTCGCGGTCTGCCGCATCTCGTACGGGAAGTAGTCAGGCTCCGGGAAGCGCGCGAAGTACTCGTGGGTCTCGCGGGCGGCGGGCGTGGAAGCGCCCCACAGCAGCCAGATGGCACGGATGTGCGGCGAGTCCTCCATCGACGTCGCGACGCGCAGGGCCACGACGACGCCGAACGCGACGGGCAGGAGGCGCCGGAGGGCGAGCCTGCGCTGCGCCGTTCGCGTCCGCTCCGCGAGCCACGCCGCGAAGACCAGCCACTGCAGGTGCACTCCGAGCGTGACCGGCTGGAAGTGGTACGGGAACGCCTTCGTCTGCGCGACGACGCCGACGAGGGCGCAGAGCGGCCAGAGGGCGACGGCGACGACGCGGACGGGGGCCTCGCGCGCGAGGACCAGGGCGAGCAGGACGACCGCCCCCACGATGGCGAAGATGGCCTGCGTGGCGTTCCACGGGGTCGAGAAGATGTCCGCGGCCGCGCGCGGCCAGATGAACCGGTACATCGCGGGCACGTCCACGAGCTGGATGTGGGCGTACGCGCGCACGTCCCCGTAGGTCCCGAGGAGCGCGAGCTGGACGGCGACGCTGGCGAGCGCACCGGCGCCGAACGCCCGGAGCGCGCGTCCTCGGGGCACCAGCAGCTCGCGGTCGAGCGCGAGCGTCACGAGCTGGGCCACGGTGAAGAGGCCGTAGGTCGGCTTGCCGAACCACGTGGCCAGCGACAGCGCGCCCACGAGCGCGAGCAGCCGCGTCTGCCTCTCCGGTCGCGCGGGGGATCGGCCCGCGATCCACGGGGCCTGCGCGACGAGCTGCAACGCGACGCTCCCGAGCAGGAACCAGTCGCAGAAGGTCTCGCGCTGCGCGAGATCCCAGTAGCCGTAGAGCAGGTACTGCCCCGAGAGCGTGACCCACGCCGCGATTCCCCAGGCGACCCGATCGAGAAGCTCGGGCGCGCGACGCGAGCGAAGGCCTGGCAGGCACAGCCCTGCGAGCGTGAACGTGGCCCCGGTCACGACGAGGTCCAGCGTCCGGAAGCGATGCTCGTCCGCGCCACCGAGCGCGAGAAAGACCCGGTGGACGAGCGGCGTCAGCAGCCCGTTGACGTCCCGGATGTCGCGGTAGTCGTGGTCGCCCTGCGTGAGCGCCCACGCGACATACTGGAAGATGCCCTGGTCGCGTCCGAGGGTCTCGAGCGACGCGCGGCGGGTCGCCTCCGAGATCCAGTAGAGCGCGGGCAGCGCGATGCTCAGCGGGACGACGAGCGTGCGAAGCAGGCGCGATCGAGCGAACGAGGAGCCCGACGCAGGCGCTGACGCGGACGGTCGAGAGCTCATCGGCGCCGCGCGAAAGCTAACATCTTTCCCTCGGCGTTTCGCGCGCATGCGCTGCTTGGCATCGTCCATGCGATCGCTTCGCGAAGCGATCGGGCAAGCCAGGCCATCCGGGCATGGCCTGGATTTGTAGGTCCAAACGTGTCCACAATTCCCGCCACGATGACGGATCCGGTCAGACGGCTGACGCCGGCTACAGCACCCTCGTCCGAGCCCCGGGCGCGCGCGTTCGCGGACGCGATGTCTGCGGCGCGCGGCAAGCACGTGCTCATCGCCCTGAGGGGTCACCCAGATCCGGACGGGATCGCGTGCGCCATCACGCAGGCGCACATCGCCCAGCGCATGGGCGTCGCGCAGACGACCGTGGGCTACTGCCAGGAGGTCAGCCACCGCGAGAACCGCGCCCTGGTGAAACTGCTCGGCCTGGAGCTGCGCAAGATCAAGAGCGTGCAGGAGGTGGGGAAGGTGGACTTCCTCGCGCTCGTCGACGCGCACGAGCTCGATCCCGAGCTGGCCGACACGCAGGGCCTCGAGGTGCTGAGCATCGTCGATCACCACCGGGCGACCTCGCCGCCGCGGGCGCGCTTCGTCGACCTTCGCATGGACGTCGGCGCCACCGCGACCATCTTCGTCGAGTACCTGCAGGAGCTGGCGGCGCTCGACCCCGACGTCGAGGAGGACCGCCGGATCGCGACGGCGCTCATGCACGGTCTGGCGACGGACACGGACGACTTCATGCTCGCGCGCGCGGCAGACTTCCGCGCGGCCAGCCAGATCGCCGAGGTCCTCGATCGCGATCTGCTGGAGGATCTGTCCCGGCGCCTCATCGCGCCGACGGCGATGGACGTCATCGCGCGCGCGCTGCAGGCGCTCGTCGTGCGCCGCAACTTCGCCGTCGCGGGCGTCGGCTTCGTGAGCGAGGCCGAGCGGGACACGATCGCGCAGGCGGCGGACTTCCTGGTGCGTCGCGAGGACATCGACACGTGCGTCGTCTACGGGGTCGTGGGCGACAAGTACATCGAGGGCTCGCTCCGCACGCACTCGCCGAGCGTCGATCCGGCGGTCTGGCTGGAGCAGACGTTCGGCGCCGACGAGAAGGGACGACCGTACGGCGGCGGGCGGCGCGACAAGGGGGGCTTCCGCATCCCCATCGGCTTTCTCGGGCGAGTGACCGATCGCGCGCAGCTCTGGCAGCTCGTGGAGCATGCCGTCCGCACGGCGCTCATCCGGCAGTCGGGCGAGGAGCCGACGCCGGGGGTCATCGTGCCTCCCGTGGCGCCGGCCTGAGCGAGCGCTGCCGGCGTGCGGCTGGTCTTCTTCGGGCTGCCGCTCGCGGCGCTGCTCCTCGAGCGCGACGGGCACGAGGTCGCGTGGGCGGCGGTGTGTCGACGTGGAGCCATCGGGACTCGACGGCTGCGCCGGCGGCTGAGCGCAGCGCGGGTCGCCGTGCTGCCGGACCTCGAGGAGGACGAGGCCTTCGACCGCGTGCGGGACGCGCGTCCGGACCTGCTCGTCAGCTGGTTCTGGACGAAGAAGATCCCGGCCCGCATCCTCGATCTCGCCCCCTCCGTCGGCGTGCATCCTTCGCTGCTGCCGCGCCACCGGGGGCCTGATCCGAGCTTCTGGGCCATCGACGCCGGGGACGAGGTGACGGGCGTGACGGCGCACAGGCTGGACGTCGAGTACGACACGGGAGCCATCCTGGGGCAGCGGACGCTCGCCATCGATCCCGAGTGGAACGGGTGGAAGCTGGCGCGGGCGCTCGACCGACCGAGCCTGGCTCTGCTGCGAGAGGTCGTCCGCGCACACGCGGAGGGTCGTCCGCCGCCGGAGCGCCCGCAGGACGAGTCCCGCGCGACGACCGCCCCCGAGCCGAGCGACGAGGAGCTGGCGGTCCGCTGGTCCTGGCCCGCGGACCGCGTCGCACGTCGCGTCCGCGCGGCGGCTCCGTGGCCGGGGGCGTGGACGGAGATCGGCGAGGACCTCGTGACGCTCGTGCGCGTCCGGCCGACGGCCGACTACCCTCGCGCCCTCGTCGCCGGGGAGGCCGCCGTACGAGCCGACGGCGTGGCGGTCGTCCGCGCGGGAAAGGACGCCGTGGAGCTGCTCGAGGCTCGCGGAGAGGACGACCAGCCGCTGTCGACCGCCGAGCTCGCGCTCGTCGTGAAGGCCGCCGCGGGCACAGAGAAGGAGTGAAGGAACGGGAAAGTTCGGAAGATCAGGAAGGGGGTCACGGACCAACCCTTCCTGATCTTCCGACCTTTCTGTTTCTCCCTCTCCACGCTTTCCCATTGCGCGGCGGCTCTGCGTACGGTTCGATCGGTGCAAGAGGAGTCCACCGTGTCCGACGCCGTCTCGCTCGCCCGCGCTGCGCGGGAGTCGCTCGCGCGAGGGCTGAACGCCCTGCAGGCCGACCCGAACGTTCCGCCGCAACTCGTGGAGCTCGCTGCACCCATCGCCCAGGCGATGGGCGCGCTCCATCGCATCGAGAGCTCGGGCGGTCAGCTCGCCGGGAACGCGGAGGCGGCGCTGTCCAACGTACAGGCGGCGCTCTCGGCCCTCCAGGCGCAGCCGCCGACGCTCCAGGCCGTCGTCTTGGCGATGGAGGCCGTGGCCGGCGCCCTCGGCAACGTGCACGCCCTGGCGCGTGCTGCCCAGCCGCAAGCGGCTCCCCAGGCTCCCGCGGCTCAGCCAGCTCCCTTCGTGCAGCAGTATGCGCCGGTGCCCGCGCCGCAGCCCCAGTACGCACCCCCTCCGCAGCAGTACGCTCCCCCGCAGCAGCCGCAGTACGCGCCTCAGCCCCAGTACGCCGCGCCGCCCCAGCAGCCGCAGTACCAGCAAGCTCCGCCGCAGGCCGCACCGCGGAACGCGGGAGACCCTTTCCGAGCCTCGTCCGAGGCGGTGGCCGCGGAGCTCGGCGCCCACAGCCCGAGCAACTTCTACAAGGGCCTGTCCGGAAACGACATCGTGGATCACGGGGGTCTCTTCGTGTCGACCTACAAGCTGCCCCAGCTCGGGTCGCCGGTGAGGCTGCGCGTATCCCTCCCGGGAGGCTACGAGTTCGAGGCGAATGCCGTCGTCCGCTGGCGCCGCGAGGCGAGCGACAGCGCGACCGACGCGCCTCCGGGCTTCGGCGCGCAGTTCACGGAGATCACCGCCGAGGCGCGGCAGCTCGTCTATCGCTACGTGCGCAACCGCGAGCCCATGTTCCACGACGACCTTTGAAGTGCCGGGCTCGAGGGGTGCGACTACAGTAGTCCGGCTTGGCGCGTCGCTTCGGCCTCCTCTTCCTCATCACCGCGCTGTTCGCGGTGGTCGCGTCCCCACGGCTGGCGCACGCGCGCAGCGATCCGAAGCTTCTCTGGAAGACGCTCGAGACCAAACATTTTCGCTTCAACTACTACTCGACGGAGGACGAGGTCGCGGCGCACATCGCCACGCTGGCCGAGTCGATCTACGAGCGACTGGTGCCGGTGGTCGGCTGGCCGCCGACGACGGACGCGAAGACAGAGGTCGTCATCACCGACCAGACCGACAGCGCCAACGGGTCAGCGAGCGCGCTGCCGTACGACTCGATCAACCTGTACGTGACGGCGCCGGACGACATGTCGCCGCTCGGCGACGTCGACGACTGGTACCTCGAGCTGCTCACGCACGAGTACACGCACATCCTGCACACCGATCACATCCAGGGCATCCCGAAGCTCATCAACCGCATCCTGGGCAAGACGCTCGCCCCCAACCAGGTCGAGCCGCACTGGATCCTCGAGGGGCTGGCGGTCCTCGAGGAGAGCCGCGAGACCAGCGGCGGGAGGCTGCGGTCGTCGATGTGGAACATGTGGATGCGGGCCGACGTGCTCGAGAACAACCTCGCCACGATCGACCAGTTCTCGAACGTCCCGCGCCGCTGGCCGCAGGGAAACATCTGGTACGTGTACGGCTCCTTCTTCATGCAGTGGATCGTCGAGACGTACGGCGAGCAGGCGCTGCGCGCGATGATCGACGACTACGCCTGGCAGCTCGTCCCGTACGCCATCAACCGATCCATCCGGCGCGCCACCGGCCACACGTACGAGGAGCTCTATCGCTCCA
>Ga0335078_10018983_pt1 | contig 10228 bp, 7 predicted proteins | sample Lox_Sample_32_FD_206711 | JGI IMG/M metagenome (GOLD analysis project Ga0335078, IMG submission 206711) | Soil microbial communities from Loxahatchee National Wildlife Refuge, Florida, United States - Lox_Sample_3.2 | ecosystem: Environmental > Terrestrial > Soil > Wetlands | place: USA: Florida...
CACGCGGCCAGGTAGACCCGGGCGCCTTTCTCGGGCACCCCGTGCTGGCCGAGAAGTTCGAGGAGACCCGACTTCGACGTTCCCACGGAGGAAGAAGGCGGCCGCCCGTTAAAAGGACGAAGGTGACACGAGGGAAAACCCTCGAGGGGCGGGCCGGTTACAGGGCGGCCTGGAAGTCCTCGATCGTGAGCGGATACTCGACCTCCGCTCCCCCGGCCCGAGCCTTCAGGACTTCGCGCGCGAGCAGCCAGTAGACGGTGGCGAGCGCGACGCGCCCCTTGTTGTTGGCGGGGATCACGAGGTCCACATCGCGCGTTTCGTTGTTGACGTCACACAGCCCGACGACCGGGATCCCGATCGAGACCGCCTCGCTCAGGGCCTGCTGGTCGGTCGCGGGGTCGGTGACCACGAGGACCTTCGGCTCGAAGTACTCCTCGAGGTTCGGGTTCGTGAGGCAGCCCGGCACGAACCGTTCCGCGAACGATACGGCCCCGAGGGTCTTCGCGAAAACCCGTACCGGCTTCTGGCCGTACTGCCGCTGCGAAACGACCAGGATGCGCTCCGCGGGGAACCGCGCGAGGAACTTCGCGGCGAGGCGGATCCGACGGTCCGTTTCCCGGACGTCAAGGACGTGCAGGCCATCGAATCGGACCTTGAAGACGAACCGGCGCATCGACGCCGACTTCTGCTGCGTCCCGATGTGGACGCCCGACGTGAGGTAGGTGTCCTCGGGGATCAGCAGCTCGCCCGGCTGGATGTCCTGCCCGTCGCTGGCGCTCACGGGCTCTTGGATCATCGTCTCATCGTCGTCGGGCATCGGGTCAGTTTCCGGTGGCGCGGCCGAGCCGCAGGAGTTCATTTAGCTTTGCCACCCGTTCGCCGCCCAGAACGCCGCATTTCAGCCCCCGGGCCCCCGTTCCGAGCGCCACGTGGGCGAGCCACCCTTCGGGGACCTCCCCCGAGCGGTGGGAGGTCACGGTCGAAAGCCCTCGGCTGCGGGCCAGGTCGACGGTGGCGAACGTGTCGGTGAGGGTTCCGACCTGGTTCACCTTGATGAGGATCGCGTTCGTGGAGTGCTTCTCGAGACCGATCCGCAAGCGCCTCTCGTTGGTGACGAAGATGTCGTCGCCGACCACCAGGGTCCGGTCCCCGACGCCCTTCGTGAACGCGGCGAAGGCGTCGAACGCCTCCTGGTCGAACGGGTCCTCGACGAACTTGAGCCCGAACCGGTCCACCAGCTTGGAAACGAACCCGACCTGTCCCTCGCTATCGAGCGTCTGCTCCCGGTAGCGGTACTTTCCGTCCGAGAAGAACTCGCTCGCGGCGAGGTCGAGACCCGGATGGACTTCGAGGTGGAGTTCGTCCCGGGCCTTCGCACAGGCGTCCGTAAGGATCTCGAGCGCCTCGATGTTCGAGACGGCGGCGACCCAACCTCCCTCGTCCCCGCGTCCGAGCGCAGCGGTCGGGAACCGCCGATGGAGCTCCTCCCCGACCAGTCCGTGCACCCGGATCGCCGCGCGGACCGAGTCCTCGGGCCGGGCGCACTGCGCGAACGCGATGAACTCCTGGATATCGGGTCCCCCGATCGCGTGGCGTCCCCCGTTGAGGCAATTCCCGACGATCGCGGGGAACGTCCGTCCATCCACGCCGGGACGGGCGAGGACCTTCCAGAGGGGGCGGCCCGATTCGACGCCCGTGGCCATCGCCGTGGCGACCGAGGCCGCGGTCGCGGTGTTCCCGCCGATCGACGCGAAGTTGGGAGTCCCATCGACGGCGTGCAACGCGGCATCGACCGCCGACTGGTCCGCGGCATCGAGGCCGACCAGCCGCGGCGCCACGCGCGCGCGGAACGTCCCGAGCGCCTCGGGCACGCCTCCCTTCGGGAACGCGAGCACCTCATGGACGCCGGTGCTCGCGCCGCTCGGGGCGCCGGCGCGGGCGTGGGCCCCGGACGCCAGCGTGATCGTCGCCTCGACCGTGAGTCGTCCCCGACTGTCGTAGAGGGGCTCGAGCTCGGCCGCCGTGATCTGCGTCACGTTTCCTCCACGAACTCAACGAGCACGCCGGCAAAGGCGGCCGGATGCGCGAACCCGACCCGCCGACCCCGTGCCCCCGGGCGTCCGTGCGTATCGAGGAGGCGGCCGCCGTGGGACGCGACGTCGGAGAGCGCCGCATCGACATCCGGCACGGCGAATGCGAGGTGGTGGATGCCGCCGCCCCGCGTGGCGAGGAACTTCGATACCGGAGATTGGAGGCCGGTCGGCTCGACGAATTCGATGTGCGTCTCGCCCGTCTCGAAGAACGCGACCCGCACGCCGCCCCCCGGCACCTCTTCGGGCGGGGACGACGGGGGTCCGAGGTACGTCTGCCAGCGTGCGATCGTCTCCGAGAGATTTCCGACTACGATGCCGACATGGTCCAGTTTCATGATCCCTCTAGAACGACGTGGAGGCCGGTTGCTCCCCAAAGCAGGCGCGCCACACATCGGCCACCTCGCCGAGCGTGCAGCCCGCGCGCACGGCGCTCAGGACCGACGGCATCACGTTCTCTCCCCGGTCCGTGGCGGAACGCAGCGCGTCGAGCGCCCGCTCCGCCGCCGTCGCGTCGCGGTCGCGGCGCCAGCGACGCAGGCCCAGCACCTGCTGCCGCTCTTCGGCGGGAGTGATGCGCTGGATGCGCACACCGGAGCCGCCGGCTTCCGCGAAGAGCGAGAAGTTCGGATTTCCTTCCGTGAAATCGTTCACGCCCACGACCACCTCTTCCTTGCGTTCGCGGGCGCGGGCCACTCGATACGCTTCCTTCGCGATCTCGCCCGCGGTGAAACCGCGCTCGATCGCGGCGAGGGCGCCGCCCATCTGCTCGATCCGGTCGAGGTACTCTCGGGCGTCCGCCTCGATGCGGTCGGTGAGGTACTCGATCTCGTAGGCACCGCCGAGCGGGTCGACGGTGTTCGTCACGCCGGACTCCTCGGCGAGGATCTGCTGGGTGCGCAGCGCGAGCCGGGCGGAGGACTCGGTCGGGAGCCCGAGCGCTTCGTCGAGCGCGTTCGTGTGCAGCGACTGGGTTCCGCCGAGCACGGCCGCGAGCGCTTCGAGCGTGGTCCGCACGACGTTGAGCTCGGGCTGCTGCGCCGTGAGGCTCGAACCCGCGGTCTGGGTGTGGAAGCGCAATTGACGGGAACGGAGGCCCTTCGCACCGAACTCGTCGCCCACGATCCGGCTCCAGAGGCGGCGCGCCGCGCGGTACTTCGCGATCTCCTCGAGGAAGTTCCGGTCCGCCGAGAAGAAGAAGGAGAGTCGGGGAAGGAAATCGTCGAGGTCCAGGCCGCGCTCGCGGACCGCTCGGACGTAGGCGATCGCGTTCGCGATCGTGAAGGCGACCTCCTGGACGGCGGTCGCCCCGGCCTCGCGCATGTGGTAGCCCGAGACCGAGATGTAGTTCCACTGCGGCATCTCCCGCGTCGCGAACTCGATGAGGTCGACCGTCAGGCGCATCGAGGGGCCCGGGGGGTAGACGTACGTCCCGCGCGCGACGTACTCCTTCAGGATGTCGTTCTGCACCGTCCCCCCGAGATGGGCGCGGGGAACGCCGTTCTCCTCCCCGACCGCGACCAGCAGCGCCGTCAGGATAGGGGCGGTCGCGTTGATCGTCATCGAGACGGTCGCTTTGTCGAGGGGGATCCCGCGGAAGAGGCGGCGCATGTCCCCGAGCGAAGCGATCGGCACTCCGCAGCGCCCCACCTCCCCGTGGGCCCGCGGATGGTCGGAGTCGTAGCCGTTCTGCGTCGGAAGGTCGAACGCCACCGAAAGGCCCGTCTGGCCCCCCTTCAAGAGGAAATGGAATCGCTCGTTCGTAGCGGCCGCGCTGCCGAATCCGGAGTACTGGCGCAGCGTCCACGTCCGGCCGCGATACATCGTGGGCTGGATGCCGCGCGTGAACGGCGGTTCGCCCGGGAATCCGATCTGGTCGAGGAACGAGCCCTCGACGTCCGCGGGCGGGTCGACGAGCAGCGGAAGCCGGCCCCCGTCCGCGCGGTCGCCGATCGCGCGGTGGGCGTCCCTCGTCCACCGGCTGCGCGCCGCGGACGCTTTGGATGCGCGTCGGGAACGGGCCATCACGGTTGGACCGGGGAGCGCTATTAATCGGCTTCGTGGCGGGTCATTAACGGCCAAATCGCCGTCAGGTCCAGCTCGGCCCATGCCACCGGCACCGGGACCCCGAGCTCGGCCAGGATCCCGGGGGCGACCTCCCCGAGCTCGGCCACCGTTTCTCCGGCCACCCGGGCGCGCGCGGCGCGACCCGGGATCGTTCCGGGGAGGTCGGCCGGTTCGCGGACCCCGACCATGTCGACCGTGCGGAGAAGGTACTCGACGACCGCCGCGGCCTCCGCGAAGCCGGCGTCCTCCGAAGCGAGGACCACGCCCGCCCGGTACCGGGTCTCCGCTCCCGTCTCCGATCCGGGCGCCCGCACGACCACGGGGGCGACTTCCCCGAACCGCTGCGGATAGCCGTGGCGGGTGTTGTGCGACAGCACGTCGAGATGCGACAGCAGCAATCGATCGCGCAGGAAGGCGAACTCCGCCGAAACCGGGTTCTTGAGGTGGAGCGGGGCGCCTCCCCCGACGCGCGCGACGGTCGATTCGGAAACGAGGAGCGGAGTGTGCGGCGCGGCGAGGCCGAGGCCGATGAGCGCGGCGGAGAACCGGCGGCGGAAGACGGTCTCTCTCCGGAGACGTCCCCGCGTGGAGCTCGGCGGGAGGATTCCCTCCTCGGGGCGCACGCCGTCCGCGAGCAGCACATCCTCCGCGATGTCCACGGGAGTGGAAAGGTCGGGCCGCCACGGCGGCATCTCCACCTTCCAGCCGCCGGAATGCGGCCGCCCCGAGAGCCGGACCCGGGCGAGACGCCGCTCGACGACCGCCGCCGAGATGCCGTCGCCGCCCATCGACCGAAGGAGCGCGGACGGAAGGTCGAGCGAACGGTGACGGACGATGGGGCTGCCCTCGGAACCGGCGGCTCCCGATCGGGCGACCGGCACCGGCGCGACCGACCACCCCTGCGCGACAAAGACCACGAGCATCAGTCCGACCGCCTCCACCACGGTCCGCTCGCGCGTTCCGGTCGCCTCGATCAACAGTTCCCGGTCGCCAACGCGGGCTTCCCCGGCCGTTCGGCCGTTGAGGACCGGCGGAAGGCTGAGGACCGTGCCCTTCGCATCGCGGAGAGTGAGGCACTTGTCGCCCTGCCGCCCGAGCGCTCCGTAGGTCCGGGCCATCGGGTGGTCCCGGTAGAACTCGACAGCGCCGACCTCCTCCGAAGCTTCGAGCGGGACGAACCGGACCGACGCCATCGGCTCGAGCGCGTAGCGGACGGGGAACTCGAACCGCTCGAGCGGATAGAGGCCGAGGCTCGCGGCCCGTCGGTCCCGCCCGATCGTCGCGTGCAGGAGCTCCTGGAACCGCACCGCCTCCGCGAGCAGTCCGTCGTCGAGCGCGCGACCGGGGGGCGCGCGCACGAGAGCGCCCTCGATCGCCGGGCGCAACGGGTCGACGGACGGGTCGACGTCGAAGCCCGCGCCCGGGTCCTCGGCCGCCGGGGCGCGATAGGCGGGGATCCCCCGGGCGGCGTCCAGCATACCCTGGAGGTAGAGTCCGAGCCCGCCCTCGGACAGCAGGTCGAGACGGTCCGGCGTCACCGAGATCGTGAGGGCGTTGCCGTCGTGCCCCTCGACCTCGGCTTTCGAGGCGAACAGGAGGTCATCGAGCGTAGCGTCGCTCAACGGCCGACCGACGACCGCGAGCAACCGGTCCCGGTCGAGCACGGCCTGCGGCATCGTTACGGGCCCCCCTCGGTGAGGGCCGCCAGGTCGTCCTGGAACAGCTCGCGAATGTCGTTGCAGCCGAGCGCGACCATCGCGAGCCGGGTGACGCCGATCCCCCAGGCGAGCACCGGCACCTCGACGCCGAACGGTCGGAGGACCTCGGGGCGGAACAAGCCCCCCGGAAAGATCTCGATCCATCCGAGCCGCGGATGGCGCACGTAGCCCTCGATCGAGGGCTCGGTGAACGGAAAGTAGCTGGGCCGGATCTTCATCTCGCGGATCCCGATGCTTTCCGCGAGGGTCCGGAAGATCCCGACCAGGTGCCGAAGGTCGAGTCCTTCTTCGCCGATGATCCCCTCGCACTGGCCGAACTCGAGGTGGTGGCGCGCGTCGACCTCCTCGCGCCGGAAGTTCCGGTCGATCGAGAACATCCGGAACGGGGGCTTCGGGTTCCGAGCGAGGTAGCGGGCCGAGACCGCGGTGGTCTGAGACCGCAACACGGACCGGGACGCCACGCGCACGTCGTACGGACCCGGCCAGCCCGGACCGAGCGGCGCCGCCATCCCCGGAAGGGGCCGGCCCTCGTGGACCGCCGCGACGCGGGCGAGGAGGTCGGGCGCCGGCGGCCTTCCCTCGACCCCTTCCACGGAGAGCGCATCGTGGATCGACCGCGCGGGGTGGTCCTGGGGCATGAAGAGGGCGTCGTTGTTCCAGAACTCCGTTTCGAGGAGCGGGCCTTCCGCCTGCTCGAACCCGAGGCCGATCAGGATCTCCTCGAACTCTTCGAGCCAAGCGATGTACGGGTTCGGCCGCGCCCCGGTGCGGTACGGGACCGGGGCCCGGACATCGTAGGCCCGGAAGGTCCGGTTCCTCCAGGCTCCCGAGCGGAGGAGCTCGGGGGTCACCGAACCGAGGAGCTCCTCGCCCTCGGGAGCGAGCGGGAGGCGGCGGCCCTCCTCGGAAGCGGACCACCGTTTGATCGAACGGTGGTCGCGTCGCACGAGGCCCCGGCGTTCCAGGGCGTCGACGATCGCGGGGTCCGCGTCGCTCGACCCCTCCGAGACCTGCCTCAGCACGGTCTCTTCGGGGAGCGGCCCCTCGGGGACCGCCGCGCCCGGCTTCAACCGGAACGGGAAGCCGTCCGCGAGCAGACCTCGGCGTCGGAGGATCCCGATCGCGGCGGACCGCTCCTCTTCCTCGACCCCCGCCGCCGTCGCTTGTTCGGGCGTCAGCGCGCCATCGTGCGCTGCGAGAGCGTCCAGGAACCGTCGTTCGGGAAGCCCGCGCGCCCGCACCGCCTCCCCCCGGGGGGTGAGTCGAACGAGGGTCTCATGCTCCTCCTCGACCAGCGCGAGGTGCTTCGAGCGGAGCCGCTGGAGACTTCCCCGCACCTGGTCGGCGGGGAGGCCGAGGTCCCGACCGAGCGATTCTTCGTCCGCGCTCGGTCCTTCCTGCCGGCGCAGCGCGAGGAGCAACGAACGTTCGGGCCCCGAGAGAGCGACCGGGGCCGCCCCGACCGGGGCATCCCCGGATGCCTCGGGCACGGGGAGTGGAGAAGGGGGCCGGATTAAGTCTTTTGGGGAGACCGGCCGCCGAGAGTCCGAGCGCGAGCGGCTCGGAGGGGCGCCCGACCTAGCCGGTCGGAGGCCCGCCCGGGGGCGGCGAGGTCGGAGCGGCTGGGGAGGGAGAGGTCGGGCCCGGCGCGCTGGGGGCCGGCACCGGGGCAACCGTCGCGCCCGCGCTCGGCGGACGAACCGGGGGTCTCGAGGGGCCGGTGAGATGCGGCGGGCCCCGTCCGAGAACGTACCCGGCGACGATCGCGACGCCCATGATCAGGGCGAAGGCGATGACGTTCACGGGGCACTGCTCGAGGCCCGCGAGACTCGGAGCGAGACCGAGCAGGTTCACGTCCACCGTGGTCGAGTTCGTCCCGTAGTACCCGTCGCTCGTTACCGAGACCTGGGCCGTTCCGTGCGAACCAAAGAAGCAGCTCGGAACGGAAACGGAGTAGCTCACCGAGCCCGAAGCATTGCTCGCAAGACTCGTCGTGCCCCAAACCCCCGCACACGGCCCGACCGCGTCGCTCGCCTGGAAGCTGATCGCGATCGGCACTCCCGCGATCGGGGCGCCGCTGGTCCGGTTCGCGAGCTCGGCGGTCACGGTGACCGTGCCTCCCGGGGCGACGGGGGACGGGGAGGCCGTGACGCTCAGGTCGACGAAGGTCGCGGTCAGATCCTCGTAGAGCAGGAGGGCGCGGGGGGACCCCCAACCGGTCTCGGTGTCCCAACCGGGACCGGCGGAGCCGACGCAGGTCGAGCCGGTCGTGATGTCCGCGAGCCCGATCGGGTCCTTCCCGTTCTCTTGGCTCGCGCCGACCTGATAGAGTCGGGGAGTGAGGAACCCGAGCTTACCGCCGTACAGGGCGTCCATCTCCGCGACCAGGCCGCCCCAGAGCGGCGTCGCGAAGCTCGTCCCGGCGGCGACCCCGCTCGCGCCGTTGTAGTAGAGGTAGTTGTACGCCGCGGCCGCGGAAACGTCGGGGAGCCCGCGATGACCGTTCGCGGAGATCGGGCCCGCGGCGCTCCCCACCTCCTGCCACGACGGCGCCGGGGTCTGCGTCGAGTACCCTCCGCCGCTCCCGCTCCAGGCGGACTCGCCCGCGAGCCCGGTCACCTGGCCCAGGAGATTGCGGGCGAGCGCCGGGTCCGTCCCACCCACCGCGATCACCGATGGCGAGCTCGCCGGGAAGTCGACCGTGGCACCGCCCTGGCAGTTCGACTCCGCGTCGCCACCGAAGTCGCCGGTCGCCCCGAGCATCGTGATCCCCTCCTGCGCGGCCATCGCGATATCGGTCGCCCACGCGGCCGCGAGCGGCTGGCTCGCGTTCTCGGGAGTCCCGAACGACATCGAGATCACGGAGACCCCGGGGATGCCGGTGACCGCCTTGTGAAGCGCATCGGTCATGTCGGCGTCGCTCGGAGAGTACCCATCGCTCGACGGTCCGTCCGGAGCGTAGACCGCATGCAAGGTCGCGCCGGGAGCCATCGAGCCCGACCACTCCATGTCGAGGGTCAGCTCCTGCGGGGCCTTGCTCGGGTCGCTCGGCGCGCCGGTCGACGGCGCCGGAGCTCCGTCGATCGGATACGCGTTGTAGTGGATCGCCGGAAAAGTGCTAGGGTAGTTGCTCGAGAAGAAGGTCGCGAGGTCGTTGGGGTCGTACCCATCGCCCCACAGGAGCAGCACGATCCCCTCGCTCGCGGCGAACTCGCCGGTCCCCGAGACGTTGTAGAGGGACGAAAGGTCGTAGATCTGGCGCGCGGTCGCGGGCGTGATCAGGTCCGAGGCCTGCGCGGTGCCCGCGGCCGGTGAGACCGGAGGCAGTCCCGCGGGGAGGGCAAAGGTGTCGAAACCGCTCGTGAGCCCGGTGACCGCGGCGACCGACGCTTCGAGGTCCTCCGGCAGTCTTGGAGCCGAACTCGGGAACGTGACCGCGCGACCTTCGAAGGCACCGGTCTCGAGCTCGGTACCGAACGCTCGACCTACGGCGCTCGCGCTTCCCCCGACGGTCAGCGAAAGGCGGTCCGGCTCCGCGTGCACGACCGTGAGGCCCATCGACTCGAAGTACGACTCCGCCGAAGCGTACGCCACGGGCGAAAGTCCGTACCGCTCCGCGATTTCGGTCACGGAGAGCGGGGGCGCGCCGAGAGGTGGCGGAACAAAGAACGACGGGTCGCTCGGATAGAACGTCACAACTACGAGCTGCGGGCCCGCCGCCGGCACAACGTCGGCCACGGACCGAGGGATGTCCGCGACGTACCCTGCGCGTTCGGCGAACGAGCCGGTATAGACCGAGGAAGCATCGAATTCGGCCGACCGCGCTTCCGAGGGGGAGGAGACCGTCGCCGAGTGTCCGGACGTCAGCGGTACGCCCGAGAGCACGACCAGCGCGGCGATTACCGCGAGCACGGGCCACCGCCAGCGATGCGGCCGACCCGCGGGCGACATGCCCGTAGATGGGCCTCGGCCTCGGAAAAAGCTTCCCGAGCGCGACCGGGGATCCGACCCCTACACGCGGATCGGCGCCGTATAGCCCGGCGGGAGGTGGAAGCTCTCGCTGCCTCCGAACGGTTCGGGCCGCGGCGTCGGGGCCTCGCCGCGCTTCGCCGCGAGGTAGGCGTCGATCGCGTCGGCCGCCTCCATCGAGGTGCCCATGGCGTACACCACGGAACGGCCGCCGGCGGCGAAGATTCCCGGGACCGCGGTCTCGAATCCCTTTCCCTTGCCTTCGGGCCAACCCTGCGACGTGAGCTTGAGGTCGAGGTCGGGCCCGAACCCCGTGAGGTCCGCCTTCTGGCCGACCGCGACGATGACGGTGTCGCAGGCGATCGTCGTTTCGGAGCCGGGCAC
>Ga0335078_10018984_pt1 | contig 10228 bp, 11 predicted proteins | sample Lox_Sample_32_FD_206711 | JGI IMG/M metagenome (GOLD analysis project Ga0335078, IMG submission 206711) | Soil microbial communities from Loxahatchee National Wildlife Refuge, Florida, United States - Lox_Sample_3.2 | ecosystem: Environmental > Terrestrial > Soil > Wetlands | place: USA...
CCCTTACGTCGAGGACGACGAGGTCCCTACCCTCGTCGAGCTCGGCCTTGAGCGCCCTAGGGGAGACCTCGAGCGCGGCGCCGAGCCCCTCCTCGACGCCGCAGAAGGCCTCGTAGTCGATGAGCTTCGTGACCGTCGGGTTGGGTCCGCAGACCTGGCAGTCTGGGTTCTTGCGGAGCTTCAGCTCCTTGAACCTCATGTCGAGCGCGTCGAAGAGGAGGAGGCGCCCGATGAGTGGTTTGCCCTTGCCGAGGATCAGGTCGATGGTCTCGGCGGCCTGGATGCTCCCCATGATGCCCGGGAGGACTCCGAGGACCCCGCCCTCCGCGCAGGAGGGGACGAGTCCCGGCGGGGGTGGCTCAGGGTAGAGGCACCGGTAGCACGGGCCCTCCCTCGCGTAGAAGACGGAGGCCTGGCCCTCGAACCTGAATATGCTCGCGTAGACGTTTGGCTTGCCCAGGAGGACGCAGGCGTCGTTGACGAGGTACCTTGTGGGGAAGTTGTCGGTCCCGTCGAGGATGACGTCGTAGCCCCCGAGTATGTCGAGGGCGTTGGTGGAGTCGAGCCTCTCCTTGTGGACCTCGACCGTGATGTAGGGATTGACCTCGAGGAGCCTGGCCTTTGCGGTATCGGCCTTGCTCTTGCCGACGTCCTTCTCCGAGTAGAGGACCTGCCGGTGGAGGTTGCTCTTCTCTATCACGTCGAAGTCGACTATGCCTATCCTCCCGACCCCGGCGGCGGCGAGGTATGTCGCAGAGGGAGTGCCCAGCCCCCCGGCGCCGACGATCAGGACGCTGGAGGACTTTAGCTTGCCCTGTCCTTCGAGCCCGACCTCGGGCATGATTAGGTGCCTGCTGTAGCGGGCGAACTCGCTGCTCGAGAAGGAGACCCTGCGGTCGTCGTCGTGCGAGCCCCCGGCCACCGCCGGGACTATCATCAGGATGTCCCCGTCCTTGAGGGCGGTCTTCTCGCCGTCCTTGTACCTGATGTCCTCCTCGTTGAGGTAGACGTTGATGAAGCTCCTGAGCTTGCCCGTCTCCGAGTAGATCTGCTTCCTCAGGTTGGGGAAGGCGGTGATCAGCTCCTTGAGGGCGTCGCTCACGGTCCGGGCGTTGAGTTCGAGCTCGTCCTCGTCGTTGGTGTGCTGCCTGAGCGCGGTGGGAATGATGACCTTGACCGTCACTGCCTCGTGCTCCCCCTCTGCTGCGCGGGCTGGTAGACCTCTATCTCCTCTTCTGTCACCCCGTCCCTCTCCTGGTTCGGAATCCACGACCTCGTGTCGCCGGCGGCCCCCTTGGGGACGGAGACGACGACGTACGAGTACCACGGGAAGGAGTGGTCGATGTCGAACTTCGACAGTGTCGCTGGGTAGTCGGGGTGGGAGTGGTAGACCCCCGCGATGGCCAGCCCCTTCCTCGCCGCCTCCCTGTCGGCCTTGAAGAGCTCGAGGGGGTCGATGTGGTACCTGTCGGACTTTGGGCCCTGGAAGGCGTTCCTCATCTTGACGGAGTCGACCACGTTCTTGCTCTTGGGGGTCGCTATGAGGAGCCCGCAGCACTCCTCGGGGTAGGTCGACTCGGCGTGCGCGTGGATGCCCTCGAGCGTTCGCCTCTCGATCCTTATCACCACTGGCCCTTCGCCTCTCCGGGGTGCGCGGGAGGTCCTCGCGAGCCCATTCGAACCGGAGTTCCGCCCCGGCTGAGGTTCATAAGCGTGATGGTTGGGTAATTCCTATCAGAATTTGGTCGCGGCGCCCAGACCTCACATTCCGGGCATTCCGCCCATCCCGCCCATCCCGCCCATGCCTCCGCCGCCCGCGCCCGGAGGCGGGGTGGACATCTTGCTCGAGGCGATGACGTCGTCGATCCTCAGGAGCATGCTGGCTGCCTCGGTGGCTGCCTTGAGTATCTGGAGCTTCACGGCGAGTGGCTCTACAACGTTCTTGGACCACATGTTGGCGACCTTGCCGTTGAGGGCGTCGACCCCGGCCCACTTCTCACCCTTGGCGTGCCTCGCCTTGAGCTCGACCATGGTGTCGATCGGGTCCATCCCCGCGTTCTCGGCGAGGATGGTTGCGATGACCTCGACGGACTCGGCGAACTTGAGGGCGGCGAGCTGCTCGCGCCCGCTCAGCTTCGAGGCCCACTCCTTGACCTGGTAGGACACCTCGACCTCGGGGGCGCCGCCTCCGGCCACTATCGCCGGCTTTTCGACGACGTCCTTGGTCACCATGATGGCGTCGTGTATCGCGCGCTCGCCCTCGTCGACCACCCTCTGGGAGCCTCCGCGGATGAGCAGGGTCACAGCCTTTGGGTTCTTGGCGCCCTCGATGAAGACCCACTTGTCCTCCTCTATCTTCCTCTCCTCGGCGATCTTGGCGTGGCCGAGGTCCTTGGCCGTGAGGTCGTCGAGGTTGGTGATTATCCTCGCGCCGGTGGCCTTTGAGATCTTGGTCATGTCGCTCTCCTTGACCCGCCTTACCGCCATGACCCCGGCCTTGGCGAGGTAGTGCTGGGCGACGTCGTCGATGCCCTTCTGGCAGACCACGACGTTCGCACCGGAGCCAACTATCTTCTCGACCATCCCCTTCAGGATGTTGTCCTCCTCGTCGAGGAACTGCTGCATCTGGTTGGGGTCGTTGATCCTGATCTCGGCGCTGAACTCGGTCTTCTCTATCTCGAGGGGCGAGTTGACGAGGGCGATCTTGGCGCCGTCTATCCTCTTTGGCATCGCGGAGTGGACGACCTCCTTGTCCAGGGCGACGCCGGAGATTAGCTTCGTGTCGAGGAGGGAGCCGCCGGGCTTCTTCTCGACCTTGACGTTGTCGATGTCTACGCTGTAGCCGGTGTCGGTCTTCTCAGCGACGGCGAGGATCGCGTCGACCACCATGCCTGCGAGGAAGGGCGCGTCCTGCGAGACTAGCTTGGTCTGCATGCTCGTGGTCGCGACCTTGATGAGGTCCACCTTCGACGTGGGGTCGACCTTCTCCGCTATCTTCTCGAGGACCGCCTCCGCCTTCTCGAGGGCCTTCAGGTAGCCGTCGACGACCACCGTCGGGTGGACGTCCTGGTTGATCAGCTCCTCGGCCTTCTCGAGCAGGGCGCCCCCGAGGATGACCCCGGAGGTGGTGCCGTCGCCCACCTCGTTGTCGGTCGCCTTGCTGATCTCGACCATCATCTTGGCGGCGGGGTGCTGGACGTCGATCTCCTTGAGCATGGTCGCGCCGTCGTTGGTGATCGTCACGTCGCCGAGCGAGTCGACGAGCATCTTGTCCATCCCCCGGGGGCCCAGGGAGGTCCTCACGAGCTCGGCGACTAGCTTCGCCGCCTGCATGTTGTTCCTCTGGGCGTCCCTTCCCTTGGACTCGGAGCTTCCTTCTTTTAGTATGATGTACTGCGGACCGCTTGCCATTCTAGAATCGAGACTATACAACTAAGCGTTGTATATAATCGTTACGAGGGGCCCGCAGGTGCGTCCACCTCGGACTCTTCTTCCGGTTCTTGTGACCGCGAGGCGAGGGCGACGAAGGTGAGGAGGTAGTTGACGAGGTAGAGGGAGATGCAGACGGGGCAGTAGATGCCGTTGAGGAGCTTGATCTCGATGTACCATGGGTAGATCGTGAAGATGTTGCCGATCATGAGGAAGGGGACGAGGACGGAGCCGACGGGCTTGCCGTACCGCTTGATCGCCCAGAGGCCGACGCCGAGGACGACGGGGAACCAGACGACCCCATAGACCCAGAACTCGACGCCGAGGACGGTGGTGTACCCGCTCGCGAAGACCGACTGGCAGCTGAAGGCCCTGGTGAGGCTGCAGGAGTTGAGGGAGTAGGTGAGCTCGCCGTAGCCGTGGTAGACGGCGATGGCGACCCCTGCGACCGCGAGCGCGACGTAGGCCCTGGAGAGTCGGTCGAGGGCCAACCTCGCTGTCCCCTAGCTCAGCGCAAGGCGGCCAGAGGACCTGGACGCAGGGACGCTGAAGACCGCGTCCGAGGCGATGAGCTGCTGGCTCGAGGCCGCGCTCCTGAGGTAGCTGACCGTCTGAGCGAAGCCCAGTGTGCAGACGCTGGATGGGGAGCCGCCGTCTATCTTGCATATCGCGGCGACGAGGTAGTTGGCCGCGCCCACGATGTTCTGGGCGACGGGGCTGCTGGCGTTGTTCAGCTGGGCGGCGATCTGGGTCCAGTTCTTGTTCTGCATGAAGGTTGGGAGGTACTGCGCGCCGGTTATGACGTACTGGTTTCCAAAGTCCACGAAGGGTATCGACCCGGTGCTTGTATCGTACTTGTTGAGTAGTGCGGTCTGGTTGGTCGTGGCCGTCTGGAGGGGCTGGTCGTTCCTGTCCGCCTGCTCGACCGACTGGAACGTGATGTAGTTGCTGGTGTAGGTCGCGTCCTTGAAGGTGAAGGTCGGGGTGTCAGGGTAGACGTCCGTGGAGGACGACTGCATGTACTCTATCCCGGAGAAGTTCCCGAACTTGTCGAGCGCGACTATCATGGCCCAGCGCTCGGCGGCGCAGTACGGGCAGTACTCGGCGCCCATGTAGATGACGCCGGGCTTGCCGTTGAGTATGAGGGCCGGGCTCCCGCTCGGGGTCGCGGCGGGGGAATTGACGTTCTGGTTCGTGCCCACCGCGTTCATCGTGTCGAGCGACACGCCGGAGAGCTGGTCGAGGATGCCGGTCGGGACGGCTTGGCCTATCAGCGGGCTGCCTCCCCCGGCCCCCGACTGCTCGAAGATGAAGTAGGCGACGATCCCCGTCACCACTACGAGCGCGACTATGACTATCGGGGTATAGGACCGCTTGTTGGACCTCCTTCCCTTCCGGCTGGCCTTCATTTCTGGGAGTCCACCGGCCCGAGGTCGTAATATAACTTGTGGGAGAGAAGCCTATCTCGCGCGCGTATGCGTGCCCTTGGCGACCAGGACGTCGGTCGACTTGACTATGGCCTCGACCTCGTCGCCCTCTGCGAGGGAGAGGTCCTCGACCGCGTCGTTGGTGATGACAGAGGTCATGGTTGAGGGAGACGACAGGCGCATCTTGACCTGGGATGTCACCGCCCCGCGCTTGACCTCGACGACGGTGGCCCTGAGCCTGTTGCGGGCACTCAGCTTGAACCCGACGTCCTCCCAAGCCTCCTCGTCCTCTAGGACGTCGAAGAGCAGCTTCCGGGTCTTCCTGAACTCCTTGAGGAGGCGCCGGCCGTCCTCGGTGAGGGTCGCACTCCCCCCTGTTCTGCCGCCGACCTTGGTCTCGACGAGCTTGCGGTGCAGCTTTTCCTCCATCGCCTTGACGCGGTCCCAGGCGTTCCTGTAGGATATCCCGGCCTCCTTGGCCGCCTCCTTCAGCGAGTAGGTCTCGCCCACCCTCCTCAGGATGAGGGCGTCGGTCTGGTCGAGCACGACCTCGTTCTTCTCGTCCTCCATCCAGAGGCGGAAGACGGGCTTCAGAGGCGAGGGTCTCCTCTTCTCGGCACCCTCGCGCCGGGGAGGCCGCGCGGTATTAACCATTGTCGCGGCTACTTCCGGACCAGGCGAGCGGCCGTGGCGATCGGGAGCGAAACGAGGATCATCGCAGCAGAGGCGGTCACGGCCGCGTCGAGGCCCCCGGAGGCGGCCCCCGTGAAGAAGTTGAAGATGGTGACCGAGGCAGGGCTCACCCCGTAGAAGGGGTATTGGAGGACGTAGTAGGCGATTATCGAGATGGAGCCGAACTCGCTCAGCGCCCTGCTCATCGAGATCAGGGACGCGCTCTCCATCCCCGGGGCCGACGTGGGTAGGACGACGGAGAGGAGGGTCCTGAGCCTCGAGGCGCCCATGCCCATGGCAAAGTCCTCCGGGGAGGGGTCCTTGGACTCGAAGTAGGGCTGGAGGGACTTCACGTAGATCGGCGCGGACATCACTACGAGGGCGACCACGAGCCCGAGGAAGCTGTCGTAAAATTCGACTCCGTGCGAGATAAGGAACCTACCGGTCGGGGTGAGAGGGCTGTCGAGGATGAGCAGTGCGACCCCGATTATTGGGTGGGGGACGCTGACGGGGATGTCGACGAGGGTCTCCGCGAGGCGGTCCTTTGCTCTGGCGAGGTAGTAGGCCAGCGGGGTGAAGAGGACGACGTCGACGACGACGGCAGTGGCAGAGGACACCAGGGAGAGCTCTATCGAGCGGAACACTCCCAGCGAGTACCCGGCCGGGTTCCTGAGGGGGCCGAGGCCGTAGTATAGGATCACCAGGATTGGGACGAGTAGGAGCGCGAGCGAGACGAGCGAGACGGCCCTGAGCCAGCTCAAGTCGGAGGACCTACGGGAGCGCCCCTGCGTCGGAGACCAGGCCCTGGGCGACCAGCGCCTGGATTGGGGCCGGAGGGGTGGTGTTGCTGTAGAGCAGCGCGGTCGCGAAGGGGCTCACTCCGTACGTCGAGAGGCTCTTCGCGTTCTGGACCAGGTATTGGACGAACTGCAGCGCCTCGGCGGTGTTGACGGCGCTCAGCGGGACGGTGACGCAGAGGATTATCGGGGCGCCCGCTGTCGTCCCAGCGGAGTCGCTGTAGGAGAACCTGGAGTAGAACGAGCCCAGGCCGGCCGTCCCCAGGTTGACGTGGCTGTCGAGGGCTATGAACGGGAGGCCGTCGGAGACAGCGGCCGACTTGTAGATGAAGAGGAACTGGATCTGCCCCGCCTGGAGCGGCGCGACGAGGGCGGCCGCGTTGGTCGCCGTGACGTTGGCGCCGTTCTGGACGAGCGGGGCGACGTAGGCCTGTTGGTTCCCGCCGGCGTACTGGTATCCAGCCGCCTCGAGGACTAGGAAACCCCTAAGCCCTGCGGGGTCGGAGACGGGGTTGGAGATCCCCACCTCGACCGTCCCGCCCGTGAGCGCCGTGTAGAAGGCGTTCCAGTCCGATGTGGCGTTCGACTTGGCCGCGGCGTTGGCGAGGGCGATGACGCCACCGGTCGCCGAGGAGATGGTCTGGTTGGTATAGGCAAGGACCATCTGGTCGGAGGCGAAGCCTATGGCCCAGTTCGAGGTCAGGTTCTTCAGGTACTGCGAGGACGTCGCGGTCAGGGCCACGGAGACGAAGACGTCGTCGGGCGCGCCGGCCGCTATCTGGTTGGCGTCGGCGAAGGAGCCGCCCGACCTCAGGGGGGCGACCTGGACGCCCGTGCTCTTCGAGAACCCGCCAAGGAGGCTGTTGACCTCTTGCGTGTAGGCGTCGGCGGAGAACGAGGTGAGGGGGCCGCCCACCGTCGACGAGGTGACCGTCGAGACAGACGTGGCGGTCGTGGTTGAGAGGAGCGTCGAGGTCGTCGTCCTGGTGCTTGTGCTCGTACTGGTCGGAGGGCTGGCGACGACGTAGGCCGCCACCAGGATGGCGACGAGGGCAATGACGGCCGACGCGGCCACCGCTGTGGAGACCCCTCTCCTTCGGGTGACCATGCGATATGCAGGCGCTTGCATAACGGTATTTATCCTTTGGTCAGAACTCGGGGCCGTGGCGCGCCGCTGTCTTGATTTACTTGGCGTGCATCGACGCCGGTAGGAGCGTGCTGGGGCGAGCGTGATAGAGGCGGCCTTCCGCAAGCAGCTAGGCCAGCTCTCGCTCGAGGCGGTGATGAGCGACTCGGGCTTCATCTGCCTGGCGGGGCGGAACGGCGCCGGGAAGACGACGCTGCTCAGGGTCCTGGCAGGCCTCTTGGAGCCGGACTCGGGCCAGGTCAAGATCGACGGCAGAGACGTCACCCGCCTGCCGGTCGAGAGGAGGGGCGTGGTCTTGGTCACCCCGGAGTCGACGCTCCCCAGCATGGAGGTCGACGCCCACCTCAGGTGGGGAGCGAGGCTCGGGGGGAAGCAGGTCGGGAGCGAGGAGCTGTCTGAGGTGAAGAGGGAGCTGGGGATAGATTTTGGCGGCCGCGCGGGGAAGCTCAGCCTAGGGATGCGCGAGCGCGTCTCGCTCGCGACCGCGCTCCTGTCCGGGGCGAAGGCGGTGCTTGTCGACGAGGCATTTTCGAACCTCCACGGGAGGGAGGGGTTCGTCTCGTCCTATCGGGGACTGGCCGAAGCCAGAGGGATCGACGTGGTCTTCTCGACCCAGGACGAGTCGGACGGAAGGCTCGCGCAGCACCTCTACGTCATCGAGGAAGGGAAGTTGGCGCGGAGGTTCTAGGCCACCGCGGGGCTCTCGATGCTCGTTCCTTCAGCCGATGAAGTTCGGGTCTTCAGACCTTCTGGGTCTGGGGCCTGAACTCGAAGCCGCACTTTATGCAGACGCGCCTGCCAGGTGCATCCGAAAGGATCTGCCGGGTGCCGCACTTTGGGCACTCGACGGGAGCCTGCATGGCCGCGAACGAGCTTGCGTGCTGCTCGCGGACCTTGTCAATCGCCTTTGCGTAATCGTCACGACGTGATCTTGGCATTTATATTCACTTGAGAGGGGCCGTTTTTCGCTGCGCTATAAGGCGTGTGGCTTCGGAGACTAGAAGTAGGATAGGTCGGCGGGGGAGATGTAGTCCAGCTCCTTCTCCCGCTGCCGGAAGTCGGGGCAGCGCGCGGCCAGCTTCCGCTTGAAGGCCGCGCCGTGGTTGAACTCCTCGAGGTGGGTAACCTCGTGGAAGATCACGTAGTCGCGCAGTCGCTCGGGGAGGGCGATGAGCTGCCAGCTGAAAGAAAGCCGCCCCGTCCTGGTGCAGTAGCCCCAGTTCCTGATCTCCCTGACGTCGGCCATCTTGAAGTTGGAAGGGAGGGCCGATGAGATGTCGGCGAGCCTCTTCATGACGTACCTGGAGCTCTCCTTCAGGAACCACCTGCGGACCAGCTCGGTCACCCTGGATGGGTGGTCGGTCCTGACCAGGACCTTTCCGGTCGCCGGGTCGGGGACGAGCTCCTCCTTGTCCTGGACCGCCTCGCGGACGATGTCAAGGAACCTGCCCTCGTACATGACCCTCCTGTCGTCGAGGATGCTCTTGGTGTGGAGCATCTCCTCGTAGGTCTGGAGTATCCAGGCCTTCTTCTGCCCGATGGTGGCTCCGATGTCCCTCACCCCGCCGCGCGGGACGACGACCTCGAGGGTGAGGTCGGGCCTGAACCGGAAGTAGGTGTAGCGCCTGCTGGTGCCCCGGAGGACCGTGTACTCGATGCGCCTGCCGCCTAGGTCGAACGCGGGCAAAGATTCGGTAGCGTCCGCTGCCGGAGGTCGGATTTAACCCTGTGGCGCGGAATGGGGCCCCGACGGTAAAGCCGGGCTTACCTGATACAGTCAGGATAACTTACATGGTAGCCAAATACTACTAGGTTTATATCAGGTACCAGACCACTAGATGGCGACCGAAAATGTCAGGCATATTGGACCCGTTACTTCCGTACGTTGGGTACCTCGCCCTCTTCCTCAGGGTGTGGGTCGGGGCGAACTTCGTCATTCATGCCCGGCCGAAGCTAGGGCAGGGGATGACCCAGACGACCCAGTGGATCAAGAGCATGGGCATGCCGGCTGGCGCTGCATACGCCGCAGCCGCGCTCGAGCTCGGTGGAGGCATTGCCCTCATACTGGGGCTGCTCGTCCCCTTAGTGGGCGCCCTCTTCGTCGTCTTCATGGCGGCGAACTCAATCATGAAGAAGAGGAAGATGCACGCCGACTACATCGCGCAGGGCAAGCCCTCGTACGAGATAGACGCGCTCTACCTGGCGCTGGCGCTCGTGCTGGTGTTCCTGGGAGCGGGCGTCTTCTCCATCGACGGCGCGCTGGGCATCTAGGCGCGGAACCTGGCCGGCGGGCTTTTTGAGTCCCGCCGGTGCTCCGCCCTCCGCGAAACCCTTTTTCGTGACCCGTTCCGCTTGGCCTGTCAGCGAGATGGCCAAGAGGCTCAACATAGCCGTCAACATGTACAACTTCCAGTGGACGTTCCCGGAGATGGTGGCCGACGAGCTCGGCCTGTTCGGGAAGCAGGGCCTCAAGGTGACTTGGAGAGACGTCACGCCCGAGGGGACGGCCGACAAGGCGGCGCTCTACACCGATCTACTCAGGACGGGGAAGACGGACATCTACCACGCCGGCGAGTGGGTTTGCATACTCCGCGTCCTCTCCTCGGAGGGGTCGAGGATAGCGTCCAAGTCGATCCCTGGGCCTGGGACGATGAACGCGACCTTCTCGCTCTGGGTGAGGAAGAACTCAGGGTACACGAGCCCCGCCGACCTGGAGGGCAAGCCAATAGCGATAGAGCTGGGAACGGGCTCATACT
>Ga0335078_10018985_pt1 | contig 10228 bp, 8 predicted proteins | sample Lox_Sample_32_FD_206711 | JGI IMG/M metagenome (GOLD analysis project Ga0335078, IMG submission 206711) | Soil microbial communities from Loxahatchee National Wildlife Refuge, Florida, United States - Lox_Sample_3.2 | ecosystem: Environmental > Terrestrial > Soil > Wetlands | place: USA: Florida...
GACCGCTGATGTGGCGTCGGATTCTCCGGAAGGAACGCCCATTCGATTCACCGTGCCGGAAGACTTTAAGGTCAATGACCAAGTCGTCGTCGCCAAAGGAGCTGTGGTAACCGGCTCCGTGGTTGGCGCCGAGAGAAAAAAGAAATTTCTGGGAATCGGCGGAAACAAAGACATTTTCGAGCTCGGCCAAGCCGACGCCGTTGATGGCAGAAAGCTCAGCGTCCGTGCAACCTCCGGCCATGCTGGTGACGGCCCCGTCACCCATCCCTTTGAAACTCCTAGAGGCCCCAAGCGAAAAGGCTTCGCTGCACTCAAAGGAACTGAATACATCGCTTACATCGATGGCGACCAGTCCGTCTCCGTCCGCAAGTGACCGCCCTGTAACATTAAATCTCTGACATCGCCCGGCCCCCTCGCGTCATCATAGTAACGAGCGTGCCGCGCTCGGGAGGAGTGATGCAAGCAACAATTTCCGATGAAGAAAAAAGTGTCCCTCGAGGCCCACTGTCTGCCGAAGAACTGCGAAAGATCAACGCCTATTGGCGCGCTGCCAATTATCTTTCCGTAGGACAAATTTATTTGTATGACAATCCGCTGCTCACTGAGCCGCTGCGTCTCGAACACATCAAGCCGCGGCTGCTCGGACACTGGGGCACAACGCCGGGATTGAATTTCGTCTACGTCCACTGCAATCGCATCATCAAAAAATTCGATCTGAACATGATCTATGTCTGCGGCCCCGGGCACGGTGGTCCAGGCATGGTCGCAAATACGTGGCTCGAAGGAACCTACTCCGAACTCTTCCCCAACATCCCGCGTGACGCCGAAGGCATGAAGCGGCTATTCACGCAATTTTCATTTCCTGGCGGCATCCCCAGCCACGCCGCTCCCGAAACGCCCGGATCGATCAACGAAGGCGGCGAGCTCGGCTATTCGCTCCTACACGCTTACGGCGCCGTCTTCGATAATCCCGATCTCATCGCCTGCTGCGTCATCGGCGACGGCGAATCCGAGACGGGCGCACTCGCCACCAGTTGGCACTCCAACAAATTCCTCAATCCCGTCCGCGATGGTGCAGTCATCCCGATTCTGCATTTGAATGGCTACAAAATCGCCGGACCGACCGTGCTCGCGCGCATTCCGCATGAGGAATTAGCCGATCTGATGCGCGGCTACGGTTACAAACCGCATTTCGTCAGCGGCCACGAGCCGGAAGTGATGCATCAGCTCATGGCTTCGACGCTCGACACCGTGATCCAGGAAATTCGAGCCATTCAGAAAGACGCCCGCACCAACGGCTTCTCGGAGCGGCCCGAGTGGCCGATGATCGTGCTCGAATCGCCCAAGGGATGGACCGGACCGAAGGTCGTCGACGGCCAGCAGGTCGAAGGCACCTTCCGAGCCCACCAGGTTCCGGTCACCGACATGGCCGCCAAGCCCGAACACGTCAAGATCCTCGAAACCTGGATGAAGAGCTACCGCCCGGAAGAGCTGTTCGATGAAAACGGGTGCTTAGTCGCTGAACTCTGTGAACTCGCGCCCAAGGGCCCCCGCCGCATGGGCGCAAATCCGCACGCCAACGGCGGCCTGCTACTCGAAGACTTGCGACTGCCCGACTTCCGCAGCTACGCCATTGACGTTCCCAAGCCGGGAACCATCGTCGCCGAAAGCACTCGCATGTTGGGCAACATGCTGCGCGACGTTTTGAAGCTGAATCAGGACTCGCACAATTTCAGAATCTTCGGCCCCGATGAAACCGCTTCCAATCGACTAAACGCAGTTTTCGAAGTCACCAGCCGCACCTCGACGGCAATCACGTTCCCGGCCGACGATCACGTCTCGCCCGACGGCCGAGTCATGGAAGTTCTTAGCGAGCACATGTGCCAGGGATGGCTCGAAGGGTACCTGCTCACGGGCCGGCACGGCTTCTTCTCCTGCTACGAAGCGTTCATCCATATCATCGATTCCATGTTCAACCAGCACGCCAAATGGCTGAAGAGCACGCGCACCATCGGCTGGCGGCGTCCAATCGCTTCGCTGAATTACCTGCTGACCTCGCACGTTTGGCGGCAGGATCACAACGGATTCAGCCACCAGGATCCGGGATTCATCGATCACGTCGTCAACAAAAAGGCCGACGTCGTTCGCGTTTACTTGCCGCCTGACGCCAATTGCCTGCTTTCGGTCGCCGATCACTGCTTGCGGAGCCGGCATTATGTCAACGTCATCGTAGCCGGTAAACAGCCGGCGCTCCAATGGCTTGACATGGATTCGGCCATCAAGCACTGCACCACCGGCATAGGAATCTGGGAGTGGGCCAGCAACGACCAGGGTGGCGAGCCGGATGTCGTGATGGCCTGTTGCGGCGACATTCCCACACTCGAAACACTCGCAGCAGTGGACCTGCTTCGCCAGCGCATCCCGGATCTGAAAATTCGCGTAGTCAATGTGGTCGATTTGATGACACTCGAGCCATCGACCGAGCATCCGCACGGTCTCTCCGACCGCGACTTCGACGCGATCTTCACCGCCGACAAACCAATCGTTTTCGCCTTCCATGGTTATCCCTGGCTGATTCATCGGCTCACCTACCGGCGCACCAATCACGATAATCTTCACGTCCGCGGATACAAGGAAGAAGGCACGACAACCACGCCGTTCGATATGACCGTGTTGAATGACTTGGATCGCTTTCACCTGGCTGGCGATGTGATCGACCGCGTTCCGCGCTTGGCGAAAATTGGAGGTCACGAAAAGCAATGGTTGCGAAACCGGTTGATCGATCACAAGCTCTACATCTCGCGCTGGGGCGACGATATGCCGGAAATTCGAGATTGGCGCTGGCCGAATGGAAATTGAGCCGTGAAAATTCTGGTTCTAAATGGCGGATCGAGCAGCTTCAAATGCTGGTTCGCCGATCTTGCAGAGGAAGGTCTCCCGGAGGCCGCACAAGAGCCGCAGTGGAGTGCTCGCGTCGATTGGAGTCATCATACCGGCATCGCCGAAATTCGCATCAAGAAATCGGATGATTCTGCGGCGCAGCAGAAAATGCATGTTCGCGCACCGTTCGAAGTTTTGGAACCCGTGCTCAAATTGTTGCCGTCCGGGGTCGACGTGGTTGGCCATCGAATCGTCCATGGTGGCCCCAAGTATCGGGAAAGCACTGCTCTGACGTCTGAAGTGCGCGCCGCGATTGCGAACGAAGTCGAGTCGGCGCCGGTGCATAATCGGTTCGAACTCGAAGCGATTGAAACCGTGGATCGCGTCCTTGGCAGAAACGTGCTTCAAATCGCTGCGTTCGATACCGGTTTTCACGCCACGCTGGAACCGGCTGCTTATGTATATCCGGGGCCGTATTCGTGGTTGGAGCAAGGCATCCGCCGCTACGGATTTCACGGGCTCAGCCATCAATACGCGTCGCGGCGTGCGGCAGCGATGCTCGGCCGCGACTTGAAAGCGTTGAACTTGATCGTCTGCCATCTGGGCAACGGCGCGTCGCTTGCGGCCGTGCGCGGCGGAAAAAGCGTGGACACCACCATGGGCTTCACGCCGCTCGAAGGCCTTATGATGGGAGCGCGTTGCGGCTCGATCGATCCGGGCATCATCGTGCATCTCATCCGGCATCGCGGATACAATGCCGAGCAGCTCGATCACATCCTCAATCAAGAGTCGGGGCTTCTGGGGATCTCTGGAGTTTCGGGGGACATGCGCGAGGTCCTGGAAGCAATCGCTTCGGGAAACGAACGCGCGAGGCTTGCTTTCGACATTTATGCGCATCGCTTGGTGCACGAAATCGGCGGAATGTTGGCCGTGCTTGGGGGCATAGACGTATTGGTGTTCACCGGAGGAATCGGAGAAAACTGCGCTCCCCTGCGCGAAGTGGCTTCGAAGCAGCTCGCTTTTCTCGGACTGAAATTGGATGCAGCCAAAAATTCCGACCCGCGATCGGACCGGGATATTGCGACGGCAGACTCGCGTATACGAGTGCTGGTGATTCGGGCGCAAGAAGAATGGGAAATCGCTCGCGAGTGCCACCGTTTGGCAGGCGCGCTGCTCACGCGCCATTCCGGCTGATCTCTTTCGGCAGGCGCATACAGAACTTGGCCCCGGGACCATTCGATTCGATCCACAGGTCGCCCCCGTGATCGAGCAAAGTTTGGCGCGAGAGCGCGAGCCCGAGTCCCAGTCCATTTTTCTTGCCGGCCGTGACGAACGGCTGGAAGAGGCGCCCGCGCAAAGCCGGGCTGATGCCTGGACCGGTATCCTGCACTTCGACCACAATGTCGTTTCCGTTGGCCTGCGAGCGAATCGAGACGGTTCCGCCGGTCCGCATGGCCTCGATGGCGTTCTCAAACAGGTTGGAAAACACGCGTTCGATGCGTGCGCGCGCCATGGGACACTCCTGGTCTTCGGGCACTTGCGCATCCAGGTCCACTTTGCGCGCGTCTGCGACAGGTCCAACGGTCGCCCAGGCGGCCGCGATTACCTCGCTGAGGCTGCACATTTCGCTGACATCGGATGTTCCTCGCGCCGCGTTGAGCAGTTGCTGCAACATGTCCTGAATGCCGCGCGATGCACGATAGATATTGCGTGCCAGCCGTTGCGTTTGCTCCTGGGGCAGATGGCTATCCATCAGCATTTCCGCACCGGCGTAGATCGCAGCGAGGGGATTGCGGAGATCGTGCACGATGGAGGTGGAAAGGCGCCCGATGGTGGAGATGCGCTCCTGCCGAATCAATTCATCACGCGCGCGTTGGATGGACCCGCACATACTCTGGAAGGTCTCCGCTAACCTGCCCAATTCATCCTGACTGTGGACGGGCACTTGATAATCGTAATTCTCTTTGGCGATTTCAGCCGCGGCGCGATCGAGTTCTGCAACAGGCCGCATGATTTTTCTTGCGACTAAGTAAGTGACTGCGAGCGCAGCAATCAACGCCAGCAGCCAGAGCACGATGATCTGGCGCCGGAGCATCATCAGCCGGTGACGGGCCGCGGCGAAAGAGCGCAGGATGAATAGCTGGCCGACCTGAGCGCCACTGACATCCAGAAGCGGCTGCGGGAGGGCCAGGTAGTCGAAAATCTGCGTGACGGCCGATTTCTTCAAAAGCTGGGGCGCGATGGCAGCGCTCGACTTCGCATCGAGTGTGGAAGTCACCACGCGGCCATCGGAAACGAAGACGTACTCGCTTCCCCCGGTGGAAGTTTTCAGTGTTTGGGCTACCTGCTGATCGACCTTATAACCGGCTACCAGGACATTGAGCAGCGAAGGGCCGTCAGCGGCCTGAACGTAAACGGGCGTGACCACCACTTGGAACAACTGATTCCCGCGCTGAAAGAATCCGGACGCTTGACGAGGGAAGACGACGCGGGCGGTTCGTACCATGGCCAGATCGTCGTTCAACGCGAAAGGCGCGAGCGCACCAAGGCTGGCGACGACGCGTCCCTGGGCATCGGAGACAAGGAAGAAGGCATCCTGAGACAGGTCGGACCACAGTTCGCCGGCCGTATCGCGAATGGTGGCCTGATCGCCGGTACCAAAAGCGAGACGAATCACGTCCGATTTGCTCAGGATTTTGCTGACTGACGCGAGAAGATCGGCGCGCGCTTTCCAAAGAGAATCGTATGCTTGGAAGCTGGCTTTGGCCTCCTGTTCGACGCTCGCGTAAGTCGTGCTGACAACGTTGCGTTGCACCAGCCAGCCGGTTAACGCGAACATTCCCGTCATCACCACCGAGGTGGGGATCAGGATTTTCCAAAGCAGTGATAATCGCGAAAATCTCACGGGCGCTGTCCTGGGTAGGTGCCTGAGTCGGTCACAGGCGGATAGTTTTTACCGAATTTGTTCTTGTGAGGAGGCTGAATATACCCGCTCTCAGAGACTGAAAGAGGCGGAAGTGTTAAGTGATCCGTGAGGTCGATGGTGCGGACCAGGGAAGCCAGAGTCTGTTCGGTGGCGCGTTCATGAAAGACATGCAGGCGGTACGAGCCGGGCGGAACCTCGCTGATTTCGATGAGCCCGGTTTTATCCGACACGGAGAAATACGGGGATTTCAACACAACGATCACGGCGCTCATGGCCGGATGAATGTTACAGAACACGCGGACAATTCCCTCGCGGCGGAACGTGATGGAGCGCGTGGAGCCAGGCGGGTAGAGGCCTATGTCGAAGATTTGTCCATCGTAATTGGAGAACGCATTATGAAAAATTGGATCGTAGTTCGGGAAATCAATCGTAGTTCCAGTAGTAATCGCGAGCACGTGCGGAGTGAACGTTTTGTTCTTCTGAACTATTTCTGCATGAATGCTTTTGATTGGAATGCTGCGCGGGGGCGACAGCGGCTCGAGCCAGACGACCACGCCTGAGAAGTCGCGGTGCTTGCGCACGTTGGGATCTTGAGAGAGGACCAACTCGACGCGCCCAGTCACGGTTGCGGCCGGGACCGCGCCGAGAGCGAGGGGCGAACAAAAAAGTATCGCGCCAACGATCCACGAGTGGCGAGCGCGGCGTTTAGAATAGATATGCGATACCCAAGTCATAATGGTCATTCAGCCGGTTCCCGATCAGGAAATATGTGGTGCGGACCTGGCCGCCTTCTAGACTAACCAATACATTGCCAGCGAGGCGGTACATCACGTTGGCAAAGTAGGCCTGATTCTTGCCGATAAAGCCTGACAACAGATCAGCGTTACGATCATCCTGTTGGCCGCCGTAGACATCGAAGGCCAGGCGGTTGGTTACGGGAAGACGAAGCTGCGCCCAGCCACCGTTACTTTCGACTGAGGTCCAAATGCCGTGGGGCAGAACGGTATAGCCTTGATACAATCCGCCGACAACGGCGACGTTGCGCCCGTGAAAATACATGCCCGAAAATTCGAGTTTATCGAAAGGCCGGAAGAACCAATCCAGAGTATAAATGTCGGAAGGAAGCGAAAAGCGCCCCACGTGATTGCTATTTGCATGGAAACCGCCGGCAATTTCCAAGCGGTGCGTTTCGCTCCACTGACGCCACCATTGGAGGCGGGTTTCGAGAGCCGGATCGGAGTTTTCCATTGGCTGGTTCGGTAGAGGCGAGGCGTAGGGTGCGCTGGGCGTGTTCAGAAGACTGGTTTGAAAGACGCCAACTTGCGCCCGGAGGCCAGACTGGGAGCCGAACGAGAAGCGCTGTTCCAGGCGGACCTGCGGCTGCCAAAGCCAGAGATTGCCCGCGCCGGTGAGCGGAGACACGCCGACCTGCGCCAATGAATCGGGATCGCGCGGTGAGATGATCGGCTTCTCTTGGCCGAATGACAGACTTGTGTCGGTCCAATCGAGATTAACGGAGGCAGTTCGCAGGCGAACCAACTGGTTCAGCGACGACGTGGAACCGCCGAAGAAATCCATGTAGAGCGATCCACTAACCTTGCCGCCATCGAAAATAGTGGGGCCATCATATAAAAGGCCGAGGGTGCTTTGGCGGAGCGTTCCGCCCCCGGTTGCGGCGCCGGGTGTGAGGGATGCGATGGTTGGGTTCTCGGATTGGTTGTTATCGCGGCCGTTCATGTACGCATTGAAAAGCGCCATGCCGGTGATGCGGATCGGAAATTTCTGCGAGGCCTCGACTTTAGTCTGCGCAAGTTCTTCAATGCGGTTCTGTTGCACGGCACGGCTCTCATCGGTGGTGGGCTGATCGGCCGTGGCGGATTGGGCCGCGGAGACGGACTGAGGATCGGCGGTGGCGAGCGCGGCGGATGCCGGCGGGTCGGAAGGGCGCATAGCGGAAAGCTCTTTTTGCAATGCGCGGACTTCTTCCAAGAGCGCGTGGTTGTCCTTTTCCAATCGGTCTAAGCGCGCGAGAACTTCACGCATCTCAGAAGTATCCTGCGCGATGGCAAGGCCGCCGCCAAAAGCGAACAGCAGCAGAGGGAAGTTTAGAGCGAAAGACCTGACAAAATTGAATGTCATGATTCGAACGGCTTCCATTTCTCCCGTCTCCAGTGGCTAAGGTACACTGAGCCGGGCGAATAAATTTCCAGAAGAAAGCTTGCTTTTGCGATCACGGCATGAACCGATACCCGACGCCATGGACGGTCAAGAAATGGCGCGGCGCGTTGGGGTCAGCCTCAAGTTTCTGGCGTAGCCGGACGACGTGCGCATCGACGGTGCGGGTGTTCGGGAACGATTCATATCCCCACACCGAGTTAAGAATCATGTCGCGCGTGAGGGGCCGGTCCGGATTTTGCAGAAAATAGCTGAGCAGATTGTACTCTGCTGGCGTCATCTTGAGCGCCTCGCCGCGCTTGGTGACAACGCGCCGTTCGAAATCCACGGCGATGGTGCCGAACTGGGCGACCTTGCGGGCGTCGGGCGAGGTGCGGCGCAGCACGGCTCGTATGCGGGCCAGCAGTTCGCGGGCTCCAAAAGGCTTTACGACGTAGTCGTCGGCGCCGATTTCAAGCAACAGCACTTTGTCCACCTCTTCGCCCACCGCGCTCAAAACGATGATGGGGGTCTTCAGATTGGCGGATCGCATCTGCTTACAAATCTCGATTCCACTCATTCCGGGCAGGCGAAGATCGACGATCATCAAATCCGGTTTTACAGCCATGGCGCGCTCAAAGCCGGCTTTACCATCGGCCGCCAGCACGGGGGAGAATCCCTCCTGCTCGAGCATGATGCCGATGGTATCGCGAAGGCTTTCGTCGTCATCGATTACAAGAATACTGGACATAGGTCGCTCTTCGAATCGTAACGCTTCCGGGCCGTGGACATAGGAACGGCGGGCAGCGCGACGCTAGAGAAATCCGGGTTTTTACTAAAGATTTACAAGTTCCTAACGACTGCTTGCGAGGGGCCGCTTCATGATGGACCTGTGGAATAGGAGTTGTGTGAGCTCATACGCGACGACATTCAAAGAGAGCAAGACGGCGACGAATGAGCATGCGGAGCAGGCGACCCGGCCGGCGGTTTACGCGGAAGCGGCAGGAGAAACTCTGCGGGCTCGCACGTTCGGCCAGTTTACTGTAAGCGAGAAAATGTATCCGGCCGGTTTAGCGCTTGCGAATCACGCGCATCGCGAGGCGCACATCACTTTCGTCGTGGAGGGAATCTTCCGAGAGCAGTACAGCCGGGGCGAGATGACGTGTCGGACTGGGACGGTCCGGTTCTTGCCCGCTGGCGAAGTTCACGCCAACGAGATCGAAGGCGGGATGCGATGTTTGAACATCAGCGCGAGCGCCGAGTTTCTGGATCAGCTCCGAGGGAAGCCCCTGGTGCCAAGCAACCCGTCGCAGATCAACGGACTCACAGCAAGCTGGCTAGCGAACCGGTTATATGGCGAGCTGGCGCGGGAGGATCAGGCTTCCGCGATCGCAATCGAAGGGCTGGTGTTGGCGATTCTTGCCGAAATCGCGCGCGCCGACGCATTGCCGAATCGTTCATCGGCGCCCAGTTGGCTGAAGCAGGCGACCGATATCGTTGAGGCCAGATTCCTGGAGCGGCTGAGTTTGGCGGAGATCGCGTCCGAGGTCGGCGTGCACTACGTACATCTTTCCAGGCAATTTCACAAGTACAATCGGTGCACGATCGGGGAGATGCTTCGCAGACGCCGGGTTCAGTACGCATCGCACCTGTTGGCGCATTCCGACACGCCTCTAGCCGAGATCGCGCTGATTTGCGGATTTTCCGATCAGAGCCACCTGTCTTTCTTGTTCAAGCGGTACGTGGGGATCAGTCCATCGAAGTACCGGAGCCTGGCCGGGAGACAAGACGGCACGCTGTCGCTTCAGGCGATTCGCGGTCACAGCCCGGAGTGAGCTTCGTTGGGTGCGACCGGCCGCGGCAAGCAGCGCGCTGTTCCAACTTCGACGCGCTAGCGTTCTACTTCACCGGGCGCGATCTCATCCACATAACACCAGATCCAGCGTTCGCCGGGCTCGATGGAGCGAATCAACGGATGGCCGACGGCGTGAAAGTGTTTGGTTGCGTGCTTGTTCTTGGATGAATCGCAACAGCCGACGTGGCCGCAAATCATGCAGAGCCGGAGATGCACCCAGCGATCGCCGGTTAGGATGCAATCTTCGCAGACGTTTTTATCGGTCTCCTTGACCTGTACCTGATCGAGATGCGAACAATGTTTTGCCATATGATTCCTGATTTTATCGGCCGGGCTGCGGCTGCGCATTTTCCTGCGGCAAGGAGCACTCCGGTTGAGCTGATGCGTGCTGACTTTCTGACACCGTGAGGACA
>Ga0335078_10018986_pt1 | contig 10227 bp, 8 predicted proteins | sample Lox_Sample_32_FD_206711 | JGI IMG/M metagenome (GOLD analysis project Ga0335078, IMG submission 206711) | Soil microbial communities from Loxahatchee National Wildlife Refuge, Florida, United States - Lox_Sample_3.2 | ecosystem: Environmental > Terrestrial > Soil > Wetlands | place: USA: Florida...
TCGACGTCGGCGTCGAGGCCCGGACGAGCGCCGTGGCCGCCGACCGCCTCCACGACGGCTGGCACCGCGCCGTGGAGCGGTCACGGGGCTGGGCCGCACCCCCCGGCTGAGCGCCGTCTCCCCGGGAGCCGACCACGGTGTAACGCGCCACCTCCGTACCATGACCACACCAGGGCGCGGGGCCCCGGAGGAGGGTGCGCAGGCCGGTGCTCCTGCTGTACGTGGTTGGGTTCGTGGCCGGCGTGGTGGCCGGCATCTCCCCGTGCATCCTCCCCGTGCTCCCCGTGGTCCTGGTGGCCGGGGCGTCCACCCCCCGGCGCCCGGCCGAGCCCGCCGGGGACGGTCCCGGTCGACGGGCGGGTGTGGCCGGCGACGGGGCGCCTTCGCCCGACGGCACGGCGCCGGCCGGCGTCGCGCCCGCCGACGAGGCCCCCCCAGAGCCAGTCGGCTCCCCCGCCGGAGCAGCAGCCGCCCCGGCGCGCGCCCGGCGCACGCCGGCGGTGGTGGTGCGGCCCCCGGTCACCGGCGAGACGAAGGCTCCCGCCGCCGAACGCGCACCCGCCCAGGCGCGGCGCCACCCGGGCCAGGGTGCCCCGAGCGCCGCGCCCGGGGCCGCCCGGCCCGCACGGCGGGCCTACGCGGTGGTGGCGGGGCTGGTCGTGAGCTTCAGCGTCTCGGTCCTGGTGGGCTCCTCGATCCTGAGCGCGCTGGGCCTGCCCCAGGACTTCCTGCGCGACGCCGGGCTGGTGGTGCTGGGCCTGGTGGCGCTCGGGCTCGTCGTGACGCCGATCGGGACGCTCATCGAGCGGCCCTTCGCCCGACTCGCCGGCCGCCAGCCCAGCGGCACCTCGGGCGGGTTCGTCCTCGGGCTGAGCCTGGGTGTGCTGTTCCTTCCCTGCGCCGGGCCCGTGCTCACCGCCATCACCACCGTGAGCGCCCACCACACCGTGGGCCTCGGCGCCGTGGTGCTCACCGTCGACTTCGCCCTCGGGGCCGCCCTCCCCCTCCTCGTGTTCGCCCTGGCCGGCCAGCGCGTGGCCGAGCGGGTGCGGGCCTTCCGTGCCCACGCTCCCCTCGTGCGCCAGGTCTGCGGGGTGGTGATCCTGGCCATGGTGCTGCTCATCGGCTTCGACGTGACCGACGGGTTGCAGCGGGTCGTGCCCGGCTACACCACGGCCCTGCAGCACCACATCGAGGGCGGGGGCTACATCTCGAAGCAGCTGGCCACCCTGACCAAGCGCTCGACCACCTCGGCGCTGGCCAAGTGCACGCCGAGCCTGCCGGTGCTCGAGAGCTGCGGCGACGCCCCCGCCTTCAAGCAGGTGACCGCCTGGCTCAACACACCGGGTGGCCGTCGCCTCACGTTGGCCGGTCTGCGGGGCAAGGTCGTCCTCGTCGACTTCTGGACCTACTCGTGCATCAACTGCCAGCGTTCCCTCCCCCACGTCGAGGCGTGGTTCCGGCGCTACCACGACGACGGCTTCGAGGTCGTGGGCGTGCACACACCGGAATTCGATTTCGAGCACGTGGTGTCGAACGTGGCGGCTGCGTCCCGGCAGCTGGGCGTGCACTATCCCGTCGCCGTGGACGACGACTACGGGACATGGGACGCCTACGACAACGAGTACTGGCCCGCCGAGTACCTCGTCGACGCCCACGGCGTGGTGCGCCACGAGCAGTTCGGCGAGGGCGACTACTCGACCACCGAGTCCCTCATCCGCGAGCTGTTGCTGCAGGCCAATCCGAAGCTCCATCTCCCCCCGCCCACCGACGTGGCCAACCGCACGCCGAGCGGACCGCTCACCCCGGAGTCCTACCTGGGGTACTCCCACGGCCTGCCCAACTTCGACGGCACCAGCATCACCCCCGACCAGGCCGCCACCTACCGGTTCCCGAGCGGGCTCCCCAACGACTCCCTGGCCTTCGCCGGCACCTGGACCATCGGCGCCGAGGAGGCCAAGGCCGGCCCCGGCGCCCGTCTCGAGCTCGCCTTCGCCGCCGACGACGTCTATCTGGTCCTGGGGGGCACGGGCACCGTCGGTGTGGCCGTGAACGGGTCCCACACCCAGACGCTGGCGGTGTCGGGGATCCCGAGGCTCTACACCCTCGTGCAGTCGCCGCGCTACGAGACCGCCACCCTGGTCCTCACCCTCTCGCCCGGCGTGGAGGCCTACGACTTCACCTTCGGATAGTGCCGCCATCCCCGCTGCCCGCGCCAGCGCATGGCCGCTCGGCCGCGGCGCAGCCGAACGATCGCCCGATCACCGCCGCCGCTCACGGTGCTGTCGGAACCTCGATGTGGATCAGATCGGTCGGATCAGCGATCCCCCGCAGCGTGTGCGGCTCCCTGGCCCCGAGCCCGACGTCGGAGTCGACCAGGGTCACTGCGACGTCGGGCGTGACGACCAGGTGGCCCGGTTTCGCGCATTTGACGGCGCGAGCGACCATATTCACGAGGGTCCCGAAGTAGTCGCCGCCGCGCGCGTACACCTGCCCATACCCGACGGCGCCTCGCGCCGGTGGCAATCCGGGATCGGCACCGGCCATGGTACAGATGGCGGCGGCGACCTCGACGGCGTCACGCGGATCGGTGGCAACCAGCATGGCCTCATCACCGATCATCTTCACCAGGCGAACCCCTCGGGCTGATGACGCCGACCATGCCGCATCCTCGAACCTTGACAGCGCGGCCGCATGATCGACATGGGACACCCGCTCGGCCCAAGCCGTGGAGTCGGTGAGGTCCACGAACGCGATTGCGACCCGGGACAGATCGGCTTCGTGCTCGGCACGTCCCCGCCGGGCCGACAGCAGCAGGTGCTGGCGGAACAGCCACTCCCAGCCATTCGGTGTGCGGCGAATCAACTCGGTGACCATCGTCTCCACGAGATCGAGAGCGTCGGCCGTCGGAATCTCCGACGCCTGCAGGCGAGGAGACACGTCGTTCAAGAACAGTGCCGTGGCCGCAGCCGCCACATTTGCCGCGGCGGCCGCGAGAACCCGATGGTATGCACGAGCCGCCGCATCCCCGGCGTATGCTGCCGCGACCCCATAGGACTCGAGGCCGACGACCGTCCATGCCGGCACCATGTCCTCGCGTGCCGGGAGGCCGACGAGAAGACAGTATCGCTCGACTTCCTCGACCGAGGTGCCGGCAGCCGCCGCGACGCTCTCGATGGCCATCCACGCGATGTCACGGCGGCGGACGAGGTCCCCGGCCAGCGTGAACAACGCCTCGTCGTCACCGGCGCGATCGATCTCGTCCTCATTGGCGCCGGCAGCGAGGAGGCGCTCGCGCACGCCATCAGGGAGGCCCATGCTCGACATGGCGACGGCCTACCCCACGACAGACCCGCGGTGGCGCGGGTCGCTCCGAAGAGCGCGCTCCCGGAGCCGTCCACCGGTCGGGTGCTCGTCGGAGGCGTGGGGCACCCGGATCCGGTCCACCGCGACCGGGCCAACGGGCTGCGCAGCCCGACGCCCGGCCACCCCGGCGACCGACCCTTGGCGGGACGCGTTCACCGGTCTCCCGGCAACCGATGCCCGGGCAGACCCGGAGAGCACATCATGTGTCGGTCAGACGCTCCGGAAGATGTAGGAGTCACCGGTGCCCGCAGGCGCACCCACGATCGCGGTCGTGCCGGAGATCCCGAGGGCGATTCCGAAGAATGCCGTGCCCGCGGGGACCGGCCATGGGTTCTTCGCCGCCGTCGGCACAGGCGGCCAGGTCGCACCGACCTTCCTGAAGACGTACACGTCTCCCGCCGAGCCCAGCGGTGCCGTGTAGGCCCCGACCAGCGCAGTCGACCCGGTGATCGCCACCGCCAGCCCGAAGCTGTCGTCGGTGGCGGGCGCCGGATCGGGCAGCGTCGCGGTGGGCGTACTCGTCGAGAGCCAGCCACTGCCCGGCCGCACGAAGACGTACGCAGGGCCGGCATCGGGTGGATAGGCGTTGAAGTCGCCGACAAGGACGTTGGTGCGGAAGATGGCGATGGCATTGCCGAAGTAGTCGTTCTGGAGTCCCGCCGGGTCCGACAATCTCGCCGTGGGTGATCCGGTCGCTGTCCAGCCGCTTATCGGCTTGACGAAGACGTCGACCGCACCGCAGGGGGCGGTGCCGCAGCCTCCCGAGTCGGCGCCGGACGCGCTGACGATGGCCGTGTTGCCCGAGATCGCCACCGGCTCGCCGAATCCCCAGTGCGGATCGGCCGCACTGTCGGTGAGCGTTGCCTTCAGGGGCCACGTCGTTCCCACCCTCTGGTAGAGAAAGGCAGCCCCGTTCGACGCGTACATGCCCGCGCCGACGATGGCGGTCGCCCCCGACAGGGCCACGGAGATGCCGAACTGGTCGTTGGCGGCGGGCGAGGGATACGACAAGGTCGCCACCGGTGTGGTCGCCCACACGGATCCCGTCCTCTTGTAGATGTATGCAGAGCCGGTCAGGGCGTTGGTGCCGTCTGCGCCGACGATGGCGTAGCGTCCCGACACGGCCACGGCGACGCCGAAGTCGTCACCATTGGTGCTCGCAGGATCGACCAGCGTTGCACTCGGTGCCACCGGCCATGCCCCCGTCTTCCCCCTGACGTAGAGGTAGGCGGCTCCCTGATTCGAGCTCGTCCCCGGTGCGCCGACGATCGCCGTGGCACCCGAGATGCCGACCGTATGCCCGAAGTTCACCGCACCACCCGGCACGACGAGCGCGCCACCATTGGCAAGGAGCGGGGGCGTTGCCCCCGCCGTCCCCTCCAGGAGCGCCGTGAACGCAACGACCACCCCTGCCACGGCCGCCATGGGCACACGACGTCGTGTCCGCCGTCGACGCCCGCCAGCGATGCGGCGAGCCTCACGCAGTGTTGCCATCGTCATCCGTCCCCCGCCCCGTGGTTCACTGCCGCTGCTACTCACCGGCGGGCGCCCGCCTCCAGGAGCGGAGGGTCCGGTCCCGCCATGCGTGCCGACCAGTGACGTGGGGCAGGCTCCCGGACGCACAGAGCTCAGGCTGCACTGCTCCGCTCGGCCACGATCACGCCGTCGGTCATGTCCGCCGGACCGAACTCGCAGACGCTGCGGCCGTGCTCGGTCATGGTTGCCACCTCCGCCCCGAGGAACGCTAGCCATCGAAGGAATGCCAAGGCAACCGGAGGCTGCACATCGGACGAGGAGACACGACGCCAAGCTGCGACCCACGGGCAGGAGACGCCGGGCACCTCAGACGCAGGGGAACGGGGACCTCGCCGGCGGCGGCGCGCCGTCGTGTTCGGCCACGACGCCCGTCGATCACGCGTTCGCGCCCTCACGGGAGTCCCTCGACCGGCTGGCGTGACGCCCGGCGGACTCGGTGACGTCTCGGGCACCGCTGCCCGCGGCAGCACCTCCGGGGCGTCCATCCCACGGGTCGCGGCGGCGCGCCGTCCTCCCAGAATGCCGGGGTCCCGGAGGGTGCTGGCCGGCAGGGCGCTCCCCCTCGTCTGCGGCCAGGAGCTCCGGGGCGGGGGCGGCGCAGATCAGAAGTCGGCGAAGTCGCTGAACGACCGGTGATCGTCCCCCGCAGCGGTTCGCACGGCCGCCCACTGGTGCAGGGGGTCGGTGGCCGACCGCTCCTCGACGGTCCACCCCAGGTTCTGCACGAAGAAGTTGACGGCCCGCGCCACCCCGGGCAGCTGGCAGTCGTCCAGGCAGATGACCGCGCCGCGCCGCAACAGGCGCCCGAGGAAGTACAGGTCCACGAAGACCGCCTCGAAGCGGTGGTTCCCGTCGACGAAGGCGAAGTCGAAGACCCGACCCTCGCCCAGCAGGCGGGGCAGGGCGAGCTGTGACTCCTCGGCGAGGTGCTCGACGCAGTCGCTCGCGCCGGCGTCCTCGAGCACCTGGCGTCCGATGTCGGCGAAGCGCGTCGCCTGGTGGGGGTCGATCACGACGTGGAGCGGACGCTCGACCCCCATGTCGGCCAGCGCCCGGCAGATGAACAGCGCCGACACCCCGTAGCCGAGACCGACCTCGATGGTCCGGCGGGCGCCCACACGCTCGACCCACCCGGCCATGGCGTCGCACACCGCCGGGCTCGGCGCCACCGGGGCGACGTGGTGCACCGACCCGTCCGCCCTGGCGGTGACGCGCCCGTGGGCGGCGATGTCGTCGATCACCCGCCGCACCCTGACGGGGTCCAGGGGCACGCTCGGCGTCAGCGCCGGCTCGGGGGGCGGACCCAGCGTGGGCTGCGGCGCCCTGCCCGCACCCTCACGGGGCCGGGACCCGCTCCCCACCCGGCGCGTGCACCACTCCCGTCGGCGCGCCGTCGGCGCCCGGCTGCCACCCCGAGTAGAACTGGCGGAACCAGCGCCGGTACTGCGCGATCGGTCCGTCCACCTTGGTGAGCGGGGGCCGCTCCCGGTAGATCTTGTGCTCCCAGATGGGCACGTCCTGGGTGAACTGCAGGTTCGTGACCTGGGCGTTGAGCTCGGCCACCGAGGCCGTGGCCCGCTCGTCGTCGAGGGCCCGCATCGAGAAGTGGATGGTGATCTCGGTGATCTCGTCGTCGACCGGGGTCTGGGTGATGTAGGTGAGCATGTCGAGGGGGCCCTCCCGGACCTCGACGGCCACGACGCCGGGCCCGCCCACCGTCGTGCGGGTGCGCACCTCGTACCCCGCGTCGCTCACGGCGGTGACCTTCACGCTCTGGTCGACGGTCATCGTGGGCCCGTCGAAGGCCACCGAGAAGTGGTCGTCGTCGGGGGGGACCATGTCGTGCACGGTGAAGAAGTGCGACCGGTCGATGATGTTCTCGGTGAGGTCCTGGAGCCCGATCCGCACCCGGTAGGTGTCCACGCGCCACGGCGTCCAGGCGTCCGCGTCCTGGCGGTAGGCGGCGACGTCGTAGGAGGGGGGTGCGCCTGCGGCGTGGTGCCAGACGAAGACGCGCCCGTTGCGCTCCCGGACCTCCCAGGCCCGGGCCGAGACCCGCGGCGGCCGCTGGTCGAGGCGGGGCACGTCGACGAGGGCGCCGCTGCCGTCGAAGGTCCAGCCGTGGAACGGGCACACGATCCCGTCGCCGCACACCCGCCCGCCGTAGCCGAGGTGGGCCCCGAGGTGCGGACAGTGGGCGTCGAACACCCGGGCGGCGCCGTCCTCGCCCCGGAAGGCGACGAGCTCGCGCCCGAGGTACCCGAGCGTGGTGACCTGGCCGGGGGCGACCTCGGACGAGGCGGCCACGCTGAACCAGCCGTCGGGCACCGCCGGGAAGGGGTAGCGCCCGCTCACGGTGCCCGGCCGTCCCCGGCGCGGAAGCGGCCCGCGAAGCTCCGCAGGGGGAGATCGGCGCTGGTGACGATCCCGGGCGGGGCGTCGACCACCGACCGGATGGCGTTGAGGGCGGGCATGCCGGTGATGGTCATGCCCACCGAGGCGAAGGCCTCGGGCGAGGAGAAGTCGGTGCCGGGCTTGGGGAAGATGTAGTGCTTGGAGTAGATGCAGGGGTCCCCGTCGATCTTGGTGATGTAGCAGGCCTGGATGTCCCAGTGCGGATCGGTGAAGGGGGTCATCTGCCACTCGAGGTGCATCTCCACCTTGGGCACCCCCGCCACCGTCCCCACGTACCTGAGGTAGCACCCGCCGAGCGATCCCCGGGCCAGGCGGTACCAGCCGAGGTCCACGTCCTTGGTGCAGGCCCCGAGCTCGAACTCGAAGCGGACCTCGTCGTCGAGCTCGAGCGCGAAGCAGTCGGCCATGAGCCGCACGGCGTCCTCGAAGACCCGGGTGTAGCGCTCGAGCATCCCCGGCACGGCGGGGTCCTCGACCGGGAGGCCGAAGCCCACCGCCTTCCAGGTGTCCACCGAGTGGTGACACGACACGTCGACGGACTCGGTGCACTGCACGTGCTCGATGTCCGCCACGTCGGTCGAGTGGGCGATGGTGAGGATCTGGGCCAGGCCCGGGTTCATGCCGGTGCCGTAGAAGGTGGCACCCCCGCGCCGGCAGGCCGCCTCGATGACCTCGGACTCGGGGCGGCCCGAGGGGTGGCGGTGGTTGGCGTCGCGGTGGTGGCCGGTGATCCAGTCGGCGGTGGTCACCACGTCGATGCCGGCCTCGAGGACCTGCTCGTAGAGCGCCACGTCGGGGAACACGCCGTGGAAGGTGACGCAGTCGGGGCGGGCGGCCACGATGGCCTCGACGGTGCCGGTGGCGGTCACGCCGAGCGGCCCGAGCCCCACGATCTCCCCGGCGTCGCGGCCCACCTTCTCCGGCGAGTAGCAGTGCAGGCCGACGAGCTCGAGGTCGGGGTGGTGCCGGATGCGCCGGATCATCTCGGTGCCGACGTTGCCCGTCGCCACCTGGAAGACCCGGATCCTGCGGGCGTCGGCACTGGACGAAGAGCTCACGGCGGTTCCCCCTCGGTGGGCACCCGGTCGTCGGCCGGCGACGGGTCCCGGCCGGCGCAGACTACCGTCCAGACTGTTGTCTGAGAAGGGGCTCGGCGCGAGCGGCGGCGGGCCGAGGTCCGGGGGCCGAGCGGGCCGCACACCGTCGTGCCACGGTGTGCGGTGCGGGCGCACCGAGCCCGGGACCCGAGGAGCACGCCGATGGTGGAGGACCTGGTCGACCCGCGGCGGCGCGAGCCGCCCTACCTGCTCGGGGAGCGGGCCATGCTCGAGGCGTGGCTGGAGTTCCACCGCCGCACGCTCCTGCTCAAGTGCGAGGGCCTCGACGACGCCGCCCGCAAGGCCCGGCCCGTGCCCACGTCGCGCCTGTCGCTGCACGGCCTGGTGCGCCACATGGCCGAGGTCGAGCGCAATTGGTTCCGGCGCACGCTGGAGCGCCAGCCCCGTCTCCCCCCCATCTGGATCGACCCCGCCGTCGAGGACAGCGAGCTCGTGCCGCTCGACGACGCCGACTGGGAGGCCGACGTGGCGCTGTGGCACGCCGAGTGCGCCCTGGCCCGGGCGGCGGCGGCGGATCGCCCGCTCGACGACACCGGGGAGCGCGACGGCCAGGAGGTCTCGCTGCGCTGGATCTACACCCACATGATCGAGGAGTACGCCCGCCACAACGGCCACGCCGACCTCATCCGCGAGCTGGTGGACGGCGCCGTGGGGTGGTGAGCCCCGCGTTCACTGGGTGTGCAGCAGCTCCCCGGTGCGCAGCCGGGTGGCCACCGCCGCCGGGGGGAGGGCGAGGACGTTGGCCACCACCACCACACCGGCCGCCACCACCACGAGCAACCAGGCCTGGATCACCGACACCGGCACCACGCCGAGGTTCCCGGCGAAGGCCTTCCACACCACCTGGCCCAGCACGATGCCGAGGGGGACGCCCACCACGATGCCCACGGTGGCGAGCGCCGTGGCCTGCCACACGAACGCCGACATCACCTGGGCGTTGACGAAGCCCACCGCCCGCAGGAGCCCGATCTCCCGCCGCCGCCGGGCCACGCTCACCACCAGCAGGTGCACCAGCGTCGCCGCCCCCGACAGGGCCAGGACCACGCCGAACAGGAGCGGGAAGTTGACGGCCTCGCCGAAGTTGACGAGCGACGTCGGTGTGGGCGGTGCCGCCGCGATGTTGGCGTCGGCCCGGAGGTAGTGCGCCACGGCCCGCCTCCCGGCGGCATCGGGGGAGAAGCGCACGAGCATGCCGCCTTGCACGGGGCCCGCCGGGGTGAGGCAGGCCGCCCGGTGCGGTCCCGGGGGGCAGGCGGCGTCGAGGTAGCCGTCCCGCGTCATGACCGCCCCGTTGCCGAGCCCGAGCTCGCCCCCGAGCACCGGGAACGCCACCTGGGCCACCACCGTGAACGGCGCCGTCCGGCGCGCCCCCGAGGGGGCGGCCACCGTCACCCGCACGGTCGAGCCCACGCCGGCGTGGACCTGGCGCAGCGTGGTGCCGCCCAGGGCGATCTGGCCGGCGCCGTCGGGCAGGTGCCCGGCGACCGCCGAGAACACGAGCGGGCCCCGCAGGGAGCGGCCGGCCACCCCGCCCATGGCCCGGCCGTTCACGGCCACCTCGATGAGCTCACCCTCGGTGATGCGCGTCACCGTGGGGTCGCGCTCGAAGGCGGTCAGGACGGCGGGATCGGGCCCACCGCCGCTGGGACTGGAGACGTTGAGGTCGAAGCCGGTGCCGTAGAGCCGGGGCGTGGCGGTGAGGTGGGCCAGGCTGGCGCCGAAGACCGCCGTGCCCGACAGGGCCACCACGGCGAGCACCGTGCCGAACAGCGCCGTGCCCACGGGCACCGGG
>Ga0335078_10018987_pt1 | contig 10227 bp, 11 predicted proteins | sample Lox_Sample_32_FD_206711 | JGI IMG/M metagenome (GOLD analysis project Ga0335078, IMG submission 206711) | Soil microbial communities from Loxahatchee National Wildlife Refuge, Florida, United States - Lox_Sample_3.2 | ecosystem: Environmental > Terrestrial > Soil > Wetlands | place: USA...
CGCTGATTCAGTACGAATTTCAGAAGCGCGGCTGCGAGCGTCCCGCCTACGCGCCGATCGTCGGCGCAGGAATCAACTCGACGGTGCTTCACTACTCCGAGGACTCGGCAACCATCCAGGCCGGAGATGTACTGCTGATCGACGCCGCCGGCGAGTACTCGATGTATGCCAGCGACATCACGCGCACGCTGCCGGCGAGCGGCAAGTTCACGCCGCGCCAGCGCGAGATCTATGACATCGTGCTGGGGGCGCAGGAGGCGGCGATCAAGGCGTTTCGCGCCGGGCGAACGCCGATGGCCGGCGAACAGGCGGATGCGCTGCAGAACGTTGCCTACAATTACATCAATTCGCACGGCAAAGATCTGCACGGCAAGCCGCTGGGGCAGTATTTCATCCACGGGCTGGGGCATTTTGTGGGCTTATCGGTGCACGACGTAGGTGGATCGTCGGTTGCTTTGGATCGGGGCATGGTTTTCACCCTGGAACCTGGGATCTACATCCCCGAAGAACGGCTCGGAGTGCGGATCGAGGATATGTTCCTCGTCGAACAAAATGGTGACCTGGTGCGGCTGACCGCCGGCTTGCCGCGCACGGCAGAGGAAGTCGAAGCGGCCATGGCTGGGCGTTAGGAGATGGCCGGTTCTGGTATTCTTACGCGCGTGTCGATCAGGACGCTGTACATTCTGCTCGTGGTCGGCGTATTGCTGGTGCTGGTAGCGGCAATAGCTATCTACCTGCGGGTGCGGCGCCATCTGCGGGCCTCATCCGACAACCGGCACGAAATGCCGATGGGGAAGAATTCATGAAAACGGCGAGCCTTACCCTCGAGCGTGAGCAGCATCCGGCGTGGTGGATAGAAGCCGCGCTGGTCGTGGGCGCGAGTTTGTTCGTGGCGCTGTGCGCGCGGGTAACCGTGCCGCTCCCCTTTACGCCCGTACCGCTCACGCTGCAGAACTTCGCGGTGCTCGTGGTCGGGCTCACGCTCGGCAGCCGCCGCGGATTCGCAGCGCTGCTGTTGTATCTCGGCGAAGGCGCAATCGGCCTTCCTGTTTTCAATCCGACTGGACTCGGCGGCATTGCGCAGCTCCTGGGACCAACCGGCGGATACCTGATGGCCTATCCATTCGTAGCCTTCGTCAGCGGCTGGATCGCCGAGCGCGGCGCGAAGACCTTTCGCCGCGGAGCCGGTGCCGCGGCTGCGGGAGAAGTTCTGCTGTTCGCCTGTGGCATGGCGTGGCTCACCCTCTGGGCGCGCGGCTCGTGGTGGCAGGCGGCGCACTTCGGGCTTTATCCTTTCTTCTTTGCGGAGATCGTGAAGGTGATGGCCGCCGCGGGCATTGCATCACGTCTTCCCGCAGGCGGGGGCGCCCGCGCCACAAGGAAAATTCGCTAACATGAGCACGGCCGTTTCTTCCACGTTGCGCGAGATCACGGTTGCGCACAGTCCCGACTCCGACGACGCTTTCATGTTCTACGCGCTAGCTACCAATCGCGTGCGCGCCAGCGGCATCAAGTTCACCCACACGCTGTGCGACATCGAGACGCTCAACCGCAAAGCGCTTGCGGGCTTCTACGACGTAACCGCGATTTCGTTCCACGCCTACCCGTACATTCAGGATAAGTATGCGCTATTGGCGAGCGGCGGCAGCGTGGGCGAAGGCTACGGGCCGATGATCGTTTCCCGGCGCATGCATTCGCTGGAAGAGATCAAGCGCCTGCGCATCGCCATCCCCGGCAAGCTGACCACGGCCTACCTCGCGCTGAAACTGTTCGCGCCCGAGATCGAGACGGAAGTCGTTCCCTTCGACCGCATCATTCCTGAAGTGCTCGCCGGCAAGCACGAAGCCGGACTCATCATCCACGAGGGCCAGCTCACTTTCGACAAGAGCGGGCTGCACCGCATCGTGGACCTCGGCAAATGGTGGCGCGACCAGACCGGCCTGCCGCTGCCGCTCGGCGGCAACGCTATCCGCCGCGACCTCGGCCCCGAGCTGATGGCGAGCGTGGCGCGCGCCATCAAGCAGAGCATTCAGTACGCGCTCGACCATCGCGAGGAAGCGCTCAGCTACGCCATGCAGTTCGCCCGCGACCTCGATCCCGGGCTCGCCGACAAATTCGTCGGCATGTACGTCAACGAGCGCACGCTCGATTACGGCGAAGAAGGACGCGCCGCCATTCGCCGCCTGCTGGAGATGGGCCACGAGGCAGGCATCATCCCGCAGCGGGCGAACGTCGAGTTCGTGGAGTAGTGCACTCATCGATCATGCCCGCAGACCCGCGCGAGCGCGCGCCGCAATCTCGGGTGGAAACGGCCGCGACTTGCGCGTCCTGAGATCCAGATGCGCTGCCGTCAATTCGCAGACGGCCGCCAGTTCGCCCTCCTCGCCGTTAAACATTTCGTGCTGAAAGCGGATCACCTTCTCGCGCACTTCCAGAATCTCGGATCGCACTACCACCACATCTCCCGCGTGCAGTTCTTTCTTGTAAGTAATGTTCTGCTGCAGCCCGGCCATTCCGTGCCGCTGCTCGCGAATGTAGACGGCCGTAATGCCGATGGAGGCGAAAAGATTCCAGGTGGCTTCGTCGAACTTGCCGACATACCACATGACGTTCATGTGTCCCATGTGGTCGCAATGCCAGGGATAAACGGCTCCACGATAGGTGATTGGCTTGGCTGCGGGTTCCGCATTCATGAGCGGTGATCCTCGTTTGGCTGGTGACCTCACAATGGTTTGCCCTCCGAGAGTCTCTGAAGTCCAACGTGCGGTCCCACCTTGGATTCTAAAGCCCAGCCATTGTGTACGTGTGCTCCTGACGATGCCTTCGCTTCAGGGCCCTCCCGCCGCCCAAATGAGAGAAGCGGAGAGAGCTTCCGTCTGTCCTCAGTTTTCCTGTCGCCCGTTCTTCCCGGAGAGGCTGAAATTGGGAAGGAGGTGCGCAGCTCCGTTTTGGCCGCACGTACGAACCGTATATACTTAATCAAGGCCAACGCGGTTGCTGTCTTTTGTGTCGAGTAGGGAAATGCCTGAAAACAAAGCGGTTGGTCCACCAATTCAAGCGATCGTGAACGTGCCCGTGGATAACCTCCGGTTAGACCGTGAGAATCCCCGCCTGCCGTCCTCTGATATTGGTTCCGACGTAGACCTGCTGCGCTATCTGTGGCGGGAGATGGCTGTCGACGAGGTCGCGCTCTCGATTGCCGCGAACGGATTCTTTCCTGAAGAGCCTCTGCTGGTGGTGCCAGAAAAGAAAGGGAGTAAAGATCCGGAGTCAGACAAATTCGTTGTAGTAGAGGGCAATCGCCGATTGGCCGCCGTGTTACTGCTGCGAGATTCAAGCCTGCGCCAGCGGATTAAAGCTGAGCTTCCGGAGATTGACGCCACCGCAACGGAGAGGCTTAATCGGCTTCCCGTTTCGATCTATGACGACCGTAGGGATTTGTGGGAGTACTTGGGCTTCCGGCACATCAATGGGCCGAAGGAGTGGGATGCGTTCAGTAAGGCTAAATACGTCGCCAAGGTTAGGGAACAATACAGTATCGAATTGGAAGAGATTGCGAGGCGTATTGGCGACAAGCATGCATTCGTCAAAAGAATTTACCGGGGATATCTTCTTGTGCAACAAGCCGAAGCGGAAGGGGACTTCAGTCCGGACGATATCAACAAGAACCGGTTTAACTTTTCCCACTTGTATACAGCGGCGTCCGAGCCAGAGTTTCAAAGGTTCTTGGGCATTAATGCTTCAAATTCCTTGAAACCTAGTCCGGTACCGAAGGAAAGGCTCGGGGAACTAAGAGAGCTGATGGTCTGGTTGTATGGGAGCAAGAGCGCGAAGAAACTGCCCCTGGTCAGAACACAAAATCCAGACCTCAACATTCTTCGTGAGGTCATCGGCAAGCCTGCGGCGTTGGCGGTGTTGCGTTCTGGGTACCCTTTGAGTAGAGCTTACGACGTCAGCATCGGGGATGTGCGACGGTTCGAAGAGGCGCTAACGCGCGCAAAGGAGGATCTGCTTCTCGCGAAGGGGACGGTAACCACTGGGTATTCCGGCGGCGAGGAACTGTTCACGGTCATTGGTGAGATTGTCCAGGTCGCCTCCAAGATTCAAGAGGAGATGACGGGCAAGCGCGAGCAGCTAGGCAGGAAGTTGAAGAAATAGCATGCTCCCGTTGCCTATGCGACCGACGGACGAATTGGACCTGGCAGATTGGTGCGAGCTTAGCGCTCTCTTGGCTGACGACCGGGCATTCAGCTTTGGGGATTTGGAGCGGGCGTTGAACCGGGCGGCAGTGTTCAGAAACCAGGAAGACGTAGAGCAGAAACTGGCGGAGGTCGCGTTCGAGCTGGAATCACGAGTGATGGCGGCGGGCGATGGGTACGCATTTACTTTCGACGGATACAACATCGAGCTACGTCCCGCGGAAGACGACTATTACCCGTATTTGTTCTGTCTCTGCTTGTCATACTTTGGATGGGAACAGCCTGCCGGCGCTGGTGTGTTCCCTGCGCGTATGTTCGAGCGATTGTCTTCAGTGGCGGCGCGCCGGTTCGTGCAGGGGGAGTCGATTCGTTTCGCAGCGCCACGAGAGGGAGACGTGCCGCCCGATTTTAGAGGTGCGGTCGACTACATCTGTCAGAGGTTGGGTGAGGGTATCGGACTTCAGCCGACAGACGAGCCGGTCGGACAGGACGACACATTGGATATTGTGGCTTGGCGAGATTTTCCTGACAAGCTGCCCGGAAAGCTACTGCTGTTTGGACAATGCGCCGCAGGAGGAAATTGGGAAGAGAAAATTTCCGATCTGCAGCCGCGAGATTTCTGTGACGCATGGATGCAGCAAGCACCGAGCAGCACGTTATTGAAGGCCCTTTTTATTCCTCATCGGGTGGAATCAGAGAAGTGGCGGCTCCGCTCGATCAAGGCCAAATTGATTTTTGATCGGTGCCGCATTGCCTACCTTGCTCATCGGCCAGATCAATTGCCCAGTCCCGAAGCTTATATGGAGTGGTGCCGAACGACGCTGGACGGCATTAGACGCGAGGAGTAAGTCACAGTGGGCATACGAAGGTGAAGTCGATCTCATAGCGACATCCAATCGAGCCAGGATTGAGAACGGTCGTTTGCCTTTTCTGCGTTTCGGTCATGACCGGGTGGCGAGCGAGGTTGGCGTTCGGCCACGCGTCTTTGACGGATTCGATGAGGTTCTCGGCGAGTTCCTCTGGATCTTCCTTTACAGTTCCTATGCGGCAGACCAAGTGGCCCTTGGGTTTCAAAAGAAGCGCCAGTGACCGCCATGCCTCCGCCAGAAAGTCCCAGTATTGATGGCCGCTACTGTGCCGGTCGTCGCGTGACACTTCGCCGTAGGTTGGATTGGCTGGTCCGCCAAGAAACCATAAACGTAACCACTGATCTTCTTCAAAGCGTGTCACGTTTAGATACGGTGGCGAGGTGATGATGGCGTCGACTGATCGTATATATGCCCTAAAGACGCGATGAGTCGCGCGAACATCGCATCGGGCGGCGGTCCCGCGGCGGCTTGGTATATCGTCTGAAAGACGGAATTCGGCTCGATTCAATAAGACGCTGAATACGTCGCGCTCGGGCGGAAACAGGCCATGGCACTTCCAGTACCTGACCGAGTAAGCTGGTTTTGTGCTGATGGTGTGTGGCATCTGGTTACTGAGGTAGTAGTCTGAACGATTCACCTCGCCGTGCAGATGGCCAAGGAGCACGCCGGCAATGAATCGATTGACTTGCTGGCGTAGGTCCAGGGTTCGTTTGAGAAAGAGGAGTTGTTTAAGTGTTTCACGGTGGAAGGCGTAGCTGAAGAACTCGGGCAGTGCGTCGGCCTCTCGTTTAAGCATTGCCGAGTCCTCAACTTCGTAATCGGCTTGGAGCTGCTTGATTGCCCGTTCTGCGTCGTTGAATGTTGCAGGCTTGGCCTTGGCGGAGGAAAGACACCACGCAACCGGATTGATGTCCGATGCAATGGCTTTGCGATCATTGAGGAGGGCTTCCAATAGCGTAGTGCCGCGACCTGAAAATGGGTCGCAAATGAGGTCGCCAGGCTTGGTGAGCGCTAGAATGTTTTCTTTAGCGAACGCCGGGGGGAACATCGCGAAATAGGGGCATAGCGCATGTAACCGGTGGTTGCGTGATCTTGGTGTAGGGCGGCTGCTCACGGTGTCATCGGTCGGTATGAGTGTGCTACAGGTTCATTGCCTGCCCGTACAACGACGAGTTCGATGGCGCAACAGTTAGCCCAGACATTTTCCGAGTGGGGAACTGCCAACCGACATTGTAACCGTACTGATGCGTGATGGATTAGGTTTTTCCGTCCTGCAGATCGGTGGACGGTATTACAGAGTTCCACAATCGTATCCAGGCGGGTGGCCCATCCGATCTGTCGAGTGGGCGGAATACCTGATTCCCAGCAAGAATCTCGAGGGGTTTTTGACGTTGGGTTTTGCTTCGGCGGTTCGCGGGATGAATCGCGCCCATCCGAGAAAGTCAAAATCCCGACCCTTCAAACCCACTCACTTCCCAACCGGGTGGTCCACCCAAAGACTTCTCGTTCCTTTATTTGCCGGCGCGGTATTGTTCGTCGCTGACCTGTTCCATCCAGTCGACAACTTTCCCGTCGCGCTTTTCCTGAATGGCGATGTGCGTCATGGCCGTGGCCGGCGCGGCCCCATGCCAGTGCTTCTCGCCGGGCGAGAACCAGACCACATCGCCGGGCCGGATCTCCTCGATAGGTCCGCCTTCGCGCTGAGCCCAACCGCAGCCCGCCGTGACGATGAGGGTCTGACCGAGCGGATGCGTGTGCCACGCAGTACGTGCACCCGGCTCGAAGGTAACGCTGGCGCCTTGAACCAGTGCTGGATCGGGCGCCTGAAAAAGCGGATCGATCCGCACCGTGCCGGTGAACCACTCTGACGGTCCCTTGACGGAAGGTTGCGAGCCAACTCTCTTGATTTCCATTCCTGATCTCCTTCAGTTACAACCTGGTCTCCATATCTCCCGGACCGCCGGGTGCCACAGACATGCGCGAAGGTCTGGGATTTTATCGCTATACTGCCGGCCGATCCCATACGGACTGTGCTTGCACACCCCGAAGTTCCATTGAGACCTAACCCGGCTACGCGCATCCAATGGCGGGGGATTTTTTCATATGCGATCAGACATGGTTCCAGGGGCGGTCTTTCCCGACTACGAGCTTTCTGACCACACCGCGAAGCGGCGCAAGCTGTCCGAGCTGCAAGGACCGCATCCCATGGTTCTGGTGCTCAGCCGCGGAGGGTTCTGTCCCAAGGACCGCCGGCAGGCGGAGGGGCTGGTTCAACTCCATCGTGAGATGGAAGTTGGCTATTGCCGGCTGGTCACGATCAGCACCGACAACATCACCGAGACGAATGAATATCGCACGGGAGTCGGCGCCCACTGGCCGTTCCTCTCCGACGCGGGGCGGATGGTGCAAAAAGACCTGGACATCGCCGAATACACCGATCCCCTGCACAATCCTATGATCCCGCACGTGATCGTGCTCGAGCCCGGCCTGGTCATTTATAAGATTTACAACGGCTACTGGTTCTTCGGCCGGCCCACGTTGGAAGATCTCCGCCAGGACCTGCGTGTGGTGTTGAAGAAATGCCGGCCGGACTGGGACATCACCACGCCCGAACTCAGGGCGGCGTGGCAGCAAGGCCGCAAGGAACTCTTCTATCCGTACGGAAAGACCTACGCACAGACTCTCGGCGAACAGGATTAAGGCACGCCTACAGCAGCCGGATCGCCAGGTACAGTCCGCTCAGAATGACCGCCGCCAGAGCTGCACACAGGACATAGCGCAGCACCTGCGCGCTGGAGGTTGTTACTCCCTCATCTTCCTGAATCTTCTCTTCCAAGCTATTGAACATAGTCTTCTCCGCGCAGCATTTTTCTGCCAGCCACGATCACTGAATCAGAGAGAAATTGACCATTACGGTTGTCTCCACTTCAACCGGTTCACCGTTGAGCAGGTATGGTTTGTAGCGCCACTGCCGGACCGCGTCGAGCGCAGCCGGCACCAGCAAGGGATGCCCGCTCAAAACCCGCAAGTCCTGAATGCTTCCATCCCTGGAGATAATGGCGGTCAGCACGACTTGGCCCTGGACCCGGGCATTGCGAGCTAGAACCGGGTACGGAGGCTCGACCTTGTTCAAAACTCGCCCGGCGGAAACGCCTTGTGACACTCGGACGCGCATCGGTTCGGCCTTCGGCGCCTTCGGAACTGCGTTGAGACTCGAACTCGACCCGATAATCCCGCCGATGACCCCTCCTAATTGCCCGCCGGGTATTCCGCCCGGGACGCCGCCAATTACGCCGCCGGCACTGGCAGACGGTGGCGGCTGCTCCTCGCGAATCATTGCGATCTTCTCGGGTATTCGCGTCGGAGTTCGTAGCTGTCCCTCCACCAGCTCGGTTTCCGCCTTTACCGACTTGACCAGCTGCTGAGCTGCAGGCGGTGGCGGAGGTGGCGGCGGCGGCGGAGCAAACAGCATCGTCAGCAGTTGCTGCCTGGGAAGCGCGTCGGTGTAGATCAAAGGCAACAGGATGGCGAGCCCCAGCAGCACAATCTGGAAGCCCAGCGATAACACTGTGGTCCAGCCGCGCCGGCGATTGACATTCCGCCTTGACTCCACCAGGCTGTCGGCAAAGAGCGGGGGGCCGTCGGTTGCGCCCGTTGCAACCGCCGGATGCTCTTCCAGCAGAACTTCTTCTTCATAGCCTGTAGGGCTCATGGGACCCCCTTGACGTGGCGCTTCCCGATTTGAGTATGTGCCGCCAGCCCACCTGCTGCCGTGATACAAATCACACTACCTTGGTTCGTGCCGCGAACCTCGGTAACGCTTCACGTCACCGACTGGCGGCACGCCACGGCTGGCGCGCCACTTCAGTCGGCCGCGGAAACAGCCGCCGCCCTCTCTACACCCTCCAGAATGTCGTGCACCTCGTCCGCGTCGATGTCGCTGACGTGCGGAATGCCGGTGATGCGGCTGGCTTCCATCGTCAGCGAGGCGATGTCGGTGCGGTCGATGTACTTCAGCCCGAACTTGCGCGCGCCGGCCATCAGTTGCCGCAAGCCTTGCGCGAGGCGCTGGTAGTAGGTGTAGATTCCAACGGCGCCTGCCGGCAGCTTGTTGAAGCGATCGCCCAGCTTCTGGCGCAGCTCGGGAGCGGTAACGAAGACTTCGTCCATCGTGGTGCCAAAGCGTTCGATGTAGATGGGCAGGTTCTGCGCTTCGATCCCCTTGCCGATCGTCTTGGCTACCATGGCTGCGGCCAGCGGCGCGCGCGCCATGGCAATCAGCTTAACGAACGGCGCGCACAGCGCGAAGCCTTTGAACATCTGGTCTTCGAAAGTGTAGCCGCCGGCCAGCGCAATTGCCGGAATGAACTCGCACTTCTCGCGCAACGCCACCAGATACTCGCGCAGCAGCGAGTGCAGTTCGACTCCAGGCACGCCCCACTCGTTCATCATGCGCCATGGCGACATGCCGGTGCCGCCGCCGGCTGCATCAACGGTCAGCAGGTCGATCTCGGCGAGCGAGGCATACTTCACGGCGCGCGCCAGGTCAGCCGGACGATAAGCGCCGGTCTTCAGCGTGATGTACTTGGCGCCGCACTTGCGCAGTTCCTCGACGCGCCGCAGGAAGCCCTCGCGGCTCACCATGCCCACGCGCGAATGGCGCTCGAACTCGTGGAAACTGCCTTTCTTGAAAGCCTCGATAACCATCGGATCGGAAGGATTTGGCAGCACGACATAGCCGCGCCGTTGCAGCTCTTGAGCTTTGTTGAGGTCTTTGATTTTGACTTCGCCGCCGATGTCCTTGGCGCCTTGGCCCCACTTCAGTTCGACCGATTTCACGCCCAGCTTCTTGATGGCATACTCCTGCACGCCGAGCATGGTGTCTTCCACGTTGGCCTGCACGTAAACTTCGCCGTAGTCGTCCATCTGCCACTCGCGGAAGCAGCGCACGCGCCATTCGAGGTCGACGCTCGAGATGACTTTGCCATTCTCGAATTGCGATTCCATATCCATGCCGACTACATTCTCGCCGATGGCGATTCCGGTGCCGGTGATGGCAGCGCCGGCGGCCAGCCCGGGCCAGTTGTTCTTGGCGACATTGGTCGAGCCCATCGCGCCCAGCGTAAACGGCAGCTTGTAGCGGATGCCTTTGTCCTGGC
>Ga0335078_10018988_pt1 | contig 10227 bp, 7 predicted proteins | sample Lox_Sample_32_FD_206711 | JGI IMG/M metagenome (GOLD analysis project Ga0335078, IMG submission 206711) | Soil microbial communities from Loxahatchee National Wildlife Refuge, Florida, United States - Lox_Sample_3.2 | ecosystem: Environmental > Terrestrial > Soil > Wetlands | place: USA: Florida...
ATCGTCCTCGGCGGCGGCCTCTCGGCGATCGCCGAACTTTATGAGACAGTGCCGCGTCTCTGGGGCCGCCACGTGTTCTCCGATGAGGTCGTTACGCGTCTGCTTCCGCCGAAACATGGAGATTCCAGTGGCGTGCGTGGCGCCGCCTGGCTGTGGCGGCCGGATGAGACGGCCGAGGGCGCCCCATGAGCGCGCTCTGCCGCGAATGCGGCGCCTCGGCCGCCGCGGCTGGCGGACTGGGCCGCTGCGTAAATTGCGGTTCGCCTCGCCTTGTCGAACACCCCGAACTCGAGGCGCTATCGATCGCCCATCTCGATTGCGACGCGTTCTACGCCACGGTCGAAAAGCGAGAACGGCCAGAACTTGCCGACCAACCGGTCATCGTCGGCGGCGGTCAGCGCGGCGTGGTGCTTGCCTGCTGCTACGTCGCACGGCTCTACGGCGTCCGCTCGGCGATGCCGACGTTCAAGGCTTTGGCTGCCTGCCCGCACGCCGTCGTCATCCGTCCCAATATGGCCAAGTACCGCGAAATGGGGCGCGCGGTGCGCGCGAAGATGCGGCAACTGACCCCGCTGGTTGAGCCGCTATCGATCGACGAGGCGTTTCTCGACCTCACCGGCACCGAGGTGGCGAATCGCGCATCGCCAGCCCAGGCGCTGGTGGCACTGGTGCGCGAGATCGAAGCGGACCTTGGTGTCACCGCGTCAATTGGACTTAGCTACAACAAATTCCTCGCCAAGATCGCCTCCGATCTCGACAAACCGCGCGGCTTCGCCGTGATCGGCCGCGGCGACGCTGCTAGCTTCCTCGCCGACAAGCCGGTCGGCCTGCTTTGGGGCGTTGGGGCGGCGATGCAGCGGCGACTCGCTGCGGATGGGATCGGGCTGATCGGACAGCTGCGGGCGATCGACGACCGCGAGATGGCGCGGCGTTACGGGAAGATGGGGCTGCGCCTCGCCCATCTCGCCCGCGGCGAGGATTCACGCAAGGTCGAAGCGGTGTCGCAGGCGAAGTCGATCTCGGCGGAGACGACCTTCGCGCATGATGAAAGCAGCGAGGAGGCGTTGGCCCGTACCCTGTGGCCGCTGTGCGAGCAGGTCTCGGCCCGGCTAAAGAGTGCCGGCTTGGCTGCAGGAACCGCCACCTTGAAGCTAAAGACCAGTGATTTCCGTATTCGCACCCGCTCGCGCCGGCTCGCCGACCCGACCCAGCTCGCCGACATGCTGTTCCGCACCGGCCGCCATCTGCTTGCCGGTGTGGCCGACGGAACGGTTCGCTTCCGTCTGATCGGGATCGGCGCCGATGGCCTAGTCAGCGCGGAAACCGCCGATCTACCGACACTGTTCGACCAGGAAGACGGGCGGCCCCGCCGCCTCGAGCAGGCGATGGATGACATCCGCGGCCGGCTCGGCAGGGAGGCGGTGCGCCTCGGCCGCGCGGTCGACTAGTCTCAGCAGGTCGGCTTGGGCAGCGGCTCGATGCTATCGAGCTTAGCCTTGATCGTGTAGTCGCCGTAGTCGATCAGCATGTCGCGCGAGACACCGTTGTCGAGCAGCAGCATACCCAGCTCGTAATCGGGCTTTTCTTCGTTGACATCGGCCGGAAAGAAGGCAAGGCGAACACGCCAGCCGGGGTGCTGCAGGATAGGCGCCTTCAATGGATCATTGGGATCGGGCTGGACCTTGCCGCCAATCGCGGCGGTCACCAACACCGCGCCCTCGACGGTGGCGCCATCGAACACCTGACGTGAGACGAAATTCTCGCCAGCCTGGGCTTTCGCCAGCAACAGAATGGTATGCGCGCTCGGAAACAGTGCGCCTGGCGGCAGCGTCATTGTCTTCGGTTGCGGCATTTCGAAAGTAATCTTGCCGCCCTTGCCGGGTCCGTCGAGTTGCGCCTCGCCGCGGATCTCCTCATCGACCGTGCCGTCCCGCGTTTCCTTCTGATTGAACCGGTAGCGAAGGCCGTCCTTCGACTCCCAGGTAACGAAATTCGACACAATCACGACATCTTGCGATTCGGCGTAGCTGAGGGTCAGCTTGTAGCGTTGCTCGACGGTCCAGCCGTCGCAGGTCTCGCCCCATTGATACGCCATCGCGCCCCGCGCGCCGGTGACGCCAGAATCGGTGCGGCTGGTGCCAAGGGTCATCGTATAGATAGCGCGGTGCGCGTTGATCTCGGCGTCGGCCGCTCCGGCCCAGAGCACAGCGGTCAGAGCCACCGCCGCGAAACCGCCTGCTCTGCCCCATCGCTCGATCATCGAAATCCTACTCCCTCTCATGAGCGCAAGCCGCGCGCGGGCGACAGGTTGAGGCGGATATGCAATTCTCGGAGCCGTTCGGGGGGAATCGGCCCGGGCGCCTGCATCAACAAGTCCTGCGCTTGCTGGTTCATCGGGAAGGCGACGATCTCGCGCAAATTCGGCGTGTCCGCCAACAGCATGACGATGCGGTCAATCCCCGGGGCTGACCCGCCATGCGGCGGCGCCCCGAACTTGAAGGCATTGAGCATGCCGCCAAACCGCGCCTCGACGTCTTCTCTCGAATATCCGGCGATGGCAAACGCCTTGTACATGATCTCGGGCAAATGGTTGCGGATGGCACCCGATGACAGCTCCGTGCCGTTGCATACAATGTCGTACTGAAACGCGTTGATCGTCAGCGGGTCCTGCGTCTCCAGCGCCTCAAGCCCGCCCTGCGGCATTGAGAACGGGTTGTGGCTGAAGTCGATCTTGCCGGTGTCCTCGTTCAATTCGTACATCGGGAAATCGGTGACCCAGCAGAACTCGAAGCAATTTTCCGCGGTCAGCCCCAGTTCGCTGCCGATCTTCAGACGCGCGCTGCTGGCGAAGGGCAGGAACGTCGCCGGCACGCCGGCGACAAAGAACACCGCGTCGGCGTCCTTGAGACCGAGCAACTGGCGCAAAGCCTCGGTGCGCTCGGGGCCGAGGTTACGGGCCACCGGACCCGCGCCCTCGCCGTCGCGGAAAAAGATATAGCCGAGTCCCGGCTGCCCCTCCCCCTGTGCCCAGGAATTCATCCGGTCGCAAAAGGCGCGGTTGCCGCCGCCCGGCGCGGGGATTGCGCGCACCCGGACATGCGGATCGCTCTCGATCATCCCAGCGAAAATGCGAAATCCCGAACCGCGAAAGGTCTCGGTCGCGTCGTGCAACTCGATGGGATTCCTGAGATCGGGCTTGTCGCTGGCATAGCGCAGCATCGCCTCGGCATAAGGGATACGGCGAAATGGCGCCGGGCTTACCGCGCGTCCCTCGGCGAATTCCTCGAAGACGCCGTGCAACACCGGCTCGACTGCGGCGAACACGTCATCCTGGGTGACAAAGCTCATCTCCAAGTCGAGCTGGTAGAACTCGCCCGGCGCGCGGTCGGCGCGGCTCGCCTCGTCACGAAAGCACGGCGCGATCTGAAAATAGCGGTCGAACCCGGCGACCATCAGCAATTGTTTGAACTGCTGCGGCGCCTGCGGCAACGCATAGAACTGGCCGGGATGCAATCGGCTCGGTACATAATAGGGCCGCGCGCCCTCGGGCGAATCGGCGGTGAGGATCGGTGTCTGAAACTCGGTAAAGCCCTGTTCGATCATGCGCCGGCGGATCGAGGCAATGACATGCGAGCGCAGCATGATGTGCGCGTGCACGTGCTCGCGCCGCAGGTCGAGGAAGCGATAGGTGAGCCGGATGTCCTCGGGATACTCGGCGTCGCTGTTGACCGGCAGCGGCAACGGGTCGGCGGTCGACTGCACCGTCATCTCGGCGATCACCAGCTCCACCTCGCCGGTCGGCAGGCTTGGGTTGATCGTGTCGGCCGAGCGCGCGACAACTTTGCCGGTAACGGTGATGACGCTTTCGAGCCGCAGTGCGTCGGCCGCCGCAAAGAGCGGCGACGATACGTCGATCACGCATTGCGTCACGCCGTAATGGTCGCGCAGATCGACAAAGAGCAGCTGTCCGTGGTCGCGCTTGCGGTGCACCCAGCCCGAAAGCCGGGCGCTTTGCCCGGCATCGGCAAGGCGCAGCGCGCCGCAAGTGTGGGTGCGATACTCATGCATCGCCGTGAAGTCCCGGATCAATCCCGCAGGCGGTGGAGAGCGCGGAGGACGCACGGATCGCCTCCGATTGTCAAGCCAGCCGCCCCACTAAAACCATCCCACCCGCTTCCTGGGCATTCCGGCGCCGCGGTTTTCGCGCTATAGCCTTTGGCCAATGAGTTTGATCATCGACAGTGCCGCCCTGGCCGAGTTCTGTGCGCGCCAGAAGGGGGCGGACTTCGTCACCGTTGATACCGAGTTCATGCGCGAGCGCACCTATTGGCCGGTGTTGTGCGTCGTGCAGGTCGCCGGGCCCAAGGAGGCAGTCGCCGTCGACGCCCTCGCCGACGGCCTCGATCTCGCTCCACTCCTGGCGCTGATGAACGACCCGGCGACGCTCAAGGTGTTCCACGCCGCGCGACAGGATCTGGAGATATTCTTTCATCTCTCAGGCAGCGTGCCGCATCCGCTCTTCGACACCCAGATCGCGGCGATGGTGTGCGGGTTCGGCGATTCGGTGAGCTACGAAACCCTGGTTCGCAAGCTGGCCGGCGCGCAGCTCGACAAGGCGTCGCGCTTTACCGACTGGTCGCACCGGCCGCTCACCGAGCGCCAGATCAAATACGCACTCGGCGATGTGGTTCATTTGCGCACCGTCTACGAGCGGCTGCAGCAGCGTCTCGCCAAGAACGACCGGTCAAGCTGGTTCGGCGAGGAGATGGCGGCGCTGACCGATGCTGCCCTTTATCGCGCCGATCCCGACGAAGCATGGCATCGCTTCCGGTTGCGTGGACGCGGCGACTCGCGTTTTCTCGCCGTGTTGCGCGCGCTGGCAGCCTGGCGTGAGCGCGCGGCGCAGCAGCGCGACCTGCCGCGCGGGCGCATCCTGCGCGACGAGGCGCTGATCGAGATCGCCAGCCACGCGCCGCAAAGCGTCGAGGCCCTGGCCCGCACCCGCGGCCTTGGCAAGGGCATCGCCGAAGGCAAGCTCGGCCACGATATCCTCGACGCGGTGGCGCGCGGTATCGCCGACCGCGACCCGCCGGCGGCGATCCCACAAAAGGCCCAGAGTCCCCCGGGACTGGGGCCGCTGATCGAGCTGTTGCGAGTGCTGCTGAAGCAGCGCTGCGAAGATTTCGAGGTGGCGCAAAAGCTTGTCGCCTCCGCCGACGATCTCGAAGCCATCGCCGCTGACGACAAGGCGGAGGTTCCCGCGCTGCACGGCTGGCGCCGAGAGGTGTTCGGCGCCGACGCGCTGGCCTTGAAACACGGCACCCTGGCGTTGACCGCCGGGCGCAAGGGCATCGAGCTGGTACCGCTGCCGGGACCGGCCGGCGAGTAACGTCAGTCCGAGGCCAGCGCCGGCTTACGTACCCGACGCCGCACCATCTGTGGCGTAAGGGCCAGCGCGCGGGCGAGAGCGCCCAGCCGGCGTTCCACCGCCTCACCCTGAAACAGGCTCCCGCTCGGCGGCAATTCCAGCACCAGTTCGTCGTCGTCGCGGCTTAGCTCGACCTCCGAGAGCAAGTCGAGCGCGCCACCGCTCAGGGTATAGGCGAGGCGCAGCGTCAGGCCGAGCCTGCGCGCCCCCGCCGCGTCGTCATCGCTGAGCAATGGCCGCGTCTGCGCCTTCACCGGATCGTCGGGCGCCCCGCCATAGCGCGCATGGAGCGCAGTGGCGATGTACACCCGCTCACGATGGTCGACCGCGCCAATCGGCATGCGCAAGCTGCGGGTAAAGGCTTGCTCTGCGCGGTAGTCGGGGTGCTCGCTCCAGGCGATGTCGCTGAGCCAGCAAGCGGCGCGGTGCATGCGCCGCAGCTCCGGGGACAGCTTTCCAAAAGCCGCCCCTACCCATTGTTCAAGGAGATCGCCGTCGATGCGGGCGCGGCTTTGTGCGCGGGCGACCCCCATGCAAGCGGAAATCAGCGGGTCCGCCGTTGGGTCGGACTGTACCAGCCCGTAGGCATAGCCTTCGCGCAACCCGTACGCCGAGAACATGATCCGTGACGGCGCGGCGACTTGCAGCAGCCGGTAGAGAATCATCGCCGCCAGCGGCACCACTTCGAGCCGCTTGCGGTTGATCGTCGCGATGCGCTCGAGCGAGCGGCGCGACATCGGCGACAACACTTCGAGAAAGTCCTCCGCCGAGCGCCGGCTCACCGTGTACTGGTGGATGATATGCAGCGGGTACCGCGTGTGCTCCATGTGCAGCCGGGCGATCGCCCGCCACGCGCCGCCGACGAGAAACAGGGTCTTGCCCGCCGCAGCGCGCAACAGATCCGCGCCGTCGACGGTCTCCTCGATCGTGGCGGCGAGCTTCACCGGATTGTCCGCCAGCTCGGCCAGCCGCAGCGGCCCCAACGGCAACGAAATGCCGTCTCCGATCGCGTGCCCGCCGCTTGCATTGATGCGCACCAGCTCGACCGACCCACCACCGAGATCAGCCACGACGCCGTCGGCTCCAGGGATGCCGGCCAGGACGCCAGCAGCTGACAGGCGCGCCTCTTCAGCGCCATCGACAATGCGCACCGGGATGCCGCACCGGCGCTCGACCTCGGCGGCGAACTTGCGGCCATCGCTTGCCTCGCGCACCGCCGCGGTGGCGATCGCCATCAGGTGATCGACCTCGAGCGCGCGGGCAAGCGCGACAAAGCGTTGCAGATTGTCGTAGGCGAGCTCGACGCCATCGCGATTGAGGCGCCCCGTGCGGGCGATGCCGCGGCCCAGCCCGCACATGACCTTTTCGTTGAGGAGAGGGAGCAGAGTTGCATTGAGACGCTCGAAGACGACCAGACGCAGGGAGTTCGAGCCAATGTCGATGACGGCGATACGCTCGGGTGAGACGCTCAGGTTGCTATCGGGCATCGCCTCAGCGCGCGACGACCCGCGGCGAGCGGCGGCGCAAGGCGCGGCCGCGGCCGGACAGGCTGGGATTGGTCATGAAGTAGGTATGGGCGGAGAACTCCTCCTCGGTCGGCGCGCGGGCATAGGTTCCGTCGCCGGACAAGGTCCAGCTTTGCAACGTATCGCGCAGATTTGCCACCATGATCTCGTCGAGCACTTGGCGATGCACCGTCAAATTCTCGATCGGCACCAGCGCTTCCACGCGTCCGTTGAGGTTTCGCGGCATCCAGTCGGCGGAGCTGATGAACACCAGCGCCTGATCGGACGGCAACCGGTTGCCGTTGCCGAAGCAGACGATTCGCCCGTGTTCCAAGAACCGGCCCACGATGCTCTTGACCCGGATATTGTCGGACATGCCGGGAACGCCCGGACGCAGGCAACAAATCCCGCGAATGACAAGATCGATCGATACCCCTTCCCGCGACGCGCGGTAGAGCAGATCGATGATCGCCGGATCGACGAGCTGATTCATCTTGGCCCAGATCTGCGCGGGTTTGCCTGCGCGCGCATTGGCAATTTCCGCTTCGATCAGTTCGTTTAGCCGCTCGCGCAGATTGACCGGCGCCACCGCAATCTTTTCGAGATGCGAGGGCCTCGCGTACCCGGTCATGAAATTGAACAGCCGCCCCGCGTCCTGGCACAGCGCCGCGTCGCAGGTGAAGAACGACAGGTCGGTGTAAACCTTGGCGGTATAGGGATGGTAGTTGCCGGTGCCGAAATGGACGTAGGAGCGCAATTCGCCGGCCTCGCGGCGCACCACCAGCGTCACCTTGGCATGAGTTTTCAGCCGCATGAAGCCATAGACGACCTGCACACCCGCCTGTTCGAGGTCCCGCGCCCAGCGGATGTTCGCTTCCTCGTCGAACCGCGCCTTCAGTTCTATCATCGCGGTGACCGACTTGCCGGCTTCCGCCGCCTCGGCCAGGGCGCGCACGATCGGGCTGTCGCTGCTGGTGCGGTAAAGCGTCTGCTTGATCGCCACTACCGCCGGATCGCGCGCCGCCTGGCGCAAGAACTGAACGACGACGTCGAAGCTTTCATACGGGTGATGGACGATGATATCCTTCTGGCGGATCGCGGCGAAGCAATCGCCGCCGAAATCGCGAATGCGCTCCGGGAAACGCGCGTTGTAGGGCGTAAACACCAGGTCTGGGCGCTCGTCGGTGATCAGCTCGGCGGTGTCATCGAGCCCGAGAATCCCGGCGGTGGCGAAGATGTCGCCGGGCGCCGCATCGAGCTTCTCGGATAGAAAATCGCGCAGCTCGGCCGGCATCAACGCGTCGACGCCGAGATAGATGACATGACCGCGACGCCGCTGCTTCAGCGCCGTTTCGAACACCTGCACCAGGTCTTCGGCCTCTTCCTCGATCTCGACCTCGCTGTCGCGCAGCACCCGGAACGCGCCCTGGGCGACCACCGCGAAACCCGGGAACAAGTGGTCGAGAAACATCCCGATCATGTCCTCGACAAGTAGGAAACGCATGCGCTCGCCAGGCAGACGGATGAAGCGCTCGACCGAAGCCGGGATGAGGATCAGCGCTTGCAGACGCTGACTGTCGCTGACCCGGTCGAGCGTCAGCCCGAGACCGAACCCGCGATTGGCGACGAACGGGAACGGGTGCGCCGGGTCGAGGGCAAGCGGGGTCAGCACCGGGAAAATATCGGCGAGAAAGCGCTTCTCCAGCCAAGTCCGGTCGCCCGGCTCGAGATCGGTCGGCTCGACAATGCCGATCCCGGTGGCGCTGAGCTGCAGGCGCAGCTCCAGCCAGGCGGCCTGCTGGTTCTCCATCAACTTTTTGGCGCGAAGTTGGATCGCCTCGAGCTGCTGCGCCGGGGTCAGCCCGTCTTGGCTCAGAGTGACGATGCCCGCCTGAAGTTGGCCTTTGAGTCCGGCGACGCGGACCATATAGAACTCGTCGAGATTGTTCGCCGAGATCGACACGAAGCGCAGCCGCTCCAACAGCGGGTGGCGCAGATTGTCGGCCTCGGCCAGCACCCGCTCGTTGAAGGCGAGCCATGATAGCTCGCGGTTGATAAAGCGGTCCGGCGAGGCCTGATCCGACGGTCGGATTTCGATAACTTGCGCGCCCGTGTCCACGACCTGTCTCCGGCCAAATCCCGACGGGGCAGCCTAACCTGGCAATTTTACCGCCCCGTTACGCCCCTGTCATGCGCGTGACGGCGTGACCGCTAGGACGGCGGCAGTGTAGAACAGCCCGAAGGTGACGGCGGGAGCGCTGGATGATCCGTATAGCGGTGGTGGGGATAGGGCATTGGGGCCGCACGCTGGTCAGCGCGGTGCAAGGCAACAGCGAGCGAATCCGCTTTACCGCCGGGCACACCCGCACCCCGGCCAAGGCTGCGGCGTTCTGCGCGGAAAAAGGCATCGCGCTCCGCGATAGCCTCGACGCGATCCTTCGCGACCCCGAGATCGACGCGGTCTATTTCGCCACCCCGCACAGCGAGCATGGGCGCCACGTCGAACTCGCCGCCGCCGCCGGTAAGCACGTCTTCATGGAAAAGCCGTTCACCCTTGATCGCCGGAGCGCCGCCGCCGCGACCGAGGCGGTGCGCCGCGCGGGGGTGACGCTCGGCGTGGCCTACCCGCGCCGCTTTCATCCAAACATGAAGGAGCTGAAGGCGCGGATCGATAGTGGGCGGCTCGGCACGATTGCTCATTGCTACGGCGAGCAGAACACGCCGGCCGGCTTGTTCATGGCCCCGGGATCCTGGCGTGCGACCCAAGATGAAGCGCCGGGCGGAGCGATGACCGCCCTGGGCGTCCACAATGTCGACGCGATGATCCATCTGTTCGGCGAGGTCGACGAGGTCTACGCCTCGAGCCTCAGGCGCGCCGTCGCCTACGACGCCGAGGATACGACCAGCGTCATGTTTTCGATGCGCAACGGCATGTCGGCGAGCATGATGTGCTCGCTGGTGACCACAGTGAGCTACCGGCTGGCGGTATTCGGCACCAAAGGCTGCGCGGAGCTGCGCACCCCCAATCTCGATCTGCACTTTACCCCGACGCCCGAGGGTCCGCCGAGCGGCCGCCACGCGGCGCTGCCGCAGCAAATCACCGAGGGCAAGGGAGCGAACACGCTTCTCGCTGAAATGGAAGCGTTCGCCGACGCGATCGAAGGCGGCCCCGCCTACCCAGTCACGCCCGTGCAGGCTGTACACGGGGTCGCCGTATTCGAAGCGATCGTCGCCTCCGCCGCTCAGGGGCGCCCGGTGCGCGTCGCCCACGACTGAACCAAGCCGAAGGGGAAT
>Ga0335078_10018989_pt1 | contig 10227 bp, 6 predicted proteins | sample Lox_Sample_32_FD_206711 | JGI IMG/M metagenome (GOLD analysis project Ga0335078, IMG submission 206711) | Soil microbial communities from Loxahatchee National Wildlife Refuge, Florida, United States - Lox_Sample_3.2 | ecosystem: Environmental > Terrestrial > Soil > Wetlands | place: USA: Florida...
GCAGAAAAATCATGCCGATCTCGGAATCCACCGCACCATCGACCTCGTGGTGGTGGGTGCCGGCATGCATCACGAGAACCTTGGTTCCCTGGTGCGCCTTCTTGACCATGTAGGGCAGGTGGTGGCGATCGTCCTTCGAGAGGGTTGAGCCGAGAATGACGAGGTCGAATGCATCGCGGCGAAGTTCGTCCTGCACGCCCTTGCGATCTAATACAGCCGTCACCTGATGGCCCGCCTTCTTAATGTCGGCGGCACGGCTGGCGAGAACTTTCTCATCCGACTCGCCATAGAGAACCTTGATCGAAGCTTTCGGAGCAGTCGCTGGTTTGGAAGCGGTTGCGGGCACAAGCCCTCCTTGGAATTCCGCCTGGGAACTCCACTGGGAGCTTAACAACGAGCGCGCGGCTTTCGGAGATAACGGAAGAACACGACCAGGCGCGCGCTCCAGGGTGGCGTCGGAAGCAAGTTCCGCTTGACACCGGCTAGCGAATGTATCAATATTCATTCGTTTTAATAAAACAATTTAATAGTCCGGAATTGCCAGGCATGAACCGACAGACTAGCCCGGAGACGGCCCGCAAAATGGGCCGGGAGATTGCCCGTGAGGATGGCGCCGAAACGATCGGCGCGGTTGACATTGGCGGCACCAAGATTGCCGTGGGCGTAGTCGACGAAGCCGGGCGCCTGCTGGCAAGGAACGAGTGCCCGACGGACGTGCCGCGCGGTTTCGACGATGCGATGGCTCGTGTGACAAAGCTCCTCGGCGAATGCGCGCAAGACGCCGGGGTCAAATTGCGAGGGATCGGGATCGGGAGCGCAGGTCCGGTCGACCCTACAACCGGGCGCCTCGGGAATGTGAACAATCTGCCCGGATGGGAGGGCGGGAACCCGGTTGAGGTTCTGTCGCGCGCATTTGGAGTCCGGTCAGCGCTGGAGAACGACGCCGACGCGGCCGCGCTCGGCGAATTGCGCTGGGGCTCGGGAAAATCAAAATCGCGATTTCTCTATGTGACCGTGGGGACCGGCATCGGCGTGAGCGCAATTCTGGACGGCAAAGTCTATCGCGGCCTCGACGGCTGCCACCCGGAAATTGGACATCACATCATCGATCCGGGGGGGCCGCGCTGTTCGTGCGGAGCCTGCGGGTGCTGGGAGAGTTTTGCGGCCGGCCCGGCAATGACCGCATGGCTGAAGGAACATTCACCCAACGGATCGGGGAGCCTGAGCTTGACTGCGCGCGAGATCTGTACCCGGGCGCAGGACTCCGATGAATGGGCGCGCCGCGCGGTGGAACGCGAAGGCTATTATCTGGGGCTTGGCCTGGCCAATCTGATCACGCTGTTTGCGCCGGAGGCCATCGTGCTTGGCGGCAGCGTGATGAAGAGCGCGCACCTGTTTCTGGATCGGGCACGCGAAGTGATCCGCCAAAATTGCAGACTGGTTCCCGCGGCCGGCGTTGAGATCTCGCTGGCATCTCTCGGAGACGACGCCGGATTGATTGGAGCGGCCGAGGTCTGGAATCATCGCTTCCGGAAGGCTGCCGGTCACGTGCAGGAATGAGTTTGGAGACCGCAAGCCACCGCATCCCTGAGGGCCAGTATCTCCTCGACATTCTGGATCAGCCGCGAGCGATGGCGGCAACCTTGAAGTGTCTGAGAATTTCGCAGGAATTGCGGGCGCTCGGCGCCGGCTTGCGCGATGGCCGACTCAGGCGCATCGTGCTGACCGGAATGGGAGCGTCGTTTCACGCGCTCCATCCTCTCTTCTTACGGTTGAATGCGCGCGGCTATGCGGCGGCCGCAGCGGAAACTTCCGAACTCGTGCACTCGCTCGAGAAATGGCTTACACCCGAGACCTTGATCATTGCGGTCTCGCAGTCGGGCGAAAGCGCGGAAATCGTTCGCCTCCTCGAAGTTAACCGGCGGCGGGCTGCCATCCTGGGGATCACGAATGACGGCGAGAGCGCTCTGTCACGCGGGGCGGACAGTTCGATCATTACCCTAGCCGGCAAAGAATTTTCAGTCTCCTGCAAAACCTATGTGACAGCTTTGATGGCGCTGTACCTTGTCGGAGAGTTTATCTGCGGCTCCGATGAGCGGCAAACGGTCGAGGAGCTGTCGCAGGTTGTGCCGGCCGCGGCTTCCTACCTTGGGAACTGGAAAGAGCATGTCTTCGAGATAGCGGGCGCGCTTGCAGGAGTTCGGGATCTGTTCCTGCTTGGACGCGGCGCCTCTCTCGCCGCCACTGGAGCGGGGGCGCTGATCACGAAAGAATCGGTACGTCTGCACGCGGAAGGCATGAGCGGCGCCGCGTTTCGTCATGGCCCGCTCGAGATGATCGACGATAAGACGTTCGCGGTGGTTTTTGCGGGTGCGGAGTCGACGCGGGCTTTACAAGCTCGATTGGCGGACGACATTCGACAGGGCGGCGGCCGCATCGGCTGGATTGCAGAAGACACAAGTTCACGAGCATGGAGTTTGCCCAGGACTCCGGCGAATCTTCGAGCGGTCGTTGAAATTATGCCGGTGCAGATGATGACGCTGGCCCTGGCCGCGGAAAAGGGCATCGAGGCCGGACGCTTCGGGCGCGTCTCGAAGATCACGGCGACAGAATGACCTTGGGGCAAACATTCGACTCCTTCTATTCTTCCGGCGGCAAATCGAAGTTCACCAGGCTGCCCTGAAATCCCCTGGTCTTCCAGGCTCCATACGCGATGCCCGCGACCATCCAGATCGAGCCCACACCCAGCGCCAGTTTGGAGAGGTGGATCCAGATAAAGAGGCAAATCAGGAAGCCCAGCACTGGCGGAATCAATTGCCAGAAGCCGCGGTCCGCGCCACGGATGTAGTAGTGCGTAAGCGAGGCCAGATTCACGCCCATGAACGCAATCAGGGCTCCGAAGTTAAGCAGTTCGGCACCGTTGTCGTAACTGATCAGGAAGGCTCCGATGAGCGCGATCAGGCCCACGAAAACCACGTTATTTGCGGGAATTCGCGTCCGCGGGTGAATGGCGCCAAAGAATTTCTTAGGGATTGCGTCGCTCCGCCCCATCCCGTAAAGCAGGCGTGCCGCGCCCAGTTGCGAACCCATGCCGGAACCGACGGTCGCGATCAGGAGCGTGAGGCTGATTGCCTTGGTCATAAGAACGCCGCCCGCAATCCCGGCGACGTGGCTGAATACGTTCTCGTCTCCAAATTCGGAAAACACACCGAAGTCCCTGCCGAAATGTTGCAGGCTCAGCAATTGTGCGCCGTAGACCTCGGCGGAAGCCAACAATCCCGTCACCACGCACACCAGCACCGTCGCCAGGAAGATATTGCGTTTGGGATTTTCCACTTCTTCGGAAAGCGTGGATATACCGTCAAAGCCGATATAGGTAAGCACCGCCACCGATGTGCCGTGGAATACCCGGTTGATGGTGAACGTTTCCGGGTTGAAGAAGGGGCGCAGAAAATACGCTTCCGGAAATTGCGGCAGGTGAAAGATGTAGCGGATGGTGAACCAGAAAAACGCCAGAATGACCGCGCCCATGATGGCGCACAGAGTCCGGTTGATGCGGGCCGAAGTCTGGACTCCCCGCAGGTTGAGCGCGGTGAAGAGGCCGGCAAAGATCACCGGCCACAAGAGTCCGGGATATGGAAGCTGATAGCGCGTTCCGCTCAGCAGGTCGGCCATGGCTTTCGCGCACCAGATCGTGCAGATCAACGGATTGAGGATGTAATCCATCGTCATGCTCCAACCGGTGACATAGCCAAGCGCGGGATGCAGTTCACGTCCCACATAGGTGTAGGCTGAACCTGCGCTGGGATAGACGCGCGCCATGCGGCCATAACTCATGGCAGTGAAAACCATGGCCACCATGGCGATCAGGATGGAGGTAACCACGTGTCCCTGGCCGGCGTTGCTGAAGACTCCATAGGCCGGCATCGGCGCCGTGGGCTGGATGACAATGATGCCGTAAAGGATGAGATCCCAGAGGGTGAGAGCACGGCGCAATCGCGGTGCGGAGGAAACAGTCGTTCCGGAGGGCGAGTCCATGAGTCTCCTAGTCGATGAGTGGCCTATTGGAGTCTGTGGAACCGGGGACTGTCAATCCCCGGTGGCGGTTCGATGCCGCATTTCGAAGCCGGGCGATTGGCAGCCTTTGTCCTTAACACCGATCCTTGACACCAGATGCGTTTATACATCAATATTCATACGTTTTAATAAACATTTCCCGGGTTTTCAACCAAGGTTCAGAAGTGCAAACCCGGCGCGGAGTTGCCAGGGAGGGCATACCAGTTTGTCAAACGTTCAACGGATCTTCTTCGCCGCTCTCTTCCCCATGGTTCTCGTTTTGTTCCTCACAGCGTGCCTGGCGGCCGATGCGGTTGTCGCCGATCGTTCCGAAAAAACTTCTCTCCACGAAAATTGGCGCATCCAGTCCTCTTGCCAGGTGAAGGCTGGAGGCGCCGAGATCTCTTCCACCGGCTTTCAGACGGAGGGCTGGCACAAAACCGGAGTGCCGACGACGGTAGTCGCGGCGCTGGTCGCGGATGGAACCTATCCCGACCCATACTTTGGATTGAATCTGAAGTCCCTGCCTGGAATGGACTATCCGCCAAAGATCTTTTTTTCCAACCAGCCCATGCCGGAGGGCAGTCCGTTCCGTTGCTCCTGGTGGTTTCGGAGTGAGTTTCGCGCGCCGGCGGAAGCCGGGAAGAGCGTGACGTGGCTGCACTTCGACGGCCTCAATTACCGCGCCAACATCTGGCTGAACGGCCAGAAAATCGCGGACGCAAAAGATGTGGCCGGAATGATGCGGCGCTTCGACTTTGACGTCAGCAAGAACGTCGCCGCCGGGAAGCCGAATGCCCTAGCTGTGGAGATTTTTGCGCCCGAGAAGACCGATCTCGGCCTCACGTGGGTCGACTGGAATCCGGCGCCGCCGGACAAGGACATGGGTCTGTGGAAAGACGTCTACCTGACCACTTCCGGCGCGGTTTCGTTGCGCCATCCTTTTGTGACCTCCAAACTCGATGCGGAGTATAAGACCGCGGCGCTCACGGTTTACGCCGACGTGCAGAACGCGGCGGCGCACGACGCGACGGGTGTCGTTTACGTCGAGTTTGAGAACGTTCGGATCAGCCAGAAGATCACACTAGGCGCGGGCGAATCGAAGACGGTGACCTTTACGCCGGAGCAGTACCGCGAGTTGCGGCTGGCTCATCCGCGGCTCTGGTGGCCTTATCAGATGGGCTCGCCTGAAATGTACCGCGCGCGGCTGCAGGTGGAAGTTGACGGGCGAGTGTCCGATTCGGCCACCGTGCCATTCGGGATTCGCGAAGTCACCTCGGAAATCACGGAGCGGGGTTACCGTTTGTTCAAGATTAACGGACGCAATGTGCTGATCCGGGGAGCGGCCTGGGCTCCCGACATGCTGCTGCGGTGGTCGAACGAACGTGGTCAAGCCGCCATGGATTACGTGCGCGGCATGAACCTCAACGCGATCCGCATGGAAGGACGGATGGAGCGCGATGAGTTTTTCGACATGGCCGACGGGCTGGGGATTCTGATGATGCCGGGATGGACCTGCTGCGACTTCTGGCAGAAATGGGAAGAATGGACGCCGGAGACGGTCAAAATCGCGCAGGCGTCGCTCTACGATCAGCTCACGCGCCTGCGGAACCATCCCAGTATTTTTGTTTGGCTCAACAGCAGCGATGTTCCTCCGGCGGCCAACATCGAGTCAATGTATTTGCAGGTCGAGGAAGACTTGCACTGGCCGGTTCCGACGCTCTCCTCGGCATCGGGAACGGCGAGCGGCGTGAGCGGCGCGTCAGGCGTCAAGATGTCGGGACCTTACGAATATGTGCCGCCCAATTACTGGCTCACCGATCGGGAAGCCGGGGGAGCATTCGGATACAACACGGAAACCAGTCCGGGCGAGGCGATTCCAACACTCGAGAGCTTAAAGCGATTCATTCCCGCCGACCATCTCTGGCCCATCGACGAGTATTGGAACTACCATGCCGGTCTTGAGCGCTTCACGAACATCGACAAGTTTGTGAGCGCCATGGACGGGCGCTATGGCAAGGCGGCAAATCTCGAAGATTTTGTTCGCAAGTCGCAGGCCATGAACTACGAAGCCGAGCGCGCCATGTTCGAAGCCTACGGGCGAAATAAGTATGAGTCGACCGGCGTGATTCAGTGGATGCTCAACAACGCCTGGCCGTCGATCATCTGGCATCTGTATGACTACTACCAGGCGCCGGCAGGCGGCTACTTCGGGACCCAAAAAGCTTGCGAGCCGCTGCACATTCAGTACTCGTACGATGACAACTCGGTGGCCGTGGTGAACGGATACGGCCGCGCTTTTTCGGATTTGCGAGTGCAAGCAGCCATCTATGACATCGACTCCAAACCAAGGGCTCGCCAGGAGGCGACGCTCTCGGTTCCCGCCGATGGCAGCGTGCGCGCTTTCAGGTTGCAACCGGTGGACGGCATTTCCGCGACCTACTTTTTGAAGCTCGATCTGCGGGACGCGGCCGGCAAACTGGTAAGTTCCAACTTTTATTGGCTCTCGACCAAGCCCGATGTGCTGGACTGGGCAAAGAAGTATGAAGAGGTTTATACCCCGGAAAGCGAATTTGCGGATCTCAGCGGGCTCAATTCCCTGCCCCCGATCAAGCTCGCGGTGCGCAGTTCGGTGACACAGGAAGTAAAAGGAAAAGACGGGAAAGAGACAGTCGTTCATGTTGCCGTTGAAAACCCCAGCTCCAGCCTGGCTTTTCTCGCACATTTGCGAATTGCCAGGGCAAAAGGTGACGAAGACGTTGTACCGATTTTCTGGGACGACAACTACGTCTCGTTGCTGCCGGGCGAAAAGCGCGAACTGAGCGCGCGCTTCGAGACTGCAAAGGGAGGCGGAGACCTCGTGCTTACGGTGGATGGATGGAATGTGACGGCGAGTAGCACACCGCTCGGCGGGAAGGGGAAACCGTGATGCGTCGACTCACCGCAATCTTGGCGACAGTTTCTGCGGCAATCTTCTGCTCGGGGCTCGCGGCCGCACAGGGGAAGCTCTCCCCGCGCTGGGAAGAATTAACCTCCGACGATTTTCGAATGGCCGTCCATCAATCCGAGGGAACATGCCTTTTGCCATTCGGCATCATGGAAAAGCACGGCCCGCACATGCCGCTCGGGAGCGACCTTTTCAACGCGCGCTACGTCGCCCTGGCCGCAGCGCAGACAGATTTTGCCGTCGTCTTTCCGGAATACTATTTTGGCCAAATCTTCGAAGCCAGGCACGAGCCCGGCACGATCGCCTACAGCACTGCCTTGCAACTGCAACTCTTGCAGGAGACGACCGACGAAATGGCTCGCAACGGGTGCAAGAAGGTCCTCATCGTGAACGGCCACGGCGGAAACGAGCACCTGCTGCCCTATTTCGCGCAGACGCAACTGGAAAAGCAGCGTGACTACGTGGTCTACGTCCTGGCCCTGTTCGACCCTCCTCCAGGCGGCCCGCCAAAGAAGACGACCAACGACATGCACGCGGGCGAACAGGAAACATCGGAGATGCTGATCGTGCGGCCGGACCTTGTGCATGCGGAGCGCGCAAATCAGGAGTCGGGCGCGGACCTGGCGCGTCTGAAACTCCCCGACAATGTCTACACCGCCATCTGGTGGTACGCCAGCTTCCCCTTTCACTATTCAGGCGACGGCGCCACTGGAAGGCGCGAGCTTGGCGAGTATGATATGAACGCCTGGACGGCGGCGGTTCAAAAAGCGATTCGCGCGGTCAAGGCCGACAAGGAAAGCCTGCGGCTGCAGAACGAGTTTTTTGAGAAGGCAAAGCACCCGCTGGATACTCCGCACTAAAACCTATGGTGACAATCCGCGATGTGGCAAAGGAGAGTGGGTTTTCCGCCACCACCGTCTCCATCGTGCTCAATAACGCGCCGCTCGCGCGCTACATTCCTACGTCGACCAAGAAGCGTATCGAAAGCGCCGCCAAACGGCTGGGCTACCGTCCCAATCTTTTTGCGCGGTCGTTGCGCAGCCGGCGCAGCCACACGGTCGGCGTCATGGTCTTCGACATGACCGACCCTTTCTGTACGCTGGTCCTGCGCGGCATCGAGAACTCGCTCTACCAGGCGTCATATTTGCCGATCCTCACCGACGTGCAGAACGAACGGGCGCGGTTCGAGCGTTATCTGGAAATGTTGCTCGACCGCCGCGTGGAGGCCCTCATCGTGCTCGCCAACTGGCTGTTCGTCAACATCGACGTGCTGGGCGATTTGGAGAAGAGCAATATCCCCACCGTGATGATCGGGCGCGAATTGAAGAACGATTCGATCAGCTCAGTGATTGTGGACAACGAACTGGGCGCTTACAGTGCGGTGGAACATCTTTACGCTCTCGGCCATCGCAAGATCGCGTTTATTCGCGGGCCAAAGACGTTAACCGACAGTGCTCCGCGCTGGAGAGGCGTCCGCTCATTTGCCAAGGCGCGGGGCCTTGAGATCGATCCGCGACTGGTCGTCGATCTTCCCGAATCGCGCGACCCGATGTCGAGCTTTGAAACCGGCTACAAGCTGACCGAGGAAATGCTGAAGGCGAAACGCCACTTCACGGCGCTCATGGCCTTCGACGATATGACGGCTTTTGGAGCGGTGCGCGCCCTTATGCGTGCCGGTCTAAAAGTGCCGGAGCAGTGCTCGGTGGTTGGTTTCGATGACGTTGCGGCCTCGAGCCTTTGCACCCCTCCCCTCACGACAATTCGGCAGCCGATGGAAGCAATGGGAGCCATGGCGGCCAGCATTGTGCTGGAAGGCATCAACGCCATGCTGGAGAAGCGCGACCTGCCGGCGGTTCACCGGAAACTTGCTCCCGAGTTGTCGGTGCGGGATTCGACGCGGGGACCGGCATAAAAACCTTTGAGAACGACCGGCTTCGTCTATTTTTTGCTTGACTGAAAATCGCAAAAGGAACAATATTCATACGTTTTAATAAAACGATTCTTTATGAGTTGTTAGCACTTAGACACCGGACCGGTACAGGACCCGCCGGAACGATCGATCTTTCGCGTCGTGACCTTGGGTAAGGAGGCCGTTCATGAAGAGCAGAAGGGCAATCGTCGATGCAGCGCGGAGTCTACTTCTGGTTTGTCTTCTTGTCGTCTGCGCGAGTTCCCTGGCGCTCGCCCAAGCCGGCCGGGGCAGTATCAGCGGGCTCGTCTCCGATCCTTCCGGGGCAGTGGTGAATGGCGCCAAAGTCACCGCCCTCAACCAAGCCACTGGAGTTACCTTGCACACCGTCACCAGCGACGCGGGCCTGTACAGTTTTGTGTCGCTGCCACCTGGCACCTACGTAGTCACCGCCAGCCGCGAAGGCTTTGAAAGCGTCGCCCAGGACAAGGTGCTGGTCACCGTCGACCAGACCACGACCGTGAACATCGCACTCCGGGTCGGCAGCGTAACCGAGACGGTGACGGTATCGGGAACCGGCGCGCTCGTGGATACCAGCAATTCAACGGTAGGACAGTTGATCGACTCGACGGCCATTGATCGTGTTCCCTTGCTTACGCGCAACGTCTTTGATCTGGTACAGCTCAGCGCCGGCGTGACGCCGGCGAATGGAGCGCCCAACTCCTCCAGCTCGCAGCCTATTGTCAACATTTCAAGTGGACGCCCGGGAATCGACGTTTCCTCCTACACCATCAACGGCGCCATTCAGGGCTCGGTTTACTACATGCTCGATGGCAGCCCGCTCGGCGTCGCCGAAAACAACATTGCCGCCATCCTCCCCGCGATGGAAATTCCCGAAGACGGCGTAGAAGAATTCCGCGTCGAAACTCAGAACACTCCCGCTTCCTATCAGAGCGGCGGAGCCGGCGTGATCAGTCTGGCCAGCAAATCCGGCACCGACCAGTTCCATGGCGATGCCTTCGTGGTTCTTCGGCCCAATATTCTTGCCGCGAACGAATTCTTCAACAAGCAACAGCAGGCGCTGGCCACCGTGCCCTACAACACCGCGCCTGACTTTCATCGCTATCAGGAAGGCGGCGCGATCAGTGGGCCCATCCTGCACAAGAAGCTTTTCTTCTTTGGCGATTACGAGCACACGGATGAGAAACTGTACGACAACTCCAGCTTCTTCACCGTTCCCACTACGGCGGAAAGAGCCGGCGATTTTTCAGCCGATCCCTTCACCATCTACAATCCGCTGGTTGTCGATAACGGC
>Ga0335078_10018990_pt1 | contig 10226 bp, 7 predicted proteins | sample Lox_Sample_32_FD_206711 | JGI IMG/M metagenome (GOLD analysis project Ga0335078, IMG submission 206711) | Soil microbial communities from Loxahatchee National Wildlife Refuge, Florida, United States - Lox_Sample_3.2 | ecosystem: Environmental > Terrestrial > Soil > Wetlands | place: USA: Florida...
ACGTGACCCCGCTCACCCCCATCGCCACCCGGTAGAGCTCGGGCGCGAGCGCGAGCGCGCCTGGCGAGAGCGACGGGCGGCGCCCGGCGACGAACAGTGACAGGAAGTCGTACCAGCGCAGCGCGGTAGCCGGATCGAGTGAGTCGATGTGAGTTCCATTGGTGAACGTGAACCATTTCAGCTGAGTTCCCGTGAACTTCTCGGCGAGCTCGGGACAGTGACCCCCGGTCTGCTCGTCGGTCCACTGACACGCGAGGAACACCGGCACGCGGATCTTGTGCACAAACGTGTCGGGGTTGAGCGGATTCGCCACCGCCGGCACATAGAACCGGTTGGCGTTGGTCTCAGCGACCTCGTTGACCGCGGCCGTATGCAGAACCTGGTTGGTGCGGCAGGTGCGGTCGCCGCCGCGGATGCGCTCCAGCGCCCACGCCTCCCCGTGGCCGGACGACGCCGGCTCGGCGTCGAAGTCGCGCGCCTTGGCGTACGGCGCGCCAAACCCCGTGTTCAGGATCCCGCCGGGATAGAGCGTTGTCGCCGTGTTGTCGATGACCGACAGGGGCGCGATCGCGGCCAGGTCGGGCGGATCGGTCGCGGCCACGAACAGCTGGCTGATCCCCCCGTAGGAGATGCCGATCATCCCGACCTTGTGGCCGAGCACCCACGGTTGATGGGCCACAGTCTCGATGACGTCGTAGCCGTCGAGGCTCTGGAGCGGCTCGAAGAAGCTGAACGCCCCACCCGAGCAACCTGTCCCCCGCATGTTCACGTCGACGACCGCAAACCCGAGCAGCGTCGCCACCGGGCTGATTCCGTTCTGCGCCCCTGCCGGATCGGCGTAGCCGTATCCGGAGTACTCGATCACGGTCGGGTAGGGCCCAGGGCCACCGGGCAGCCGGACGTCGATCGCGAGCTTCGTGCCGTCACGCGTCGTCAGGTAGCCGTACCCCGAGGTCGGAATCCGCTGGTCGTAGATCCTCGGGTTGGGGGGCGCCGGCCGGTCGGGCAGTACGGTCACGGCACGTGTCGCGGGGCCAGCGCCGGCCGCGCCCCCGGCGCGGCGGACGCGATAACCGGGTCCTGGCCGAACGCCACGGAAGATCGCGCCCCCGAGCGACCCCGAGACCCGCGACCCCACGGCCGCGCCACGCCGGTTCACCAGGATGAGACGCTCACCGGGCGAAGCTCCCGTCACGTACACCTGGCGCACGCTCCCGCCGGCCTGGAGACGAGCGAGCGCGGCCGCCGGCGCGACCGCGAACACCGCGATCACGAGCAGCGCCACCATGGACTGTTCGCGCATTCTGAACATCGGGAGGGAGCACCCTACAGGCGCCATCGCGCGACCAGCCGTCGACTATCCTCGTTATTCGGCAGACCAGGGCAAGAGACAGGATGTCTGGTGGGTTTGGGGCAATCGGGCGAAAAGGACTTCACTGAGCGGCTACGACTACTCGTAGTAGATACAACCGCGGACCAGGCCGCGGCGATCGCCGCTCGGCTCAGCCAACGGGTCGGCGGGCACGCCGACGTGCTCGTTCGGGATACGGTCCCGCGCGTCCGGGGCGCGCTCCGCGACCGCGCGGTCGACTGCGTCGTGCTCCACCTTCGGGCCGGTGACGACGATGCGGCCGACGCGCTCGACGCGGTCCTGGCGAGCGCCCTGGATGTGCCAGTGGTGGTGCTCGCGGACACCGACGAGCAATCGATCGCCCTGCGCGCGATCCGCGACGGAGCCCAGGACTTTCTGATCGAGGCGACCGCCGACGCGGATGCGCTCGACCGGGCGATTCGCTACGCGATCGAACGGAAACGATCCGGGGCCCGTCTAGCGCACCAGGCTCTGCACGACGCCCTCACCGGTCTGCCGAATCGGGTCCTACTACTCGACCGGTTGAATGTCGCGGTCGGGCGCGCCCGTCGTCATCCCACCTCGCTTGCGCTGCTGTTCCTTGACCTCGACGGCTTCAAGCGCATCAACGACCGTCTCGGCCACGACGCCGGGGACGACCTGCTGGTCGAGGTCGCCCGCCGCCTACAGCGGACGCTCCGCCCCGGCGACACGGTAGTCCGCTACGGCGGAGACGAATTCGTGGTCCTATGCGAGGACCTACGCGGTCAGCGCGAGGCGCTGCGCGTGGCCGAGCGAGCGCGCGCGTCCATCGCGGAGCCCTTTCTCGTCCGCGGCCAGGAGGTGTCGATCCGGGCGAGCGTCGGCGTGGCGCGCGCTCGGCGTGGCCAGACGTACGCCCAGGATCTGATCCGGGAGGCGGACGTGGCGATGTACCGCGCCAAGGAGCGCGGCAGCGGCGTCGAACTGTTCGACGCCGCGGGCGACGAGGGGATGAGCGAACTCGAGACCGAGCATCAGCTGCGCGGCGCGATCGAGCGCGGAGAGCTGCGCCTCCACTACCAGCCGGTCCTGACCCTCGACGCCGACCCCCGGCTGGTGGCAGTCGAGGCGCTGGTCCGCTGGCAGCAGCCTGAGCACGGCCTGCTCGCACCGGCCGAGTTCTTGCCGCTCGCCGAGGAGACCGGGTTCATCACGCAGATCGACCAGTGGGTGCTCGCCGAGGCGTGCCTGCAGCTCGCTCGCTGGCGTCGTGGCAAGTCGGTCGGGCACCCGGTGTGGGTGTCGGTAAACATCTCAGCCCGGTCGCTCGGCTCGCCGTCGCTGACCGACGCGGTCGACCGCGCGCTCGCCGGCGCACGTCTGCCGCCCAGCTGCTTGTGCCTCGAGGTCACCGAGGCGACGGTCGATGAGGAGCCGGTTCGAGCGGCGGCGGTACTCGAGAACCTCGAGCGACTCGGGGTCAGGCTCGGCCTCGACGACTTCGGCACGGGCCGGTCCTCCCTGGGCGCGCTCTCACGCTTACCGTTCAACGAGGTCAAGCTCGACGGCTCCGCGACGACACAGGCGCTTGGGGATGTCAAGGTCAGACGGGTGCTCGCCGCCGTGTTGGCCGTCGCCCGCGCCGCGGACCGGGCGGTGATCGCCGACGCCATCGAGACCGGCCCTCAGCTCGAACTCGCCCGCGAGCTTGGCTTCGACGCCGGACAGGGCTTCGTGCTCGCCCCGCCCGCGCCGGCGGATGAGATCGCGACGTGGCTCGCTTCCCGAACGCGCTGACGGAGCAGTAGCGTTCACGAACATGACCGAGACGGCGTTCACGGGCCTCGCCTCGCAACACGCGGACCCCGCCGACCTGGGCGTGCTCGAGGCGGTGGAGCTGCTCCGCGCCGGACGCCTGTCGGCGGTCGAGCTTACCGAGGCGTGCCTGCGTCGAATCGACGAGCGGAACGGCGGTTCGCCGAGCGCCGACGGCACCCCGGACACCATCAATGCATGGGCGCGCGTGTACCCCGAGTTTGCGCGCGAGCAGGCGCAGCTCGCCGACCAGCGGCGGGGGGCCGAAGGCGACGCCACCCCGCTCCTGTGTGGCATCCCGATCGGAGTCAAGGATCTCTACGCCGTGGCGGACCTACCGGTCACGGCTTCGAGCCGGCTGCTGGAAGGGATGGATGTTCCCGGTGACGACAGCGTCGCCTGGGCGCGCCTGCGCGATCAGGGGATGGTGCTGCTCGGGCACACCCAGACGCACGAATTCGCCGCGGGCGGCACCACCGACCAGGTCGGCAACCCGTGGTCGCTCCACCTGATCGCGGGCGGATCGAGCGGCGGAAGCGCGGCCGCGCTGGCGGCGCGGATGACCCCCGCGGCGCTCGGCAGCGACACCTGCGGCTCCCTCCGGATCCCGTCGACATGCTGTGGCGTGTGCGCGATCAAGCCCACACACGGACGGATCCCGATCGACGGAATCATCCCGCTGGCGCCGTCGCTCGACCATCCCGGACCGATGGCGCGGACGATCGCCGACTGCGCGGCCCTATTGGCGGGAATGGCCGCCGGCGGTCCCGCGGTCACGCCGCTGATGCCCCCACCCGCGGCGATCGACACCCTCGCGCTGCGAGCGCGGTCCGGTGGGCGCCCGCTTGCCGGGGTGACGATCGCGCTCACCGACCGCACTCACGGACTCACGATGGACGCCGCGGTCGCCCGCGGCCTGGAGGAGGCGACGCAGACGTGCGAGCGTCTGGGGGCACGAATCGTCGAGTTGCCGGCGCCGTGGACGTTCGACTGGGACGACCTTTCGCGCGTGCTTCTGACCGACGTGTGGGCGTATCACCGGCAGTTCGCCGACCGGCAGGACGCGTACCGCCCGGCGATCGCCGAGTTCATCGAAGCCGCCGCCGAATTCACCGACGCCCAGGAGTACCTCGCCGCACAGGCGCGCCGGGCCGACGGAACCGCCCTCTGGGAGGCGTGGTTCGACCAGAACGGCGTCGACATCGTCCTCGAGCCGACGCTGCCGATCCTGCCGTATGAGCGAGGTCCCGGCTACGAGCGCGGGCACGCGGGCGGCGCAGGCGACCCACTGATTGAGCTGACCGCGCTGTGGGACATGACCGGGATGCCGGTCGCCGCGTTACCCGTGAGCTGGAACGTCGGCATCTCGATGATCGCGCCTCTCGGCCATGAGGCTCCGCTCGTCCAAGCCGCGATCGACATCCAGGAGCACGCCCTCGGGATCCCGGACGATCCGCTCCGGCGACGCACGCCGTGACCCTGACGATCACCGGCGCGCTGCTTGCGGGCGAGCGAGTCGGGCTGCGAGCGCACAACGGGCTGATCGTCGAGATTGGTCCCGGCGTGGAGCCCCAACCCGGAGATGAACGGGTCGACGCGGCCGGCGCGATTCTCGTTCCGCCGCTGATCAACGGCCATACCCACGCCGCGATGACGCTGTTTCGCGGCTACGGCGACGACCTGCCGCTCATGCGCTGGCTTCAGGAGAAGATCTGGCCGGTCGAGCGCAGGCTCGAACTGGACGACGTCTACTGGGGCACGCGGCTGGCTTGCCTCGAAATGATCCGGAACGGAACCACGCGCTTCTGGGACATGTACTGGCATCCGGCGGCGGCCGCCCGGGCCGCGCACGACGCCGGCCTTCGCGCCACGGTGGCGGCGCCGTTGATCGACGTCGACGGCAGGAGCGAACAGATGCGCGAGGGCGCGCTGCGGAGCCTCGACGAGCTCGCCGGCGCGGACGAGCGGGTCGACGCGTCGCTCGCCCCACACGCGATCTACACCGTCAGCGAGGACAGCCTGCGTTGGATCGCCGAGGTCGCCGGCGAGCGCGGGCTGCCGGTGCAGATTCACCTGTCCGAGACCGAGCAGGAGGTGACCGACTGCCTCGCCGCTCACGGCGAACGGCCCGCGCGCTACCTCGACCGGGTCGGGCTGCTCACCCCGCGCACCGTTCTCTCCCACGGCGTCTGGCTCGACGACGACGAGCTCGAGCTGATCGCCTCGAGGGGCGCGGTCGTGGTCACGAACCCAGTCGCCAATCTCAAGCTCGCGGTCGGCGGCGTGTTCCCCTACCCGCGGGCGCGCAGCGCCGGCGTGCGGGTCGGGCTCGGCACCGACGGCCCCGGCTCGAACAACTCGCTTGACCTGTTCGCTGATATGAAGGTGCTCGCGCTCGTCCAGAAGCATGCCGCGCAGGATGCGGCGGCGATCGACGCTCTCGAGACATGGGACATCGCCACCGGGCGCCGGGCGCCGCTACTCGGCGCCGCGTCCGCTCTCGAGGTGGGGCAGCCGGCCGACTTCCTCCTGCTTCGCGCCGCCGCATCCGAGCTCAGCTTCGGGGAGCTGCCGGCGGCGCTCGTCTACGCCGCGTCGGGCGCCGTCGTACAGACGACGGTGGTGGCGGGGCGGGTGCTGATGCGGGACGGCGAGATCGAGGACGCCGACGAGGTGCTCGCCCGCGCGCTCGACCGGGCACGCAGGCTCGGGCTCTCACCACCCCTCGCATCGGTGCGGGTAGACGAGCTAGCCTGAGCTCCGGAGCTCGGCATGACCGGGAGCGTTTCTCAAAAAGCCTCAGATCGACTAGTTCGCGCCTCGGTCCCGGCGCGCGGCACCCCCTGTCTGTTGCTCATGTTCGGCGAGCTCGCGCTCAAGGGCCGGCGCCGCTCGAGCTTCGCCGCGGTGCTCGAGGGCAACCTGAGGCGGGCAATGCGCCGCGCCGGCGAGGTCGAACTGCGCCGCCACGGCTCCTCGTTCCTGGCCGTACCGCCGCCGGACGGATTCGCCGCCGCACTCGAGGTGGCCCTGGAGCTCCCGGGCCTGAGCGTCGTGCAGCCGGCGCTGCGCGTCGAGCCGGCCGTCGAGCGCGCTGCCGAGGCAGCGGTCGAGCTGATGCGGACGCTTCCAGCGGGCTCGTTCGCCGTCCGCGCGCGCCGGCGCGAGAAGAGCTTCCCGGTGTGCTCGATGGACATCGCGCGGGAGGTCGGCGCCGCCGTCAAGGATGGGCTCGGACGGCGAGTCGATCTGTCGCATCCCGACATCGAGCTGCACGTCGACGCCTACGCCCGCGAGTTGTACGTCGCGATCGATCGCCTGCGCGCGGGCGGCGGTCTCCCCGTCGGCACGAGTGGGCGAGCGCTGGTACTCCTGTCAGGCGGCATCGACTCCCCAGTCGCCGCCTACCGGATGATGAAGCGCGGCCTGCGCTGCGACTTCGTCCACTTCAGCGGCCAGCCGCTCACCGGCCCCGAATCCGCGTACAAGGCGTACGCCTTGGTCGCGCACCTGAATCGCTTCCAGGGACGCTCGCGCCTGTTCGTCGTGCCCTTCGGCGTCGCGCAGCGACTGCTCGCGAGCTCCGGCGCCGGCCGCCTCCAGGTCCTCGCCGGGCGCCGGCTCATGGTCCGCGTCGCCGATGCGCTTGCCCGGCGCGAACAGTGCGAGGCGCTCGTCACCGGCGACTCGCTCGGTCAGGTCGCAAGCCAAACCCTGCGCAATCTCGAGGTGGTCGAGGGGGCGTCGACGCTCCCGCTGCTCCGCCCGCTGATCGACCGCGACAAATCGGAGATCATCGACGAGGCGCATCGGCTCGGCACGTACGAGACCTCCATCCTCCCCGACGAGGATTGCTGCACGCTGCTGATGCCGGGCCGAGCCGTCACGTGGACCGACCCGGAGCCGTTGATTGAACTCGAGCGCCGGGTCGACGTCGAGACGGTCGTGGAGCAGCTGGTCGAGCAAGCACTCGTGCTGTGGCCGAGGCTCGATGCGCCGCGGGAATCCGCCGCCGCTCCGGTCGCCGCCTAGAACTGTCAGGCCGCCAACGAGTCGGATCCCACGGCGAGCCCCTGCTCGAGCAGAGCGCGCGGAACGGCGTCCATCAGCCGGTTTGGATCGGGCACGCGCGCGGCCTCGAGCGCGTCGAGCGCCAGGCCCAGCGCCGGCATCCTCGGCCCGCCGTGGGCGTCTGAGGCGATCACGGCGCGCGGCGCCGTCCTCAAGAGCCACAGCGCGGTGGCGCGGACCATCTCTCCATACAGCCCCGCGACCGACCACGCGTTGATCTGCACGACGCTGCCCGCGGAGAGCTCATGCTCGAGCGTCTCCCACCCGGCATCCGACCACCGGAGCGCGCGCTCGGGATGCGCGACAACGACCGCAAAGCCGCGTAGGCGGAGCTCGTCGGCGGCCGCCGTGTAGGAGCGGTCGATGCCGCCCAGCGGCGCCTCGAGCAGCAGCCATCGCCGCCCGGGCGGCCCATGGGCGATCGTCTCGAGTTCGCGCTGCGAGAGCCTTGGGACCATCTGCTGGTCCAGCTCGCCACCACACCGGACGTCGATGCGGATCCGCTTGGCGGCCAGTTTGTCGTTTAGCTCGCGCACCCGCTCGGGCAGTGAGCTCACATCGGTGACCCATTGCGGGTGCACGTGGGGCGTGGTCACGATCGTCCCCGTCCCCTCGGCCACCGCCGCCGCCGCGAGTTCGACGCTCTGCTCGATCGACGACGGGCCGTCGTCGACCCCCGGCAGGAGGTGGAAGTGAAGCTCGGCGTAGTTCATCGAGAGTCGATGATCTAGGACCCGCGACGGGATCCTGTGACGAATCGGTTAAGGCTCACCTGGCCGCGCGACGGGCTCATCGACCTCCGATGCGTGCGTCAGGCGCCTGGACACCTCGGCCCACAGGTTCCGGAACGCCTCCGCCGCGCGCCCGCGCGGCGCGAACTCTTCGAGCGGCGCGCGCGCCAGCCCCATCCGCTCGACGTCGGCTGCGAGCGGCACCACCGTGTGAAGCATCTCGGGACGCTCGGCCCTGAACGCCTCCATCACGTCGCGGTGCATCCGCTTGCGAGCATCGACCATCGAGAAGAACGGCAGCCGCCTCACTTGGTCGCCGGCGACGTCCCCGATGTAGTCGAGCATCCGGGCGGACAGCGTCGCCGGAAGCACGGGAATGAGCAACGCGTCGGCGGCCTCGAACACGCTCTCCGACACCAGTGAGATGCTCGGCGGGCAGTCGAGGAAGATGTAGTCGTATTCGGTCTCGAACGGCGACAGCACCCGGCCCAGCCGTCGGGTCGGCCGCTTCGCGGAATCGAGGTGAAGGTCCATGTGCCGGTAGGAGAAATCCGCCGGCAGCAGGTCGAGGTTGTCGTAGTCAGTCCCCTTGATCCGGGCCGAGACGTCGCTCTTTCCCCGCACGAGCTTCTCGCCACCGCCTTTCACCTTCGGCTTGACGCGGAGCAGAAAGGTGCTTCCGCCCTGCGGGTCGAGATCCCACAGCAGCGTGGTCGCGCCACCGCGCGCCGCGAGATAGGCGAGGTTGACCGCCGCCGAGGTCTTGCCGACCCCTCCTTTGATGTTGTAGGTGGCGAGGACCACGGCGAGCGAGAGTCTCCCACGGGGACGGCCTCTGATTCCATCCCAGTAACTTGTGGTGTCAAGTAGTGGGATCAGGCCGGAGCGCGACCATCGCCCGCAAACCTCCGCGATCGCCCGAGCCTGCACGGCACGCCATTCGCCGCGCAGATTCGTGACCGTGACGCGTCGTGCATGTGGGGCACGCACCAAACGCCGCGGTCCCGGTGGACCGGCCGAATGTCATGTCATGGAGGTCGGCGCTTCCCCCTCAGGCGCCGGCGGCGACTACACGCGGCTCGGAGGACCGGCGCCGGTTAGAACGACACCTCGTCTACGTAGCACCACGACCACGTCGCGCCCGGCATGGCCGAGCTGATGACCGGATGCCCAGTCTCCTGATAGTGCTTGGTGGCGTGGGTGCCGGGCGAGGAATCGCAGCATCCCACGTGGCCACACACCCGGCACGCCCGTAGCTCGACCCACGTGCCGCCCGTCGCCAGGCACTCCTCGCAGCCCTCGACGTGCTCAGGGACGTCGACCCTGATCTGGTCAACGTGCGCGCATTCGGCCATCTCTCCTCCTTTGCTCGTTCCCCGGTAACCGAATCGCCGAACACCCTAGCCGCGGTCCCGTCCCGGACTCAAGCCCAGCCTTTGGCCGTCGGCCCCGCTCACGGCCGGACGCGCCCTGCGCGCTCAAGCCCACCACGGCCCCGGCCGATATATTAGTTAGATACCGAAATATTTTTCTGCTAAACTTTCGTTACCAAATGAATTCGACCACTTCCTCATCTTCCTCCCCTGTTGCAAGCCTCAGCGCGGCGGACTCGGCGCCGGCGCCACGGATCGAGCCGCACGTGATGCGCGTCGCGATCGTGGTGATCCTGGGCGCGATCATGTCCGTGCTCGACACGACGATCGTCAACGTCGCGCTCCACGATCTTTCGATCGACCTTCATGCCTCCCTCGGCGGGATCCAGTGGGTGATCACCGGCTACCTGCTCTCTCTCGCGGCCGTGATCCCCGTCACCGGCTGGGCCGTCCGACGGTACAGCGCCCGTCGCCTCTACCTCGTCGCGCTGGTGGTGTTCACCCTCGGCTCCGCTCTGTGTGCGCTTGCCGCCAACAGCGGCGAGTTGATCGCCTTCCGCGTCCTCCAGGGCGTCGGCGGAGGCATGCTGACCCCAATCGGCCAGATGATCCTGGTCAAGGCCGCCGGCCCTCGCAATCTTCCCAAGGTGATGAGCCTGATCGGCGTGCCGATCGTGCTCGCGCCCGTGTTTGGCCCCACCCTCGGCGGGCTGCTGCTGCAGTCGGTCGGGTGGGAGTGGATCTTCATGATCAACGTCCCCGTCGGCATCCTGGCACTGACCATGGCGTGGCGGCTGCTGCCGCATGACGAGGCGGGCTCGGACCAAGCCGGCCGGCTCGACGTGATCGGCCTCGGACTGGCGGCCGCCGGCGTCGTCGGCATCACCTACGGCTTGTCCGAGA
>Ga0335078_10018991_pt1 | contig 10226 bp, 7 predicted proteins | sample Lox_Sample_32_FD_206711 | JGI IMG/M metagenome (GOLD analysis project Ga0335078, IMG submission 206711) | Soil microbial communities from Loxahatchee National Wildlife Refuge, Florida, United States - Lox_Sample_3.2 | ecosystem: Environmental > Terrestrial > Soil > Wetlands | place: USA: Florida...
ATCGCGGGCCAGGCTCGCTGACACCCGCTACACCAGAGCAAGAAAGGAGGAAGATCCACGCTTACCGAGCACCCACGCTGGCCGGAGGCCGGGCGCGAGTGACGTTCGGGCCTGCCCAAAAATGCGCAGTTATGGGGTATTAACGTGTCCGAGGGGGGATCGACCCCGTATCCCCACATTGCTCTATGTGCTACAGCGCTGAAGTCGATCTCCAGCAGACGGACGGGCCGTATGCGCTCTGACGTGCAGAAACGCTGCCTGTCGCCTAGGGCAACTGCTAGTCCGGAATGATTCAGGGGCCAGAGCCAAGCTTGACGGTCAGCGGAACCGACTCGAACCCTATGAAAACCGACTTGAACCCCCATGGCGCAGTGGTCACGCGTAGTGATAGATCATGTGGTCGTTAGCCGGGCTAATGCGCGCCGAACGCCGATTACGGGCGCCCTTGTCATCGCCTGGCTTGAGCGGCGCCACCGTCCATAGTTCCCAGTTATGAGTGAAGGTGTCAGGCTGATCGTCCAGCAATTGATGAATGTGCGAACTGGCGTTGTGCGCGCGGCGTTCAATGAGGGCCGTTTACTAGCTCCACTTGGCGGCGGTGCAATCCCAGTCAGATCAAGTTTCAGCCTTCATGCGGCGGCCAGCCCGTGGTCGATGAAGGTGTCGAGTTCGTTCGTGTCCGGATTGTAGCTGCTCGCGTGACAGGTGAGGTATGGGACTTCTGCGGGAGGTTCTGCGCATTATCGCCAGGGCTCGAGTTCTTCCAGCAAGGTGCCCAGCGAGGGTTCGACGCTGCAGGCCGCCTCTAGGACCTTGTGACAGGGCAGGAGCGCGAAGGCGGCAGCGACCAACCTGATCGCTAGCCGGTGAGAGCCGTGGACCCTGGCTGTCTCTGCCAGTTCTAGGAAGGTCTGCCCAGCGCGCGATCCGGGATCATATGCGAATTTGTTCGACTCCAACTGGTCGAGCATCTGTCTGGCTTGCGATTCCCAGCCGTCGGGCTCGTCGGCCTGCCCGGCGGGCGATGCTGCGCTGGTCTTGGTGCCGTCACTGAGGCTCTGCTCGATCTCGCTGCGGACAGAGGCGTCGCGTATGCGCTCCGCGGTCTTCCGTGCATCGTCATGGAGTGAGGCCGAGGCGTAGTACTCGGCCAACTTCGCAAGGCATCGATCGGCGTGGTAGCTCCTATGCCCGAACCCCTTCAGCTCCACTTCTCTCAGGTCCTCGGCCGTGGCCCAGGCAGCCGACTGGCGGCCCGCACGGGCCTGCGCGAACATGATGGACTCGAGCATGTCGCCGGTCCTGTATGCCTCTAACGGCTCGTATTGCTGCAAAGTGGTGGTAACTGCGAGCGAGAAGGTGGCATCGGCGTCGGTGGTCTGACCTGCCTGAGCCTGGAGGGAAGCGATTGCGATATATGCCTTAGGCTTTATCTCCCAAGCCGGCCATGTCGAATTCTCCAGTTGGGCGATGGCGGCCAGGGCAGGTGAATATTGCCCGATTGCAGCCTGAGCGACGGCAACAGCGGCGATCGCTTTGTCATATCGCTCTCTCAGCATGGGTTGGTCTCCAGCGTCAAGACCCTGGGCGGTCTTCATCGCCTCCTTCAGGTGCTGGATCGCCCTTTCCTTGTTTCCGGCCTTGGCGTAGGCGCGGCCTACCGCCATGAAGACCTCAACGGATTCCAGCGGATCTCGCGGTCGCTGGGTGGTTATCGACATTTCTGCCAACTTAAGCGCTCTTTTCTCGCGGCCCAGATAGTGTGCCGCGAGCCCTGCGTAACCGAGGCCTCCAGCTGCATTTTGCCCGGCATCTGGCCCTGTGAGCCCCGCGACAAACTTGTCGAGCATGGACGATGCGTTGGGATCTGTGTTTTTCCCGAGGGCACACGCAAGCTGGCCGGCCGCCGGAATATAACGGTCCGGGTCCGAAATCAGCTTAATTGTGGCGGCTGCCTCTTCTAGCTCGCCAGCATCGATTTGGATCTCTGCTATTGCGGCGAGCGTCTGCTGCTGCTCATGCGCAAGATGGGTGGTGACTGTGACACGGGCCGCCTGATGCAAGCCTTGCCGCGCCTGTGTAAGGGCCAGGCTCTGCAGGGTGTCAGCGCGGCGCCACCAGGTGTATTCGTCCCAGCGGCCGGCGGGGCCGCCAGCGACGGCCACGGCCTTCTCCAGCAGACTGGCTGCCTGGTCACGCTTGTCGGCTGCATACTGTACCGTCGCGCAAGCTTCGAGGATCTCGGCGTGAAACTTCGGATACTCCACCTGGGCGGCGAGTTCTATCGCCTTCTCCAGTGAGGACTTGTAGGGGAAGGCGAAGTGCAGTTGGGCGAGGGCGATGGCGGCAAGAGCGCGCGGGCGATCCTCGACCGAGCTGATGCTTTCGGCCGCCCGGCGCACTTTACGGAGCGCACTGGCGCGGTCATCCTGGCTGACCAGGCCAGCGCCGTCGGAGCTGGCGATCACCGTGAGCAGGGCGGCGGCCCGGACCGGGTCATGGGCACCGCGGGCAATGGCTAGTGCCTTATCTACGACTGACTGTGCCGAACCTGGCCCCTGCGCCGAGGCCAGCGACGCGGCGATGCGCATGAGGCAGGCGACCTGTGAGCGATCGTCCACAATCTGGCGCGCCGCCTCGGTTGCTTGGGCGAGTGCCTCTCCGGCCGCGGACTGGAGGCCGACCGTCGTGAGCGCCGCCGCCACCTGAGTTAGACAGGTCACGCGCGCAGAGAAGTCCTCGACTTTGTCCGCAGCATCGAGGGCCGATGCCGCAGTCTCTTGGGCCGGGGCCTGTTGGCCCCGGGCATGGTGCGCCAACGCCAGCGCGCAGAGCGCGGGGGCAGCATATGAAGGCACCGTAATGAGCTGGGTGACGGTGCTGGCTGGTCCCAGGTCTTCTCCTGCTGTCCTCACAAGTTCACCAGCAACCACTGCGACAGACCAGTCGCCTGCTCCATGGGCCAGCGCCGCAGCCTTACGCCAATCATGCCCCGCCAGTACCATCAGTGCCGCCGCCGAAACGGAAGAACTACGATCCCGAAGGGCGTCCCTGGACTTGGCGAGGCGCGTGGCCTTACCCAGGTCGTGCCGACTGGCCGAGCGGTTGAGGTGCTCAGCCTCTTCGAGCTCGGACATGGCAGCGAGATCGTTCCCCAGGCGCGCTCGAAGCCATTCTTGCCGATCGGAGTCGAGGGCGTAATTGAGGAGTCGATCAACGGCGGCACGACGGCGTTTGGGCAGGCCGCCAGGATCATGTGCACGCCGGGCCAGTTCGCGGGTGTACGGGCGTAGCAGGTACCTCGGCGAGTGTACCGGCCACGAGCGCCGGGCGTATTCGCCAGCCCACGCGTCGATCAGGTCTTCATAGGCTGCCAGGTCGGCAGCGAACCGGATACGCGCCTCGGTTAGCAGAGTCTCGTGCGCGAAGACATATACTTGCTCGCCCTCGTTATCGGGATCATGCAGGCATGTAAGGCTGCGGTTTAGGGAGCTGCCAAGCAGTGCTTCGATCTCGCTGATATCGGCATCGCGGCCGCGCCGTTTCAGCAGGGCACGCAATTCACTAGCCGTCAGCCCACTTACAGCGACCGCCAGACAGCAGACCAAGGGACGGAGGAATTCGCCAGGGGTCTTCAAAGCCTGCTCCAGTTCCGCGTGCGCGGCGCGGCGGATCTCGGTGGCAGCCTCGGAGGCGGTAATGCGCTGCACGCGGCCGCACAGCGGATGGGCGGGGGGAAGATGAACATCGGCTCCGGTGCGGCTCGCGACCAGAAGCAGGGCCGTACTGGGCAGGTTACTCGCGCCGGGCAGCCAGGTGGCCAGGTCAAGGCCCGCCGTGGCGTCGTATTCATCAAGGCCGTCAACCAGCATGAGCAGTTGGCGAACGCGTTCGGCGCAGGCACGGGCGGCCTCCTCCAGCAATTCGACGAGGTCGTCGACTCGCCCGTACACGGACGGCGAGGGCAGGTAACCGCGCTGGTCAGCGAGCACGACAAGCTGGCGGGTAAGCACATCCAGGGCGTAGTCCGCGGTGTTCTCACCGCTGGCGCGCAGGAAACAGGCAACCACGTCGACGCGCTCGGGCGGGTGCAGCGCAAACCAGGCCAGCAAAGCCGTTTTCCCGGCGAAGGCATCCCCTTGGATCCACCGCCACTGAGTGCCGGAGCCGGTGAACGTCTCCAGCGCGGCCAGCTCAGCCCCGCGGCCGATCAGCACCCGGGGAGCCAGTGCTTCCACGGCCCGCCGCGCTCGCGCTACCTCGATCTTCTTTAGAGTCGGCGGGGTGGCCAGCCACAAATCCTCCGCGGTGCCAGGCAGCTGAGGCAGTGCCGCGCGCCAAGCCCGCAGCTGATCTGCTGACGTGGAACCGAAGAGCTGCTCAACAGGGCAGACAGTCAGGGTGGCAAGCCCCTCCCGGGGATAGTGCTGGCCGACCACGCCGATCAGCCGGTTACTAGCCCACACGGCCGCGCCCGACATTCCCTCCCACGGGGAATGCTTGTCCGGTTCGGGATCGGGACCGGGCGCCACATCCACCGCGAACGCAAACCGGCCAGTCTTGGCATCCGACAGCCCGGCGATGCGCCCCATGGCGTAATCCAGCTCGCGCAACAGCACGCCGGGCCGGTCAGGGGCCGGGCGCAGCTTGAAGCGCGGGCAACCGGCCGCCGCCACCGGCACCGGCGGCCCGGGTTCGCGGTCCAGCCGCCCCAATAGCGCCGGCTCGCAGAGCGGATCGCCGGCCTGCCCGGCGACCGGCAGCAGCGCCAGATCCGCCGCCGGGACCACCAGCACCTGCCCGATATCGACAACGACACTTGCCTCCGGGGCCAGCTCCGGTGGTGCCCCGAGCCACACGCCGACGGAGACCGCATCCTTTACCACGTGGGAGGCGGTGAGCACCCAGCCCGGCGAGACCAGATAGCCGCTGCCCCGGGTAGGTTCCTCGCCCATACGGCCCACCATGATCTCAGCCACGCGGGCCCGCGACGGATGATCGATCATTGGCCCCCAGATTCTGATAGGTCCCGATGTCGGGATCGGTCCGGGGCTGGCAGGGTCGGCTGTTCCTCACCGTCAGCGAGGGTCCCCTCGACGTCGAGACCTTGGGTGACCATCGTCGGCTGCCCCCGCTGATCAATGACGACCTGCTCCACACGCGGTTTCAGCGTCAGCGTAAGCTGCTGCGTGCGGGCCCGCTCAGATGACAAGCTGCCCTTGGCCCCGGCCTCGGCCTCGGCGAAAACCCAGAACTTCGCCTTCACCCCCGCCGACGCCTCACCGGCCTTAGTCAGCGTGTACGCCACCTCCAGCGTCAAACTGATCTCATCAACCCCCAGCTTCAGCGAATCACCCGCCGCCCGGGATTGCGCCTCGCTCAGCTCCGCCCGCAGGTCAGTCAAGAAATCCGCCAGGCCAATCCGATCCTCTTCCGCCATCCCGCCACCCCCGCGAAGACACAGCCAGATACACAGACAGCGTCTCGCCCGCACCTAGGCCATGTCCAGCGACCGCGGATAAGACCCCTCGGCCGCTCTACCCCACCTGGGGCCAGGCACGCTGACATTAGGCCAGAGCACTATGTGCGCTGGATAACGGCGTCGGACGCTGAGCTTGCGGGCAGGACGGTTTGACAGCCGGGCACTCAGCAACCGTCCCGATCAGCCTGGCGATGCGCGTGCCGCCATCGACGGCGTCGAGGACGCCTGGCACCGAATGCCGCCTGAGGCCTGGGCCCCAGCCGCCGACGGAACCAGTGCTGGAGGTGGTGGCGACCCGCCGTATCGCCACTTCTGCGCGCTTGAGCAGATCGTCGCGAAGAGTGTCCAAGCCGCGCCGATCGGAAGCCTCTTTGTGTCAAGGGGTTCTGCCGGTCTTTTTGGCGGAGCTTGAGGTGGCCTTCGGGCGTTGTGGCTTGGCGGGCGGACGTGGTCTGCTGGCCTTCCCCGCGGCCGAGTGTGGCCGCCGCCTCGCCGCACCTTCAGGTCGTTCGTCCTCGCTTCGCTGCGGGCTCCCACCTGGACCTGCGGCGTCGCCGGCGGCGAGGTGGCAGCGATCGGGGAATGCCCGGCCCTGCCCCGGTTGCTGGCTGCGGTCGTAGGGTGGTGACCAGGCCCGGGAGTGGCTTGTCCGAAGAGCCGGTGTCCGGGGTGTGAGCCGGCCGCGCTGGAATCAGAGTCGTTCCCCGGTTGCCCTCCCGGGCCCTGGGCACCGGCGGCCCGGCGGGCGCCGGCCTGGAGACGGGCGTAGATGGCATCGCTGATCCGCCGCTTCAGGGCGCGGAGCGCTTCCTTGCGGGTCTTGCCCTCGGCCAGCTTCTTGTCGAAGTAGGCGCGGCCCTCGCTGCCGGAGTGGCGGATCTGGGTGACCGCGGCCATGTGGATGGCGTGGTTGAGCCGCCGGTTGCCGCGCCGGGACAGCCGGCAGACCTTGCGCGGGCCCGAGGACACCTCGATGGGAGCGGTGCCGTCGTAGGCGGCGAAGTGGCCGCGGCCGGGGAAGCGGGACACGGTGCGGACGTCGCCGATGACTGCGGCGGCGATGACCGGGCCGACGCCGAACAGCCCGGTCAGGCTGGTGCCAGCTGCGGCAACCGCAGCGGCGGGCTTGGCGCGGGTCTCGCGGATCCGGGTGTCGACGCCGCGCAGGTCCTCGACGAAGCCGGCGGCGAGCTCGCGGCGGGCCACCGCTACCGCGTCTCCCGGTGTGATCTCCTCCAGCAGGTGCGCGGCGTGAGCTGCGGTGATCGCCTTGGGAACACCGCCGGGGATCAGCTGGCACAGCACCGCGTGCAGCCGGCAGGCCACCTGGGTGCGGGTCCGGCCCAGGTCCTTATGGCGTTTGGACCACACCTTCAGCACCGCAGCGTGGTCGTCGCGCCTGGCTTCCCGAACATTGGGCGAGCGCAGCGCCGCGACCGCGACCGACCGGGCATCGTTGGGATCGTTCTTGTTCGTATCCCCGGTCGCCAGCAGCCGCACCCGGGCACCGAGCTTGGGCGGCACGTCCAGCACCCGCTCACCAGCCGCCAGCAGCTGCTGGGCCAGCAAATGGCCCACCCCGCCGGCGCCCTCGACCGCCCAGGTCCGCTCCGGCCACGCCCGCGCCCACGCCAGCAACTGGCCGGCCTGGGCAGCGCAGGCGCGCACCCGCAGCTGGCCCAGCTGCTCCTCCGCCGCATCGATGGCCACCGCCGTGTGCGAGGCCTTGTGCGGATCGACCCCGATCATCACTGCCGCCATGACTGGCCCTCCTCCGCTATCCCAAGGTGAAGACCGTGGCGGGCACGCCCAATTCCAGGGATCTTCCGGCGCTCACGCCTCTTTGGAGCCACGCCACGGCGAGGCCCCGGCAGGCCGGCACGTCGTTCGAAAGCCAAGCCCAGCAGGGCCAGCAGGCGGTTAGAGAGCCAGCCGGCCGGGACCTCTCAACGGTACGACCCGGCTCACTGCCATCCCGGCCAGGCCGCACCGCCTACCTCAAGTCTCAATTGGGCGGATATCGCGTGTTGCACGAACCCTGGAGCTGTCACAGTCGGTAACGGAGCGCGTCCGCCTCCTCCAGAACGCGGCCGTCGATTACCGCGGCCTGAGGATCGAGACTCTTCGCGGCCCTGGCCGAGTTCTTCCGGGGACTCATCGTGGAGGGGCTCGCGCTGTCCGGCGCCGCGACCCGGCGGCGCGGCCAGGCAGCGGCGCTGCTGGCCTGGCTTGCCGCGCACCGGGCGCCCAGGTCCGCGCAGATCTCGGCGGCCAGCGCCGGGTGCGCGGTGCTGCCGCAGACCGCGATCTCACCCACCCTCGGATGCCCGGTTTCCCGGCTGGTACGGAGGCAGGCCGGCGCACTCCCTGATCTGCTGCTGGATGACCTCCGGCGCGGGCCGCGCGTCCACGGTGTAGACGTACTCCTTGCGCCGGAAGATCGCCAGGACGGGGTTGGTCTGGTTGTGATAGTCCCGGAGCCGGACCGCCAGCGCCTCCTCGGTGTCGTCTTCGCGGGTGATCAGCTCTCCGCCGCACATGTCGCACCGGCCGGGGACCTTCGGGCTGTTGGCGATCAGGTTGTAGTCCATCCCGCAGTCGACGCACAGCCTGCGGTTGAGGACCCGCCGGCGGACCTCGCTGTCGGGCAGGTCAAGCTCGATGACGCCGTCGATGTCGTAGCTCTCCAGGAAGAACTCGGCCTGCCGCGGGTCCCGCGGGAACCCGTCGATGATGAAGCCGAAGTTCCAGTCGTGCTGGGTGAGCCGGTCCCTGACCACCGCCTCCACCAGGTCGTCCCCCACCAGTTCTCCCGCCGCCATGACCCGGCGCACTTGCGCGCCCAGCTTGGTGTGGTTCTGCACGTTCCACCGGAAGATGTCCCCCACGCTGATGTGCACCAGGTCCAGGTCCGCCGCCAGCATCTTGGCCTGCGTGCCCTTGCCGCCCGGACCAGGGCACCTGGCACCAGGGCCGGCATAATCCGGTCCTCGGCATAAGCCGACGACTTCGTCATCCTCGTGCACGGCACCCGCGACGACGCCGAGACCTTGCGCGAAGACATCGCCCGCGTGATCGCACCGCTGGGCCTGCGCCTGTCACAGGCAAAGACCCGCGTCGCGCATATGAGCGAAGGGCTCGACTTCCTGGGGTTCCGCATCCAGTGGCGCCGCAAGCGAGGCACGAGCAAGTGGTACGTCTACACCTTCATCGGTGACCGGCCCATCCGGTCACTGAAGGACAAGATCCGTGCCCTCACCCGCAGGACATCGCAACAGCCGCCAAGGGACGCGCTGATCCGGCTCAACCAGATCATGCGCGGCTGGGCTAACTACTTCAAGCACGCAGTCTGCAAGCACACCCTCAGTGCCCTGGAGAACTTCGCCTGGCACCGGGTGATCCGCTGGTGGATGCACCTGCACCGCTGGAGGTGGAAAGACATCCGCCGCCGCCTCACCGGCCCCCACGGCCGGTGGCTCAGACCGGCGGCAGACGGGATCGAACTGTTCAACATCGCCAAGGTGCCGGTCACCCGGTACCGCTACCGCGGCAGCAAGATCCCCAGCCCCTGGGCACCGGTTAACCACGCCTGACGGCAGATGCCGTGGAGAGCCCGCTGCCGGGAGACCGGCACGGCGGGTTCGGCGAGCGGCCTTAGCTTATGAGACTCCCTCCGGCTACCCGACTCGCGGTGGTCAGGGCGAGGATGCGTTGCAGGATTCTGACCATGACGCCTGCTGGGGTGTGGCCGCCGTGGCGCTCGAGGTCAAGCTGGCCTTTGAACGTGTCGTTGATGGACTCGATGACCTGGCGCAGTGGTTTGGAGAACTGGGTGCCCGCCCGTTGTGGCTCGCCCTGGCGGGCTGGGCGGAGCAGGCAGATGCGGCCATCAGCCAGGGTGGTTTCGAAGTCGTGGCCGTAGTAGTTCTTGTCGGCGATGATGATCTGGCCGTCGCGGCCGGCGGTCAGGACGGGGTCGGCCAGGATGTCCAGCAGGACCTGGCGCTCGCCGGCCTTGGCGCCGGCCAGCGCGAAGCCCACGGGCAGTCCGTGCAGGGTGGTCAGCAGATGCAGGCGCAGTCCCCAGAAGTAGCGCGGTGACCAGCCCGGCGGCGGCCCGGAGCCGCCGGTTATAGCCACTCTGGCCAGGCAGGTAACGGAACAGGTGACCCAGATGCGCGTGGGCATGGCGGATCCAGCGTGCCTCCGAGGCGTATCCCAGCAGAGCCTGCATGACCGCCAGGGTGACCAGTTCCGCGTCACTCAGCCGGGGCTGCAGGCCGGCCGGCGGCCGCCACGGCGCCAGGTCCGGATACTGCTTCAGCAGGTCATCGGTTCTCACATAGAGTGCGGTCGCGAGGGTGTCTACGTCGTTCGTCACACAATGATCGTGGACACCCTCACCTCATGCCCGCAGCTCATCCCTTCGCATAGGTTATCTAGCCGACGAGGACCGGGCCAGCAGCGCCAGCCAGGACACAGCACGGTCACCAGCAGCCGGTAAGCCAGCCCGACAAACACGGGTGCCGATCATGCCGGCGCCAGAACCCCAGGTCAAGCCCAGCAGCCGAGTATTCGACCACTAAAGGCTCGGCAATAGGTCACATTGAAGTGATCTCGTGCGCCCAGCAGAACGGGGGGTGACACCGTGACGTAGTCGTCGTGGTGGTTCTTCGTGTTCGTAAGCTCGTCGTCGCCTGCCGGTGTGAGTCCGGTCCGGGTAGCTGCCAGGAGGCCCGGTAGC
>Ga0335078_10018992_pt1 | contig 10226 bp, 10 predicted proteins | sample Lox_Sample_32_FD_206711 | JGI IMG/M metagenome (GOLD analysis project Ga0335078, IMG submission 206711) | Soil microbial communities from Loxahatchee National Wildlife Refuge, Florida, United States - Lox_Sample_3.2 | ecosystem: Environmental > Terrestrial > Soil > Wetlands | place: USA...
CACCTCTGACCGCCCGGGCGGGGCCAGATCAAAGTAGAACAATCACCACCCCGGTCAGAACGCGCCCGCGCTAAGTGGGGCCAAATCAAAGCAGTAGGTGGGGCCAAAAGAGATTGACACGGCCACGCGGCGGCCGGTGCGCGGTGGCGCCAGGTCATACAGGACGGCGTTGCGGGGGATCCGGCAGGTCCAGGTCAGGTTCTCCGGCAGGGCCCGCAGCGCCGGGCCGTGGTAGGCGGCATCGGCCACGACATGGACCATCCGGCCGGGGAAGGCCAGGGCGAGCAGGCTGGCCAGCTCGGCGGCCGTCTCCACCTTGCCCGGCCCGGCGCCCTTGCCGGGCAGGTGCAGCCGCGCCAGCACCGGCAGGCACACCTCACGGCTGCAGAACGGCAGCCGTGCCAAGACCGCGGCGGTGACGAAGCAGTTGCCGTAGCTGAGCTTGCTCATCGCCGGCGAGCTGCCGTCGTGCTGCCAGCCAGCCCCGTGCACCCTGCGCCCGCAGCGGCGGAACACCGAGTCATCGACGGCCACGCGCAGATCAGCGCCCGGCTCGGTCACCAGCAGGACCGCCAGCTGCGCGACCGCCAGGCCGAGCTGGTCAAGTTCCCAGCGGGCCCGGGCGAAGAAGTAGTGCGCCCGGTCATGCGGCCAGCCATGCCGCAGGCAGCCGCCCAGCAGCATGCCACCACCGTGCGGCGGCGCACCCGGCCCGCCATCCCGCCGACCAGGCCGCAGAACGTGGCAAAGCCCGGCGCGGTGAAACACGGCCGCAGCTCACTCAGCAGGCACAGCAACGAAGCGGGTAAATTCAGGCCCGGAAGCATCGGCGGGTTCCCTCGGCACGAGGCGGACATGAGCACCGCCGATGCTTCCGCGTTCAGCCCGCAAGATCACGTAACCAGAGCCTCACCGCGCGGCGTGTCGCGACATCCGCCAATCCGTCCCCTCCCGCGACCGCCAGCCCCACAGCCACCATCAAAAGTACGAAACTTCAGAGGTATCCAAGCAGTAGCTCCTGCCGCCGTAAGCGGCAGGAGCTACTGCGTCAGCGACTACATCATGGACAACGTCCCGCGCGGGAGCCAGATAGCCGTCCCATGGACCCTGTGTGTCGTCGGGGACGGGAAAGGCAACTACCGGGCACAGGTGAACATAACGCCGATACACCGTGCCCAGCTCGCGGCCAGGCTCCATGTCGAGCTGTCTTACGGCTCGCGCGCACTGGCCAATACCAGGGAATACGTGACCCCTTACGTCCCCATTACCATCGCTACAGGATGGGTCCGCTGGGGAGCCAGCGGGACCTACTGCGCGACGTTGTGGAACCATGACGAACTGGGCTATTACGTGATCGGAGAACGTGCCTGCGGCAGCATATAGGTCTTCTCGCAGGATCGGGGTCCCGGATCAGGGAGACAGTCCGGGACTCCGGCTTTCCTGGGCAGCATCGGTGCCTGATCTGCGCGTATGTCGCCAACCCTGGCGCACGAGTCGGTGGGCGTCCCAGCTTGGTCGCATCTTGTGAGTAAGCGGCGATGCGAGCACTCTAGGTCGTTTCCCTTGCCGAGGGTCTGTATTTCAATCTCCGGGGGGCACCTTGCCATCTCTGCGTGCCCGGGCTAGCCGGAGTCGATCGCCTGCTGGTAGGCCGCCGGTTTCCCCGCATTTTCGAATACCCTGCCGACGCGCGCTGGTTCGAGCAGTTATCCCGAGGCCGATCGCCGCCCACGGGCGTGGTCGGGGTGGCCGGAGTCGATCGCCTGCTGGCCCGGCCGGCGCCTGCTCCTGCCCCGTCCTCCAGGCAGGCGCATAACGGCAACCGCCGCTCCCGCGGGAATCCGGCCAGGCCCTGATCGCGGCGACTAGGTCCTGCGGCCCTGCACCGCAGCGCAGCCGGGCGACCTCATCGGCCAGCTTCAGCAAATCCGCCGTCCGAAACGGCGCCCGGCCCGCCGCGACCACCACGAACGGGTCCGCCAGCGCCAGATCCGTCCACTCCACCGGCAGGCTGACCAGCTCACCGGCGTCACCGAAGACATAGACCCGACCCGCCCGCCAGTTCCGGCGCCGCTTCACAAACTCCAGATCCCGCCCGAACCACGGATGGAAAGGATGAACACACGCACCTGCTCTGGGCCCGCCCGATCTACGGGTTATGCGTAGTCGACGACTCGATCGAACGGCCGCGCCGAGGCGCTGAACGCCCAGGTGAACGCGCTGAACACCCAGGCGCGAGGCCACCGCCCTCATGGACATGATCCTGGTCGTCCACGGCGGCATCTGCCCCGATTCACCCTACGCATGAACCATCAACCGATACCTGAGGGGAGAGCCGTTGAGGGTTGCTGCTTAGCACCTCCTTTCTACCGATGCGGGGAGTCGTTGTCTTTTGGGCGCGCCGGGCCGAAATTAGAAGTCTATAACAATTGAATGGAGATCCGTAAAAGTCCGAGTGGAGAGTTTCTGATGACCCTCTATGCCGACATATGTATCAGTTCTGCCGGCTGAAGGATTGGATCACCGCGTCGCCGTTGTCCACGACCCAGAACTGGTACGGCTCGTTGGTGGTGGTCCCGTCGGTGCGAGTGAAGACCACTATGGCCTGGACGAGGCCCGCGTTCGGTGAAGAAACGTCCTCGAGGGCGACCGCACGGATCCCGCTCCAGAAGGTCTCGTAGGCCTGACGCCCTCCCGACTGCACCCGGGCCTGCGGGCTGAGCATTGCCCATGGGGCGTCCATGTTCTCTGGCAGCCACTGGTAGTAGCGCTCGACCGTGGCCATTGCGACGTCTGATGGCGCCGGCGTGGGCGGCGGTGTCGCCTGTTGTGTGGGCGGCGTCGCCTCGCCAGGCGGCTGGGGCACCGAGGAGGGACCATTATCAGCCGAGGGCGGCTTGGCGTGATAAGACCTTGAGGAGGTGGTTGGCGTACGGCTGTTCACATGCCCCGCCCTACCTGCCAGGAAGGCCCCTGTTCCAGCCCCAGCCAGCACAATAGCGGCCGCAAGGATTACCAGCCAGGCCCGATGGAACCGTCCGCGTTGCTCCGGTTCTGGCGCCCGCGCGTCACCCGCAGGGTGCCGGTCCGGAACGGTAACCGTCGGTTCCTGGGCTGGTGTGTTGCCTCGCTGCAGGTCCAGCGGTACTGCTTGTTCGGTGGCGGGGTGCCTCGCCAGGCCAAGCCCTCCAGTGCCATCACCCACCTGAGCTGCAGGGCCAGGTGTGGGAAGCCCTTGAATGGCCGCTTGTGCCGGCGGGCAGGCTGCAGACGCCGCGGTGCTCAGCTCGGCCAAGAGCTGAGTGGCTGTCGGTCGGTGCTGTGGATCCTTGGCCAGGCATCGCTCGATCAGCGGTCGGATTTCCTCCGGTAGCCCGTCGGTCTCCGGTTCGCTATGGACCACCCGGTAGAGCAGCGCTGCGGTGGTCCCACCCCCGAACGGTCCCTCGCCTGTGGCCGCGAAGGCGAGTACGGCGCCCAGGCTGAAGATGTCGCTGGGCGGTCCCACGTCCCGGCCCTCGGCCTGTTCGGGGGACAAGTAGCCGGGCGAGCCGACCACCATGCCCGTATGGGTCAGCTCGCTCATCTCAGCCGTTCGGGAGATCCCGAAATCGATCAGCCGCGGCCCGTCCTCGGCCAGGATCACATTCGAGGGCTTCAAGTCACGGTGCACCACGCCCGCAGAGTGGATTGCGTCCAGTCCCTCAGCCAGCCCGGCGGCCAGCTTCAGCACCGAGGCAGCAGACAACGGGCCGGCGTGGGCCACCCCATCGGCCAGCGACGGGCCCGCGACATAGGACGTCGCCAGCCACGGCACCGGCCCATCTAGGTCGGCATCCACGACCGGCGCGGTAAAGATGGCACTAATCTTTTGCGCGGCCGACACTTCCCGGGCGAACCGGGCCCGGAATTCAGCGTTCTCGGCCAGCTCCACCCGGATTGCCTTGATCGCAACATGCCGACCCCCCGGGGTACGGCCGAGGTACACGCGGCCCATACCCCCAGAGCCCAGCCGCCCCTCAAGCCGATATGGTCCTATCCGCCGCGGATCCCCAGATCGCAGTTCGTCCAACTCGCCCACCCCCTCCGGTACGAGCGCGACACGAAGATCAAGACCTCCCTTTAGTTCACTGCTTCCCACAGCGTTACTTAAGAGCCGAACGTCACTCCTTGGCGGTACCGAACAGCCCAGCGGCCCAGCCGATGCCTGACTGTGGCTCCGCGCGAAGCCGAACGCGATGAACTCACCGAACTGGGTTGAGACCCGCGGCAGCTTCGCGCGCGGCCCTTGCCGCTGCGGGCCGGCGAGCACGCCGCCGCGAGAAACCGCTGGTACGAGCTGTGTTCGGAGCGAACGCCAGGAACTACATGGCATCGTCTCCAGTCGGGCAACTCGTCTCATCTGAGCCGACGGTTTTACAGATATCCGCCAGTCACACGCTGACCTGCAACTATTCGTTTGAAAACGGCGACTTCGCCGTGTATTCGCCGAGAAGTACGGACTGGCGGATGTCGATCGAAGGCACCGGTCCCACAAGGGTCCGGGACGGCGGGCACGGTGGGTGTGATCCAGGCCAGGGTCACCGCGGGTACGTACGTCCCCGCTGGACTTAACCCGCAGGTTATAATCGTGAGGTGAGCTGGGAGATCATCCTGGTCCCCGAGGTCCACGACTGGTTCATGGCGCTGGACGACGTCAGCGCCAGCCTGGTACGGGACTCGGTCGAGTTGCTCGCCGAGCGCGGCCCCGCGCTCGGCCGCCCCGCGGTGGACCGGATCACCGGCTCCAGGCTGCACAACCTCAAGGAACTACGTCCCGGGTCCGCGGGGAAGACCGAGATCCGGATCCTGTTCATCTTCGACCCGCAGCGCCGCGCCGTCTTGCTGGTGGCAGGCGACAAGGCCGGCAACTGGACCCGCTGGTACCGCGACGCCATCAAGCTGGCCGAGGACCGCTACGCCCGCTATCTGGCCACCCCGCCCGAGGAGATCCAATGACCGACCACTACCGGTGGGAAACCACCCTGAACGAGCGCCGCCGCGCCGACCCGGGCATCGACGACCCGGCCCGCCGCGCCGCGGCCCGCAGCATCCGCAACGCCCGCGACATCGGCTACCGCCTTGCCCAGATGCGCAAGCAGCGCGGCATGACCCAAGCCGAGGTCGCCCGGGTTATGGGGGTCAGCCAGGCCCGCGTGTCCCGGATGGAACACGGCGACATCGAACGGATGCAGGTCGAATCGATCGCCGCCTACGTCACCGCCATCGGCGGCCACCTGCGCCTGGTCGCCGACTTCGACCAGGCCACCACCACGTTCATCGACTACACCGACACGCTCACCGCCTGAGCATCCGCGCCCCGGTCCGGCGCGTTGGCATAACTCGTCATTTTGCGTCGCCATCGGATCGTGCCAGGACCGCGCGAGCTTTTGCGGCGACCAACGCCTGATGCAGCGGAAGGCCTTCTCCAGTCCGCAGGTGCCGGCTGCCCGGACCCCCAACTCAGTCCCTGCACGGCGCGATCATCGGGAAATGTCCGGGACGACCGTTGCCGCCCATAACCGCATAGGCGGCGGTCCGTGTCGCCCCGCGCCGAACCCTGAGGGCCGTACACATAACAGGGTCATCTGTACCACGGACAGCCGATATCCACCCGCCCGGCATCCGCAGGCCATGCAGCTCGCATGCAAAGCGACCGCTGCTCGCGCGCCCCGCCCGGCATCCTCAGCGGGCGCATCCAGGCTCCGGCCCCTGGCGTCCGCCCGCTGCGTATCGAATCCTGTGCGCCCAGGGCTCGCCTAACCCGCCCACTCTTCCACGACGGTCAGATCGACGAACTCTGGAGGACCCTCGAAGATGTCCGCCATCGTTGCCCTCACGGCTTGCAGCCCTTCCTGGCGGCGCTGATCCTGCTCCCGCGCGCGGGCTTTCTCCTCGCTTTCGAACACGACGAGGAAGTAGGCCTGGCTAGAAGCTTGCGATTCTCCGATCGACAAAATGTTGTCTATGCGGCGGCGGAGCCGGGTGTGATGCCGAGGTCGTGGAAGAGGGTCTGCATGCTGATGCGGAGGGTTTCGTAGTCGCGGTCGATGCGGGTCCAGGTGGCGGGTTTGCGTCCCTGGCGTGGGCTGCGGATGCCGGCCAGGATCGGGGCGATGACCTGGTCGCGCAGTGCCAGCAGGGCGGCGATGGTGCGGGCGGCGTGGAGCGGGACGCGGTAGCGCCGTGTCCGGCCGGGTTTGGCGATGAGATCTTTCCCGCGGAGCTTGCGGAGGTCGTAGGCGGCTTGGCGGGTGGTGTAGCCGGTGTGCCTGGTTATCGCGTGGACCTTGGCGGTGAAATCGGCCACGGTGAACCCGCACGGTGCGGCGGTCAGGGCGAGGGCCGCCGATAGGGCGGCGCGGATCCGGGGCTTGTTCAGATCGACGCCGCCGGTCCGGGTCGCTCCGAGCTGGGAAGGCAGCGGCAGGTCGTCGAGGATCTGGTCGTTGATGAAGGCGATGTCGGCGCAGTCGAGGGTGGTGGCGAACCGCTCGGCCATGCCGGCCAGCCGGGTGATGATTTCGGGGAAGTGTTCCAGGCTGCGGCCGCAGCGCAGCTCCTTGGTGTTGTGCACGGTCGCCTCCAGGCGCAGCACGTGTTCGCCTTTGGTGTAGGCCTTCAGCTGCAGGAGCCCGAAGCGGACCCGGAACCAGGTCAGGCCGTACTGAGGTTTCTCGATCACGATTTCCTGCGCGGGCGGCCCGCTGGCACGGTTGCGGTGCGGCCGTGTCTTCGCGCCGAACAGGGTCCGCAGGGAGGGGATGTCCAGCCGGGACCGGGTCCGGTCGAGCACCCGGTTGAACAGGTCCTCCATCTGCCCGCCGGAGGCGAACAGTAGATTACGGCTGTATTCGGCCTGGTAGACCGAGTAGCCGTACCGGAACCCGCTGCGCTGCTGCTCGGCTAGGTCCAGCCCGAAGCACAGGCTCGCTGAGTAGATCCACCGGTCGCAGACCTGGCTCAGGCGCCCTATAGCCGCGTGCTGCGACAAGGCGTCTGCGACCTGAGCCAGGCCCCGCGGATCCGCGACGCCAGTAAAGCAGTTGCCCTCCATAGTGAAACCGATCCCGGCGGACTGCGCCTGGCAGGCGACGTACTCGTGGCCATTGAGGATGACCTGCGCGCCGAACGGCGGATGCCCGGACATCTTGATCGTCAGGTGCCCCCAGGCCGGGTCCATGATGTGAAAGCTGTAGTGGTTGACAAATGCCCGCTTCTTGGCCAGGTTGCGGATCACCCCGGCGTCTGAGCGGCTAACCTCCCACACGCTCGCCGGCGCCTTCGCGGCCAGGACCATGAACACCCCCGGCCGCACACAGTGTGTCTGCAGGTACTGCTCGGCGATCAGGTGCTTACGCTCCCCGGCCTTGCAGTAGATGAGCGGGACCTGATTCGCGTCCGCCCAGGCCCGTAGCCGGCGGGCAAAACGGCCCGCCATCCGCATCAGGTGCGTGTTATCCAGCTGCTCGTCGCTGCCGTCGTGCAGTCGCCGCCACCAGCAGCGGAACCCGCCCGGGTTGTGCCCCAGCGAGAAGTAGGCGTTCAGCACGATCCGGTCCACGCAGTCATAGCTGCCAGTCAGAAGATCCCCGTACCGCTCGGAGAAGTCATCAGCCACGCGCCGAACGTGCCAGGCTCATCGCTTCCCGTCAGCCGAACTGCCCGAAGGGCCACTCCTTCCGGGCGAAGTCCCGGACGGAGCGTAGGATCCTTCTGGTCGCGCATGGCTATCGACCGCACCAGGCCCGAACCGGGCTGCTCGGCTGCCCGCAGCTGCGCGTCCACCTCGGTCATGTCCTTGCCTGGCTTCAACCGCATCTGGATGAGCTGCGCCCACATATCCCATCCCCTTGGATCCCATCCCCTTGGACCGAATCTGGCCGTCTTCAGCGACGGCCACGGTAAACACCATAGATGATCTCTCCAGAGCGGCACCGCTTGACCAGCCGCGGAACCGGCGCTCCTGGCGAGGAACCCGAACCCCGACCTTCTGGTGATCCGTAGGCATGGGCGGACCGTCCAGCAGTGGCCACCTGCTGGGCCGATGTTCCAGGCTTGTCGTCTCGCGTCGGTAGCTGGCTATGGCCTTGGCGGCAGTCGATCCGGCAGCAGCGTCGCCGCCCTGGTGGTCGTGAGCGACGGCTGGCCCCAGCCGCAGGCTGCGACGGCCCGGTTCCGGGTCCTGTCCCGCAGGTCGACGCGGTCATCCAGATCCCGTTCATCCCGGCACTGCGGATGGGCGGCCGACTACTGGGCGCGCGGCCGCGTCGGCAGGACCCCCGCTCTTCCAGACTCAGCCACGACCTCACCGTCCTCAGCCCACCAGCCGGGGCGCCGGCTGGCCGCGCCTGCGCCGGTAATTCCGCCCGCTGGTGCTGGCTCGCGACGGGTGCTCGTGCCAGTGAGCGTGGTAGCAGCGAGTGCGATGGCGTCCGGATAGATCGCTGCGCGGATAAGTTCGCCTCGCTCAGCTCTCGGCAGCTGAATCGGAGATAAAAGGCGGCGCAGCGTCGAGGCCGTGAAGCACGTGACGGTTGTTCCACCTATCACGATTTGGGCGAAGTTGCGGGCGTGTCCCCCGGACCATCACCGGGCGCGTCTTGTAACCGAAGCTGCCCGAGAGCTGACACGCCCGTTCCTGGGATCTCCCCCGCGGGGCGTGCGTGCCCTCGCGCTGGACCGCTCGGAGAGACAGGACAACAGGAGGGGACCGCGCCGTGACCAATGGTGGCAGACATCGGGGCGCGCCGCCATGAGGCCCCATGGCGATGCTCATGGCAGCAGGAATCGCCGCCAACGGCATGTACGGCGCTGCAACCGCCGTCAAGAATGCCACGGCTCCCCACGCTGCCCGCCATTACGGTCAGCGGGCATCGTCCGGTCCGGCTCGAGGGTGGGGCGCAGATCTCGGGCCCGGGCCTGAGCGACCAGGACGATGCGCTCGCTGAGCTGCGCGACCGCTACCCCACGTGGACATTCTGGCGCGGGCATGCCACCGGGGAGTACTGGGCGATGCCGCCAGCCGGGCACCCGCACCGTGGCTTGGTCAACGCGGGCAACGCCATGGCACTCGCGGCGAATCTCGCCGAGATCACGTCATGGGACAAGCCATAACTGGCTCGGCCGATGTGGCGGTGGAGCTTTACCGCTGCCGCCTGCCCGATGACATCATGGATTCCCCGCCCATCTGCGGCGGCGGCCACCGAGTTTCTCGCCAGCAAGCGCCAGGCCTGCTCTATCGTGGCGATCAGCCCGGGCGCGCCGTCGGGATGATCAGCAGCGGGGACCGCAGCCGCGGTCTTAATATTTTGCAGGAAGCCGTGCCAGGCGTCGGCTCAACCGCCGAACAGCATGACGGCAAGATGGCCGTAACCGTGGCGCACCAGGTCGCGGGCGCCCTGGGCCGTCCCGGGGCGCCTGGCCGGTTCGGGCAAGTCAGACATCGCGCTATGAGTCTCGGAGCAGTACACGGCTCCAGATGATCAGTGACCTCGGCCTCGGCCAGACCACCGAGCCGCAGCTGCACGGGTTTTAGGTTCCCGGGCGCGCGCGGCGATCGCGTCGCCGACAAGGGCGGTTCGAAGTCATCCCCTGATCCGGTAGGTCCCTACGGCGAACTCGCTATCGAAAGGACGCAAATACTCGCCGTTCCGTTTCCTGCGGCATGTTAGCAGCAGCGCTTCGTTCTTGCATCACACCCTGTAGTTGACTCTGCCCACGGTCGCCGACCAATATCCGCCGATCTGTACGCCGTTCCCGATTGATTGCCTGACCGCTGTTTCCGCGCCCGAGTGGGCATTATGTGGCCCGAACGTTTCCGCTGATAGGCGGGACGCGCGCTTCGAAGACCGGCGCTCGAGCGACCAACCGGGATTGCCCGGACGATACCGCCAGAGACCGCGCCGGGTTTCAGCTGGCGAATGCCGGGGCGTAGTCGCGCGCAAACTGGCTGACGTCCCGTGGCGGCCTGCCGGTGACCTCAGCGACCGCCGGGGAGACCGATGCTGCCTCCCCGCGCCGGTAATGCGCGTAGTCCTCCAGCAGGCCCTGGACCTGCCAAGGTGGCAGGATCCCCTGCAGGGTGTTGGCGAATGTTTCGGGTGGTACGTCGATGAAGGTGATGTCGCGCCCGAGGGCGGAGGTCAGCGCCGCGGCGATCTGTGCGTGGGTGATGGAAGCGGGAC
>Ga0335078_10018994_pt1 | contig 10226 bp, 10 predicted proteins | sample Lox_Sample_32_FD_206711 | JGI IMG/M metagenome (GOLD analysis project Ga0335078, IMG submission 206711) | Soil microbial communities from Loxahatchee National Wildlife Refuge, Florida, United States - Lox_Sample_3.2 | ecosystem: Environmental > Terrestrial > Soil > Wetlands | place: USA...
CGCTAGATCCAGCCGCGAGGCCGCATCTCCCTGGTTGACCGCGACCGCCAGCCGCCGGTAGGAGTCCTCGTACAGCAGCAGCTCGCCGGCGCCGGCGTCCGCGAACGTCCTCACGAACCGGATGTTCACCGAACGACCCGCCCCCGCCGAGACCTCGAACACGCGGCCGACCTCGAGCGAAGGCTCCTCCACGTCGAGCTGGACGTTGCCGAACCGGTCGATGTAGAGCACGTGCGCCACCAGGACCCCGTCGGCGACCTCGGCCCGCGGCAGCGAGAGCTCGGCCAGCGCGCCCGGATCGAGCGCGGCGCCGGCATCGGCGAGCGCGGCGCCGGCGGCCAGCCGGGCGGCCACCGGGGCGAACACGTCGCGCCCGTGGAAGGTCGCCGATACGGGCGCGAGCGCGAACGGCGAGTCCCCGAGGTCGACCGCCTCGACCACACCGCCGGCCCGCTCCGCGGCCGGCGCCAGCAGCCCGTTGTCGGGACCGACGAGCAGACGCCCGTCAGCCACCCGCAACGCGACGCCCCGGCGTGCAGTTCCGACGCCGGGATCGACGACCGCGATGTGCACGCCGACCGGCATGAACGGCAGCGCGCCACGCAGCATCACCGCTCCCGCCCGCACATCCCCGCGCGGCACCCAGTGGACGAGGTCGATCACGCGCGCCTGCGGGCACAGCCCGGCGATCACCGCGTGGCAGACGCCGACGAAGTCGTCCTCGAGCCCGTAGTCCGACAGAAACGTGATGACCGGGTGGCGGTCCGCCACCGCGCGATGTTCGCAGACCGCGCCGGTTCGGCATGCCGGCGCCGGCAGACCAAGCGAGCCTGATGACTCCAGCTTCGATAGAGCGCGTCCGCCTGGGCAGGAGTCGCGAACTCGTGGCGAGCGCGCGCGATGCGTCGTCCGGAGCGAACGCGATGTCAGCGCGAGTGCGTGGCGGCGTCCGCCACCAGCGCCTCGACGACCCCGTCGATGTCGTGCCGGGTCGCCTCGACGTCGGGCTCGAGGCCGTGCTCGCGGAGCGTCGCGCTCGTGACCGGCCCGATGCTGACCAGCCGCGCCCGCGACCGCCACCCGGCACCGCGACCCGCGGACCCGAGGAGGAACCGGACGGTCGAGGACGAGGTGAACGTCACGTAGTCGGCGTCCGCGACCGCCGCAAGCTGAGCCTCGTCCAGAGGCTCGGCGACGGTCTCGTACAGCGCGACCACGTCGACCTCGGCGCCGCGCTCCCGGAGCGCGTCGACGAGCACGTCCCGCGCCTCGGCGGCCCGTGCCACCAGCGCTCGCTTCACCGTAATCCCGCCGAGCGCCTCCACCAACCCCTCGGCGACGAACCGCTCGGGGACCACATCGGCGATCACGCCGTGAGAGCGGAGAGCGGAGGCCGTTCCCGGGCCGATCGCGGCGACCCGGGCGCCCGCCAGCGCGCGTGCGTCGAGGCCACCCGCTGCAAGCCGTTCAAACAGCAGCCGCACCCCGTTCGGGCTGGTCAGGCACACGAGGTCATAGCCGGCCACGGACGGCGCCGGCCCGTCAAGCGGGACTATCCGGATTGCCGGCGCCTGCACCACGGCCGCGCCCAGATCCGACAGCCGGGCCGCGAGCTCGCTCGCCTGCGCACGGGCTCGCGTCACCGCGACGCTCAGCCCTGCCAGCGGCCGCGACTCGAACCAACGGAGACCCGGACGCAGGCCGGCAACGGCGCCGACGACCACGAGCGCCGGGGCGCGAATGCCCGCGTCGGCAGCGGCCGAACCGATCATCCCCAAGGTCCCGCTGACGACCCTCTGATCCGGCAGCGTCCCCCGCTCGACCACCGCCGCGGGCTCGGACTCCCCGCGCCCGCCGGCGATCAGCGCCGACGCGATCGCGGGCAGCTGCCGCACGCCCATGTAGAACACGAGCGTCCCGGGGAACGCCGCCAGGGCCTCCCAATCCAACGCCGACGACGGCTTCGAAGGGTCCTCGTGCCCGGTGACGAACGCGACCGCGCTGGCCGCGTCCCGATGGGTCACCGGGATCCCGGCATACGCGGGTGCGGCGACGCCGGCGGTGACCCCCGGCACGACCTCGAACGGAACCCCGGCGGCAACCAGGGCCTCGGCCTCCTCGCCACCGCGGCCGAACACGAACGGGTCGCCGCCTTTCAACCGCACGACCGTCCCCGCAGACGAGCCGTGCGCCACCAGCAGCCGTGTGATCTCGTCCTGGGCCATCGACGGCCCGCCGCCCTCCTTGCCGGCGTAGATCAACGTCGCATCCGGGCGGGCCCCCTCCAGCGCGGTCGCCGGGATCAGACGGTCGTGGACGATCACGTCGGCGGCGGCGATCAGCTCGAGCGCCCGGGCGGTCATCAGCCCCGGGTCGCCGGGTCCGGCGCCAACGAGGTAAACGGTCACGACAGCAGCTCCGCCGCGCCCACGGCCAGCAGCCGCTCGGCGACGGAAGCGCCGAGCCCCTCGGGCGCACCGCGCAGCCGGTCGCCGACCCACGCCGAACCGTCGGGGCGGCCCACCCACGCCGATAGCTCGACCTCGCCGCCGTCGACCACGCGGGCATACGCCCCGATGGGCGTGTTGCACGACGCGCCCAGCAACCGCGTCAACTCGCGCTCCGCGAGGACGCACGCGGTGGCATCGGGGTCGACCAGCGCGGAGACCGGCACCCTCCCCGGACGCGCCTCCAACGCCAATGCTCCTTGCCCAGCCGCCGGGACGAACCCATCGAGGATGCCGTCGACCGCATCCATCCGCCCCAGGCGCGCCAGTCCCGCGACCGCCAGCACGAGCGCATCGCACTCACCGGAGGCGAGCTTCCGCAACCGCGTGTCCACGTTTCCGCGCAGTTCGACCACAGAGACGTCGTTGCGCGCGGACAGGATCTGCGCCGCCCGTCGCAAGGAGCTGGTTCCGACCCGCGCGCCCGGGGACAGCGCAGCGATCGAGGGGGCACCGCAGATCGCGTCGCGCGGATCCTCGCGAGTCGGGATCGCGACCAGCTCGAGCCCGTCGGCGAGCTCCGCCGGAACGTCCTTGGCGGAGTGCACGGCCAGATCGACCTCATCGGCGAGCAGCGCACGCTCGAGCTCCGAGACCCACCGCGACTTGTCGCCCGCCGGCCCTTTCGCCTCGATCCTCACGAGCGAATGCTCCACGCCCAGCCGCTCACCCACCCACGCCGCCTGCGCGAGCGCGAGCGCGCTCCCCCGCGTCCCGACGCGGATCAACGTCGTCGCTGGCGGAGCTGTCGTCTCTCGGAGAGGTCGGAAACCGCCTCCTGCGACGGAGCGCCGCTCTCGACCTCGAGCCCGAACAGGTCCCGGATCATCGCCATCCGGGCGTGGACGCGGTCGTCTTGGAGCTCCTTGAGGCGCGCCGTGGGCGCATGCAACAGGCGATTCACGATCGCGCGAGCAAGAGCGTCCACGCGCTCGACATCGCGCTCGGACAACGCGTCCCACTTGCCGGCGTTCTCGGCCACGACCTGCTCGGCGATCTCGGTGGCGTGGCTGCGGAGCGCCGCCAGCGTCGGCAGCACCTCGAGCGACCCGAGCCAGGTGGCGAAGTGCTGGATCTCCTCCTCGACGATGCCCTCGGCCTTGCGCGCCTCGACCTGGCGCACCCTGCGGTTGCGGGCGATCACCGCCTGCAGGTCGTCGATGTCGTAGAGCGAAACGCCGTCGATCTCGCCGCAGGCGGCGTCGATGTCGCGCGGGACCGCGAGGTCGATCAGCAGCAGCGGGCGCCCGCTCCGCGTCGCCATCACCTCGGCGAGCTCTCGGGCCTCGAGCAGCAGATGAGGCGAGGCGGTCGCTGCGACCAGCATGTCGGCCCGCGCAAGCGCCGCGGGCAGCTCGTCGAAGCTTGCGCTCTCCCCGCCGTAGCGGCGGGCCAGCGAGATCGCGCGGTCGCGGCGCCGGCTGGCGACGAACATGGTCCGCCCGCCGCTGTCGGCCAGCGCCCGGGCGGCCAGCTCGCCGGTCTCGCCGGTCCCGACGATCACCACCATGCGGCCGTGCAGGTCGCCCAGCTGCTCGCGCGCGAGCGCGACCGCCACCGCGGGCAGGCTCAGCTGCCGCTCGCCGATCGCGGTCTCGTGCCGCACGCGCTTGCCGGTCGCGAGCGCCGCCTTGAACAGGTGGTTGGTCAGCGGGCCGGCGGTCTCGCCGGCGATCGCGGCCTCGTAGGAGCGCTTGACCTGGCCCTGGATCTCGGCCTCGCCGATGATCATCGAGTCCAGGCCGGCGGCGACGCGGTACAGGTGGCGAGCCGCGTCGCAGTTGCGCAGCGAGTAGATCGCGGGGGCCAGCTCGGTCGGCCGGATCCCGGCCTGGCTCGCGAGCATCCCGAGCGCGCGGCTCTCGGCCTCGACGGGGTTGCCGACGACGACGTACAGCTCGGTGCGGTTGCAGGTCGAGATCGCGACCGCCTCGTGCACCTCGCCGGTTCCGCGCAGGTCGCGCACGAACTCCGCGGCCCGCGTGTCGGGCAGCGCCACGCGCTCGCGCACCTCGACCGGCGCGGTCTTGTAGGAGACGCCGATCGCGAGTAGCTCGCTCACGCGACCGGCTCTCGCTCTCGGCCCGGCTCGCGAGCGCCGGCCTGCCGCTGCGCCTCGATGTCGCGCCGGAGCTCGGCCAGCTCGCGCTCGGTCCGGGACAGCCTCGTGGCCATGATCGCGACGTACACGAGCACGACCGCGAGGAACACGATGTACGCGCCCGCCACGTACTTGCCGGCGGTGTGCAGGGGCAGTGCGGGAGCGACCGCGATCGGGTTCACGACGGCGCAGCGCTCCTCTTCATCGGCGCCACCGCGTCCTCGCCGAGCAGCGTCCGCCGCAGCGCCCGCACCTGCATGCGGGTGCTCTTGGCCGCCATCTCGTACTTCCACAGGGTCACGTACAGCAGCGCCACCCCGACCAGCGACACCAGGAACGTCAGCCGCATCGACCCCGGCAGGTTCCCGCCCGTGAGCGTCAGCACGCGTGGATGGACGTATTGCTGGGCGGCCCGCACCGCGATGAAGTTGAGCGGGACGAACGCGCCGGCGACGACCGCGAATACGCTCGCGTACCGGGACTGGCGCTCGCGATCCTCGATCGAGAACCGCAGCGGCTGGTAGGTCGCGAACAGCAGCATCACGATCAGGAACGAGGTCAGCGTGGGGTCGCTCCACACCCACCAGTGGCCCCAGGACGCCTTCGCCCAGATCGTCCCGGTGAGCAGCGTCCCGACGCCGAAGATCAGCGCCATGTGAATCGCCACGTATGAGCGGATGTCCCACTTGCTCTCGCCGGTCCGCAGGTACATCGCGCCGAGCACCCCGCCGAACACGAACCCGCACAGCGCGGTGATCGCCATCGGCACATGGATGTAGAAGATCTTCTGGATGAAGCCCTGATTGGCGTCGAGCGGCGCGTAGAAGAACACCAGCGCAAGCGCGACGGTGATCGTTGCGGCGGCGCCGAGTGAGAGGCCGCGAAGCCCGCGGCCGTAGGTCGTCAAAGCCTTAGTCCTCCAGGAGAAAGTCGAAGACAGCGTAGGACAGGAGGGCGAACACCACATCATAAAGAGCGAGGATCGCCACCCACCTCCCCGGCGGCCAGCTGGCGCCATGCGTCGCGAGCAGCGGCCCCGCCCCGCGCGCCATTCCGATCAGCGCCGGGAGCAGGAGCGGCAGGCCGATGATCGGGCCGATCAGGTCGCGCGCCCGCGTCTGGACGGCGATCGCCGACACGAGCGTCCCGATCACCGCCAGCGCGATGTTCCCGAGCGCCAGCACCGCGATCAGTCCGAGCAGCGGCGGTCCGAGCGAGGGACCGAGCAGCAGCAGCCCGAACGCCGGGACCGCGATCACCTCGAGCACCACCAGGAACAGGAACAGCGCCGTCGCCTTGGCCACCAGCAGTGCCGAGCGGTCGACCGGCGCCAGCAGGAACGCGTCGAAGCCGCCCTGCTCGCGCTCGGCGACGAACAGCCGGTTGATTCCGAGCATCGCCGCGAACAGCAGCGTGACGGTCAGGACGCCGGCGGCGAGCTGGCCGTCGATCGTGTCGCGGTTCAGCCCGAAGTGGAAGATCACGAACGTGACGATCGCGAACAGGACCATCGCCGGCAGCGTCTCGAGGCCGCGGAGCTCGAGCAGCAGGTCCTTGCGCAAGACGGTGAGGGCGGTACTCATGCGTACAGCCGCTTCACCGCTACAGGATCCACCTTGTCGGGTGTCGCCAGGAACGCCACGCGACCACCTTCCAATCCCAGCACCAGATCGGCCTCGGCCAGCGCAGCCTGCGGATCGTGGCTGGTCAAGACGCGCGTTGCCCCTGCGCCGCGCCCGATCAGCGGCGCGACCAGCTCCGTGGCGGCAGGATCGAGGTTGGCCAGCGGCTCGTCGAGGAGCAGCAGCCGCGGGCTGTGGAGGACCGCCCGGCACACCGCCAGGCGCTGCACCATTCCCCGCGACAGCTGGCGGACCGGCTCCTCGGCCCGCGGTCGCATCCCGACCGCGTCCAGCAGCGTCTCGACCCGCTCAGCGCCGACGCCGTGCAACCGCGCGTGGTAGACGAGGTTCTCGCGACCGCTGAGATCGCGGTACAGCAGCGGGTCGTGGGACAGCAGGCCCAGCTGCCCCCGGACCGCGAACGCCCGCCGCGGAAGGGCCTCGCCGAACACGAGGACGTCGCCGGCGTGCGGCCGCAGCAGGGTGGCGAGAATCCTCAGCAGCGTCGACTTGCCGACGCCGTTCCGTCCCAGCACGGCCAGCGTCGATCCCGCGGGCACCTGCACCGACACGTCCCGGAGCACGGTCCGCTCGCCGAAGTGGCGATACAGACCGCGCAGCTCAATGGCCGGGGGTCGGTCCACCCTCGTGCTGCAGCGTCGCCACCACGTGGCCGAGCGTCGGCCCGATGACCGGGAACAGCTCGCCGATCGCCTTCGGGTTTCCGGGGAAGTTGACGATCAGCGTACGGCCCGCGATCCCCGATACGCCCCGCGAAAGGATCCCCATCGGGGTGTGCTTGAGCGCCTCCGCGCGCATCGCCTCGGCGAACCCGGGGGCGTCGCGCTCGATCACCGCCCGCGTCGCCTCGGGGGTCACGTCGTCGTGGGTGAAGCCGGTGCCACCGGTGGTGAAGATCAGCGCGGTCCCGGCCCGGGTGTGCTTGCGCAGAGCCTTCTCGATCGCCTTGCGATCGTCGGCGACGACCTCGGTGGCGACGATCTCCGCCCCCGCGGCCTCCGCGAGCTTGACCAGCGCCTGACCCGAGCGGTCCTCGGCGCGGCCGGCGGCGACCGACGTAGAGATCGTGATGATCGCGGTCTTCATTGGCGACAGGGTAGGGTCTTGAGCCCCCGCACCGCACCCCGTCCGGTCACCGCGCCGCCCGGCGCGGCGGTGCGTCTAAGGGACCGGCTCGGCGAGCACCTGCTGCGTGACGCGTCCGCGGCGCAGGCGGAGCGCCAGCCGGCCTTGCAGCGACGCCGAGTATCCGTCGTCGAGCACCGACCCTCGCGGGCGCACCGCGACCGTGAACGTCCGGCGACCGATCGCGCTCAAGGAAACCGCTCCCGACGATCGCGGGCTCAGCTCTTGCAGCCTGGGACCCGGGCAACGCGTACGCCACGGAGCCGAGCTCGTCGCGAGCCTGACCACGTGCCCGACGACCGCACCCGAGATGAACAGATCGGCGTCCGCCGCCGTGTCGGTGCATGCGCTCGGTGCGGTGAAGTCGGCGGTCACCTCTCCCGCCTGCGCCACCGATATGAGAGCCCCGACGTTGATCCCGCGCGCCCGGCCGGCGTGGCTGAGCCGGAGCGCGGTCAGGAAGTCGCGGTAGGGACGGCTCGCGGGGCCGGTTGCGACCAGCTCGGCGTGCGCGCCACGGGCCGCCGGCGCGGTCAGGGTCAGCGTGCCGGCGGCGCCGCAGGAGTCGAGCAGCCGGCACACCACCGGATCGGCGGTCCCGCGGACGTCCTCGGTGATCTGGCCGCCGATGCCGACCAGCCGGAGCGTCTCGGTCACCAGCCGGATTCGGTGCATCGCGATCGGAGGTGGCGGCGGGGCGTTGGGGGGCTCGCCCGGACTCTTGTGGAGGCTCAGGACGAGCGTTGACGAGACGGTGCCGGCAAACCCGTGCGCGGCGAACGAGCGCGTGCCGCTCAGGTCGATCTTGGTGCGGCCGCGGAGCACCGCCGCAAGCGAGATCGTCGCCCGAGGGCCGGCGCTGGCCACGTCGCGGTCGAGCGGCCCGGCGCACCGAGTGGACAGCACCGACTCGCTCGGATTCAGCACTCCGATCGAGATCGAGCTGCCATGAACCGCCGCGGTTCCCGCGGACGTATCGCCTCCAGACGGTGCATCGACGCACTCGCCGGGCGGTTCCCCGGGCACTGATCGCTCAACCTGGGCGACGGTGAGGAGGCCGGAGTCGCCCGGGTCGAGCGAGAGCAGTGCCAGGTGCCCGATCCGGCCGTGGCGGCGGAGCGTGACGATGTCGAAGCTCACCGACCGCGGACGGACAACGATCGTGCCGCTATAGGGGCAAAGGCCGTGCGTGGCGCATCCGGCGGCGCTGTCCCCCTGGAACGACACGACGAGCTGACCGGAGACCTGGCCCGAGAGGCTGGTCTGCGAGAGCACCTTGGCGTTCGGGATCCCGATCACGAGCCCGGACGAGGTCTGAGCTGGCGCTCGGGCAGCGAGCAGCGCCGGCACTCCCACCAGCAAGGCCGCCGCCAGCAGTGCCGACCGCAACCGCTTCAACGCCGCTCCTCCTGCACCGTCCCGGCGCGGATCCCCTCGAGCGCCATCGAGAACCCGATCCCGCCGGTGCGCGTGCCCACATACCCGAACCCGCTGAAGCTGCCGGGGTCGGTGAGCACCAGATCGCTCTGCGGCCGGAGCAGCTGCGCCACCGGCACCGTGGCGCGCCCGAGCACCTCGGAGTTGCCGATGACGTCGGCGCTCGACGGCCCCGGGCAGTAGGTCCGCATGAGCTCCGTCCCGAACGCGGGGAGGCTGACGCGTGTCGCCGCGCCGCGCCCCCGTCCGCCGAACGGCCCGCCAAAGCTGAGCGCGGCGCCCGAGCGTTGGGCGGATGCGGAGGCGTCGCATCGCGATCCATCCGCAGCGGAGAGCGTCTCGGCCACGTTCAGGCTGGGCAGCTGGGCGAAGCCCCCCGGCTGGCCGAGCCGGCCGCGCCGCAGATCGGCGAGCGCCCGGTGGGCGCCGACGCGCCTCGCGACCGTCCGCGAGGCGGTCAGGGTCAGCGGGATGCTCGGCCCGGCGGTCGACACGAGCAGGGTGCCCGTCGCCCCACAAGCGTCGAGCGGCGCGCACAGCGGTTCCGGGTCGCCCGAGAACGGGATCTCGAGCCCATCCGCCAGCGGCTCGAGGCGGTAGCGGAGGGTCACGCGTTCGATCAGGACCTTGTGGGGCGGCCGGCCCTGCGTCGAGCCTGACCCGCTGCTGGACTCGCTCATGCTCTCGCTCCGGTCGGGCCGGAGCACGAGCGTGGAGACGAGCGTCCCCGAGAACGGCCCGGACACGAACGGGACGGTGCCTCTCAGGTCGAACGTCGCGAGCTTGCCACCGGACTTGCGGACCGGGAGGCCGATCCCGGACATGTCCTGCGCGATCGGCCCGGCGCAGCGGCCGCTGGACACCGACCCCTGGACATCCCCGACGAGGCGTCCCTGCGCGGCCGGCCCGACGACCAGGCCCTCCCCGGCACCCGCGCCCGGGCTGTCGATGCATTCGCCGCCTCCGTCCAGCACGCGGACCGTCGCGTTCGCGAGGTCGAAGTTGATGAACGTCCGCCCTCCGATCCGCTGGGCGTCGGCCGACCCCTGTGAAGCGATGATCAGCGCTCCCTCCACGTCGCAGAGGCCGACCGCAGCGCACCCGTGGCTCGGGTCGCCATGCCACGTGTACGTCAGGTTCCCGCTCACCAGCAGCGGCTCGTCGGCGGCGGCCGAGGCGGGTGCGATCAGCGCCGCGAGCAAGGCGATCAGCAGCAAGCCTCCGGCAAGGCGCCCCATCGAACGCCGATCCTCCCACCCGCGGAGCCTCGGGTCAAGCCTCCGGATTACGCTCGGCCCCGGCGCGTTCGCCGGCTACCGACGGTGGCGCAGGCGCTTGATCGCCTCGAGCTCCTCGACGTCGGCGAGATCCTTCGCTCGTCCCGCCGCCTGCTTCATCGCGATGAGATCGTCG